>Ga0208916_10000321_pt1 | contig 23310 bp, 22 predicted proteins | sample DEB19_08_DNA_5_FD_184523 | JGI IMG/M metagenome (GOLD analysis project Ga0208916, IMG submission 184523) | Aqueous microbial communities from the Delaware River and Bay under freshwater to marine salinity gradient to study organic matter... | ecosystem: Environmental > Aquatic > Marine >... | reverse complement strand
CCGCCACCAAAGCCCAACTCAAGAGTTACCTCGAACGCGCCACACAGCCGATCGAGATCGTCGCCTCGCTCGACGACAGCAAGGCCTCGGTTGATCTGCAGTCGCTGCTGAAAGACATCACTGATTTCTCAGCCTTGGTCAGCGTCACGGAAAGCCGCGACGACAACTTGCGCAAGCCCTCGTTTTCGATCAATCGCCCTAGCGAAAACCACGGTCCTCGCTTTGCCGGACTGCCCATGGGCCATGAATTCACCTCGCTGATCCTGGCCTTGTTGCAGATCGGCGGCTACCCACCAAAGGTCGAAGAAGAAGTTCTGCAGCAAATTCGCGCACTCGAAGGCGACTTTGAATTTGAAATTTACGTCTCCCTGAGCTGCCACAGCTGCCCCGACGTGGTCCAGGCGCTGAACCTGATGGCGGTGCAAAACCCACGCATCCGCAGCACCATGATCGACGGCAGCCTGTTCCAGGACGAAGTCAAAGCACGCCAGATCATGGCTGTGCCCACCGTCTTTTTGAACGGCACTGAGTTCAGCCAAGGTCGCTCCAGCCTGGAAGAAATCCTCGCCAAAATCGACACCAGCGGCGTTGCACGCGAAGCTGAAAAAATAGCCGCTAAAGCACCCTTCGACGTCCTGATCATTGGCGGCGGCCCAGCCGGCGCAGCCGCTGCGGTGTATGCCGCACGCAAAGGCATTCGCACCGGCATCGCGTCAGAGAAATTTGGCGGCCAGACGCTCGACACGCTGGGCATTGAAAACTTCATTTCTGTCAAAGAAACCGAAGGCCCGAAGTTCGCCATGGCGCTTGAAGAGCATGTCCGCGCGTATGACGTCGACATCATGAACATGCAGCGCGCCAAGGCGCTGATTCCGAACAGCGGCCCTGACAGCAACCTGATCGAAGTTCAACTCGAAAGTGGCGCCTCCCTGAGAAGCAAAGCCATCATCATCTCGACCGGCGCACGCTGGCGCAACATCAACGTGCCCGGCGAAGCTGAATTCAAAAACAAGGGCGTTGCGTACTGCCCGCATTGCGACGGCCCGCTCTTCAAAGGCAAGCATGTGGCGGTGGTCGGCGGTGGTAATTCTGGCGTTGAAGCGGCGATTGACTTGGCTGGGGTGGTTGGCCATGTGACGCTGATCGAGTTTGACAAAGCACTGCGCGCCGATGCCGTGTTGCAGCGCAAACTCCACAGCCTGAAAAACGTGACCGTCCTCACCAACGCGCAAACCACAGAGATCACCGGCGACCAAACCGTCAACGGCTTGGTCTACAAAGACCGCGCCAGCAACGAGCTGCACACGGTCGCGCTGGATGGCGTGTTCATCCAGATCGGTCTGGTGCCCAACACCGACTGGCTCAAAGGCGTGGTCGAGCTGTCCAAGCACGGCGAAATCGTCGTCGATGCCAAAGGGCAAACCTCGGTGCCGGGCGTCTTCGCCGCGGGTGACGCCACCACTGTGCCGTTTAAGCAGATCATCATTGCTGCCGGCGACGGTGCCAAGGCAGCGCTGGGTGCCTTTGACCACCTGATCCGGACATCTGCGCCGGCAGCCTGAGCCTTGAACCGAGGCTTGAATCCCGCCGCTTGAAGGGTTATGGAGAATCTCCTTGCCCTGCCTCGCGGCGGTCAGCACAATTCACCCTTTCAAATTAAACAAAGGACTGCCATGAAGGGCGACCCACAAGTCATCGCGTTCCTGCAAGCTCAGCTCAAAAATGAACTGACCGCGATCAACCAGTACTTCCTGCATTACCGCATGTACAAGCACTGGGGTTTGGACAAGCTGGCGAAGAAGGAATACGAAGAATCCATCGGCGAAATGAAGCACGCCGACAAGCTGATGGACCGCATCTTCATGCTGGACGGCCTGCCGAATGTGCAAGATTTGGGTAAGTTGATGATCGGCGAAGACGTTCCTGAAGTTTTGAGCTGCGATTTAAAACTGGAAAGTGCGGCGCAGATCACCGTCAAGGACGGCATTGCCCACTGCGAGTCGGTACGTGACTACGTCTCCCGGGACTTGCTGCAAATGATTCTGGACGACACCGAAGAGCACATTGACTTTTTAGAAACCCAGATTGAGTTGCTCGGCAAAGTCGGGATTCAAAACTACCTGCAAAGCCAGATGGGCGAACTCAGTTAAGTCATCTGCATAGCGGGCTGTCTGCTGGCGACGCGCAAAAAATACGGAGCTTCAGGGGCCCTTTTTCATGGGTCACGCCCTGCGGCAATATGACCTTTGAAATAATGCGTTTAGCGACTTGCATCTAAAGCCGCGAGCTACCACCACATCCAACCCCATCAAGGATGGGCATCAGCCTGCAACAAGCATCCGTGTGAAATTTTTTTATCAAAGCCAAGCAAACTCTTAAAATAAAGCAATAATACGAGTCATTCTCATTTAGATTTGAACTGGATGCTATGTTGATTTCGCGCTATTCCTTCACACCAGTCGCCTCCGCTGTGCTTGGGCTCTGGATTCCGTTTTCGCACGCTCAAACTTCGGTAGCCGCTGACAGCAACGTACCAACACTTGAAACGGTCACGGTCAACGCCAGTGCCGATGCCTCTGCAGAAGGCCTGACCAAGCCCTTCGCTGGTGGCCAAGTTGCACGTGGCGGGCGAGTCGGCATTCTTGGCAACCAGGACATCCTGGAAACGCCGTTTTCCAGCACCAACTACACCAGCGAACTGATCCAAGACCAGCAAGCGCGCAGCATTGGCGACGTGCTTCAGAACGACCCGTCCGTGCGACTGTCACGTGGCTACGGCAATTACCAACAGCTTTACGTCGTGCGCGGCTTCCCGCTGTATTCGGACGACATTTCCTACAACGGCCTCTACGGCCTGGTGCCGCGCCAATACATGCTGACCGAGTTCATCGAACGTGTAGAAGTACTGCGCGGCGCTAATTCCTTCATCAATGGCGCAGCGCCCGGCGGCAGCGGCGTGGGCGGTAGCATCAACCTCCTGCCCAAACGGGCTGGTGGTGAGCCCACTTCACGGGTCTCGTTCGGCACAGGCACCGACGGCCAGAACTTTGTGTCAACAGATTTGGGGCGCCGTTTTGGCCCTGATCAGTCCACTGGTTTACGCCTCAATGCCATCACCGGATCGGGTGGTACTGGCGTCGACAACGAAAAAAGCAAGGCAACCGGCCTGTCGGTAGGCCTTGACTGGCACAGCAGCACAGTCCGCCTGTCGGCCGACCTAGGTTACCAAGAACGCAATCTCAACCAGCCCCGCCCCAGCGTGACAATAGGCGCCGGGCTGCCAGTCCCTGCAGCGCCCAGTGCATCGTCGAACTTTGCGCAGACGTGGACGAATTCCAACTCAAAAGACACCTTCGCCACGGTGCGCGGTGAAGTCGATCTGAGCCCGCAAGTGACGGCATGGGCAGCCATCGGTATGCGCGAAGGCAATGAAAAAAATGTGCTGACCGACCCCGTCACGACCACGTCCACCCATGGGGCAACCACCCAGTTCCGCTTCGACAATGGCCGCAAAGATAGCGTCACAACCGCTGAAGCCGGTGTTCGTGGCAAGTTCGATACGTTCGGCGTCAAACATACCGTGAGCGCCTCAGCCACAACCTTCGAGCAAAAGTCGCGCAATGCCTACCAGTTCTCGGACTCCTTCGCGTCCAACATCTACACCCCGACACCCATCGCTGCACCAGCGTACTCGGCCTTTAGCACTGGCGGCGGGTCGCTTTCAAACCCACTGCTGACAAACAAGATGAATTCTTCGAGCCTGGCACTGGCGGACACAATGGCCTTTGCAGAGGACCACGTTCTGCTGACCTTGGGCGTCAGGTATCAGTCGATCAAGCAGCAGAACTACGACTACTTGGGCCCGGCCACCACCCGTAACAACGACAGCCGGACCTCTCCGCTGGCTGCGGTGGTGTTCAAGGCGAACAAAAACCTGTCGTTTTATGCCAACTACGCCGAAGGCCTGGTCAAAGGCGACAACGCACCTCAGTTTAATTTCGTCCCCTTCTACCCGATTGCCAACGCCAATCAAGCTTTGTCGACCTATGTGTCCAAGCAGAAAGAACTCGGCGTGAAGTACGACGCCGGCATGTTCGGTGCCAGTGCAGCATTCTTCACCACCATTCAGCCCACCGCATTCGTCAACCCAATGACGCAGACCTATGGCCGTTATGGTGAGCAGCGCAACGAGGGGGTGGAGCTGTCAGTCTTCGGCGAGCCTACCAAGGGCCTTCGCCTGCTAGGCGGCGTGACGTTCCTAGACGCCAAACAGATCAGTAGCCCGAGTGGCGCCACCGATGGACGCGACGCCATAGGCGTGCCAGGCCAGCAATGGAACATCGGTGGCGACTGGGACGTGCCAGGCATGCGAGGTTTTGCCATGAATGCCCGCCTGCTGAACACCTCAAAACAATACGCTGACTCGGCCAACGCACAAGCCGTGCCGTCGTGGACACGGATGGACATCGGCGCCCGCTACCTCACAGAAGTCGCTGGGAAGTTACTGACCCTGCGTGGCCGCATCGACAACGTCGCCAACAAAAGCTACTGGGCCTCGGCGGGCGGTTACCCCGGTCAAGGCTATCTGGTCCTCGGCGCGCCGCGCACCTTCTCACTCACAGCCAGCGTCGAGTTTTGAGCGGCGAACTGCGAAAGCTGGCCACCCTGGTCCATCGCTGGACTGGACTCACGGTAGCGTTGTTCCTGATCGTTGCCGGGTTGACTGGCGCAGTGACATCGTGGGATCACGAGCTAGACGAATGGCTCAACGCCGACATCATGGCCACACCCGGTCGCGGCGAGTTGCGCGCCCCTCTGGCGCTGGCAGCCGTGGTGGAGGCTGCCGACCCCCGCGTGCAAGTGAGCTACATCTCACTTGGCCTAGAGGAAGGGCATGCGGCCTCCTTCCTAGTCCGTCCGCTGACCGACCCGACCACGGGCAAGCCTTACCTGCTCGACTACAACAATGTGTTTGTGGACCCTGTCACAGCAGAGATCACCGGTCAGCGCGATTCGCTGGCCGTGTCACTGTCGCGGCGCAGCCTCATGCCTTTTCTGCGAACCGTGCACTACAGCCTGCACATCCCAGCTTTTTGGGGCACCGATCGCTGGGGTTACTGGCTGATGGGCGGCATCGCACTGGTTTGGCTGCTGGACAGTTTCGTCGGGTTTTACCTCACCCTGCCGCGCCGCTTGAGAACTCACAGCGACGCCGCCCCGGTGCGCCGAGAGCCCGCCACTTGGATGCAACGCTGGAAACCATCATGGCTGTTGCGCTGGAAGGTCGGCGGCTACAAGCTCAATTTCGATCTGCACCGCGCTGGTGGCCTGTGGGTCTGGGGCGTGATCATGGTGGTGGCGTTCACTTCTTTCTCACTCAACCTTTACCGCGAGGTGTTTTACCCTGTGATGTCGCTGGTGTCCAAAACCACTCCGGGACCTTACGAAACACAAACACCGGCGCCCTTCGGCACTTACATCGAGCCGACGCTTGGGTTTGCGCAAGCGATTCAGGTGGCCAGAACCGAAGCTGTTCGTCGCGGCTTTGACACGCAGCCCGGTGGCATTTACTACGGCGGTGACTTCGCTTTCTACAACGTGTCTTTTTTCGACCCTGCGAATGAAATGGGGGCGATGGGCATGGGTTTGTCCAACCTCTACATTGATGCAAAAAATGGCAGCGTACTGGGCGAGTACCGACCTTGGCAGGGAACCGCCGCCGACGTTTTCGTTCAGCTGCAATTGCCCTTGCATTCAGGCCGGATTCTCGGGCTGCCAGGTCGTATCCTGATGTCGCTGATGGGCGTGATGGTTGCCATGCTGTCGGTCACTGGCATCGTGATCTGGGCGCGCAAGCGGCGTTCGCGCATGCGGCGCTGATACAGGCCGACGATGCCGATGCCTTAGCCGCCGCCTACAGCCTCATCAATATAAGCTTAAAATTTATTGATAATGCGAGTCATTCGTATTTATAATCTGTCTAATTGATCGAACCCATCCACTACCGAACCACCGCCATGATCATCTGTGTCTGCCGCCGCATCTCTGACCGTGACATCGTCCGCCACGCCCGCGCAGGCATGGGCTTCGACGAGATCCAATTCGAACTCGGCGTTGCCACCCAATGCGGCCGCTGCGAAGGCTGCGCCCGTGATGTGGTCGACCAGTGCAGCGCAACCAGCCCAACAGCCCACATCAAGCAGGCCACTCATCAAATAGAAAACCACGGATGAAGAGACTCACCTTGATGCTCATCACGCTTCCCGTCAGCTTGCTTTTGGTGGTGGGCGCCGCATGTTGGGTCTTTCGCCGAACTTCGACGCCCCTTCCGCCTGGCTAACGGTGTCATGGCTCAAAGGGAATTAAACATATGGGCTTCGGCCTTTTTTTTCGCCCTCACATTTAATTTAATTGCGAATCATTCGCATTTAGATTAAACTACCCCCCTGACTGCCAGCCAGGGGCACTACCGAGATGTTGTCGATTGGCAGGCTCTTATTTTCCTAGTTTGCCAGTGGCAGACCGCTCACTCAAAGATCACCTTGTTACATCGAAAACCGCCGAAATTTACCGGAACCAGCGAAGAATCTGGTTCTGAAAAGACGCTTCTGCCCTTGGGCGCTCTGATGCTGGCCATGTCGGTTTCAAGCTGGGCCCAAAGCACTTTACCTGCAACAGAAGCTGCCCCGGTTGAAGGAAAAACCTTAGCGCCGGTGGTCGTCACCGGTGCGCGTGAGCGCGATCAGCAGACCTACCAAAGCGGCATCACCAGTTCGGGCAAAGTGCCGGTCTTGGCCAAAGACATTCCACAGTCGCTGACCGTCGTGAACGAAAAACTGCTGCACGACCAAGGCAAAGACAGCATGAAAAGTGCCTTGGAAAACGTCATCGGCATCACCTTTGAAGCCGGCGAAGGTGGCCGCGTTGGCGACAACATCCGGCTGCGCGGCTTCAGTGCGGCTGGCGACATTTACCAGGACGGCATGCGCGACATTGCGCAGTACAACCGCGACACCTTCAACGTCGACCGCATCGAAGTTTTGCGCGGCGCGGCCTCCATGTTGTTTGGCCGGGGCTCCACCGGCGGCATCATCAACCAAGTAAGCAAGCAACCGCGTTTGATGACCGAGCATGAAGTCAGTGCCACCGTCGGCACGCAGGGCTACCAACGCTACCTAGGCGATTTCAACTTCAAACTCGATGACGATGCCGCACTGCGCATCAACGCCATGAGCACCGATGCAGACGGCCGCGGTGACAAGGCCAGTGCCAGCACACAGCGGCGCGGCTTGGCCATCGACTACCGCATCGGCGTTGGCACCGCCAACGAATTTCAGTTCAGTTACTACCACCTCAACTACAACGACAAGCCCGACTGGGGCACGTCTTGGCTGAACAACCGGCCTGCCCCGGCGCCGACCAACCGCTATTGGTACGGCCTGGATTCGGACTTCCAAAAAGACCAGGCCGACGCCATGACGCTGACCCACATTCACCGCTGGAACGACGGCAGCAGCCTCAAAACCAGCGTACGCGATGGCTATTACACCCGCTCCATGTGGGCCACACAATCGTCATTCGCCAGCGGCACCACGGCCAACAACTTCAGCCCATCGACCGTGGTTAATCGAAGGACCAACGCCAAAGCCGGCGAAGAACACCACACCTTTTTGCAGACTGATTACCTGACCAGCACGCGCTGGCTGGGTCTGAACAACAACATTCTGATTGGCGCCGAATACGCCATCGAAAACTCCAGCCGATCGACCTACCCGTACTTATTGACGACCAAAGCCCCCACCACCGTCGGCAATCCAGACAGCACGGCCATCAGCGGCAACCTGAAGCAACAAGTCGCCACCCAATTCAAAGCCACAACGCTGGGTCTGTACCTGCAAGACACGCTGGACCTGACACCGCAATGGAAACTGGTGGGCGGCGTGCGAATGGACAATTTCACCGGCGATTACGACCGAACCGGTCAAGGCTTGGCGCCTTTATCCCGATCGGACACGTTGTTGAGCAAACGACTCGGTCTGATGTACCAGCCAACCGACGAAGTCAGTTACTACGCGGCCTACGGCACCTCTTTCAACACCTCAGGCGACCTCTACCAATACGACCCGCAATCTGCCAACACACCGGCCGAAAGCAGTCGCAACATGGAGGTCGGCGCTAAGTGGGAGCTGTACGAAGGCGATTTATCCCTGCGCACGGCACTGGCACGCACCGACAAATACAACGAGCGCAACACCGACATCGACACCGCGACCAACTCCTACCTGTTGTCCGGCAAACGGCACACGGACGCGCTGGAGTTCGAAGTGGCTGGCCGCATCAACCCGCAATGGGATGTTTTTGGCGGACTGGGGTTCCTGCGGGCCGTCATCGACCAAGCCGGCTCTAACGTCGCCGGTCAGACCGAAGTCGGCCAAAACCCAGGTTTGAGCCCGAGCCGACAAGCCACTCTATTCACCACTTACCGAATCAACCCAACATGGCGTATCGGCGGCGGCATGACCGCCGTCAGCCAAAACAAACCGGCCAACAGTGTCACCACGCTGAACCGCGCGCCAGGCTATGCGAAGGTTGACGCGCTGCTTGAATACCGCATCAACCAGTCCAACGCGATCAAGCTCAACATCGACAACCTGTTCGACAAGGTCTACTACAACACCTTGTACCGCGGCTTTGCTGCACCGGGACTCGCGCGCTCGGTGCATGTGACACTGACAAGCAAGTTTTAAAAACGGACACCTCCATGCTGCTGAAAATTCCTCAAGTCTTGACGCCCGAAGAACTGGCGCAAGTGCGCCAACTCGTCCTCGGTGCCGACTGGGCCGATGGCCGGATCACGGCGGGCAGTCAAAGCAGCAGCGTGAAAAACAACCGGCAGCTGCCGGAAGAATTGCCGGCCGCGCAACAAGCGCGGCACATCGTCTCCATCGCGCTGGCGCGCAATCCGCTGTTTGTCACCGGCGCACTGCCGAAGTCGGTTTACCCGCCGCTCTTTAACCGCTACAGCGGCAACGCCAATTCCTTTGGCAACCACATCGACAACGCGGTGCGCACGCACGCCGCCACGGCCCGCCATATCCGCACCGACATTGCCTGCACCTTGTTTTTGAGCGATGCCGACAGTTACGACGGCGGCGAACTGGTGGTCGAGGACACCTTTGGCGAGCAGCGCATCAAATTCGCCGCGGGCGACCTCGTGATGTATCCCGGCACCTCGGTGCACCGGGTCGAGGCGGTCACACGCGGCGAACGCTTGGCGTGTTTTTTTTGGGTCGAAAGCATGGTCAGGTCGGACGCCCAGCGCCGCCTGCTGTACGACATGGACATGGCCATCACCGCCTTGAGACGGCAAGATATGGCCCAAAATAGCCAGCTCGACCGCAGCACTGTGAACAGCGAAAGGCCAGAATTGGTGACACTGACCGGCTGTTATCACAACCTGCTGCGCATGTGGGCAGACGTTTGATGATCGATGTAAAGACCCCCTTAAATGCGAATTATTCGCATCCAAAACCTTATAATGCCAAGCACTTGACCTGCACCGAACGCTACCCCTGAACTGATGTCTTTTTTGTCCTCTTTGATGCCCGCCAAACCCCTGCTCAGCCGCAACCTGACCATTGCGCTGAGCGTGGTCTTGTTTCACGTCGCTCTGATCTGGACGTTGCAAAGCGGTCTGCTGATCCGGGCGGCCGAGATCTTGATACCGGTCGAATTGCTGTCGCAGTGGGTCGAACCGCCGGCACCCATGCAACCCCAACGGCCGTTGCCAGCCGCGCCTCAACCGTCCACAAAAATTGCACCTCCGATCAAGCCCACCTCACCACCTGTGGCAACACCCGTGCAGCCCTTGGCCGTTGCTGGGCCAGCCGATCTGGCAACCGTGCCCTTAGCCGCCGTGACATCGCCGACAGCACCGGCCAAGTCAGCTGCACCCGTCCAAGCAGCACCGCCGCTTGCTGCCCCGGCGGCGGCAGCCGTCGTACAACAGCCGTCCAGCAACGCCGACTACCTGCAAAACCCGAAACCCGCCTACCCCTCGCTGAGCGCGCGTCTGGGCGAAACCGGCAGATCTGTCTACAAGGTCTGGATTGGCGTCGACGGCAAACCGCAACGCGCCGAACTGGTCAGCTCCAGTGGCTTCCCGCGCCTCGACAAAGCGGCTTACGACACCGTCATGGCTTGGCGCTATGTGCCCGGTATGCGCAACGGCGTGGCCGAAGCCATGCCCGTCAACGTCCCGATCCATTGGGAACTGCGCAGTTAACTGAGCTACCCAGCCCTGCCCACATTTCAAAATCACGCAACCGGAGAACTGCTTCATGAATTCCCAATTTGGTCTGGCCAGCGTTTGGTCGCAAGGCGACATCGTCATCCGATCGGTCGCTGTGCTGCTGCTGCTGATGTCGCTGGCCTCCTGGATGGTCATCATCATCAAGTCGCTGGACTTGCTGCGCTACAAAAAAATCGCCCAGAACGCCAACGGTTTTTGGCACACAAAAGACTTGGCCGCCGGTCTGGCCAGTTTGGGGCCAGACCCGGCGAACCCATTTCGCCAATTGGTTGAACATGGCCGTGAAGCCACAACCCACCACCGCGACACCCAAACACAATTAGGCGACACGCTGGACATGAGCGACTGGGTCTCGCGCAGTCTGCGCCACAGCATCGACGAGTTCACCACCCATTTGCAGTCCGGCATGGCAATACTCGCATCGGTTGGCTCCACCGCCCCGTTTGTCGGTTTGTTCGGCACGGTTTGGGGGATTTACCACGCGCTGCTGTCGATCGGCGCATCCGGTGCCGCCACCATCGACCAAGTGGCGGGCCCGGTCGGCGAGGCGCTGATCATGACGGCGCTGGGTCTGGCCGTCGCCATTCCCGCAGTCCTCGGCTACAACGCCTTGGTGCGCGGCAACAAAGGCGTGCTGCACAAAGTCAACCGCTTTGCGCATGACCTGCACGCTTACTTTGTGACCGGCGCGCGCGTGGGTGCCGGCAGCCCGGGCGAAATCGCCCGCGTCGCACCCCTGGCAAAAGTCTGAGCGAGAACAGCATGGCCTTTGGAACCCAAGACGACACCGACGAGGTGATGAACGAAATCAACATGACACCGCTGGTCGATGTGATGCTGGTGCTGCTCATCATCTTCATCATCACCGTGCCGGTCATGAAGCATTCAGTGAACATTGAGTTGCCCATCGCCAGCAACGAGGTGCAAATCACCAAGCCCGAAACACTGCGACTCAGCGTCGATGCGCAGGGTCATTACTTCCTGAACGAAACGCCGGTCAGCGACGATGAACTGGCGCCCCAACTCAAGGCGGCAGCCGCTAAAAACCCACAGCCCGATTTGCACATCAAAGGCGACAAGGCGGTGCGCTACGAGCGCGTGGCGCAAGCCATGGCTGCGGCCCAACAAGCCGGGCTGCGCAAGATCGGCTTCATCACCGAGCCAAAGAATTAAGTCCTTGGCCAGTGATTCAAAACTGACAGGTCCAACGACTCAAAGGCTCACAGCCCGATCGCCGCGATGCCCGCGCGCGCCACTTGCGCATCTTCATTGGACTTGACACCGCTGACGCCCACAGCGCCCAAGCAAACACCGTCTTTCATGATGGGCACGCCGCCTTCGAGCAAACCTTTCAGGTGTGGGGCGCTCAAAAACGAGATGCGGCCGCCATTGATCACATCTTCATAGACTTTGCTCTCACGCCGACCCATGGCTGCGGTGTTGGCTTTGGCCGGAGCGATGTGCGAAGAAATCGGTGCAGCGCCGTCCAGGCGTGCCAAATGCAGCAGGTGACCGCCGTCATCGACGATGGCAATGCTCACGGCCCAGTTATTCTTGAGGGCCTCGGCTTCAGCGGCGGCGGCAATGATCTTGACGTCTGCGAGTTCGAGGACAGATTTTGTTTGCATGTTGTTTTCCCTGTGGAGCCAAAAGCTCAAGCATACGCAAGTTTTATGGCGACCGACGAGGGTAATCACCCGCATATCAGCTGCAAGAGTCCTTACAAAATGTAGGCAGTGAATCGAAGAAAATGCTCAAAAAGCAACTGAAGTCTTTAGAATGAAACTGGTCTGCTCTTTGCAGGCCTTCTGATACTGAACGAGGGAACACACCATGAATGACAAGACTCAAGACTTTAGCTACGGCTACCAGCCAACGAGCCTGGAGCGGAACCGGGTTCTCCGCAACACGTATTGGCTGCTCGCCCTGAGCATGTTGCCTACCGTGCTGGGCGCGTGGTTTGGCGTTGCCACGGGCATCACCGCCAACTTGGGTGGTGGCATGGGACTGATCGTATTTTTGGGCGGCGCTTTTGGCTTCATGTATGCCATTGAAAAAACCAAAGAGTCAGCGACTGGTGTGCCGGTGTTGCTGGCCTTCACGTTCTTCATGGGCCTGATGCTGTCACGCATGATCGCCATGGTGCTCGGCTTCAAAAACGGCACGGATCTGATCATGACCGCTTTCGGCGGCACGGCCGGCGTCTTCTTCCTGATGGCCAGCCTATCCACCGTCATCAAACGTGACCTCTCCGGCATGGGCAAATGGCTCACCGTCGGCGCTGTGGTGCTGATGGTCGGCGCAGTCATCAACATGTTCGTCGCCTCGTCGGCTGGCATGGTCGTCATCAGCATGATGGCGATTGGCATCTTCAGCGCGTTCATCTTGTATGACCTGAAGCGCATCATCGACGGCGGCGAGACCAACTACATCAGCGCAACGTTGAGCTTGTACTTGAGTCTTTTCAACGTCTTCCAAAGCTTGCTGGCACTGCTTGGCATCTTCGGCGGAGAGCGCGAATAACACCTTCGCCCACTAACTGACCTCAGCTGACGAAAAAAGGGACCCGAAGGTCCCTTTTTTCGTGGCCATTTAAAACGCTCAAGGCCACTCAAGGCCTTTCAAACACCGCCATCGACTCCACGTGCGCGGTGTGCGGGAACATGTTGACCACACCCGCAGAAACGCAGCGGTAGCCGGCTTCGTTGACCAACAGACCCGCATCACGCGCCAAGGTGGCGGGGTTGCAACTGACATAGACAATGCGTTTAGGCGCTGACCAATCCGCTGGCGGTATGACTGCTGGAATGGCGTGCACACCCGTGTCAATGCCGTCTTCGTAGACCGTGGCCCGGACAGGCCCGAACGGGTGCAACGCGACCAAGGCTTTGAACAGCTCAAACGCACCTTCGCGCGGCGGATCGACCAACCACTTGTCGGCTTGGCCGTCCTGCACCAGCAAAACGGGCGTCATCTCAAACAAATTGCGCGCCACAAAGCGGGTTGGTGCCAGCGGAGCCAAGCCGGCCGCCGGACGTGTGGTTTGGTTGCTGGCGTAATTGGACTGCGAACGAGCAACCAGCACGTCGCTGCCTTCAATGCCCAGCACCTCCGCCGCATAGGTTGCGAGCGGCAAGGTGAAGTTGCCGAGTCCACAAAACCAGTCGATCACGCGCTCCGTCTTTTGCACTTCCAGCAAGCGCAAAGCCCGCGCCACCAAGACCCGGTTGATGTACGGATTGACCTGTGTGAAATCAGTCGGCTTGAAGGGCATGCTGACGCCATAATCCGGCAGGGCATAAGCGAGTTGGAGCTCCCCCTCTTGCAAGGGGTCGAGCAGCTTGACGGTGTCCGGCCCCTTTGATTGCAGCCACCACTGCAGCCCCGGCCGCTCAGCGGCAAAGACCCGCAGGCGCGCCAGATCAGCGTCGCTCAGCGGCTCCATGTGGCGCAGCACCATTGCAGTGATCGCCGGCGTGCCATCGCCCGGCGCGTCACCGCAAGCCAGCTCAATCTGCGGCAAGGTTTCGCGCGCTTCCATGCTGCCGATGAGTTCGCGCAGCGGCAGCAGCATCGCGCTGACATGCTTGGGCAACACATGGCATTCACGAATGTCCGCCACATACGTGCTTTTACGCTCATGAAAGCCGACCAGCACCGTGCCTTTTTTTCGCACGTAGCGCACCGACAAGCGGGCGCGGTAGCGGTAATTCCAAGCCGGGCCTTCAATCGCCCGCAGGATGCTCTCAGCGTGAACCTTGCCGATGTGCCACAAGTTGTCTTCGAGAACGCGCTGCTTCACGGCCACTTGCGCGGCTACGTGCAAGTGCTGCATCTTGCAGCCGCCACAAGCACCCACGTGCATGCCAAAGTGCGGGCAACCGGGCGTGACCCGCTGTGATGATTCGCGGTGAACTTCTGTCAGCGTGGCTTTTTCAAAGCTGGTTTTCTTGCGAAAAACATTCGCAGTGACCCGCTCAAAAGGCAAGGCACCTTCAATGAAGACCACCTTGCCATCGGCCCGGTGGGCAATGCCCTGGGCCTCCATGTCGAGCGACTCCACGTCTAAAAAATCTGGGGGATATTCGGGCGGCAAGGCCCAAGCGAGTGTCTTTGTTTCTTCCGTCATGCCTGAATTGTCTCAGGTCGATGAACTGCCGCGTTGCGCGGCACGTCCACACGCGAAATTCAGGGCCAAGCGTCTAAATAAGCCTGCCAATGCGGCTCCATCGGAACGAGCTGGTTCAAGCTCTCCTTGACCATCGCTATTTCCTGCTCGTACTCGGCTTCGAGCAGGCCGCCGCGCATTTTTTGAAAGCGGCAGTACAGCAAATACGTGTTCATGACGTCGGTTTCGCAGTAGCGTCGAATCTCTTCCAGCTGACCGCCTAGGTAGGCCGGATAGACCGCCGAGCCGTCCATCCCGAGCTTGCCAGGAAAGCCGCAGAGCTTGGCCATGGCGTCAAGCGGGGCATTGTTTTTAGGCTGGTACATCGCCAGCAAATCCATCAGGTCAAGGTGCCGCATGTGGTAACGGCTGATGAAGTTGTTCCACTTGAACTCGCGGCTGTCGTGGTCGCCGCCCTCGCCCATGTCCCAGTATTTGCTGGCCACCACGCCGTGCTTGAGGCCGCGGTAATGCAACACCGGCAAGTCAAAGCCGCCGCCATTCCAGCTGACCAACTGCGGCACGTGCTTTTCAACGGTGTTGAAAAAAGTCTGGATGAGCTTGCCTTCCTGGCTCACGCCTTCAGGCTCGCGGTCGACAAAGGAATGCACCCGCAAGCCTTCAGCATTCCTAAAAACACAGCTGATGACCAAGATGCGCTGCAAGTGCAGCGGCATGAAGTCACTCTGGCCGCGCTCCTTGCGCTCACTCACGTAGTCGGCATAGACCTCGGCGTCGCTGCGGTCAACCGGCACGCCCCGCAGAGCCCGCAGACCGGCAATGTCTGGAATGGACTCAATGTCAAAAGCTAGAACCGGCCAGGCCATCTTTCCGCTCAGTTCGGTTCAGCGTGCCGGCAGGTATTTGAGCGGATCGACCGGCTTGCCTTGCCGGCGAATCTCAAAATGCAGCTTGACGCGATCGGCGTCGCTGCTGCCCATCTCAGCGATTTTTTGGCCTTTGCGAACGGCTTGGTCTTCTTTCACCAGCAGCGTTTGGTTGTGGGCGTAGGCCGTGAGATAGGTGTTGTTGTGCTTGAGGATGATCAAGTTGCCATAACCACGCAAACCGGCACCCGAATACACCACGCGGCCGTCAGCCGAGGCCAACACGGCATCACCGACGCGGCCAGCGATGTCGAGGCCCTTGTTTTTGACCTCATCAAAGCCGGCTAACTGAGCGCCTTGGGCCGGCCAAAGCCAAGCTAAATCATCTTCGCCAACGCTCGGTGGGGGTGGGAGCGCATCACTTGTGGCTGACGGAGCACTGTTGGCGGCTGGCTTGGCCGCACTGACACCTTGCGCAGGCAACGGTGTTGAAACGGGTGCTTGACTCGCCACAGGCCGGGCAACAACAGCCGCGTTGCCGGGCGGCGCTGTGGTGCGCAAGACCTGACCGACTTCAATCTGATTAGGGTTATCAATGTTGTTCCAACGAGACAGGTCTCGCCAGTTTTGACCCGAATCGAGGCCGATACGAATCAGTGTGTCGCCTGGTTTGACGGTGTAAAGACCAGGCTTGCCATTGTTCTCAGCACTTGGCATGGCGGCCGTTGAAGGGGTGCTGGCGCTTGACAACGCACCAGCTGCAGTTCGGGCGGTGCCGCGGTCTTCTACGGTCGCGCTGGTCAATGAGCGCGATGAGCAGCCCACCAGCAGCGTTAGCAAGAGCGTGAGGGCGACCGCCATCAAGCCGTTCAAACGGCCAGCACGTGCAGGATGATTCATCAATTCTTGTCCTCAATCTTCAGAGCCCGACAAGGGCTCAGTTACAACACGGCCACAGCGACACAAGGCTTTAGGATAAAGATTCGCAGCCAGATCAGTTGGTGCCTGATTTTAGAGGCACAAAGTGAACAGCCTCCAGGACTGTCTGACGCAGACCTTCTGCCGTTTTATCAATCACCACCAGCGCTTGCTGCCCCGTCGCAGTTTGCATCGGGGCCACCAGCCGGCCACCGACAGCCAGTTGCGCTGTCCAAGCGGGTGGAATGGCTTCGCCACCCGCCGCCGCGATGATCGCAGCATACGGCGCCCCTTTGGCAAATCCATCCATACCGTCACCAAACAAAAGATGCACATTGGCCAGCCGGAAATGACGCAGGTTGTCGCGGGCTTTTTCATGCAAGCCACGCAAGCGCTCAATGCTGTACACCTCTTTGGCCAAGTGACTCAACACCGCCGCCTGATAACCGCAACCGGTGCCGATCTCCAACACGCGGCCAAGCCGCTCTCCCGGGCCCTTGCCTTGCCGCAGTAACTCAAGCATGCGGGCCACCACATTGGGCTTGGAAATCGTCTGCCCGAGGCCAATCGGCAGGCTGGTGTCTTCATAAGCTTGGTTGGCCAATGCGGTGTCGACGAAGCGATGCCGCTCGACCTGCCCCATGGCGGCCAACACGGCAGCGTCTTGCACGCCTTGCTTGGCCAGTTTCTCGACCATGCGACTGCGCACGGTCTGAGAATCCAGCCCAACACCTGCCGGCACGGGCTTTTGCAAACCGACCACCACATGTTTTGGTTGCAGCGGTTTAAACACGTCGGCGGCGTTGGAAGCATGGGTGCCAAAACTTCTTTTGCTGGCCGATGGAACACCTGCGTTGGGCGACAACTTGACCGGAAAACCTGGGCGCTTGTCACCTGCCGCAGCTTCGGGATGCTCGGTCGGCCTCATGACGGGGTTGGGGTCAAGCGTGCCGCAGTTTGTGCCCAGTAGGGCAAGCGCTCGTGATCGGTCAAGTCCACCTGCAACGGCGTGATGCACACAAAGCCTTGGTTAGCCGCGTGAAAGTCAGTGCCCTCACCGTCGTCCTTGGCCGGGCCGGCGCTGCCAATCCAGTACATGGTTTCGCCGCGCGGACTGGTTTGCGTGATGACACGTTCAGCCGCATGACGCCGGCCAAGCCGGGCCACCTTGACGCCCTTGATCTGATCATTCGGCAGATTCGGAATATTCACATTGAGCAGCCAAGGCGCCACCATAGGCCGCGCACCAGCGGGCAGCACTTCAATGGACGGCGCGAGTTGCAGCACCAAGTCTTTCGCGCGCTGCGCGGCCACGTCAATGTGGGCCCAGCCTTTTTCTGTTTGGGAAAAGGCAATCGCCGGAATGCCGAACAAATAACCCTCCATAGCCGCGCCCACGGTGCCAGAATAAATCGTGTCGTCACCCATGTTGGCGCCGTTGTTGATGCCGGACACCACGAGGTCGGGCCGGTAACCCAACAAACCGGTCAGCGCAATGTGCACGCAATCGGCCGGTGTGCCGTTGACGTAGCGAAACCCGTTTGGCGCTACGTGAACATACAAGGGCGAATGCAAGGTCAGCGCGTTCGACTTAGCGCTGTTGTTTTGCTCTGGTGCGACAACTTCCACGTCTGCAATGGTCTTCAGGGCTTCGTACAGAGCCACGATGCCTGGCGCCTGGTAGCCGTCGTCATTGCAGATGAGTATTTTCATGAGGATGATTCTAAGGTCAGCTGTGTCACGCCTGTGTCGAAACGCTCGCTACATCGCTCAAGGCAATGCCCTCATGCTCGGCGACCATTTCTAAGGCGCGCTCAAACATCGCTCGGGCCGAACCCGACACCGCGCGCAAATAAGCATGCAGATGCGCGTCTTCCAAGCTGCTGTTCAAACACTCCTGGCTGTAAAGCTCAAAGCTGGCGAGTTGACCAATCAGCTCAGCCACATGACGCGGGCATTCGCACAGGACACTGGTAGAAATTCCGGCAACCCGGGCCAATGTAGCATCCGAATATTTGCGCGCAGGAATCAACGCAGTGGGACCTGAAGGCCCAGCCAATTGGGTCGCGTCGACCAGCAACACCGAACTGATGAGATCCGATAAATCGTAGTCCGACATGGGCTCTCTACGGACCAACATGCCAAGTACTTTGAGCGCTTGAATCACCCCTTCCTGGCCGTAGTTGTAAATGACGATGGTTTGACGAATGGCGTGCTGACCCACCAGCGCTTCGATTTGCGCGCGCGCACTGTCGTTCAAAGAAATGACCTTGATCAACAAAATTTTGGGCTGGTCTTTAAAGACCGCCTGCGAGGCCTCGGCCAGGTCAAAAAAAACATCGGTGATGTGAATCGAGTGCGACAAAAATTGCAGCGTGAATTTGGGCGATGTGATGCGGCTGGCCATGGCATGACCGACCACCGCCATGGCCAACTGGTGGCCCTCGGTTGCTGCCGGCACCATCGCCGCGGCAGCGCTGTGCTGCTGCGCCAGCAGGCGACTCAAGCTGTGTGCATCCAGATTAGCGATGGCACTGATGCCGTGACCGGCGTCACACAGCTGTTTGAGCTGGCCGGCCTTGACGGCATCAGCCTGGCTGTAAAGACGATGCCGACCAGAACTTTTATCCGGTGCGAAAGCCCCATAGCGAATTTCCCAAACCCGCAATGTGGTCACCGGAACGCCGGCCAATTTGGCCACCGCGCCGATTCTGTAGTGCGGCGTTTGAATGGCTGAGTCTGCATTTTTGAGTTGATTCATATACATTGCGTAGAATTTGAGTAGAATTTACGCTTTAAATCTAAAGAAAGCAAGAATATTTTGGACTTTTTTGGCTTTGTTGAGTAGTTTTATTCTTCTTGCTGTGGAATAGTCTACTCACTCACTTAAAAAGCAAAAAGCACCATGATTTCGAAAAAAACCATCAAAGCGATTGAGATTGCCACTGTTGTCGCACGCTACAGCCCCGGCCAACCCGTCCCGGCACATGAAATTTCCGAGCTGCTCGGCTTGTCGATTTCCTACATTGAGGTGACTTTGAGCGAGCTTAAAAATCATGCCATCGTGCGCGCCTACAAAGGGCCGGGTGGCGGCTATCAGCTGGATGAAAAAAATCGTCCTGTGACTTTGTGGGACATCGTGAAGATTTTTGAATCGTCAGAATCTGACGTCAAAAAATCATCACCGGAAACGATGCCATTGGTATTCATGGAAGCCGAAATGCGGCATCGGATTCAAAGTTTTTTCGAATCCCGCAGCCTCACTGAGTTAGCGCGACAAGCCAACTTACCAGACCGTCAAAAAAACGAAGTCCGGAGTATTTTCAAACTAAAGCCTCTGCCACCGCGCTTGCCCATCCGCATGGTGAATTCAGTCTTTGACTGGAAACTGGCGACTCTAGCTTGAGGTGAGACCCATGAAAGTCAGTTATGTCCTGCGCAACCACGCCGGCAAATCCCGAAAAATTCCGGCCGGTGAATCGTGGCAATGGCACCATTTTGTCGAGGACGAGGAACAGGCCCAAGCGGTGCTGGCAGACTTGAAAAAGAAAATCAGGGAAAACCGCCTGCAACTGGTCAACTTGTTTGTAGACCGCTTGGCCGTGGCAGATTTTGAAAAACTCAACATCCGCTTTTCATACAAAGGCGAGATTCAATACGACGAGCGTTTATGCCCCAAACGCATCATCAACCAGCACCAGGACATGACCGAATAATGGGCAAAACAACGCAGACTGAAGCCATCGCGCCAAGTTGTGACTCCCTGACCGTGATGTTCGATGGCGCCTGCCCGTTGTGCCGCCGCGAAGTGGCTGTTTATCGTGGACTCAGACCGCTGCAAACATTGCATTGGTTGGATGTCAGCGCCGAATCGACTCCATTTGTCAATTCGCTGGACAAAGAGCGTTTCATGTCTCGATTCCATGTGCGCCGGGCCGATGGTGAATTGCTAAGCGGCGCACGGGCATTTGTTGCACTGTGGCTGCAGTTGCCTGGCTGGCGTTGGTTGGGCCACGCCGCCTCGCTGCCGGGGGCGACGGCCGTGTTGGAATGGTTGTACCTTGGTTTTCTGCGCATCCGGCCCAGACTGCAACGGCTGTTGGTGTCTATTGAATCAAACAAGCATTCAGCCAAACATTGAGCCACACACCAGGTACGCCGCCAAGGTGACTAAGCTTCCAGCTCTGGCCGCAGCGTCTTGTGAATTCGCCTGATCGTTGCCCACGATGCCCACAGCACCAGCGGAACCGACGCCCCGGCAGCCAGCTCGGGATTGATCGGCAGGCCCATCGCTTTCAGGGCTTTGCCGCCGTACAGCAACAAACTCACCACGTAATAAGAAATCGCCGCGATCGACAGGCCCTCAACAGTGGCTTGTAAGCGCAACTGCAATTCTTGTCCGCGCGTGAGCTTTTCCAGCAGTTGCTGGTTTTGCACCTCGGTGGCGATGTCGACCCGCGTGCGCAGCAGTGCGCTGGTGCGGGCCACCCGCTCTGACAGCGAGGCCAAGCGCTGGGCCGTGGCCGCCACGGTGGCAATCGCCGGCGACAAACGCCGCTGCATGAAATCCCCCAAGGTCTGTGTGCCCGGAATGGCTGTCTCGCGCAGCTCCGCGATGCGCTGCGCCACCAGCCCGTCATAAGCCCGCGTGGCCGCAAAACGGTAAACGTGCTCGGCTGTGGCGCGTTCAACCCGCGCCGCCAACGACACCAGTGTGTCCAGCAATGTTTGGTCAGCGGCCGCTTTATTTTCAAGGCTCGCCATGATGTCGGCCAAGGCCATTTCAGACTGCGTCAGCATCGGTCCGAGTTGCTTGGCGACCGGCAGACCGCGCAGTGCCATCAGCCGATAGGTCTCCAGTTCCAGCAGCCGCTGTGACACTCGCCCGGCCCGTGTCGCGCTCATGTCGGCAGGCGCCACCACCAGCATGCGCTCGAAACCGTCGGGCCGCAACAAGAAGTCGCTGACCGCCCAAGAATGACCGTTTTGCCCGAGCACCGACGCCATCGCCAGCGTGTCGCCCAGCCAATTTCTGGCCTTGGCCAGTGTTTCGTCCTGCGTCTCTAGATCGCCATAAACCATCGCCAGCATGATGGCGGCAATGGTCCGGCCCGGAATCTCTCGCAACCATTCCGGCGCGACGGCCAAGGCCGACAGCAAGTCCGGGTTGGTGGCACCCAACACAGCGTTGTCGGGCAGCGGCTGCACGATGGAATAACGCGTGAACTCGGTGTGACGCTCCCATTTGACGGTGTACCCCTCAAAGCGCAAGCGTAAAAAATTGCCCGCCAAAAGATCCGTCGTCAGCGCCGCTTGACCCGGCAAACGGCGCAGGTGTTCGCACTCCCGCTCTCGGCTGATGCCGTCGTTGAGAACCGCCACATAAACCACCAGCGCCGGCAGCCGAATCCGCGCCGTCGGACGGGCATGTACTTCGTTGTGCAGCACGTGTCGATAAGGATCGTCAGGCGGCAACAGCGACGCCGGCGAGCTGGCGGTGAAAGCAGTCAGGGTTGGAGTCATGGGCAGATTGTGCGGGATATTGCAGGCCCTCTCCACTCAGCACTGACCATGAAGAAGCCAACCGGTACGGCAACGGGCGCCTCCACGGTGAACGAACAGCCCAATTCCAGCGTCATCAGACACAGCAGCAGCAGCGTCTGTCAATGACAGAAACACGGCTGCAGTCGTATTGACAACTCTTCAGCAGCAAGATCTCGCGGCCTTTTCGGACCACCGACCATGAGCCCGAGGTCATCTGTGTCTGCTCGACCGACGCGTAGCTGCAGCTTTTCAGCGGCTACAGCGACAGCCTGATCGACGACAACTGCAAGCGAACTGTGTTCAGTCTCGGCCTGAGTCTGCTGGATTTTTAAATGCCTCCGCCTAGGCCCGTCAACGAACGGGCCCAGATGAACGCCGCACTTACTCCGGCTGAATGCCGGCGTTTTTGATGATGCGGCCCCAACGGTCTAGCTCGGCCAGCTGGAAACGGCCCAACTCTTCGGGTGACGTCACCGCGACTTCCATGCCGTTTTGCTCTGCGAATCTGCGCAGAGGTTCTGCGGCCATAGCTCGACGCGCCAACTCGTTCAGGCGAGCAACGACCGCTGCTGGCGTTCCGGCTGGTGCATAAAGAGCATTCCAATGGTTGGCTTCATAGCCAGCCAAACCGGCTTCGGCAATTGTGGGCACACCCGGAACAAGCGGCGAACGGGTCGGGCTGCTGACGCCCAAAGCGCGCAGTTTACCGGCCTTCACTTGCGGCAAGCTGGTCGTCAGATCCACAATCATCAGATCAGTCTGGCCACCGACCAGATCCATCACAGCCGCGGGATTGGCCTTGTAAGGCACATAGTTCAAACGGGTTCCGCTCATGTGTTGAAACAACTCAACCGCAACGCGAGCTGATGAGCTTCCCGAGCCGAAGCTGAGTTTTCCAGGGTCCTTTTTTGCAAGTGCAATGAACTCCCCAACGCTCTGGGCTTTCACCGTAGGATTCACCACCATCAGCATGTAGCCTTGCACCAGCCGTCCCACAGGGGCGAAATCCTTGATGGGGTCGTAAGGCAATTTTTTAAGCAGATGCGGATTAGCAGCTTGCGTGGTGTTGGTGGTGATGAACAGTGTGTAGCCGTCGGCTGCCGCTCTCGCGGCAGCTTGTGCAGCGATACCGCCGAACGCACCCGCTTTGTTGTCGATGATGACGGGCTGCCCGGTTTCTTTGGTGATTTCCAAGCCCATGGCGCGGGCAAGACCGTCGGTCGTGCTGCCTGGCGTGGAACCGATGATGATGGTGATGGGCTTGACTGGGAATGACTGCGCGCTCACCACACAGGCTATGAATGCGCTGAAGGCGAAGGTTACAAGGCGTTTGATCTTCATTTTTGTCTCCTGGTTATGTCGTTCGCTGATGTCGGAAGTAAGGCTCTGACCACCTTGCAGCCAGTGGGGAAATAAGCCCGATTTTCTTGAGCTGGTTCTCAGTCGGCGGTCAATTTGTTGTCGAGGATGATGCGTGCATAGCGCTTGCGGTCAGTGGCGATGAGCTGCGCAAAATCGGCCGGTGTGCCACCCTTGGCGAT
>Ga0208916_10000318_pt1 | contig 23599 bp, 26 predicted proteins | sample DEB19_08_DNA_5_FD_184523 | JGI IMG/M metagenome (GOLD analysis project Ga0208916, IMG submission 184523) | Aqueous microbial communities from the Delaware River and Bay under freshwater to marine salinity gradient to study organic matter... | ecosystem: Environmental > Aquatic > Marine >... | reverse complement strand
TAAAGAGCGCACGCGCATTTGCGATTTGGGATATTTGCGAACCATGTTCCAACGTGACAATGGCGGCATTGGCTACCGCTGCCCAGCTGAACCTCTAGATAATTATGAATTCAAAAAGGGTGCTGTGGACCAAGCGCAAGGGTCAAAGTGTTTATGTAATGCGCTTATGGCAGATATTGGATTAGGGCAGTTACGTCCAGATGGTCGCACTGAAATTTCTTTGTTAACTTTTGGATCAGATCTCGAAGGCCCTCGTGCTCTTCGCACAATCCATCCCGAAGGTTGGAACGCAGTGCAGGCTTTAAACTTTCTAAAATCTGCTCTGTAGTACACAATCCATCACGTGAGTGAGCTTTTACTAGCAGTTCCTGCCTTTGCCTTTACAACCTTGTTGCTTGTCATGGTGCCTGGCCAAGGCGTAGCAATGGTTTTGCGTCAATCAATATTGGGCGGAAGTAAGGCGGCCTTTTTTTCCGCATTAGGAAACTGCGCGGGTATTTTAACGTGGGCTGTTTCAAGTGCAATCGGATTATCAGCGATCTTTGCTCGTTCCCATACCGCATATACGCTCTTGAAATGGAGCGGCGTAATCTTCTTAGTAATTGTTTCTATTCAAACATTATTGACACTTAAGAATGAGTTCGGAAAGTTTGATCTTGAAAGCAAATCTGAGATGAATCTAATTTCATCATTTCGTCTTGGTTTAGTTACGAATTTAACGAATGTAAAGGCGGCTGTTTATGCAGTTGCATTTCTGCCCGCATTTGTACCCGATGATTTTTCATTGGGATGGGGAATTTTCATCTTCGGAAGCATTTGGGCGCTGGTCTCGATCTGTTGGAACATCTTCCTGATTTGGACAGTTAAAAAGAGTGCGGCCTACATCCAAAAGCCCATTGTACGTAGAGTCCTAACAGCTATTTCAGCACTGGGAATAATGTTCTTAGCCGTTGGCCTAGCTTTATCCTCAGGACGTTAAAGACTCAATAAAAGTTAAACTGTTTTGAAAGATTAGCTCTTGATCATAATCAAGGGTTGCGACGTGATAACTATTGACCAATTCGATGCGGCTCTTATTAGCTGAACCCAACCCCGCCATAATGATTTCAGTATTAGTTACTGGAAGTGTGTGATCTTCTACAGAATGAAATAGCTGAACCGGAACAGTCACTTTTGCAAGATTTCTGCGGGTAATGCGCAACATCTTCAGCAATTGATACACACCACGAGTTGGAAGAGCGTCATAGCCCCATTCGGTTATTCCGGGGCGCTTGATGTCATCCCCCACACTTGTCCTTAGTTTTTGCAGACGTGACAAGAAAAATGCAAGCTCAACCGGGACGCCTTTAACGTGGATCATTGGATTAACAAGAATTACACCTGTGAGTTTTTCATTGTTAGCTTCAGCGACATTAAGAACTGTTCCACCACCCATAGATAAGCCAACTAAGAAAACCTTGTCGCATGTCTTCATCAATTCATTTAACTCAAAGGTAACTTTGGCGGGCCATTCAGGCCACTTCACCTTGTTTAGATTCTCGGGTGTAGTTCCATGTCCCGGAAGTAAAGGAACACGAACTGTGTACCCCTTTGAATGTAAAAACTCTCCCCAAGGCCGCATTGAAGGTGGCGATCCGGTAAAACCATGAACTAGTAAAACTCCAATATGCGCATTCTTTCCTGTTCCCAAAGCGGACCAATCTTGCATCCAACCAACAGGTGCTCCTTCAACGGCCATGATGTAAGAGTACGTCCAGTGTCATGTCAGATCAATGACATACGATCCTCGTTATGACACATGCACCAGATTGGCCATTGGTGGACACCACCTTTGCGGTGCTTGATCTAGAAACCTCTGGCGGATCACCGCGATCTGGTGCTGCGATTACTGAAATCGGAGTTGTGAAAGTTCGCGGCGGGCAAGTTTTAGGAACATTCAAAACCTTTGTAGATCCCGGACACCCATTACCAATCTTTATTACTGAATTAACTGGGATCACCGATCAGATGTTGGTTTCAGCCCCTTTCATAGATGAGGTTTTACCAACGTTATTTGAATTTCTCGGCTCCCCTGAAGAGACGGTGCTGGTTGCTCATAACTCTCCATTTGATATGAGCTTTTTGAAAGCTGCAGCACTCGTGCATGAGTATCCCTGGCCCAATTACTTAACGATTGATACTGCCCGATTGGCTAGAGCTGTTCTAGAACGAGATGAAGTAATCAACTGCAAATTGGGAACTCTCGCGGTTTTCTTTGGGGCACAAACCTCGCCCAATCACAGAGCGCTAGATGATGCACTAGCCACCGTCGATGTGTTGCATGGCATTATTGAAAGGCTCGCAGGACACGGAGTTACAACATTTGAAGCGATGCGCAATTTTCCTTCACGTAAAAGAAAAAAGGTTAAGCACCCAATTTCTGACTAAGCGCTGCCCACTCTTTTACTAAGCCAGCTGCTGCGCCACTTTCAATTGCTGTAATTGCACGCTCCACACCTAACGCAATTCGATCATGAAGATTCAACTCAAATTTGCCATCAAAGGCTGCAATAGCAGCGGCGGCATTGAGCACAACAGCATCACGCGGTGCTCCTTTTTCGCCGTTAAATATTGCGGTAGTTATACGAGCATTTTCTGCACCATCGCCACCTGCAAGTGCTGAAATTGGCGCCCGCTCCATTCCAAAATCCAAAGGATCTAAGAGATCACTTGAAATCTCACCGTTGCCAATAGTTAAAACTGATGTGGTCGTTGCAAGAGTGATTTCATCCAACCCATCATCTCCGCGAAAAACAAAACCATCTACACCTTTATCTCCCAAAACTTGAGCCATAACCAAGTGCATTCGATCATTGGCAACACCAATCGCTGCAGCTTTTGGTTGAGCAGGGTTTGCCAAAGGTCCCAAAATATTGAAAACAGTAGGCACCGCTAACTCTTTACGGGCAGGTGCTGCAAATCGCATCGCTGGATGAAAAACAGGAGCAAAACAAAAACCAATTCCAAGTTGCTGAAAAGTTGTTTCAACTCCCTTTCCGTCAAGCATGATATTGATGCCAAGATTTTCTAATAAGTCAGCGGCCCCTGATTTCGAAGAAGCAGCTCTATTTCCGTGCTTCACAACCTTTGCCCCAGCTGCAGCAGCAATAATCGCCGCAGTCGTAGAAATATTTATTGTGTGTGCGCCATCGCCACCGGTTCCAACTGTGTCGACCGCACGTTCTTTAATTGAAATAGGAGCACAATGTTGATACATCTGAGCGACGAGCGCGCCAACCTCTTCAGAGGTTTCACCTTTAGCTTTCAGGGCTAGCAAAAACCGTTTAATAACTTCGATATCTGCAGACCCGGTAAGAATTTCATTCATGCACCATTGCACTAATTGGGGTTCTAGATCTAAACCACTATCCAGCAATGAGATTGCGTGATCCCATTGCGAAGTGCTCATTAAGAAAGTTAAGCAGAAACCAGTGCGTTGCCGCGCAATAATTGTGCAGCTGTCTTCGCCAATGTGAATGGATCAATCGGGTGAACAACTGATGCCTCAGCCAAAGACCATGCTGCAAGCCATGCATCTTCTTTGCGTCCGGTAATAAGCAAAACTGGAGGGCAGTTAAAAACTTCATCCTTTAGTTGACGAGCAATACCCATTCCACCTTCTTGAGCGGCTTCACCATCAAGGATGAAAAGATCTGCTCTGAAACCACCACCGACTTTTTTGCTGTCGATGTAGGCACGTAGCGCTGAGCCAGTAGCAAACTCATGAACCTCATGTTCAGGAAGATCGGCCGCTACTCGACGCCCAAGAGCGGAGACAACAGCTGCACGAACCGATGAATCATCGGAGTAAACAATGATCTGCTTTTTAGTCTCTGACATGGCTCCAAGTCTATTCTCGAAGCAGCCTTTCGCGCCTCTTTCAGAGCACCTAGTGCCACCACTTTTGTAGTGATCCGTTTCACCCTAGATCTGCTCAAAACCGACACCCTGAAGCCAGACTAGGGAGACGGCGAGCCTGTTTTCGGGAATAATCGCCCCTATGTCGAGCGCCGTAGCACACCACAAAATCACACGACCTAACGCTGTAGCCGTTGGAACGATCGTGTGGCTGTCCAGTGAACTTATGTTCTTCGCCGCACTATTCGCGATGTACTTCACCATTCGCGCAGTGCAAGGTCCAGCGATCTGGTTAGAGTCAACTTCGATTCTAAATATTCCATTCGCTGCGATCAATACAACAGTTCTGGTCCTGTCATCGGTGACCTGTCAGTTTGGAGTCTTCGCTGCGGAGCGTTTCCAGAATCACCGCACGGGATCCTTGCTTCAGATCAATAAGTGGGGAATGCGTGAATGGTTCGCACTTACATTCTTAATGGGAGCATTCTTTATCTCAGGTCAGATTTACGAATACGCACACCTAGTAGCTGAAGGTTTAACTCTTTCATCTAATGCATACGGTTCAGTTTTCTACATCACCACAGGTTTCCACGGACTTCACGTAACTGGCGGACTCATCGCATTTCTCATTGTGATGGTTCGCGTTGCTAAAGCCCGTCGCTTTACCCATCAACAAGCAACGACAGCGATTGTTGTTTCTTATTACTGGCACTTCGTTGACGTCGTCTGGATCGCGCTTTTCTCTGCGATCTACCTAATTAAGTAGTAAAGGAAAATAGTGAAGCGTCTATCCCGCTACCGTCGCCACAAGGCTGCCGCACCATTGCTTTTGATTTTTGCACTGCTTGGTATTGGAACCACGTTCAGTATTGCAAGTGCGACAACAACTGCCGAGACAACGACAGCTGATCGTTCAGCGCTCATCGAAGAAGGTCGTCAGATCTTCCTGAAGGGTTGCTCTTCATGTCACGGCTTAAATGCTGAAGGCGGACAGATCGCACCATCATTAATCGGTGTTGGAGCAGCCTCTGTTGATTTCCAAGTTGGAACAGGTCGTATGCCAATGGCTGATATGAGCACACAGGCTATGCGCAAAGCACCTGTTTACGATGCTGCAGAAACAGCAGCTATTGCAGCCTACGTTGCATCATTAGCGGCAGGTCCAGACATTCCTGCAGAAGAATCTTTGAATTATGAACGTGATGGAAGTACTGCAGAAGGCGGAGAACTATTCCGAAATAACTGCGCGATGTGCCACAACTTTGCTGGACAAGGTGGAGCGCTTACCCAAGGTAAGTACGCACCAACATTGATGGGTGTAGATCCTAAGTACATCTACGAAGCGATGATTACTGGCCCACAATCAATGCCAGTGTTTAGCGATAAGACAATTACACCTGCTGAAAAACTCTCACTGATTAAGTGGATCAAGTCAGCAGAGAAGGAACCAAACTTGGGCGGTGCATCACTTGGTCGCGTTGGTCCAGTAACTGAAGGTTTATTAGGTTGGACTCTTGGACTCGGAATACTTATTGGTGTTGCGGTCTGGCTAGCGATGAAGGCGAGATAAGTACATGTCTAATGAAATCGAAGCTATAAAAGATCCAGGACTTCCAGCGCACGTTCATCGCAAAGCAGATCATGATCCTGAAGCTGCAAAGCGCGCAGAACGCCAAGTTGCAACGATGTTTGGCATCTCAGCACTAGGAACAATTCTTCTCATCGTTTCTTATGTCTTCATCCCTCAAGATCTTTTTGTATTCATTCCTGTTATGGGAGATCAAAATGCACATCAACTAGGCCTTGGCCTTGGAATGGCGATCTCATTGTTCTTTATTGGAATGGGCGCAATTCATTGGGCAAAGACATTGATGCCAGATACTGAAGTTGTCGCACAGCGTCACGAGTTCCGCTCCCCCGATTCTGATCGTAAAGAGTTTGTTGAAGCTGTTAAAGCTGGAGCAGGTGCAGCAGGACTTGGTCGTCGTTCACTTATCAAGAAATCTTTAGGTGCAGCACTTGGACTTTCAGCCTTGTCACCATTGTTACTGCTTCGCGATTTAGGACCACTTCCAAAGAAGGAGTTTGAAACAACAACCTGGAAAGCTGGAACTTACCTAGTTACAGATCCAGGAAACCGTCGAATCAAAGCCTCTGATCTTGAAGTTGGAGCGGTTGCTCAGGTTCTTCCAGAGATTGAAGATCCAGAACATCGCAAGTTGAGCGACATTGGTAAGGATGCGGTTCTTTTGATCCGTCTTCGTCCAGAAGAGTTCAACCTTGAAGCAGATCGTCTAGCAATGACCCACGAAGGAATCATCGCCTTCTCCAAGATTTGTTCACACATGGGCTGCGCAGTAGCTCTGTATGAGCAACAGACAAAACATCTTCTGTGCCCTTGCCACCAATCAACATTTGATGTGACTCGTGCAGCGAAGGTTATTTTTGGACCTGCGGCACGACCACTTCCGCAGTTAGATATCACAGTGGATGGCGAGGGTTACCTCGTTGCACGTCAACCTTTCTCCGAACCGGTCGGACCTAGCTTCTGGGAGCGAAACTCACAATGACAGCTGAAGCGCGTTTAGGCAGTGTTGCTAACTATGTAGATGAGCGCACAGGCGCCGCTGCATGGATGAAGAAGAACCTGCAAAAGGTTTTCCCTGATCACTGGTCCTTCCTACTTGGTGAAGTTGCTCTGTACTCATTCATCATTCTTTTGTTGTCTGGAACATTCCTTACATTTTGGTTTGATCCTTCACAACGTGAAGTTATCTATGAAGGTGGATACGAGCCTCTTGAAGGTTTGAAGATGTCTGCCGCATACGCTTCAACATTGCACATCTCATTTGAGGTTCGCGGTGGTTTGCTTATGCGCCAGATTCACCACTGGGCTGCACTGATCTTTATGTCAGCAATTGTTGCTCACCTGCTCCGCGTTTTCTTTACAGGTGCTTTCCGTAAGCCGCGCGAAGGAAACTGGATTATTGGTGTTGGACTACTAACTCTTGGAATCGTTGAAGGCTTCCTTGGGTACTCACTGCCTGATGATCTTTTGTCAGGAACTGGTATCCGAATCGCAGAGGCAATCATTCAAGCCTTACCAGTGGTGGGTTCCTATCTTTCCTACTTTGCATTCGGTGGCGCATTCCCGGGTGAATCATTTATTCCACGAATTTATACCGTGCACGTACTCTTATTACCTGGTGCATTCCTTGCTTTGATTACAGCCCACTTAATGTTGGTCTGGTACCAGAAGCACACTCAGTATCCAGGTCCAGGACGTACAGAAAAGAATGTTGTTGGATACCCATTGATGCCTGTGTACATGGCAAAGGCTGGCGGATTCTTCTTCATCGTCTTCGGCGTTATCGCCTTCTTATCTGCAGTAGCTTCCATCAACCCAATCTGGTTGTACGGTCCTTACACACCTGGACAGATCTCTGCAGGTTCACAACCTGACTGGTACATGGGTTGGCTCGATGGTTTGGTACGTATGGCTCCTCCACTTGAAACACATGCCTTTGGACATACGATCTCATGGAACATTTTGATTCCAGGATTGATCGTTCCGGGTATTTTGTTTACTGGAATGGCGCTGTATCCATTTATCGAAAGTTGGATTACAGGTGACAAGCGTGAGCACCATCTATTGGATCGCCCACGTAACGCTCCAAACCGCACAGCACTTGGTGCAATGTCTCTAACATTCATGATCGTCGCTTTAATTAACGGCGGAAATGACATCATCGCGACACACTTCAGTCTGACAATTAATCAGATTATGTGGTTCACGCGCTTTGGAATCTTCATTCTGCCTCCAATTGCCTTTGTAGTTACAAAGCGTCTTTGCTTGTCACTGCAACGTGCAGATCGTGAGCTTGTATTGCATGGTCGCGAAACCGGTCGCCTACTGCGTCTTCCTCATGGAGAGTTTGTTGAAGTACATGAGCCAATCTCACCTGAAAAGGCGTACCTTCTTACATCCCACGAGCAAGCAGGACCACTGGAACTTCCAGCGGTTGATGCACGTGGAGTTAAGCGCGCTGGAGCAATTCGCAACAAACTACGTTCACGTATGAGTGTTGCAAATGCTGAAGCGGTTGCAAAGGTGACTGCCAATGATCTAAAAGAGATCGACAGTCACTAAAAAAAATAGATTGGCACTAATTAGTAATAACTAGCCAAACACCCAAGGCGGTCACTCCTATTCCAAGGAAGCCTTGGGTGTTTACTTTTTCCCCAAATAAAAAGAAAGCTTCAATGGCGGTTGCTGGTGGAACAAGATAGAAAAGAGACGAGACGGAAGCGGCACTTCCGGTATTTAGGAGCCATAACAGCAACAAAATCGCTCCGACAGATAAGACCGATATTAGCCAAATGAAGGCAAGCAGAAACTTGCCGTTCCACTGGATTGAAGTGCCACCAGTTGCAAACGCGATAGCAAGCAATACCGCGCCACTGCCAAGATATTGATACGCAGTTCCGGCCACTAAAGGAATTCCGGTACCGATTTTCTTTTGTAACAAAGTAGCGGTCGTGCTGCCAATCAACGCAACAACAATTGCGATTACCCCTGCAACCGGAATGTTTGCATCAAAAGATGGTCCAAGTACCAATACAACTCCGGAAAGACCCAGCAATAAGCCAAGTACTTGCTTGAGCCTTAACTTCTCGCCCAGAACCCGAACCGCAAGCACAGAAACCAAAACTGGTTGCAGACTAGTAACAACCGCAGCTACACCGGCTGGCAATCCCCGCGAGATCGAATAGAAGACTCCCCCGAGGTAACAAGCATGTAAGAAAAATCCGATGAGCATTGATGAAGTAATTGCTTTCGAGCCAATTGAGATTGGGGATTTCATTACTGCTGCAATCGCAAAAAGAATGACCGCTGCTATTAGAACTCTGATTGCTAAGAAAATGAAGGGATCTGCATATGGAAGGCCGTACTTAGCTCCGACAAAGCCGGTACTCCACAGAAGAACAAAAAGAAGTGGAGCGAATTTAGCGAGTTTCAACCCTCGCAGATCGCCTTCAGGCGTACTAATGATTTTGCCATCCACTTAGGGTTGTGGGCCATCGCGCCAGTCTTCTTCAACCACCAAGCGGCATAAGCTGGAATAGAGCTAGCATCGAAGGATTCAGTGACAACGGTTTCTCCATTGCCAACTTCATTGAGCTCATAACACCAGGTCCACTTCATTAAATGGCACCAGGTGATTTTTTTGTTCTCTTCAAAAGCTACAACGGTGTTCTTGATCCGATATGGAACCTTGATCTTCATCGACATCCCGAACTTTGCACCTAGAAATAAGCGCTCTGGTCCGGAAATTACCCCTTTGATGGTTCCTGAACCATCAAAGAGTTGATGTGCTGCTGGGTTAGCCAAGAGATCGAAAATCTTCGAAGCTGGTGCATGAATACTTATTCGAGCAGCGGCGGTGTTGGGGTAATCGGTCTGCAAAATCTCCGCACGCTGGTTAGACATTAGTGAGCTGCTGAGTTAACTGGTTTTTCATACTCTGTAACCATTCCGATAACAGAGATCATCAAAGCGCCAACGCTAATGAGTGAAAGCCACCAACCGATAATCAGTCCAAGACCAAATGCACATGCACTAAGAGCGACTGGTAGTGGCCACCATGAGTGCGGGCTATAGAAACCAAGCTCTCCTGCACCATCTGCGATTTCAGCGGTTAAGTTATCTTCAGGAAGGGTTACACCAATGCGCTTCTGGGTAAACCAAACGTAGAAACCAACCATGCCTGCAAGACATGATGACAATAACATTCCTGCGATACCAACTGATTCTCCGCCTACCTGCCAGTAAATAACGGTCATGATGACGTAGAAAACCGATAATCCACCAAATAATTTCCAAGATGCCTTCATTTTTTATTCATGCCCCTCGGTCTTGATGTGTGGATGATGTAAATCAAATGCTGGACGCTCACTCGAAATTCGAGGCATAGTCAGGAAGTTGTGGCGTGGTGGTGGACATGATGTTGCCCATTCCAATGAAGCGCCGTAACCCCAAGGGTCATCTACGCCAACCAGTGGAGCCTTGCGAGTGATCCAAATATTGATTGCGAATGGAATCATCGACAGAGCTAACAGGAAAGAACCAATTGTTGAAACTGTATTCATAAATGTGAAGCCATCTGTTGGCAAATAATCTGCATAACGACGTGGGAACCCCTTAATACCCAACCAGTGTTGGATCAAGAAGGTTAAGTGGAAGCCGAAGAACAATGTCCAGAAGTGAATCTTTCCAAGACGCTCATTTAGCATTCGTCCAGTCATCTTTGGCCACCAGAAGTAGAAGCCTGCGAACATCGCAAATACCACTGTTCCGAAGAGAACGTAGTGGAAGTGGGCAACGACGAAGTAACTTGCAGAGACTGCAAAATCAAGTGGTGGTGAAGCCAAAATAATTCCAGTTAATCCACCAAATAAGAATGTAACTAAGAATCCCATTACCCAGAGCATTGGAGTTTCAAAGGTAACTTGACCTCTCCACATTGTTCCGATCCAGTTGAAGAATTTAACTCCAGTTGGCACACCAATCAGGAATGTCATGAATGAGAAGAATGGAAGTAAAACCTGACCACTAGCAAACATGTGGTGAGCCCATACAGAAACTGAAAGCGCAGAGATCGCAATCGTTGCGGCGATTAAACCCAAGTAACCAAAGATTGGCTTGCGACTAAACACAGGCAAGATCTCAGTTGCGATTCCAAAGAATGGCAGCGCAAGGATGTAAACCTCAGGGTGTCCGAAGAACCAGAACAAGTGCTGGAACAACATCACTCCACCATTGGCCGGATCGAATAAGTGAGTTCCGTAAATTCGGTCCGCTTCTAAACCAAGTAGCGCTGCAGCCAAAGGTGGGAATGCAAGCAATACAAGAATCGCAGTTAACAGAACGTTCCAAGAAAAGATAGACATACGGAACATGGTCATACCTGGTGCACGCATCGTGAAGATAGTCGTAATGAAGTTAACGCCACCAAGAATTGTTCCAACACCAGAAATCGCAAGACCAACTAGCCATAAATCTCCACCAATGCCTGGTGAGTAGGTTGAGTTAGATAGCGGTGCGTACACGGTCCAACCGAAAGATGCTGCTCCACCTGGTGATAAGAAACCACCAAATGCCATCAAAGAACCAAATAGGTACAACCAGTACGACAACATGTTTAAACGTGGGAAAGCCACATCCGCTGCGCCGATCTGTAAAGGCATGATTACATTTGCAAAACCAACGAACAATGGGGTTGCAAACATAAGCAACATGATTGTTCCGTGCATTGTGAAGATCTGGTTGTATTGCTCGTTGCTCAGGAACTGCATTCCTGGGCGAGCTAATTCTGCACGCAGGGCAAGGGCTAACACGCCACCGATCAAGAACCAAGCAAACGATGTCATCAAATAGAGATAACCGATCGTCTTGTGATCAGTTGATGTAATCCACTTTACAAAGGATTTACCTTTTGGAGTTGGCAATGGCGCGTTCGCAGTTACCGTTGGACGTTCTGCATAAGTTGTCATGCTTGACTCCCCTTAAGTGTTTCAAGATAAGCATCGAATTCGGCAGGTGTAACCACCTTTACCTTGAAGAGCATTTGTGAGTGGTTACGGCCGCACAAGATGTTGCATCGACCCGGGAACTCACCCAGTTTATTTGCAGTGAATTCAAGATGATTAGTCACACCCGGAAGGTTCTGCATTTGAATCATGAAAGCTGGAATCCAGAATCCATGAACAACATCATTAGCTGTAATCGTGTAACGAACACGCTCGCCTAGCGGTACATACAAAGTTGGTGTCTGCGCAGGGGTACCAGTCACAACAGCCTTTGGACCAGCTTCTGGATAACCAAACTGCCATGACCATTGAATGCCTTCAACAGTTATTTCATGGGCATATGTCGTTGTCTTTTCAGTGATCACGCTTTCTTTCTGAGCTGTGAAGTAGAAAAGAACTGCCACGATAATAAATGGAATGATTGTGTAAGCAACTTCAACTGGAACGTTGTACTGAGTTTGCTTTGGAAACTCTGGGTTGCTCTTCTTGGCGCGATGGAAAACCGCAGGCCATAAAATTAAAATAAGAGTGAAGACGCCAACTACGCCGGCGGTTATCCAAGCACCCTTCCACAATGAGAATGATTGATCGTTAACACTGGTGATTCCATCTGCGAATCCCCAATCAGTGTTTGAGGAACAACCGGTCAGAAAGAGAACTGGGGCTACTAGGAGCAGAGCTCGTAGGCGGCTAAAAACTGGGCGTCGCGACATGTGGGTAAGGATAGTTTGTATTTGCCGTGAGCGTGGCATGAGCGTAAGACTGGCGAGGGGTGGCCCTCCTCACATCTACTTCAGGTGAGCAGCAACCTCATCTGCAGCGGCCTTGCCATACGCCTCTTCAAAGCGGGCCACAAATTGAGCAGCGGTAAATCGGTACTCCTGAGTTCCAAGGGTTTCGATCACATAGGTTGCGATCAAAGCACCCAACTGGGCACATCGCTCGTGGGAGAGCCCCCATGCAAGACCTGCAATAAATCCTGATCTAAATGAATCTCCGACACCGGTGGGGTCTGTTTTGGATTTCTCCTTAGGACAGCCCACCTGAACAAATTCGCCCGATGCGCTTTCAACCTTTGCCCCATTAGAGCCCAAAGTCACGACGCGATACTTAACACGTTCCAGAATCTCGCGATCGCTCCAACCGGTTTTTTGCATCGCAAGGGCGAGTTCATACTCATTTAAGAAAAGATATGCAGCGCCATCAATAAGCAGTTTGATCTCTTCGCCATCCATGCGAGCCATCTGTTGTGATGGATCGGCGGCAAATGCGATTCCTAACTGTCGGCACACTTCAGAGTGACGCAACATCGCTTCAGGATCATCGGGAGAAATAACCATCATGTCGAGACGACCGGTTTTTTCCATGATTGGAGATAACTCGATATTGCGCGCCTCGGACATAGCTCCTGGAAAAAATGAAGCAATCTGATTGAGATCTTGGTCTGTAGTTACTACAAAGTGAGCGGTGTGCAGTGTGGTTGAAACAAGAGCGTGTGAAGTATCAACACCGTGACGAGAAAGCCAGGCATCGTAATCAGCCCAGTCTTTGCCTACAGCGGCAATAAGAATTGGATTTAAACCAAGAACGCCCATGCCGAATGCGATATTTGCTGCGCATCCTCCACGGCGAACATCAAGGCTGTCCACTAAGAATGAGAGCGAAACCTTTTCAAGTGATCCGGCCACTAATGAGTCGGTGAACTTTCCAGAGAAAGTCATTAAATGATCAAGGCCTACCGAACCCGCTACACCGATTTTCATGTAGGGATCTTATGGGTCAAGAGGTGCTTAGTTAAATGAATCGCCGCATGCACATGAACCTTGTGCATTTGGATTATCAATTGTGAAGCCCTGCTTTTCAATGGTGTCAACAAAATCAATAGTTGCACCTGAAAGATATGGATCACTCATCTTGTCTGTAATTACCTTTACCGCACCAAATTCGCGGACGATGTCGCCATCCATGTTGCGATCATCAAAGTACAACTGGTACTTAAGGCCTGAGCAACCTCCAGGTTGAACTGCAACTCGTAGGTTGAGGTCATCGCGACCTTCCTGTGCAAGTAGCGCAGCTACCTTGCTTGCAGCAACATCGGTGAGAAGAATTCCAGTAGTTGTAGTTGCTTCAGTTGTCATCAGTGCTCTCCTTGATCGGCTTTACAGGTGAAATCCTACTCCCCTGAACCACCCGTTGCGAGTCGAGGGCATTAAGACACCGCCTCTATAGTTGCCCCATGACTACAAATGAAGGCAAGGGTCGTCCAACCCCAAAACGTAAAGAAGCGGAATCAAAGCGCAAGGTTTCTTCGCTTTCTCCAGTCGTGACTAAAGATCAAAAGCGTGCAGCTAAGTTGCAGGCCCGTCAGGACCGAGTTGGCTCACGTGCTGCATATTTGCGTGGAGATGAAGCAGCTCTACCTGCTCGCGATCGTGGTCCTGCCCGTCGCTATGTTCGCAACTTTGTAGATTCACGTCGATCAACTGGCGAGTACTTCCTGCCAATTATTTTCGTGGTTTTAGTTTTAACCTTGTTTCCAATTCCAGCGATTCAAATCGGCGCAATTGCATTGATGTACGCGGTGCTACTGCTTGCAGTCGTTGACGGCTTATTCCTGTCGCGAAAAATTCGCAAAGCTGTAGAGGCTAAATTTCCAGGTACATCCACAAAGGGGCTCGGAATGTATGCATGGCTTCGCTCAACACAGATGCGTCGCTTGCGTGCACCACACCCTCAGGTGAAGGTTGGCGATCAGATCAATTAAGCGCTAGTTAATTAGGCCCGGGGATTCGGACTTTCATTTTTCTTAGGATCGAGTTCTGGGAGATTTCCTAGCGCTACATCAATCGCCTTCATAATCCCAGCATCAAGTTTTACGCCAGCCGCCTTCACATTTTCTTTAACCTGCTTAGGCTTTGTTGCTCCCATAATTGCACTGGAAACATTTGGATTTTGTAGAACCCATGCAATAGCCAACTGTGACATTGAAAGTCCTGCCTGGTCAGCAATCGGCTTTAGCTTTTGGACCGCTTCCAAAACCTCATCGCGCATCCAACCCTTAATCATGTTTGCGCCGCTGCCCTTATCGGTAGCGCGTGATCCAGCCGGAGCCTTCTTTCCTGGAAGGTACTTACCAGTCAATACTCCTTGTGCCATCGGTGACCAAACGATCTGACCAATGCCTTCCTTTTGTGACAAAGGAACAACTTCAGCTTCGATTACGCGCCACAGTGCTGAATATTGAGGTTGGCTAGAAACAAAACGGTTGTAACCACGAGCATCCTGAATATCTAAAGCAGATTTAATCTGCGAAGCGTTCCATTCAGAAAAACCGATGTAGTGAACCTTTCCTGCGCGGATCAAATCATCAAAGGCGCTCAGTGATTCTTCTAGTGGCGTTTCATAATCAAAACGGTGCATCTGATACAAATCAATGTGATCTGTCTGAAGGCGCTTTAGTGAAGCGTTGCAGGATTCAATGATGTGCTTGCGCGATAAACCGCGATCATTTTTTCCGGTACCTGTTGGCCAATAAACCTTGGTGAAAAGTTCGTATGACTCACGGCGCACACCTTTAAGTGCCTTACCCAATACCACTTCAGCTTTTGTACCTGCATAAACATCTGCGGTATCAAATGTTGTGATGCCCTGGTTGAGTGCCTCTTTCACGCACTTAATCGCTGCATCTGATTCAATCTGATTTCCGTGCGTGATCCAGTTTCCGTATGAGATCTCAGAAACGTACATTCCGGTACTGCCAAGGCGCCTGTATTCCATGTTGCGAGCCTAGATCGTGCGCGCCTAGTTGCCAAGCCGAAATGGGTATGGTTTGGTTCGCTCACAACTTAATAGCTCTTCTAGTAGGGGAAGTTCGGTGCAAATCCGACGCTGACCCGCAACCGTAAATCCCTTGTAAGGATAAGTCGGATTACCTACTGGTTAGAGATGAGACAAACACCCGCCGAGGTTTGCGGGGTGTGCTCCTAACACTAGAAGTGTCGGCTACTCCGTCCTCTCTAGGTGCGGTTCACTCCCTGTGAGACTCTTTAAATTTCGAGAGGCTACACAGAAATGAAGTTCAAACTCTTATTAGCGATTGTTGTGATCGCATCATGTATTACTCCAACAGCACAAGCGGCAGATACTGGCTGGCGCTATTGGGGTTATTTCCAAGCAGCACCTGGCGCAGGTAAATGGACCGCTGCAATGACTGGGCCAACTGTCAATGTTGCTGATGGATCAGTTGAAGGTTGGGCATTCACATTTAGCAGTGATGCGATTCCAGATGCAAAAGCACCAAAGGTCGCTCCTTCTTTTTCGACTATTTGTGGAAAGACAAAGGCTGTCGTTGGAAAAAAGCGAGTAGCGGTAATGGTTGATTTTGGTTCCGCAGTGCTTCGCCCTAAAGGTGAGACAACTCCACGACTCATTCAAAAATGTGTAGTTGCGGATAAATCAGCGCTAGGAATAGATGTACTAGGTCTTGCGGTGAAAGTTCGCGCAGAAGGATCAGGATTCATCTGCGGACTCAACGGTTACCCTGCCAAGGAATGTGGAGTTGAAATGAAAACTCCTAAGGATTACCTGAAGAAGTAGTCATGAAAAAGCTGTCACTGCACCCACTTACATGGTGGATATGGGCGATCGGTTTGGCCTTTGCGGTCATCCGTTTTGATTCAACCATATTCACACTGTGCTGCGTGGGTGCAGTTGCAGTTGTTGTCTTCATCAATCGCGACGATGCTCCATGGGGCAACAGTTTCAATTGGACCTTAAAGCTAGCTGCTTGGATTCTTTTCATTAGAACAGTAATTGGCATAGTTATCGGGGTTCCAATTCCAGGTAGACAGCTTTTCGTCTTGCCAATAATCCCCTTGCCGTCTTGGATGCCCGGTATTCGTATCGGCGGAGCGGTTACTTCGGAACGCCTAAGTTCTGCATTAACTGAAGGTTTAATGATCTGTTCAATCATTGTTATTTTTGGAGCAGCGGCATCACTAACCAGTCCTCATAAATTATTGCGAGTTCTACCTATCTACATTTACGAGTTTGGAATAGCCGTTGTAATTGCGACATCAGTACTACCGCAATTGGTGACATCGGTTGCTCGCATTAGACAAGCACAACGATTGCGTGGGCAAACTCTTAAGGGTTTTAGATCGTGGAAACGCGTAGCCATTCCATTACTTGAAGAGTCCTTGGCCCGTTCACTTGATTTGGCAGCGGCGATGGATAGTCGTGGTTACGGTGTTAGTAGAAACCGATCTACCTACCGTCCCATTAAATGGAAGTTGTCCGATGTGATGGTTATTGGTTCAGCCTTAGTTGTATTGGGGCTGTCATGATTAAGTTTTCTAATGTCTCTTTGATCTATCCAAATTCAACCACCACTGTTCTTGAAAACCTCAACTTAGAGATACAAGAGGGTGAACTAGTACTTGTCATAGGCTCAACTGGTTCGGGTAAATCCTCACTTTTACGGTTGATCAATGGGCTAGTCCCCCATCACACCGGTGGAATTCTGGCCGGAGATGTAAGCGTTGATGGAGTCTCAACCCAAATGGTGAAGCCAGGTGGGATGGCCCACTTAATCGGAATTGTTGGTCAAAATCCTGCTAATACATTTGTAGCTGACACCGTTGAAGATGAATTGGCATTCGGGATGGAAACGCTCAACCTCCCAAATGATGTTATGCGCAAGAGAGTTGAAGAGACTTTAGATTTGCTCAGTCTTACTGCGCTGCGCAACAGAACAATCGCAACGCTTAGCGGCGGGGAACAACAAAGAGTCGCAATAGGCGCCGCTTTGGTAACTCATCCAAAGGTTTTAGTTTTAGATGAACCAACAAGCGCGCTTGATCCCATCGCCGCCGAAGAGGTTCTTTCGATCCTTCATCGCCTTGTGCATGACTTAAGTCTTACTGTGGTTATTGCAGAACATAAATTGGAACGTGTCATTCAGTTTGCCGATCGAATAGTTCAGATCAATGGCGATGGTGTTGCAAAAGTTGGAACACCTGAACAGATCTTGTTGGAATCTCCCATTGCGCCACCAATTGTTCATTTAGCCCGTGCACTTGGTTTGAAGGAAATCGGCGTTTCGGTACGCGATATGCGTCGCATGACGACAGAGATTCGTGAAGGTGAATACGCGCAGGAGCCGGCAAAGATGGCTCCGATTGGTAATCCAATAATTTCCATTGAATCACTTTCTTTGAACTTTGCCGATAAGCAAGTTCTAAAGCAGGTCAGTGCCAATGTTTTTGCCCATCAAATTGTTGCGGTTATGGGGCGCAATGGCGCGGGCAAGAGCTCATTACTTAAGTCATTAGCTGGAATTATGGATGGAGTAACAGGTGCAGTTCTTGTTGACTCTCAAGATCCGCAAAAATTGAAGGGCGCAGCTCGTAGAGAAACTATTGGTTTTATTCCACAAGAACCTAGCGATCTTTTGTATGGACAAAGCGTTGCCATCGAATGCGAACAAGCCGATTCTGACAATGGCGTGCCGAAAGGAACAACGGTTTCAGTTTTGAATCAACTAGTTCCTGGCATCTCACTTCATGCGCATCCTCGCGACCTTTCTGAAGGACAACGTTTAGGCCTTGCACTCAGTGTTGTGCTATCCGGAAATCCAAAGATTTTGATCCTCGATGAACCAACACGAGGCTTGGATTACCAAGCAAAGAATGAGCTAACCAGAATTCTGATTGAGTTTGCGCGAGCAACTGGTAAGTGTGTGCTGCTTGCAACTCATGATGTTGAGCTAGTCGCTGAGCTCGCAAGTCGAGTCATCTTTATAGCCGATGGTGAAATCGTTGCAGATGGAACAACCTTGGATGTGTTGCTCTCATCCCCTGCCTTTGCTCCACAAGTTTCAAAGGTGATGTCACCTCAACCATGGCTAAAGGTTTCAGATGTAATTGCAGCGCTGGATAATCCTTTATGAATACAACACAGGACATAGTTAGATTCTCATTCAAGAACTATGTGATCCTTGGAATCGCTTCAGCGTTAAGCATTGCAGGATTCATCTGGCCCTTTTTTTATTCAGGTAAAGAACTACCTCAAACCCAACTCTTCTTCTGGCTGGCGGTCGCCTTTGCTTTTCTTGTAGTTATCTTTGAAATTTCCAATGCAAGGCTTGATGCTAAATCGGTTGCGCTGCTCGGAGTTTTAGCTGCACTGATTTCAGCGCTGCGACCACTAGGTGCTGGAGCAGTCGGCATCGAACCAATGTGGTTTGTTTTGATTCTGAGTGCTCGAGTTTTTGGTCCTTCTTTTGGTTTTCTCTTGGGAATAATTTCAATGTTTGCTTCGGCACTACTAACCGGTGGCTTAGGACCCTGGCTTGGTTATCAAATCTTTGCTGCGGCATGGATTGGTTTATTAGCGGGAGTTCTGCCGCGAAAGGTTCGCGGTAAGTTAGAAATATTTATGCTCATTGTTTACGGGGCAATCGCTGCCGAAATTTTCGGCATCTTGATGGATCTTCAGTTCTGGCCGTGGGCTTTAGGCTCCAATACACAACTGTCATATGTGGCTGGAGGTTCTATCGCTGAGAATCTTTCGCGCTTTTTTACCTTCCACTTTGCTACCGCAATGGCGTGGGATATTCCGCGTGCAATCTTTACCGTAGGCCTTATCGCATTTACAGGAAGTTCAGTTTTAGCTGCTTTGAGACGTACTCAAACTCGAGCCGCCTTTGTGACTCCAGTGGTTTTTAGCGAACGTGTGAAGTAACAAAGGGCAACTTCACAACTTCGCATTGTGAGTCCCGGCCACGCACATCAATCGTTAATTGCTCTCCAATTGACGTATCTGTTGAAAGCAATGCAAGTGCAATTCCATGCTTTAACGTTGGTGAGAAAGTACCACTAGTAACTTCTCCAACAACAACGCCGGCTGCATTTTTTACAACCATTCCAGCGCGTGGGATTCCGCGATCTAAAGATTTCAAAGCCATGCTCTTGCGCTTGGCCGCCCCTGCTTTTTGAGCGGTTAATACATCAGATCCGATAAAGGAATCTTTCTTCCAACCAACTGCCCAGCCAGCGCTTGCTTCTACTGGAGAAATTTCAAGTGAAAGCTCATGGCCATGTAGTGGATAACCCATTTCAGTGCGCAATGTGTCTCGTGCCCCTAAACCGCACACCAAACCATTAAGCGGTTTAATCGCATCAACTAATGCGTCCCACACAGCAACCGCATCCTTAGTTAATGGAAGCAGTTCATACCCCAATTCGCCTGTGTATCCGGTGCGACACAAAATGACATCGGCACCTGCAATCGTCACATGATCAAAGGCCATGTAATCGATATCAGTATTAATCCCTAAACTTTCCAAAACCTTTGGAGCAAGCGGACCCTGCACAGCAAGAACTGCGTATTCCATGTGCAGATTTGTAACGGTGATTTCGGCAGGTGCGCAGCTTTGTAAAACTGCAACAACATCAGTTGTGTTTGATGCGTTAGGAACTAGAAAAAAATCACTCTCGCTATTGCGATAGGCAATTAGGTCATCTACGACCCCACCTGTTGGAGTGCACAAAAGGGTGTACTGGGCTGAACCATCTGAAATCTTAGTAAGGTCATTAGTCAGGCACTTATTTAAAAATGCCAAGGCTCCGGGTCCCTTTACTGAGGCTTTTCCAAGATGGGAAACATCAAAGATTCCAACGCGCTCACGAACCGCCGCATGCTCAGCTAAAACACCCGCACCTGGATACTCAATCGGCATCATCCATCCGCCGAAATCAGCCATCTTTGCGTTGAGGGCAACATGTTTTTCATTAAGTGGCGAGATCTTCATTGTGTAAACCTACCAAGATTTCTATTAGGCTTCGCGGCATGAGCACATTGAAGATTTCTGATGGCGTAGTTAAAGATGAGATTTTGGTTCTGGGTTTAACCTCAACCAATTCCAAGGGCGGAATTGCGATCGAAGCCGGCGATATGGCGATCGATACAAAGACGATCCTTTCTCAACTAGTTGATATGGGAGCTACCGGAAAGGTAGATGAAGTTGTAAAACTTCCTGGCTCTCATGTTCGTCTCTTGGTCTTCACTGGCCTTGGTAAGAAATCAACAAGCTATCCTCACGAAGTTTTACGTCGCGCCGCCGGAAGTGCAGCGCGCGCACTTGCAGGAAACTCAGCTGCAACATTTTCACTGCCAGCAAAGAGTCTGGCTGAAGTCTCAGCGGTTGCCGAAGGTGCGGCCCTTGGTGCATACGCATTTACCGAATTCCGTGGTTCAACAAAGGATGATCACAAAGCTCCTTTGAAGACAATCACAGTGCACTCAAAGTTGGCAGCTTCTGCTGATGCTAAGGCAGCTGTTTCACGTGCTGCTGTCGTTGCAAAGTACACATACTTGGTTCGCGATTTAATTAACACACCACCTAGTCACTTAACTCCGGACTCATTCACCAAGAAGTTAGCTACTGCGGTCAAAGCCGCTGGTGGTGCAAAAGCTGGATTGAAGATTCAAATCTGGGATGAAAAACAATTAAAGGCTCAAGGTTTTGGCGGAATTATTGGTGTGGGACAGGGATCAGCTAATCCCCCACGTTTACTTCACATTTCATATACACCAAAGGGTAAGGCTGCAAAGCGTTACGCATTTGTGGGCAAGGGAATCACATTTGATACTGGCGGATTAGCGCTAAAGCCTGCCGCAGGTATGGAAGCGATGAAATCTGACATGAGCGGTGCTGCTGCTGTTAGCGCCGCGGTTATTGCAATTGCAGAATTAAAGTTACCCGTTGCGATCGAATCATGGGCGCCACTTGCAGAAAATATGCCAAGTGATACCGCAACTCGTCCAAGCGACATCATTACTATTTGGGGTGGAAAGACTGTTGAAGTTCTCAATCCTGATGCTGAAGGCCGCTTAGTACTTGCAGATGGTTTGATGAAGGCTCAAAGTTCAAAGAACAAGCTCGATGGAATTATTGATGTTGCGACTTTGACGGGTGCACAAGTTGTTGCACTTGGAACACGCACAAGTGCAGTTATGACAAATAACCAAGAGTTCAGTGATGCATTTATGAAGGTCACTGCGATTTCAGGTGAACAGTTCTGGCCGATGCCACTTCCAGAGGAGCTTCGCGCATCTTTGGATTCACCTGTTGCAGATCTAGCCAACATTGGCGATCGCATGGGCGGAATGCTGGTGGCGGGTTTGTTCCTCAAAGATTTCGTCAATCCTGAACTTCCATGGTTGCACCTAGATATCGCTGGCCCTGCCTACAACGAGGCGAAGCCACATGGCTACACACCGGTCGGCGGAACAGGGATAGCCCTCCGCTCACTTGTGACATTGGCCGAACAAGCGTAAATCCGCAGATTTGCATTGGGAGAATTACCCCTCTTTGAGGCAGGATAGGCACCTAGCCCGCATGGGCGTACGGAGGGAGCCGATAAGTGTCGCAATTTGATCTAGTCATCCTTGGTGGTGGCAGCGGGGGTTACGCCGCAGCATTACGTGGTTCTCAACTTGGCCTATCTGTAGCGCTGATCGAAGCAGACAAAGTCGGTGGCACCTGCCTTCACCGCGGATGTATTCCAACTAAGGCGTTATTGCATGCAGCTGAGATCGCTGATGGCGCACGTGAAGGTTCACACTTTGGAGTTAAATCAACTTTCGACGGTATCGACATGGCTGGCGTGAACTCTTATAAAGATGGCGTCATTGGAAAGTTGTACAAAGGTCTTTCAGGTTTAGTGAAGTCTCGTGGAGTTACATTTATTGAAGGTCACGGAAAATTGGTAGCAAAGGACACTGTTGAAGTTAACGGGGTTCGCTACACAGGTAAGAATGTAATTCTTGCAACTGGTTCATATGCAAAAACTTTGCCAGGTCTAGAAATTGATGGCGAGAAGATCATTACCTCTGATCATGGAACCAAGATGAACTACGTACCTAAGAGCGTCATTGTTCTTGGTGGTGGAGTTATTGGTTGCGAATTCGCATCTGTTTGGAAGTCATTTGGTTCAGAGGTAACAATCATTGAAGGACTTCCTCACTTGATCGCTCTTGAAGATGAGTCTTCCAGCAAGCAGCTAGAGCGCGCATTCCGTAAGCGTGGAATTAACTTTGAACTTGGTGTTCGTTTCCAATCAGCCGTTAAGACCGCTGATGGCGTAACAGTGACCCTTGAAGATGGAAAGACATTTACCGCAGAAGTACTAATGGTTTCAGTTGGTCGCGGTCCTGTTTCTTCAAATATTGGTTATGAAGAGCAAGGTATTGCGATGGATCGAGGCTACGTTCTAGTTGATGACAAGTGCCGCACCAATGTTCCTGGCATCTGGGCTGTTGGCGATTTGATTCCTACGCTTCAACTTGCACATGTTGGCTTTGCTGAAGGAATTTTAGTAGCAGAAGAGATTGCGGGATTAAACCCTCGCCCAATTAACTATGACGGTATTCCACGCGTTACATACTCAGATCCTGAGGTTGCATCAGTTGGCTTAACTACAGCCGAGGCAAAGAAGCGTGGACATGATGTTGTAGAACTTACTTACGATCTTGCTGGTAACGGTAAGGCCCAGATTCTTAACACTGCAGGTTCAATCAAACTTGTTGCACAAAAGGATGGACCAGTACTTGGCGTCCATATGGTTGGTGCACGTGTTGGCGAACTACTTGCTGAAGCTGAATTGATTTACAACTGGGAGGCTCGCGCAAGTGATGTCGCTCCATTGATCCATGCACACCCAACACTGTCAGAGGCAATGGGCGAAGCTCATATGGCTCTTGCAGGCAAACCGCTTCATGCACACGGATAACCAAGGAGAAAACAGATGACATTTTCAGTAACGATGCCAGCACTTGGCGAAAGCGTTTCAGAAGGCACAGTCACTCGTTGGTTAAAAGCCGAAGGTGATCATGTCAATGTTGATGAACCGCTCCTAGAAGTTTCAACTGACAAGGTTGATACAGAGATCCCATCACCAGTTGCGGGAACACTTCAAAAGATTGTTGTGCAGATTGATCAAACTGTTCCGGTAGGAGCAGAGCTTGCGATTATTGCGGATAATGCTGCTGCACCAGTTCCAGCAGCGGCTACACCCGTTGCTGCACCTGTTATCGAAACTCCAGCACC
>Ga0208916_10000317_pt1 | contig 23646 bp, 24 predicted proteins | sample DEB19_08_DNA_5_FD_184523 | JGI IMG/M metagenome (GOLD analysis project Ga0208916, IMG submission 184523) | Aqueous microbial communities from the Delaware River and Bay under freshwater to marine salinity gradient to study organic matter... | ecosystem: Environmental > Aquatic > Marine >... | reverse complement strand
CAAACTGGCCGTCAAACCGCCGAGCCGTTCGCTGACTTGCTGACGTGCCCAATAAATGTCGGTGCCGTCTTCAAAGTCAATCGTCACGTCGACCAAGCCGTACTTGGTCACAGAGCGCAAAATTTTGGTTTTGGGAATGCCGAGCATTTCGACTTCGATCGGAACCGAGATGCGGCTTTCGACCTCTTCCGGTGTCATGCCCGGCGCTTTCATGATGATCTTGACCTGCGTGCTCGAGACATCTGGAAAAGCGTCGATGGGCAAGCCGCGCAAGGCATACCAGCCGGCAGCGGCCAGCATCACGGTCGCCATCAGCACAAAGAGGCGCTGCGCCAAAGAAAATTGAATCAGTCTGGCCAGCATCACTGCGCTTCTTTTTGGTTGATCCAGGCGCCTTTGAGTGCCACGACACCGCTGACGGCGACTTGTTCGCCGGCTTTGACGGGGCCTTGAATTCGCACCCGTTGACCGGCGCTGGCGGCGACTTGCACCGCTCTGGCCTCGAAGCCGTCAGCCGTGCGCACAAACACATACGCCTGCTTGCCGTCATGCGCCACAGCCGACAGCGGGAGTTCCCACGCGCCCGTGGTCGATGCCTTTGTTGCCGCTGTGCTTGCGGCTGTAGGCAGGTCGACGGACAGCACCTCGCCCGGACGCAGCAGGCTGGTTTTGCCCTGAACCAGCGCGCGCAGGCTGACCATCTGGCTGCCTGATTCGACCATCGCGCTGCGGCTCAAGATTTGCGCGGTCAAGCTGCGCCCCACAACGTTCAGCTTGGTGCCGGGCAACCAAAGTCCGCTCTCGGCAACCGGCACCTGAATCTCTAACCAAAGCGTGCCGGTTTGCGCCAAGTGCAGCAAAGCCGTGCTCGGGTCGACTCTCTGGCCCGGTTTCACCGCCATCTCAGTGACCACGGCAGACTGTGCCGCAGCCAAGACCAAACTGTCTTGCGGGTTGCCGGACGCGATGAGGTTGTCGATGCTGGCGCTTGACATGCCCATCAGGCGCAAGGCGGCTTTGGCCTGCATCAGGGCCGCATTGGCGTCCATCATGTTGGCCCGCGCTTCTTGAACACGGCGCTGAGGGATAAGACCTTCAGTAAAAAGCGCTTGCTCCCGCTGGCTGGCCTGTGCAGCCAAACTGGCGCGCGTGCTGGCTTGCAGCAATTGCAATTGCTGCTGGCCAAACTCTGCACTGGCCATCCGAACCAAAGGCGCGCCGGCGCGAACGGCGTCATTGGCTTGGACCAAGAGCTGCAAGATCACGCCATTGACGGGGGCGGCGATGACTTGTTCCGCGTTGGGCGGGAGGACCACCTGCGCCGGGTAACTTGTCCGCACCGACTCGGCTTGGCTTGGCGTTTGTTGTGTTTGCAAAGGGGTCGTCTGAATGCCCAAGGCTTGGACTTGGCTGCTGGCGACCGCAAATTTGGCGGGCCGGTCGGCCGAATGAGCCGCTGAGGACACTGCGCAGAGCGCGGCCATGGCGCAAACTGTTAAGCGAGATTGCACCCACGAATGAAAAATACGCATAACGAACCTCAGTGAATGACTTGAATCTGGACTTATTTCGACACGATTGTAGTAATCATATGTTTCGTTGCCGTGTCAACCAAAGGCCGTGTTCAGTCCAATCCCGCGCAGATGCATTTTCATGATTTCATCATTCGTACAATGAAAAAAACAATCCTACTTCTTTAGACATCACCCGAAAGAAACGCCCATGACAGCGCACTACACAGTTCACGGCAACGTAGCGGTCATCACACTAGACAACCCGCCCGTCAATGGTTTGGGCATGCTGACCCGCCGTGCCATCACCGATGGTTTGCAACAAGCGCAAGCCGACAGCGCTGTCAAAGCGATTGTCATCACCGGCGCAGGCAAGGCGTTTTCGGGGGGTGCTGACATCAAGGAATTTGGCACGGACAAAGCCGCGGTCGAACCGAATTTGCGCAGCGTGATTCTGGCGGTTGAACATTCCAGTAAACCCGTGGTGGCCGCGATTCATACGGTTTGCATGGGGGGTGGCCTAGAGTTGGCGCTGGGTTGCCATTACCGCATTGCAGCACCAGGCTGTGGCATGGCGCTGCCCGAAGTCAAGCTCGGTTTGCTGCCGGGCGCTGGTGGTACACAACGCCTGCCGCGCGCCTTGGGTGTGGAGGCGGCGCTGAACATGATTGTCAGTGGCGAAGTCGTCAAAAGCGAGAAGCTGGCGATGCTGCCTGGACAAAAGCTGTTTGACAAAATCAGCGACTCTGTAGAGTCTTTGGCGGCAGAGGCCTTGACCTTGGCGCAAGACATCGCTGATGCGCGCCCCTTGCCGTTGGTGCGCAACTTGCCGTGCAAGCATCCACAAGGTGATGCTTACTTTCAGTTTGCCCGCAACATGGTCAAGGGCACGGCCAAGAATTATCCAGCGCCGCTGAAATGTGTAGACGCTGTGCAGGCCGCCACACACAAAAGCTTTGACGACGGCGTCTTGGTTGAGCGCGAACTCTTCGTCAACCTGATGTTGTCGCCCGAAAGCCGGGCACTGCGGCACCTGTTCATGGCCGAGCGTGCTGCCTCAAAAATCAAAGATGTGCCGGCTGACACGCCACTGCGCAACATCAAGTCGGTGGCCGTGATCGGCGCTGGCACCATGGGCGGCGGCATTGCCATGAACTTTCTCAACGCGGGCCTGCCGGTCAAATTGCTGGAGATGAAGCAAGAAGCGCTGGACCGCGGCATCGCTACGATCCGCAAAAACTACGAGGCGCAGGTCAAAAAAGGCAAGCTCAAACAAGATCAGTACGAGCAGCGCATGAGCCTGCTGAGCAGCACGCTGAACTACGACGACTTGAGCAGCGCCAACCTTGTGATTGAAGCCGTCTTCGAAGAGATGGGCGTGAAAGAAAAAGTATTTAAAGAATTGGACCGGGTAATGAAGCCGGGGGCGATTCTGGCGACCAACACCTCGACGCTGGATGTCAACAAAATTGCCGGCTTCACCCAGCGACCACAAGACGTGGTGGGACTGCATTTTTTCAGCCCCGCCAATGTCATGAAGCTGCTGGAAGTGGTGCGCGCGGACAAGACCGCCAAAGACGTCATGGCAACCGTCATGTCTGTCGCCAAAAAAATCCGTAAAACGGCGGTGGTGTCGGGCGTTTGTGACGGTTTCATCGGCAACCGGATGATCGAACAATACGGCCGCCAAGCGGGCTTTTTATTGGACGAGGGTTGCACCCCGGCGCAGGTCGACAAGGCGATTGAAAAATTTGGTTTCGCCATGGGGCCGTTTCGCATGAGTGACTTGGCGGGCAACGACATTGGTTGGGCCATTCGCAAGCGCCGCTACAGCGAAAAACCTGAGATGAAATACAGCAAGACGGCCGATTTACTCTGTGAGCAAGGCCGTTTCGGTCAAAAAACCGGGGCTGGCTGGTATGACTACGTGGCCGGCAAGCGCGACGCTATTCCAAACGCTGACGTGGTCGCCATGGTGGCGGCGCACCGGCAGTCGCTGGGCATCACGCCGCGCAAAATTTCAGACGAAGAAATTGTGCAGCGGCTGGTCTTCAGCTTGGTCAACGAAGCCGCCCATATTTTGGAAGAGGGCATTGCCGCCAAAGCCAGCGACATCGACATCGCCTATGTGTTCGGCTACGGCTTTCCGGCGCATCGCGGTGGCCCCATGCTGTATGCCGACCAAGTCGGGTTGTTCAATGTCATGCAAAGCATGCAGCGTTTTGCATTGAACCCGCTGGATGACGCTGACTTCTGGCAGCCTGCGCCGCTGCTGGCAAGGCTTGTCGCTGAAGGCAAAAGCTTCAACTGAACCCCATCCACCGAATCCGGAGAATTCCATGACCTCAGCTGTGATTGTTTCCACTGCCCGCACCCCTTTGGCCAAAAGCTGGAAGGGCTCTTTCAACATGACGCACGGCGCGACACTGGGTGGCCATGCCGTGGAGCATGCCTTGCAGCGGGCCGGTATTGAGGCCGCCGAAGTCGATGACGTGATCATCGGTTGCGCCTCGCCCGAAGGCGCCACCGGTGCCAACATCGCGCGACAAATAGCCCTGCGCGCCGGTTGCCCGGTCAGCGTGTCAGGCATGACGGTGAACCGCTTTTGCTCGTCGGGTCTGCAGTCGATTGCGCTGGCTGCGCAGCGCGTGATCGCCGGTGAGGCTGATATTTTTGTGGCTGGTGGGGTCGAGAGCATTTCTTGTGTGCAGCAAGAAATGAACACGCACATGCTGCAAGACAGCTGGCTTGCCAAGAACAAGCCCGAGATTTACTGGAACATGCTGCAAACTGCCGAGCAAGTGGCCAAGCGTTACGGCATCTCACGTGAGCGCATGGACGAGTACGGCGCCCGCAGTCAGCAACGTGCCGCGGCCGCGCAAGCCGCTGGATTGTTTGAAGCCGAGATCGCGCCGATCACGGTGATCGCTGGCGTGCTTGATCCGGTGATGGGCTTGACGACTAAAAAAGTCACCGTCAGCCGCGATGAAGGTATCCGTGAGGGCACCACCCAAGAGGGCATCAGCGGCATCAAGCCGGCCATGCCGGGAGGTGTGGTGTCTGCCGGCAATGCCAGCCAGTTTTCAGACGGTGCGGGTGCAGTCGTGGTGATGCATGAAGCCGTGGCTGAACGCAAAGGGCTCAAACCGCTGGGGCGTTTTCTGGGCTTTGCCGTGGCAGGTTGTGAGCCTGACGAAATGGGCATCGGTCCGGTCTTTGCCATTCCCAAGGTGCTTGCCAAGCTAGGGCTCAACATCAGCGACATTGACTTGTGGGAGCTCAACGAAGCCTTTGCCGTGCAGGTGCTGTACTGCGCAGACAAACTGGGCATTCCGCTGGACCGATTGAACGTCAACGGCGGCGCCATTGCCGTCGGCCATCCTTATGGCGTGAGCGGGCAGCGGCTGACCGGCCATGCGCTGATCGAGGGCAAGCGCCGGGGTGCCAAGCTGGTTTGTGTCACCATGTGCATTGGCGGTGGCATGGGTGCTGCTGGTATTTTTGAGGTACTTTGAATGACAACTCTCCACACGCTGAAACGGCTGCAAGCACTCATCTGGGTCTTGATTTATGGCGGTTTGCTGACGCTGGTGTTGGGCCTGTCGATGGAACGAACCGATGATGCGACAGGTTGGCCCATGGTGCTTGGCGGCGGCGGTTTCGCACTGCTTGGCGGAGTCTTGATTTATGTGCGCTCACGGCTGAAGGCAGATTGAAAACATGAAATTCGGTATCGAAATTCCTTTTGTCTCCCACCTTGGGTTCGAGCTCATCCACTTTGAAGGCGGCGAGTCAACGCTTGAGTTTGCTGCACGTCCAGAACACCAAAACTCCTTTGGCGTCACCCACGGCGGCGCCATCATGACGCTGATGGATGTCACCATGGCCTGGGCTGCCCGCAGTGTGGCGCCCGAGATGGGCGTCGTCACCATCGAGATGAAGAGCACGTTCATGAAGCCCGCACCCGGCGACGGCAGCACCTTGACAGGCCGCGGTCACCTGATACAGCGCACCGCCAAGATGGCCTTTGTTGAAGCCAAGCTCTATGACAGCCAAGGCAACTTGTGCGCCCATTCAACCGGTACCTTCAAATACGTCAAGCGTCCCGACACGAATACCGCGCTGGCAGGTTTGCCTGCGAATCAACTGTCGACCGATTGACCCTTCACCGGAAGCAGACCTTGCCAACCAACGCTCAAATTCTGCTCGACAGTCGCCCTTCAGCTGCAGCAACGCTCAGTAACTTCAAACTGGTCACGCAAGAGACGCCGGCACTGCAAGACGGGCAAGTGCTGGTGCGCCACCATTTCCTGAGTCTCGATCCGTACATGCGCGGTCGCATGAACGACGCCAAGAGTTACACCGCGCCGCAAGCCTTGGGTGAAGTCATGGGCGGCTGGCAGACTTACAGCGTCGTCAACGCCGCCACCCTGGGGGCCTTGCGCAAGGTCGACACGACCCATGTTCCGCTGTCGTATTACCTGGGTGCGGTTGGCATGCCTGGCGTCACGGCTTGGTATGGTTTGGTCCACATCCTTGAAGCGCAAGCGGGCCAGACCGTGGTGGTCAGTGCTGCGACGGGCGCGGTCGGCAGCGCTTTTGCGGCGCTGGCCAAAAAGCGCGCTTGTCGTGTCGTTGGTATCGCCGGCGGGCCTGCCAAATGTGACTACGCCACCACGGAACTGGGCTTTGACGCTTGCATTGATTACAAACAACACACGGATGCAGCGTCGCTTTCAAGTGCGCTGAAAGAAGTCTGCCCAGACGGCGTCGATGGTTATTTTGAAAATGTCGGCGGCATGGTGCTGGATGCCGTGATGCTGCGCATGAATGACTTTGGCCGTATCGCCTTGTGCGGCATGATCGCCGGCTACGACGGCAAACCGCTGCCCATGAACTACCCGGCGCTGATTCTGAGGAGTCGCTTGAAGATTCAAGGCTTCATCGTCACTGAACACTTGGACGTTTGGCCTCAGGCATTGCAAGAACTTGGCGAGTTGGTCGCCACTGGCAAGCTGCGACCTCGTGAAAGTGTGGCGCAAGGCTTGGCAGCAGCACCGGAAGCCTTCTTGGGTTTGCTGAAAGGCCAAAATTTCGGCAAGCAAATCGTCAAGCTGATGTAAATCGACGCTGAAGCCAAAACAAAAGCACGACGCAAAAGCACAACGACCAGACCCACCACAACAGGAGACACGCCATGACCGAGCTGATTCTTCACCATTACCCGACGTCACCCTTCGCTGAGAAAGTGCGTTTGATGTTGGGCTACAAGAATCTGTCTTGGCGTTCAGTCCTGATCCCGATGGTCATGCCCAAGCCGGACGTACTGGCGCTGACAGGTGGCTACCGCAAGACGCCCGTGCTGCAAATCGGTGCGGATATGTATTGCGACACGGCGCTGATCGCTGACGTCTTGGAGCATCTTCAGCCGGAGCCTACGTTGTACCCGGAGCCTGTCAAAGGCTTGGTGCGCACGCTGGCACAGTGGGGCGACAGCACGCTTTTTTGGGCCGCCATGGCTTACAACATGCAGCCACGCGGGTTGGCGCAAATTTTTGCCAACACCCCGCCAGAAACATTGCAGGCTTTTCGTGAAGACCGCGGTGCCATGAGCGCCGGCATGATGCGCCTGCGTCCGGCCGATGCCGCCGTGGCTTACAAATCGTATTTACGGCGCATCTCGGACATGCTGGACTTGCACCCGTTTTTGTTGGGGGAGGCGCCTTGTATTGCTGATTTTGCGATGTACCACCCCTTGTGGTTCACACGGATGCGGACACCCGCACTGGCCGATATTTTGTCACTCACGCCGGCTGTGCAGGACTGGCTGGACCGCATGGCAGCCATTGGTCACGGCAGGCATGAAGCATTGAGTTCAACTGAATCGATTGATGTCGCCGCGCGGGCAACGCCGCTGGCGCTGCGAGACGATGTTTTTCAGGACGAACATGGCATTCCGCTCGGCAGCCGTGTGAGCATCAGCGCGGAGACCTTCGGTCCCGAGCCGACAGAAGGCGAGCTGATCGCCGCCACGCGCATGCACTATTCACTGCGCCGAACAGACCCCCGAGCCGGCACCGTGCATGTGCATTTCCCACGCATTGGTTACGCGCTGAAGGCTGTGCCTGCCGGCTGAGTGCACGCAAGGGTTCAGGCTCAGCGCAGGCGATTGGTTTCAGCCTCGATGACCGGCATGCCGGCAGCCCGCTCTAAGCGGTCTTCAAGTTCACCGATGTAAGCCGCCAGCGTGTTGCCCGACTGCTCAATGCGTGACTCCATATCTGCTTGCAACTCAGCGAAACGCTGGTCCAGTCCTTGCCTTTCTTTGGCTTCGCGTTCGAGCTTGGCATGGCTTTCTGCGGCCAAATATTGCTGCAACTCGGTGAAACGCGAGGTTTCGGCTTTGTCGGCCAGTTCGCGTTGGGCTTTGAGTTCTCGCGATGTGCGATGGTTTTCGATCAAATACGCGCTTTTGGCATAAGCGCTGAAAAGCAGAAAGACCACCAGCGCCACCACCAGACCAACCAGCATGATCATTGCCAAAGGCGCTTGTAGGCTGGTGAAGCCAAGACTGAGCAGACTGAGTCGGTTGAACTCTTCGAGGTTCAAGGCCACAAAGGCGGCGGTCAAAAGAACAGCCAACAGCAGCAAAATGGACCGTATGCGCATCAGAGCACCCCTTAAAGCTCCATCATACGCAGAGCTTGGGTGAGGGGCTGTGGGAGAATGCCTCTTCATTTTTTCGCCCGCTACCAGACCCTCCCACATGCAGAAAATCATTCGGCAAATTGCCGCAGAAATCAAAGTTCAAGAGCAACAAATTCGGGTTGCCGTCGAACTGCTTGACGGCGGTGCAACCGTGCCATTTATTGCCCGCTACCGAAAAGAAGTCACGGGTGGTCTCGACGACATTCAGTTGCGTGAATTGGAAGCCAGGCTGGGGTATTTGCGGGAGCTTGAGGACCGCCGTGAAACCGTGCTCAACAGCATCGAAGAGCAGGGCAAACTGACCCCAGAGCTGCGCCGCGCGATTGAAGCTGCTGGCACCAAGCAAGACTTGGAAGACTTGTACTTGCCTTACAAACCCAGGCGTCGCACCAAGGGCCAGATTGCCCGTGAGTCAGGCATTGAGCCTTTGGCCGATGCGCTGTTTGCCGACCCGATGTTGGTGCCGCAAGACGCTGCCGCTCCTTATGTCAAAGCCGAGAAGAACGAAAGCGGTGACGACTTCACCACCGTGCAAGCCGTGCTGGACGGCGTGCGCGACATTTTGAGCGAGCGCTGGGCCGAAGACGCGCCGCTGGTGCAGTCGCTGCGGGCCTGGTTGTGGAGCGAAGGGCTTTTTGCTTCCAAGCTGGTGGCCGGCAAAGACGAAAACCACCCGGAGAACGCCAAGTTTCGCGACTACTTTGCCTACGACGAGCCGATTGGCCGCGTGCCTTCACACCGAGCGCTGGCCGTCTTTCGCGGCCGCGGGCTGGAGATTCTGGATGCCAAACTGGTCTTGCCCGAGCCGCCGCTGAGCGTCAGCCCAGCGGGCGCCAAGGCGGCACCGACGGTGTCGGTGGCTGAAGGCAAAATTGCGCTGCACTTGGGCTGGAGCCACAAAGCGCGCCCGGCCGATGACTTGCTGCGCAAATGCGTGACCTGGACTTGGCGCGTCAAACTCAGTTTGTCGATTGAGCGTGACCTCTTCACGCGGCTGCGCGAAGACGCCGAAAAAGTCGCTATCAAGGTCTTTGCCGACAACCTGCGTGACCTGCTGCTGGCCGCACCGGCGGGCCCGCGTGTGGTGATGGGGCTGGACCCGGGCATCCGCACTGGCGTCAAAGTGGCCGTGGTCGACGCCACCGGAAAATTGGTGGAAACCGCCACGGTGTTCCCGCACGAACCTCGCAAAGACTGGGAAGGCTCGCTGCACACGCTGGCCAAACTCAGCGAAAAGCACGGTGTCAATCTGATCGCCATTGGCAACGGAACCGCCAGCCGTGAAACCGACAAACTGGCTGCCGACCTGATCAAGCGGATCACGCAACACGCGGAGTCGTCTGGTACCGCTTGGCCAATTGACAAAGTCGTGGTCAGCGAAGCGGGTGCGTCGGTTTATTCCGCCAGTGAATTCGCCTCCCAAGAAATGCCCGATGTCGATGTCAGTTTGCGCGGAGCCGCCAGCATTGCGCGGCGCTTGCAAGACCCGCTGGCCGAGCTGGTCAAGATCGACCCTAAATCTATTGGTGTCGGCCAGTACCAGCATGACGTCAACCAAAGCGAGCTGGCGCGCAGCCTCGACACCGTGGTCGAAGACTGCGTCAACAGCGTGGGGGTTGACTTGAACACCGCCAGCGTGCCTTTGTTGGCGCGCGTTTCGGGACTCAGCCAAACCGTGGCCAAGTCGGTGGTGCGCTGGCGTGATGCCAACGGCGCTTTCACCAGCCGCGCCGACCTCTTGAAAGTCACCGGCTTGGGCGCTAAAACCTTTGAGCAAAGCGCCGGTTTTTTGCGCCTGCACGCCAGCACCAATCCGTTGGACATGACCGGCGTTCACCCCGAAACCTACCCGGTGGTCGAAAAAATCATCGCCCACACTGGCAAGCCGGTGGCCGAACTCATGGGCCGTGCCGAAATGCTCAAGACACTGCGGCCCGAGTTGTTTGCCAATGAGAAATTTGGCGTCATCACGGTCAAGGACATTTTGGCCGAACTCGAAAAGCCGTGCCGTGATCCACGGCCTGACTTCAAGGTGGCGCGATTCAACGAAGGCGTCGAAGACATCAAAGACTTGGTCGAGGGCATGACGCTGGAAGGCACCGTGAGCAACGTGGCGGCTTTCGGCGCCTTTGTCGACATCGGTGTCCACCAAGACGGTCTGGTCCATGTGAGCCAGCTCGCCAACAAGTTCGTCACTGACGCCCGTGAAGTCGTGAAGACCGGTGACATCGTCAAGGTTCGCGTGACGGAAGTTGATGTGGCCCGCAAGCGCATCGGCTTGACCATGAAGCTTGACGCCGCTCCTGCGCGCCGAGATGCGCCTCGCGACAACAAGTTTGAAGGCGTTGCCCGCGGTGCGCGGATGCCGCAAGGCCAAAATTTCTCCAGCAAAAATGAGCCAGCCGGGCAGGGCAGCGCCATGGCATCGGCTTTTGCCAAGCTGCAAAGTTTGAAGAAATAGAGCCGACGACACAGGTGACCTAGACAATCAAGGACACGGTTGATTCAAGATCAAGTGTGTGCTGGTTGGGCTCAACACCCTCCAAAAATACCCATGGTTCAATTTGAAACAAGGCGGTACCATTGGACTCGATCCACATCGCCTCTCCAACTCATAATGTGCTGACGCGTGTTTGACGCGCTGCACCAAAACCCATGAAACGACTTGAGCCTGCGCAGTTGTTGACACCGGCCATGCGCAGCATCGTGTCGGCGATGGCCCGCGCTACCCGACCTCCGTTTCACAGCATGACGCCGAGGCAAGCCAGAGCGACTTACGAGATGGGTGCAGGCATCCTAGAACTGCCCGTCAGAGCACTGGCAAAAGTCCAAGACTTCACATTACCCAGCCGCGACGGTTATGCCCTACCGGCAAGGCTTTATGTGCCGCGTGATCTCGGTCAGAGTCAAGCGGCTTGGCCTACCTTGCTTTACTTTCATGGCGGCGGCTTCACCATTGGCAGCATCAACTCGCACGATGTTTTGTGCCGTGAACTGAGCGCTGGTGCCGACTGCGCAGTGGTCTCGGTGAACTATCGGCTGGCGCCCGAGCACAAGTTTCCAACTGCGGCGCATGACGCCTGGGACGCCCTGCTCGGACTGGTTGCGGCAGCAGACGCCTTGGGGCTGGACGCCAGCCGTTTGGCGGTTGGCGGCGACAGCGCGGGCGGCACATTGGCCGCCGTTTGCGCCGTGCTGGCGCGTGACGCCGGCTTGCCCTTGGCGCTCCAATTGCTGATTTACCCCGGCTGTGCGGCGCATCAAGACACCCGCTCGCACCATACTTTTGCACATGGTTTTGTCTTGGACGAGCCCAGCATCAGCTGGTTTTTCAACCAATACATTCGCACCCCGGCGGACCGCGATGACTGGCGCTTTGCACCGCTGAACGCGCCCGATGTCGAGGGTGTGGCACCCGCTTGGCTGGGCTTGGCCGAATGCGACCCGCTGGTCGATGAAGGCTTGCTTTATGCCGATAAATTGCGAGCGGCTGGCGTCGCGGTAGATCTTGAAATTTACCGCGGCGTGACGCACGAGTTCATCAAAATGGGCCGTGCCATTCCGGAAGCCCTGCAAGCGCAAGCAGATGCAGCTCAAGCCCTCAAACAAGCCTTCGGCACCGAATAGAAGCAGCCCCCAACAGCAAACAAGGAAAGAGGACGCCATGCCTGAGATCTCCACACTTCCACCACCGCTTGAAGGTTTTCGTTTTTCTCATCGTTTGCGCGTTCGTTGGGCCGAGGTTGACATGCACAAGGTGGTCTTCAATGCCCACTACCTGATGTACTTCGACACGGCCATCGCTGACTACTGGCGCGCGCTGGCATTGCCTTATGAACTTGCCATGCAGGAAATGGGCGGGCAGCTTCACCTTCAAAAAGTCAGCATGGAACACCATGCATCCGCACGCTTTGACGACCAACTCGACGTGGCTGTTCAGTGCCAAAAAATCGAGACTTTCTCGGTCATTTTTGCCGGAGCCATTTATCGGGGCATTGAACTGCTGGCAACTTGCGAGTTGATCTATGTGTTTGCAGATCCGCTCACCCAGCGCGCATGCCAACTGCCAGCGCCTTTGCGACAAGTGCTCGAAAATTTTGAAGCCGGCCAGCCCATCGTGACGCTGAAAACGGGCCATTGGGACGATCTCGGTTGGGACGCCATGGAAGTTCGCATCGAGGTGTTTGTCGATGAACAGCTGATTCCATTGGAGTTGGAGAATGATGAGGACGACGCCGACGCCTTTCATGCGGTGGTTTACAACGGCTTCGATCAACCGGTTGCAACAGGGCGTTTGCTCGCGGGCCAGCAAGGGCAGGGGCGCATTGGGCGGATTGGCCGGATGGCGGTCAAACGGGAGCTCAGAGGGTCAGGGCAGGGCTCCGCGGTTTTGGCCTCGTTACTGGCAGAGGCAACCCGGCGCGGAGACAGCGGACTGGTGCTGCACGCACAAACCAGCGCCCAAGGTTTTTATGAGCGGCTTGGCTTTAAGGCACGAGGTGAGGTGTTCGACGAAGTCGGCTTGGCGCACATTGAGATGTTTCTCACGCTGTAGGCAGCTTTGTCCGGATTGCTCAGGCCCGCAGCGGCCAGGTCAGCCTGACCCTTGGTTCGGCTGTGTCGTCATGTCCTTGAGGCTGAGGGGTCAACGTTTTTTCGCACATGGTTGCGCTGTAAGTATCTGCGGTGGACTGCGTCGCTACCCACATCAGGCTGCTGCAACGCGTGCCGTAGCCTCGCTCGGGCATGTCAACCAGCGCGCTCGAAAGGGCGTGCTCAAAGTCTGTCGACACGCCGGTGTTCGGTAAATAGCCCAAGGCCGCGCGTTCCGAATCGGCCAGTGCCGTCCACAAGACACGGGCTAGAACAGATTCATCGCCGTCTGTGTCAGCCAGCGTCAATGCTGTTTGCATGGCCGCTTTCAACGCCTGCGTTTTGGGCCATGGTGTGTCGAGTAAGGCGTTTGACAATCCATAAATGCCAGGTGAAAGCGCCATCGTTTGCCAGCCAGACGCCGTTAAATGGCTGTTCATGGGGAGGACGGCTCCAGCCAGCAGCTCACCGCGGTTGCTGGCCCAAGTCCATTCGCCGCTTAAAAAATCGCCTAAGACCACATTGCAGCCGCCGTAAGACTGGGCATGAATGCCCGCCAAAAATTGAGCTGCATTCATCTGCCCTTCAAGCCAGCGCAAAGGTAACTCGCCACGCGACAAAGCCGCCGTCACCGCATCGGGTTCGCGCACATTGGTCAGCAGTGCGATGCGGCCGCCCGGGGTGCTGCCCATCCATGTGCCGCCGGCGCGCAAGTCACGACCTGACATCACCGTGTTGTCGCCCGGCGTGAGCCAAACGGCCAACGGCAGTGTTGGCCGGTCGCGGAATTCGTCCCGGTTCGAGGCGATCACCAGCGGCCAGCGAGCCGATGCGCCAACAGCGATGGCCAGCAGGCACATCTCAGATGTCTTCCAGCAATGGATAAGGCAAGGGCAACACGCTGAGCTGCGGTCCGCTGGCAGACACCGCCGTCAGGGGGCCGTCCATGGTGGCCGATGTTTGTATCGACACAATGGCGTCAAAACCGCCGTCTGGTGCAGGCGCAGCAGAGGCGACAAGGCCACATGGCTGCTCCGTGTCGGCGCTGTGAAACACCTCCTGACCGACACTCAGTTCAGCATCGGCATGGACAATGTAGGCACGCCGCTTGAGCGTGCCGCGAAACTGGCTGCGCGCCACGACTTCTTGACCGGGGTAGCAGCCTTTTTTGAAGTTGACGCCGCCGATGGATTCGTAATTCAGCATTTGCGGCACGAAAGCCTCGAAGATCGGCTGCGTGATCATGGCGACCCCCGAACGCACGCTCAGCCAATGCCATTGCTTGAGTTCAATGGCGGGTAAATCAGGTGGCGTTGTCCCCACGGGGGCGCACCACAGCGCGCGGGCGATGTTGTCTGCGGGTGGCAACACCACCAAGCTGGCGCCGGCAGAGTCAGTCCTTGACCAAATGTGGCTGATGTCGCTGCCTTGGCTTGACACCGCGTCGCCGGTTAAACCCTGCAGCGTGAAATCGGCGCTTGCATCGCTGAGCTTGGCTTTGGCGCGCATGACAAACATGGACAAACGCTTCAGGGTGGCCGGCAAAGTATCCAGGCTACAGACCAAGAGCAACTCTTCAGGGCTGCGTTTCAGCACGATAAAACTGGCCTGCATACGGCCCTTGGCGTTACAAAATGCCGCCAGCCGCGCCTCGGACAAGCCGAGCTGGGCGACATCCTGCGTCAGCTGGCCTTGCAGAAAGCTGATGGCGTCTTCACCGACGGCGCGGATCACGCCCATGTGCGAGAGTGCGACCAGACCAGACGGCGCGGCAGAAGTCATTAAAGGCAGTGAGGTGTGCATCCCTGAATTATCATAGCCATCAGGTTTTAATGATGGCTTTGCTCAAGGTGGTCCACTGGTGCGTCGTGTCTTTTCAAGTTTGTTGACGTTGGTTTTGACGGGCTCCATGCTGTTTTTCGGGCTTGCCCTGTGGTGGCTGCACGAACCCCTGACGCTGCAAACTCAAGCGGGCAACCAGGTCCTTGACCTTGAAATCGAGCCCGGCACCACCCCCAAAGGTGTTGCCGAGGCCGCAGTGGCCAGCGGTGCCCAAACTCAGGCCCGTTGGCTTTACCTGTGGTTTCGGCTGTCCGGGCAATCGCGCTTGATCCGCGCTGGCAGTTACGAGATCAGCCCCGGCACCACACCGCGCGCATTGCTCAGCATGCTGGTACGCGGTGAGGAGACTCTGAAAAGCGTCACCTTGCCTGAAGGCTGGAACTTCAATCAACTCATGCTGGCCCTGAAGTCTGCAGAGCAACTTCGTCCCGACGCGCAAGCCATGAGCCCAGAGGCCCTGATGGCCCAACTCGGCAAGCCGGGCGTTCACCCTGAAGGTCGATTTTTTCCTGACACCTATACCTACGCTAAAGGCAGTAGCGACTTGGCCGTGCTGAAACGCGCCGCCCGTGCCATGGACAAAAGGCTGGATGCCGCTTGGGCGCTGCGCCAGCCAGACACACCGCTGAACAGCCCCGAAGACGCGCTGATTTTGGCCAGCATCATCGAAAAAGAAACCGGCAAACCCAGTGACCGCGCCGCGATCGGCGGGGTTTTCACCAATCGCTTGCGCATCCGCATGTTGCTCCAGACCGACCCGACCGTGATCTACGGCATGGGCTCGCAGTTTGACGGCAATCTGCGCCGCCGAGACCTGCAAACAGACACGCCCTACAACACTTACACACGCGGTGGCTTGCCCCCCACGCCGATTGCCATGCCCGGCCGCGCCGCGCTGTTGGCAGCGGTTCAACCCGCCAAGACTGACGCGCTGTATTTCGTCGCCCGCGGCGACGGCAGCAGCCAGTTCAGCGCGACGCTGGACGAACACAACCGTGCCGTCAACAAATACATTCGGGGACACTGAGTTTTGACCACTGCACCATTGACAGGACTTTTCATCAGCTTCGAAGGCATCGACGGGGCCGGAAAATCAACCCACATCGGTGCTCTGGCTGCAGCCTTCAAGGCGCAGGGCAGGGAAGTCACGCTGACCCGCGAACCAGGCGGTACCCCGTTGGCCGAAACACTGCGCACGTTGGTGCTGAATGACCCCATGGACCCGCTGACCGAAGCGCTGCTGATGTTTGCCGCGCGCCGGGATCACTTGAATTGCGTGATTTTGCCGGCGCTGGCGCGTGGTGAGGTTGTCTTGTGCGACCGCTTCACCGACGCTACTTTTGCGTACCAAGGCGGCGGCCGTGGCTTTGACGAAGCCGTGCTGACCCAGCTCGAAACCATGGTGCAAGCCACGGTCGAATCGAATGGAACGCAGCTGATTCAGCCCGAACTCACCGTCTGGTTTGACCTCGCCCCTGAAGAAGCCGCTAAGCGTCTCGCTGGCGCCCGCGTGCCCGACAAGTTCGAGTCGCAACCCCTTGAATTTTTCCGCCGAGTGGCCGATGGCTACGCCCGCCGTTTGGTCGGAGAACCGGGGCGCTTTGCGCGTATCGATGGTGGTCAAACGCAGCAGGCTGTTTGGCAAGATGTGCACGCTGTTTTTGTGGCCAAAGGCTGGCTCGCATGAGCGATAACAACACTCTGACTGAGCGCAAGCCACTTGCACCCTGGTTGCAAGTTCAGCTCGAAAGCCTGCTGAGTCAACGTGGCCATGCTTGGCTGTTGAGCGGCCCTTCCGGTTTGGGTCAATTTGACTTGGCGCTCGCACTGGCGCGGGCTTGGCTGTGTGAAGCACCCAGCCCACAGGGCGCTTGCGGCCACTGCGGCAGTTGTCATGCGGTGGACGTGCACACCCACGCCGATTTGCGCATGCTGATCCCAGAGACCTTGTTTCTGAGTCTGGGCTGGCCGCTGGACCAGAAAACCCAAGAAGACCTGGACAACAAAAAACGCAAACCCAGCAAAGAAATCAAGGTCGATGCCGCGCGTGAGGTGGTCTCCTTCTCTCAGCTCACCCGGTCGCGTGGCCACACCAAAGTCGTGTTGGTGTCTCCTGCTGAGCGCATGAACGGCATCACTGCCAACACCTTGCTGAAAACACTTGAAGAACCGCCGGGTGAGGTCAAGTTCATCCTTGCCACCGAGTCGGCCCAGCAGTTGCTGCCGACCATTCGCAGCCGGTGCCAGAGTCACACCATGCGCTGGCCAGCGTTTGAAGAAAGTCTGGCATGGTTGCAGAGCCAAAGCACGTTGGATGAGCTTGTTGATACCGATGGCGATGAGGGCGTGAAGACGCCGAAGAGCATCAAAGCCGGGCGCGCCAAGCCGCCACCACCGAAGCTAGAAGATTTGCGGGTGTTGCTCGCGGCAGCCGGCGGCCGGCCTGCTGATGCGCTGACTTGGGTGCAAGGCGGCGCGCCAGATGAAGCCGCACGTGAATGGCAGGCACTGCCCAAAGCCATGGCTCGCGGTGATGTTGCTGCGTTGACCGGATGGGCTCCTGCGTTGGTGGTGGATGCTTTGCAAAAGATTTGTCATGACGTGTGGGCCGTCAAAGTTGGCGCTCAACCGCGTTTTTTCAGCGTGACTGATTTGCCATTGCCGGCTCGCCTGCCCGCTGCGGCTGAAATGCCAAATCTTGGCAGTCCTGCCAGCATTTTTGCGCTGGCTGCTTGGTCCAAAGAACTCGCCGCCACCGCCCGAACGGTGGAGCACCCGTACAACCCCGGGCTCATGCTGGAAGCCTTGGTCAGCCGGGCCAAGCAGGCGCTGACCGCACGCTAAACCCTAGCCTCTAACAGTTGAGCCGCTAAGTTCTTCTCTCTTTTTATAACCGAAGCCCATGTTCACCGACTCCCATTGCCACCTCGTTTACCCAGAACTGAAGGCCGAACTGCCGGCCATTCGCGAAGCCATGGCGGCAGCTGGCGTCGACCGTGCGCTGGTTATTTGCACCACGCTGGAAGAGTTCGACGACGTCCAAGCCTTGGCCGCAGAGTACGACAATTTTTGGTGCAGCGTCGGCGTTCACCCCGACAACGAAGGCGTGACAGAGCCCAGTTTGGATGATCTTTTGCACCGGGCAGCGCGCCCCAAAGTCGTCGGCATCGGCGAAACCGGGCTGGATTATTTTCGCTTGGGTGAACGCAGCGTGGCGGACATGGCATGGCAACGGGATCGTTTTCGCGTGCACATTCGTGCCGCACGCCAAACCGGCAAGCCGCTCATTATTCACACCCGCAACGCTTCCGACGACACGCTCGCTATCTTGAAGGAAGAGGGCGAGGACGCTAGTTTTGGCAGCGCTGGCGGCGTGTTTCATTGCTTCACCGAAAGCCAGGACGTCGCTCGGGTGGCGCTTGACTTGGGTTTTTACATCTCTTTTTCGGGCATTTTGACCTTTAAAACCGCCGCCGACCTGCGCGAGGTTGCTGCCTTTGTGCCTATGGATCGGATCTTGATCGAGACCGACAGCCCCTACTTGGCACCCGTGCCGCACCGCGGAAAAACCAACAATCCCTCGTATGTGCCCTTGGTCGCACAGCAAATTGCACAGCTTCGTGGTGTCAGTGTTGAGTCCATCGCTGAGGCCACCAGCCGCAACTTTGAGCAACTCTTCACCGGTGTCATGGCCGCCTAAACCATGAGAATTCGACCGCCTGAAAACCTCATAAAGCACTTGAGGTTATTTCTATTAAGCATTGTTTTCATTGGTTTTTCTGTCGTGCGTGCAGGCTCCTACGATGACTTTTTCACGGCTATCCAATACGACGACGCAAGAACCATCCGCGCTTTGGTTCAACGCGGTTTTGACCCCAACACCATCGACCCCAAGGCTCGCCACGGCTTGACCATGGCGCTGGCTGACTCGGCCTTGAAGGCCGCCGATGCCTTGCTTGATGCGCCTGGCATCGACGTTAATTTTCTGAATGAGCAGGACGAAAGCCCGCTCATGTATGCTGCATTGAACGGCCATTTGGCCTTGGCTAAAAAGCTCATCGAGAAAGATGCGGACGTCAACAAAACTGGTTGGACGCCGCTGCACTACGCAGCCACCAAAGGTCACGTCGAGCTGATGCGTTTGCTGCTGGACAACAACGCTTTCGTTGATGCCGAGTCACCCAACGGCACGACGCCACTGATGATGGCGGCCCAATATGGCACGGGCGCTGCAGTCAAATTACTGCTGGATGAAGGCGCTCAAGCGCTTCAAAAAAACAAACAAGGTTTGACGGCGTTGGACTTTGCTCAGCGTGCCAGCCGACCTGACGCCATCAAACTGTTGTCCGTACCGTTGGTCAAACAACCGTCCGCAGGTCAGTGGTAACCAGTTATCTTTCCATAATATTCCACGATGTATATTATGTTAAATAACAGAGATCGGTCATCCAAACACGTTGTCGTTGCGAGCAAAGCGCGGCAAACCATGGCTCCCGATTCTGATTCATGGATTGCCGCGCTTCGCTCGCAGAGAAGGAAATCAGCTCAACGCACCTTGATCGCTTCAACCTGCTCCCAAGCAATATCTGCCACACGCATATAACGCTCGCCCATGGCTTGCGCATCGGCACTCGTCGCAGTTCCGCGTTTCACGCGGCCCCGAATGCCATGAAGGATCGCGGCAAAACGAAACATGTTGAAGGCGATGTAAAAATCAAGATCGGGAATACCAGCACGACCGGTGCGTGTGCAATACGCCGCCACATAAGCTGCTTCGTCTTGCAGTCCTTGGGCCTTCAGATCCAGACCCCGGATACCGCCCAGGATGTCCGGTGGCATGCGGTACATCATGGCGTTGTAAGCAAAGTCAGCCAAGGGGTGGCCGAGTGTGGATAACTCCCAGTCGAGCACCGCCAACACCCGCGGCTCAGTCGGATGAAAAATCATGTTGTCGGCACGAAAATCACCATGGGTGATGGCGGTTTCATCAGCCGCTGGAATATGCGCCGGCAACCAAGCCACCAATTCGTCCATCGCCGGATGCCGACCCGCGAGTTCATCGTCCAGATACTGCTGCGACCAACGCGCAATCTGCCTAGACACATAGCCACCGCTGCGGCCAAAGTCGGCAAGACCGATAGCGTCGGGTGAAATGGAGTGCAGCTTGGCCAGCGTGGCGTTCATCGCATCCAAATAAGCGGCACGCTGTGGCTGGGCAACGTCAGCAAAACTGGCGTCCCAAAAAATGCGGCCTTCCACCATGTCCATGACGAAAAACCAACTGCCCAGCACGGCGTCGTCAGTGCACAAACCATGGATTTTGGGCACCGGGAAATCAAGCGTTCCTAGAGCCGCCATCACCCTCGCCTCACGCTCCACGGCGTGCGCGCCTTTGAGCAAGACACCCGGCGGTTTTCTACGCAGAACATAGGAATGCTGGGGCGTGCGCAGCCGGTAAGTCGGGTTTGATTGGCCACCTTTGAACTGGTCAACCACCAACGGGCCTTCAAAGCCGGTCACGTTTTCCACCATCCAGCGAGTCAACGCGACTTCGTCTATCCGATGTTGCTCTCGGACAGGCATGGTGTCGGTGGAATCAGCGGGGGTGGTCATGCATTCACCTTTGACAAAGCATCGCGCTTGATTTTCTTGGCGAGTGACCATTTGTGGACTTCCGTCGGGCCGTCGTAGATTCGGAAGGCGCGAATTTCGCGGAAGACTTGCTCGACGATGCTGTCGCGCAAAACACCACTGCCGCCCATGACCTGAACGCAGCGGTCGGCCACTCGAAACAATGCATCTGACACGGCTACTTTGGCCATTGAGCTTTCTGTGGTGGCTTGAGATCCGCCATCTAAAACACCGGCGCACCAATCAATCATCAAAGCCGATTGCTGCAGGTCAATCAAATTGTCGGCCAGCATGAACCCGACGCCTTCATGGTCGACCAACAGCTTGCCAAAAGCCTTTCGCGTGGTCGCGTAATTCACAGCGATTTCATGCGCACGCGTGGCCGCACCGTGCCAGCGCATGCAATGCGACAAGCGAGCTGGTGAAAGCCGAATTTGAGCGTAACGAAATCCTTCGTGAGCTGCACCCAGCACCTGACTGTCGGGCACCCGGAGTTGATCCAAAATAAGCAGCGCATGACCGCCCGGCATGGAGCTGTCCATCGTGTCAAGAATGCGCTCAATGCGCACCGCCGGATTCGGCAAGTCAATCAAAAACATCGTCGCTTGCGCTTTGTCACCACTGCCCGTGCGCGCCATCACAATGCCGACTGAAGCGCCCTTCACACCGGTGATGAACATTTTCCGGCCGTTGATCACCCAATCAGGGCCGTCTTGCACGGCCGTGGTTTGCAACATGGAAGGGTCAGACCCTGCCCCGCCCTCGGAGGCTGGTTCGGTCATGAAAAAAGCTGAACGTGCCTCACCACGAATCAAAGGCTCCAGAAAATGTTGTCTTTGTTGCGCGGTGGCTATCTTGCCCAACAAGAACATATTGCCTTCGTCTGGGGCCATGGTGTTGACTGCCACCGGTCCCAGTGGGGACAAGCCGGAACGCTTCAACACGGCGGCGGTTTCAAGTTGGGTCAGGTGGCTGCCATCGGGCAAGATGTGCGGGGTCATTAAACCGGCAGCGCGGGCTTTGCTGCGGAGCTCTAAAACCAACGCCTCGCTGGGGCCGTGCGGTGTGCAACGAGGATCACCTTCATAAGGGATAACGGTGTCACGCACAAAGGCTTCAACACGGTCAGCCAAAATGCGGCTGCGTTCAGTGGGACTGGGCGTGTGCATGGTGTCTCCTGGATAGGTCATGATGTGAAGCGGTACTTGTCAATCAAAGACTGCTGACCAGATGGCCGCCGTCAACGGCCAGCACGGCGCCGGTCATGTAGCGAGAAGCATCAGACGCCAATAAAAGCATGGGGCCGTCAAGGTCTGAGAGTTGCCCAAGCCGGCGCTGTGGGATGCGTTTGATCAAGGCCTTGCCAGCATCCGTCAGCCAAAACTCTTGATTCAGTTCGGTCTCCACATAGCCCGGGGCAATCGCGTTGACGCGTATACCGTGGCGCGCCCATTCCAGCGCGAGGGACTTGGTGAGTTGAATCACCCCCGCCTTGGACACCGCATAGGAGACCACCCCGCCCGCTTGCCTGAGGCCCAAAATCGAGGCCACATTGACGATACAAGCGCCGCCCCTTTCGCGCATGCCCGGCGCCAAAGATTGGGCCACAAAAAACATGGCTTTCAGGTTGGTGTCCAGCACCGTGTCCCAGTCATTCTCTGTGTGCGTGAGCGCAGCGCCTTCACGGACAACGCCAGCGTTGTTGATCAGAATGTCCACGGGGCCTGCTGCATTGGCAAGACCAGCGCGTGACGCACTGTCGTTGACATCGAGGGCGATGCTGGTGACTGAATGACCGTGCGAACGCACTTTTTCAGCGACCGCCTCAAGCGCCTCCACCCGCCTCGCCACCAGCACCAAGTCGGCCCCCTGGCTGGCCAGCAACTGTGCAAAATGCGCACCCAAGCCGCTGGATGCGCCAGTGACCAGTGCACGCTTACCAAGAAGTGAAGTTGAACTCATAGAGCGACCTGGTCAAAATTTGATTTTCGGATTGTAGGACGATTCCAATGACAAAGTCTACCGATGTTGTTGGTGGACAATCAAGGCCAAGATGCTATCAACCACTGCGACTAACAAAACTCTGAGCGCTGCAGCCGCGCCCCGGCTCACCCAGACCCGAGAAACTGTGAGTGCGTCTGACGCGGTCTTTTTTGGCATTGTCAATGGCTTGGAATTGCAAAAGTTTGTCCCGGCGCAGCGGCTGGTAGAGCTGGACTTGGCGGAGCAGTTTGGCGTCGGTCGGAACTCGGTACGCGAAGCCTTGCAGCGTTTGGCAGCAGAAGGCATTGTGGTCTTGCACCGCCACAGGGGTGCGGCTATTCGTTCGCTGTCGATGCAGGAAACCTTGGACGTGCTGGAAGTCGCCGAACGGATGACGGGCTTGTTAGCGCGTGCGGCTGCTCGTGGTGCGGCAGCCTCGGGGCTAAAAGCCATCTTGATCGACAGCCTGAAAGCCTTGAAGGCGGCTGATGCCATCAGCGACGCCGTGGCCTTCACCAGTGCAAGGCGGCGCTTTTACCGCTGCTTGCTGGACATGGGGGGTAACCGTGAGCTACAGCGCCTGTTTCCAACGATTCAGATGCCGATCGTTTATGCACAACACCGACTACCCGCACTGCAAAAGCTGCGCCTGCGAGACTACACAAAAATCGCAACCTCTGTTCGGGCAGGCCGCGAAGAAGACGCCGAGAGCGCCGGCGCAGCGCACGTCCAACACGTCAGGCAAGAAATAGTCTCACGCGCCAGCTGAGCCGTAGGGCAATTTAAGTGGGTGTTTCTTCCTTGCCTCGAACCACCAAGACGGGCACGGGTGCATAACGAATGATTTGCTCTGCATCGCTGCCAAGCAGGACCCGACCAAGCCCACGTCGTCCGTGTGAACCCAGCACGATCAAATCCGCATGGCTGATGAGTGCGTGTTCAGCCACATGCTCACAAATGCGGCCAGGTCCTTCTGCAATCAACACACATTCAAGCGGCAGGCCGTGGGCCAGCACCTTTTCACCGGCTGTCGCCAGCAGACTCTCTCCAGCGGCACGCATGCGTGGAAGATGCTGTTGCACGTAGTCGATTCCGGTTTCGAAATCCGTCATCTGACTGAGGGCGTCGATCACATGCAGCAGGGTGATCTTGGCGCCGCTGAAAAGGGCCAATCGAATGGCTTCATCCAGCGCCTTGTCAGAGGTCGGACTACCATCGACGGGAACGAGGATGTGGCGGAAACGGCTCATGTGATGTCCAACGTGGGCGGCTTGAGATCAAGACGCAAAGCAATAATATCGGGTGAACTACCGGGGTTGAGCGTGAAACCAGCATGACGCGCGAGTGACGCCAGGCTTAAGTTTTCGGCCAAGCATTC
>Ga0208916_10000315_pt1 | contig 23719 bp, 16 predicted proteins | sample DEB19_08_DNA_5_FD_184523 | JGI IMG/M metagenome (GOLD analysis project Ga0208916, IMG submission 184523) | Aqueous microbial communities from the Delaware River and Bay under freshwater to marine salinity gradient to study organic matter... | ecosystem: Environmental > Aquatic > Marine >... | reverse complement strand
GAAAAGTGGGTATTGGAACGACTAATCCCAATGCCCAACTAGATGTTAGTGGTAATATCCATATTTATGGCGACTTATCGTTAAATGGTAATCTTACTGTATATCGGCAAACTACCTCCATTTTTACAACAGTTAATAATTATAATATTACTGTTACAAACGATTTGTCGTTAAATGGTAGCTTGACTTGTTCGGGAAATGTCAATGGTATAACGGTTGGCAAAGGTACTTCAAATGTAGGAAATTCTACTGCGGTTGGATACCAGGCACTATTAGCCAATAATGCTACCGGCTTTTCTAACAGTGCGTTTGGTTATCAGGCTCTATTAGCGAACACCACTGGCATCAATAATACTGCTATCGGTTCTCTGGCCGGTGATGTTATTACTACCGGTTCAAACAATACATTCTTGGGTTATGGAGCAGATACAAATAGTGGCTCTTATGGTAACTCTACCGCTATCGGTGCAAATGCTATCATTACTGCTAGTAATCAAATTGTCCTAGGCACATCCATGGAAACGGTTTACATACCTGGTGGGCTTGTTGTTCCGAATAACAATGCTGGCACTGTTCCTGGATCTATCCGATACAATACAACTACTTCCAAGTTTGAAGGATATACAACCGCCTGGACCTCATTAGGTGGAGGGGGGGTGATTAGTGACAATGAAAAAGTATCAATAGATGCGTCCAATGGTCCAGGTCTTCGGTTTTATACAGGCGAGACGACTTCAAGAGAAGTTATGCGCATTGATAATAGCGGAAATGTAGGTGTTGGAATAACAAATGCTGAAACTAACTCTGGTGGTTTAATTCTTCCAGCAGCGGCATTCACAATATCACGTCCAGCACCTACGGTCGCAACTGCCGATATTACTGCTACAACAAACTTTACACCAACCGAATTACTACGATTGCAACTTACTGATAATGCGTCTGGAAGTCCAAACCAGGCTATTGGTAGCGGCGCCAAAATATCTTTTTATAACAATGGTGACAATGCATATGGATCAGTTGAATCAATGTACGAAATGGCTTCTATATCCGGTATAAAATTAGATAACATAGATTATAATTATGCTGGCGGTCTAGTATTTTGTACCCATTCAAATGTCACCAGTGCATCTGCATCGCCCGTTGCCAGCGAACGTATGAGAATTACTGCAAATGGAAATGTTGGTATTGGCAAGATTAATCCTGGAAGTGCATTAGATGTTAGTGGTACAATAACCTGTACTGGGTTCAGTTCAAGTAGCCAGGCTATATATACTGGCGGATTAGATGCAGGCGCTGGCACCATAATTACTAGTGGCACCGTGCAGGCAACTACCATACAGGGAACTTTATTAAGATTACAAAATAATACGCCGGTTTATCAGGGCGGTACTGCTAATATTGAATTATGGAGTTCCACGGCTAACTTTCCTCATGGTATGATTAAAACAACAGATCTAGGAGCCAACAGTAGTGCTTATAAAACAAAAATGGAGTTTTTTGTAAATCTTGATTCAACAAGTACTGCCTCGCTAAGGCTCGCCTTGAAATTAGACTCCACCGGTGTGGAGGCCATTAGTTATAATGCAACATCCGATTATCGTATTAAAGATAATGTCCGTCCCCTGACTGATTGCTCATTTACAGTTGATCATTTGAGACCAGTAACATATAATAATAATCAATCAAATAATAAACAAGATATTGGTCTCATCGCCCACGAACTTCAAGAACATTATCCATTTTTAGTCAATGGGGAAAAAGATGGTGAACATAATCAAAGTGTAAATTATACTGGTTTAATTGGTCTGTTAATACACGAAATCCAACAATTGAAACAACGTGTCTCTGTATTAGAACAAAACGCCAATAAATAACCTTTTATGAAAACATAACTAAGTAATATTCAAAATATTACTTGGTTCTTAATCGTCTAACGCACTAACGCACTATCCCCCACCGCCCTCTCTTACACGCACACGCATAGCTATCCGTATTTCGGCTACCTAATTTACATTTACATTCATTTTTTAAATTTGCCGGTTCGGGTATGCTATCCCAGTATGTGCGGATGTTTACTAGACTACTTCTCGTCGCATAATCTTCTTTTTGTGGATCAAACCATACTCCATCTGACAATACACGGTTGGCGCGATCATCTGTATCCTTACATACTATAAACGTGGGGCAATTTCCTACCACTTTATCCATATCATATACGCGTTGCTTTGCATTTAGCGTTAATCTATTCAAAGTAGGTTTGGTATTTACAATGGTATTTGCCAATGAATACTGTTTATAGTGTAGCAAGTCTTGGGAATTAAACACAGCGGATTGGTTCGTTACTACCATTCCAGCGTCTTTCTGATTGTCTATACGTAGTTGATTAGATATCCGTTTATATTTTAAGTAATCACTTTGGGACATTTGGTTCTATACACTACTGGCCGATTTTATTGGCCGGTTATTCCCATGGTTATTAAGGTATAACCAATATATGCTACTAATATTCCTACTACTGCACCTATTCCAAGCTGCTCTATACTATGTCTCTTATACTTCCATCTCTGATATAATGTTAAACTAATTATAAACATTCCACCAATCATGTTCATTGTAGACTGTTTTACTAAATATGAATATGTGACTAAACCAAATGCCAGTTGGGAATGTCCAGACGGCATTCCGTATTCTTGTATACCGGTATAATATTCATATGTCGTCATACTACGCCCTCCTGCTGGACGAGGCCCTTTTATCCACTCTTTTAATACATCATTTATATTCATATTTATAAACAATAATATTATGTTCCCTATCCAGTATATACTATTTCCCCATAATTGCCATAAGCTTGCTGCAAAAATGATTAATGGACCAAATAGGCCGTTCAGATCCAGTAAGTATATTATAGACGATGGCATATTATGATTTATTTTTAAAGGGGAGGATATAATTGTTTCCATTATTATACATATTATATCATATTTTTTATTTCGTTAATTATTTTGTTCTTGTGGTCTATACAACTGTTCACATATCAATGAGAATGACCAATTCGCCCCATTCAGGTCAACTACATTACCTCGGTCACTTAATAATTTTACTGACATGCGATGTATATTTACTGGGCCAAAATAAATTCGTTCCTGGTTCTGTAATGTTCCACCAAATTCCACGAACGATTGCCCGTTTTGTAATCCCGCCAATTTCATTGGAATTATTCCAAACACGTCCTTTGCGAATGGTCCGGACCCGTAATTTTTACTAGATACTTCTCCCGCTATGGTTTGTGTTGTACCCTTGTTTAAATTTGCGGTGCTTGCCAATGCATATAATTGATTTGCGGTCAAGTTGTTGTTATTTGTTCTTTCTTCGGCATTGTATGTTAGGTTTTTTGTTACTGGATCGCATATAAATTTAGTACGATTTGCATATGACGGCAATGGTATATCAGTATCCGTTGCAGTGATTGTTACTAATCCATCATTCAAGTGGTTCTGATTATAATCGTCTAATGTTAATAAAAAATAATTAAATAGGTTTGTACTTATGGTAGTATCTCCTACTATGGTGGCAGATCGTGATGAAGTATAATCAGATAAATAATAGACAGTTGCCAATCGGTATCCTAATATCCACCCCAATGTAGTGTCCCACGTGACATTTCTTACACTACTTACACCCGAAAAACATTTTACAAAACTAAATGGATCATAATAAACCAGCTTAAAATCCTTTGATGTATATTCTTTGTTTATAGTTATGCGGAACTTCGTACGTTCTTCGGCGTCTTTGTTGGTTATGATACTTACAATAGATCCTTCCGCAACAGTTCCAATGAATAACTTGTTCATCTCTTCCAATAGTCTAGACCGAGTATATATTATAGTTGTAAGACCATTCTTTAATGGCAATGTAAATGTTATATTATTATTTACAGATATTACACCTTCTTCATATGGTATTAATTTAAAGGTATTATTGTCGGCTGTGGCTAGAAATATAGTTTGTGGTATGTCAGTTTCACCTTTTACACCCAATGCAATTGAACCAGAACTGTTTGTTGCACTATATGATAATTGTGTATTATTAGAAGTATCCAATCTATAACTATTATCTATCATAGTACGCGACACATTCATAAACGTGGACCATATATTCTGGTTATACCGCTGATTAATTTTTACAGTTAGTACACATAGACGTGTTGCGCCTACTGCATCACCTACATACAATGATGTTCCGGATAAGTCGGGAAAACGGGCAAATTGAGCATTTATCGCGTTTTTCAATTGAGTAATTGTACTATATGTACGGATTGACGGGGATGGTATTAAATACCCATAAGCGCTAGGTGAATTGTATCTTACTGATATTCCATAATTTGGTATTGTTATGCCTGGCTTAACTGCTATAAATGCAATATAGTTTGTGTCTATAATATACTCACCTGTTTCGGTTGCACTTATATTCGACGAGAAAGTGGTCGTCGTCGCTAAATCGTCATAAATACCCGTACCGTCCCCAGTTAAGTTAAACATTTGCATTAGTACTCCCAGACCTGTCGGAATAAATGTATCATCTAATGCAAACGTGTTGTCTTCGTTTGAATAGGTCAAATAGGATCCAGTCAAGTTGTCCACACCACCCGATAAATCCATTCTAAATCCGGCTTCCGTTATATTGTATGAGGTATCTTCAAGAAATTGTATACTATAATTTGTTTCAGTCAATTGTTTGTTTAATGAAATACGTAAAGTTGCATTTACTCTATTGCTATTATTTGGGTCTACTAAAAGAGTAATTGATGTACTGATTAATACGTTCACCCCGTCTGTATCTTGAAATCCGGTAAACTGTTGGGCTAAATTTTGTTCTAATGTACGTACAAGTCCACTTAAGTAAGGGGTTGTACCATCAACTAAATTAGTATTTTGTGGGTGTTTAATGACGTAACGATGGTCGCTTGACATATATTCTCCTGGGGTTATTGCACTAAATACTGCCAAATCTCCGGTCTGTGGTACCGCATAATTCTCCTGTCTAACAAACGAAGATGTAAATATTGTACCACTACTCGCATTCAAGTTATATGAACTGTCAAAATTCATTACAGTGTGTAGAAAACTACTAGATAAATCCATTTTAAACATTGACGTAGTTATATTTTGCGTCAAATCTGCCTGGAATGAAAAAAAGTCATTTATGTCTATTTGTGCATTTGTATTATCTATTGTGAAGTTATTGCTGTTATCTGTATTTGTAATACCGTTATTGATCTCGTCAATGAAAGTACTTAAATTATATGCAGTGGTTGTTGAATTGGATATATTGATTTTATAGCTATTATTACTTATATCAAATCCATCACTATTACACGTTAATAATATATATGGATTTGAATTTACAAATATTTGGTTTGTTGACTGTTTTAATGGAGAACGGTCGGAAACTATATTATTCATTTCCATTACATTTGATGCATTTGGTTCAAATTCAAAACAACATTTCTGGGCATATGTTTGTCTTGTCCAAACTGGATAAGGATTATCAGCCGTTTCAACCGGAAATCTTACTTGTAATTTTGACCCACTTAAATTACTGTTTCTACCTCTATTTAGTTTTAGTTTTAATACAGAATACGTCACGGCAATCTGCGTCACGCTAGTGTCTAATACATTTCTATCTACGCGTTGTATCCCCGATTCTGACGATAGATCTGCAATTGCTGATATAGCTGTATTTAATGCATTATATATTGTTGTGCGAGTATATTGCCCAACTAGACCTGTCGTTATTTTCCATTCTGCTATTCTATTTCTACCCAATTGATTTTCATCATACTCATCTCCGACATAATAATAAGCATATATATAATTATTACTTTCATTTATTTGAAATTTGGTATTTTCTGTAATCGTATCAGTTGCTATGTATTTACTTTCTAAATGAAATAGTTTATATTCTCCGGTTGTCAATCCTAAAAATCCTGGTATTGTTCTTATACGAGTATCATTATCTTCATCCCCCGACCACGTATTTGGAAAGTTTAAGTAATAACTCGTCTCATTATATTGCTTATATAAATCTATTGTTGTCGTTATTAATGATGTATTACTATTATACGATAAGATCGTATTACCAAAACTAATATCTGTGTATGTAACTTTTGCTTGGGTTATACTTTCATTTATTGTATTGGTTAGTTCAAGTGGAGTATAATTTCCTGCCGCTATATCAATTTGATAGTCGTGGTTACCATTATTTATTCCATCTGCATCGCCTTTAAATATAAAAAAATTACTTCCGAAATTATTGTTGATTGTATACCACGTATATGGAATTTGCACTGAATATAATTTCAGTGATACGACATCTTTTAATGGATCGGATAAATTAAATGTAAATTCAGTAGATAGGGTACGTTTATTATCCCTATATTGGCTATCAATACTTATTACTCTTTTTATTGTTTGTTGTAATAATGGATTTAGTTTGCCATTTGCGTAATCCAATGCCTTTGTAAACCCGATGTTGTCTGCGCCAGGATTTATCACACTTGTACTTTCTACGGCGGGATTTACTCGCATAACATTCGTCGTTTCTATTGTATTTGTTTTTTTTTTTTGCTATTGGAGTGGTTAACTTGATTACATCTTGATTACTTAACCCTTCTTGTATATTCTCAAACCCTTCATCTAGTTCCTCCACAACGTCTCCGTCGTTATCGGTCTCATCTGATAAGAAGAACCGATTATATATTTGTTCAAAAAAACCGGCTAGTTGGTCTCCAGATGCGTTCTGAATATTGCTATACTTTCTTATTAAAAATATTATTCTTGCTTCTAGCTCGCGGTCTGTCGGTGTGTCCAAGTCTAATATATTAAATAATTCCTTGTCTGTATATGTTGATACATCATACATCTTCGCTTCATCGCGACTATTTGATAAGGCCTTATTCATTCCCGGATATATATTTACTTGGAATATAAAAAAGTCTATATATTCTTCTTATGCATTTTAATATTTTAGTTTCTATTCACCTATGTATGTGTTTCGGTTCTTGGTTGACGTATTCGTTTCTTAAACATTTCTCCTATGTAACTCACTATGTCTAGACGCGCCGACATTTTGAATAACATATCTGTGGGAAAACTTTTCAAACCTTGTCCTCTTTTCATATGTTTATTTCCACTAAAACATAGTATATCAAATACCTTCATTATGCGTTCCTCGTCTTCTGACATTTCGGCGCGATTGATCCGTGTTTTTCCTATAAATACATATCTGTTATAGTTACCGTTTGAATAAACCGATATTTTACTCACGATTGGACGATTACGAACCATTCCTACACCCATTATCTTGTTTGTATCGTTATTCATTTCTAATACAAACATGATTGATTCCATTGGCACAACATTTGCTATTGGGTCTGGACTACAATATATACACCCAACGTTTGCTCTGTTTGTACGATATCTCTCATTTTCATTCCAGGTACTTGTATTGAACCTACTTGTCATTATGTGATTTCGCATTTGTTTCTTATATTCACATAACTGCTTACGATACAATCGTTTATCAGTTGGCACTATTGGATGCATGTTAGTTACATTACTATTGTACACTATCTATCTAATCAATTTTATGTTCTCATCATTACGTATTTATATTTAAATAAATATAGAAACTCTTATGTCTATATAATATATTCTTACATGGACACTGATCAAATTTCCATTGATATCGGTGATCTCAATGATTACACTGCCATTCCTATATCTCCCAGAACAAATTCGTATGACACCGGATTAGATAGTCATTCGTCTGAACTCGCAGACGTTACTATTAAAATAAATGTTTTACCTTCAACCGATGACACGCATCTCAATATTGGTAACGTAGAAGAAGAAACCGTACTTACACAGTATACCGATAACCATTTTACGAGCATTACAAACAAAGACCTTGAACGAGTTCGTAATTTATATACAGATCCTCTTATGGTTACAGATCCTCTTGTTGTTCCAGACGAGACTGCGCACGTAATATATAAATCATCCAGCAATAGCCCGGTATTGTCTGTACTAGATAGTAATAGGGGTAGTCGGAGTAACAGTGACGAAGAACCGGAGATTTGTGAACTAGATAATAGTAGTAGAATTCGTGAGAACCGTACGCAGCATACACACCATCGGCGACGTTATAATAAACTTGAATATCGCGATGTTGAACGTTCCATTAGTAAGTATTATAAGCAAGATCAAAATAATTCTCTTTGTTCCAGTGAAATGGATATTCTCACTACGTTTGTCAAGGGACAAAAACATCTTTATGTTCAATCCAAGCTTCTTACACAACAAAAGTTAAATTGTCTTGTTATTCCAGCGATCCTCATTAGTGCATTGATTACTATTATCTCTCCTTTTGTTGAATGCAAATCGTGGAATGTTGGTATCATTTCTGGAATGAATGCCATTGTTACTCTATTTATCTCCTTAATGAACCTTTTAAAATACGAATCTTCCGGTGAGATGTATTCACTACTTGCTTCTTTGTTTGATAATATTGAAACCTCCCTTGAACTTACCAATAGTAAACTTACCATTATGCAAAAAGACACGGATGCTTCATCGGTTATTCTTTCCAAATTTAACGAAGTGGAAATGAAAATTAGTGACTATAAACTTACGAATGCGGTTCTTGTACCAGAAGAGATTAAACTACTCTTTCCAATTATTTCACATATCAATATTTTTTCTTTTATAAAAAAGACGGAAATTCATAGAAAAAAGTTGATTGAAAAATTAAAAGATATTAAAAATGAAATTTTCTTTATTTTGTACAAATGGGAAAAACAAGAACAATTTGCTATAAAACATAATAACAAACTTCCCGGGTTGTCTACGTCTACCTCCCAAGCTACTCGTCGCGAACAAGAACGTTTGGCTTATTTGTATACACTAAAAGAGCTTACTAAAACTGAGATTATTGAATTTCAACAGACATATAGTGTCATGGATACCATTTTCAACCGAGAAATTTCAGGCGCAGAGCGTCACCGAAATAAGTGCTGGGGGTACCTATTATGTTACTATTGCAACCCGCCTATCATATCATATGATTATTTGAATGGCATTACACCTATTCTTTCTTCATACTTTAATACACATATCATAAATGAATATACTACTCGTAATAAACAAGATTAACGAGCTGGACATATCTTCCAATACCAAGGCATATCGTGTACCAATTTAACTGACCCCTTTTCGTCAAATATCTTCTTTACGGTTTGTGCCATTTCACTTCGTATATTCCATCTTATTGTTATTATTACGCGCTTATGTGTCGGATCGTTACGTAACGGAATTTCAATCATTTTGTCAATCGTTCCCATATTCATATTTTTTATTTTATTGTAAATATACTCTCGCTGAATGTTCGTATCTATACGTGGTATACAAATAGAGGAGTACTGCTGGTTCATTCTATTTACTTCGTGGTTATTAACTCATCTTATTTATAAACTTGGAATTCAATTTTATAAATCTATGCATAGTGGTTGCTCAGTATTTGCTACTCCCGTTGCCTATCATTTTATAGTTTGCTTACCCATCATTTGCTATCCCATTGTCCATCATTTTATGGTCTACTTATTCATCATTTGCTACTCCCGTTGCCTATCATTTTATGGTCTACTTATTCATCATTTGCTATCCCATTGTCCATCATTTTATGGTCCATTTATTCATCATTTGCTACTCCCATTGTCCATCAGTTTGTGGTCCATTTATTCATCATTTGCTAGTTCCGTTATCCGTTGTCCATCTTCGTATTCTCATTATTTTGCCACTCCCCCCTTATAGTTAAACCTATAATATAGGTTGCTGTCTCGGATAGTTGTTTTTTACACTATATTTACATCAAACACGCATTGCATGTCTAATATGTACACTTGATTAGAATACATCTTTACTTTCATATCAAGATTGATGTTACATTAACCATATCGTGTACATTTGGTTTTGCTGTTCCGAGACATACTTAATAGTATTGTTGCTTTTAACTCATTTGGGTTTAATTGTTTTAATTAATTTATTCTCTTATTCAAACTATATTATGAACCGTCTAAGAGATTTAAGCAATCAATATGTTGATACTATGCCTATTGTTACTGATAATCCGGACGAGACATCGGATTTAGATGTTTCATGGATTAATGAACAACATCGTATACAAAACATTGAAACCAACTATTCAAGAGAACCTGTTACAGATATACATATTTACTCGTTATATATTAACAAAAATTCGGTTATTGATAAGATTACTCGCAAAAAACAGGCCGTGAACAATAATGTTCTCACACAGGACGTTGTTCTCGGTATCATACAAATGAATAAACACGCCAACTCTAAAAAATACAAACTCATGGACATTCTTCTTTATCACGTTGACTTGGAACCAGAACATATACAAAACTATTCTCAAACGAGTGATATACCCACCAGTTCAAAATCGTTTTTCAAAGTTCTCCCTATCGTAGACGAAATTGTTATACCACCATCTATCTTTATTTTTCATAGTCTGAATTCTGTGTTTTTCGTATATAAAGAAATTGACACAGGTTCTCATAACCATACTATTAAATCCATTTTAAAGAAACCCTCTACCGAACCTAAACACGCTCATACCAAAAAGGTCCGTATTTCCATGGATACCCAACAACAAGAATATATTCCACATCGTGCAACAAAACCAAAGAGAACTCGGAAAAATCTATATACCATTTCCAAGTAAAATTGTAAAGGGTATAAATGGTACGTGTTGTTATATCATAGACTTCTCAAACGATGGACATATCTCCTAGTTTACACGATATAAATAAATTCTTAGAAAATGAATTGATGTTCTTCTTCTTTCATAATTACAGATCTACTTCTAATGAAACTGATTTGGTATTAATTGAACGTCTTGGCATTGTTCTCGCCATTATTAAAAAAGATCTATCTTCTCATTCGTCTAGTATTTGTTCGCATTATGCATATACACATCTTGTTCGTTTTTATAGATTAATTGGACATACCCGATCTGTATTCTACGGTAAGGGGGATCATCACCTTTCTTATTTAATGCTATTTGTATGGTATAAATATTTCCCGACCCTCGCAATTTATGCACTTCATCGGTTTGTTGTATGTACTGATGGCCAACAGTTGGCACTGGGTTCCTGGCGAGATATTAAATATCTATGCCAATTTATACGTACTTATTCTGAAAACGGTGCCGAACATTCACTGATTGATATTTGTTGTCAGTTTGTCAATTCACAACTGGACAATGATCTGCAAATACGACACATATATGCTTTACCCAGACATGATCGTGGTATAAGTAACGTTTCAAAATGGATACCTCGTGAATACAAACAGTTTGATTGGTTATATAATAAACTAGTTATTCATTGGATCCGTAAGAACAAACCATTCATTCTAGATCACGCCACTGATATTTCTTATATGTCTGCCATATCTAAATCCAAACGACTTTACCGAAAAAAAATTGCTGGCCTAAATAAAGCTCTTGATACTACTCAAATTAAACAGTGTGCTAGAAATAGAAAGGATATCGTTCCACAACACGTCTCCATCTATACACAAATGAAACAGCCTAATCTTGTACTTGGTTATGGATTGAATGATACCGAAGACAGAATGTCTTGTTCACAACATTTCAAGGAATGGTTGGACGTCAAGTTCTCAAATGATGCGATTGATACACACGTAAACTGTATTAGCTCAACTCCTTTACCAATTTATCATTATGTTAAACGAGCGGTGCAACTCATTGATTTATCCGCTCACTCACAACCAGATGAAATTCTGTATCAACGAAATTTACTTGATAAAGAGTGGTCCCGCCTATCCAAGTCCTTCTTTTCACGACTTGGCGGTAACGCCATTCCAATGATTGACGTATCTGATATTCTTTGTAATATCAATAATGAATGTTATTACTCATCTATTGGTTATTCTATATTATTTGCTCAATATGGTACCATTTTAAATCGTGTACTCCTCGTTGGTAATACACCTGCGTGGATTAACCTGGATAATATATCCGGGTTTGTGTCTGTCGTTGAACATATTCACCAAGCGGTGTCTTTTGTATATTGTACAAATGCAAACTTTAAACTTGCCTTTCAGCTTATTGCTACCACTATCCGCGATGCCGAATTAGAGTATCGTGATATTCGGAACTTACGACTTGTCATTTTTTCAACATTCTCACATCTTTCTAATCAAGATTTGTTTTATGATCAGATTTTCTCTATTTTTTCTGAAAACTCTGTGCAAACTCCATTTACTATGTTTTGGAACGTATCTAAACATTTTGGGGAAGTTTTACCCTGTTCTATTCATCAACCATATACTGGCATGGTTTCTGGGTTCTCACCGTTTATTTTTAATACAATGAGACAGCATTTCAATAGATATTATAATACTCCATTTCATATTATGTGTAATGTTCTCAACAATTCACATTTTGATGTATTAGAGGACTATATCACTCAAATTGTCACATAAGACATACTAACATAATATGTGAATTATTTCATATTATGTTCTTTCTACGCCCTTGCATATTTACGCTATTAACCGTCGCACGGGTTTACGCATTGCAGTGTCTCTTAATAGATTACTTTGAATTGACCCCCACACTCGTTTACGTACGTCTTCCTTGTTACCTTTTTTCATAGAATAATCTTTTATTTGCCTATCTTGTTTTCGTTTATCCCTTCGGTTCACATTACTGAATAGTTTTAGCACAGCGGTCATCGTTTTGTCACACGTCGGACGATTGAATGGTAATGATAATACGATCTCCTCCAAATATGTTTTATATGCATTGATTGGGTTATGTTCACTTAATTTCAGATTTTTTATTATATATAAGTACGTGACAGTCAATCCGTAATTGTCCCACGTATTTGCATACGTTGCTAATTCAGTCATCATATCTCGCCACGATTTACCAATATACTTACTATAATACTTCTTCATTGATTTGGTATATTTATCGCGCTGTATTTCTGACATTAATTCGATCATTGCGTAATTCTTTTTTTCAAAGTCATCGATTACCGTATTCAATTGTTCATTCGTTACCAATTGGTCCAACCCGGTTAGGATTTGTTCATTTCTTCTAAATCCGAGATAGATTTCATCACTTGGTCTAGAACTTTCGGCAGATAACTCATTTGCTCCATACGAAATCATTGCTATGTCTAAACACCACGGACCATAGTCCGGACCATATGTATAGAATACATTTTTGTAATCATTCATTCCTAATTTGGACATTTCCACAGACAACCCAAAATCTATTATTACGGGGGCACCGCCTCTATCTTCGCAAATTATGTTACTTTCTTTTACATCAAAATGTATTATTCCATTCTCATTCAGTCGCTTATATCCTTCTAATAATATGTTATGCGACTCCACTATATTACTAGTTATTCCCATTGTTCGGGTCGTATATGTTTTAAGCATATGCTTCATTAATGTATTTTTTCCTACATATCTTAATTTACTTACAGCATATGTTGATGCTCCTAGGGGAAGTATATCGCATTTCTCTATCTCTTGGGTTGACACATTTGATAAAGAGGCTTCGCACATTGACAATAATGGTGCGTAATAATCGGCATAATTCTTTATTTTTTGTACCTTTTCTCCGATCAATCTCTCGTGTTCGGTCGTATCATTCTCCGGTTGTACCTTTGTTATATATTTATCTGTTAATTTCACATCTCCTTCACAACTGATCCCGGGACGATATACACAACCATATGCCCCGCGACCCATAAGTTTCGGAGTAGGTCCAGGTTGAACGGTAGATGGTTCTATCATTGATACTATATGTTATAATATCCGACGACAATAAAAAATAGATTTTTCCGTTTATTTTTATTGTCGGAATTTACTATACTACTTCCTCCCCCATCTCCTGTAATGCCACCTTTATGTTATAAAACCGGTTTTTATATGTTTTCTTCAACCTATCCGTAGCCTGTTTCAGTTCTTCGCGCATACTACCTGGATCATTGTAATCTATGGATAACATGTCCGAAATCACTTCATAGTGTAACTTACAATAGGTTGTAAAACTTCTTGCCGCGGTTACGGCTATTTTACTCGTAATTCCGTTCTCCATTACACTCCTTTTTATTTCACTATATATGTGCTCATCAATTGATCTCAATACCGAACGTGGCAACCCAATGTACTCCTTTCTAATCGTCGGTTCTGTATTTATTACCCCCTCTTCCTTTTTACGATAATAGTACCTGGCGCTTTTATACATTCGGTCTTGAATGTCACCTGTTAATCCACTCATTGCCAGTCGGGCTACCTCCGCACTTATCAACACGCTTATTTCCGGCTCCTCCATCCATTTAGTCCAAGCTTCCTTGAATTCCTTACGCTCGTCATATTCATGAACCTTCGCAAATGCTGACAGACGCTCCACGACTTCGTTACTATATGTATACCTATTTGTTTTTATTGTTAATTTCATTGGCGGCTCATTCAATTTCATTGGCGGCTCATTCAATTTCTCTGTTACTACCGACATATTGTCTATTATTGTTACCACCTATCTTCTGGATAAAAAGCTTTCAATTTTCTGGTGAAATTATATCGGTTGTGTAGCTATTTTCTTTTATGACTATATTTATTATATTTTATCACCATGCATATATGAGCAGCCCGTTTACACAAGCGAACACGTCGGTTGTTCTCTATTTAGAACCCTATCTGAATTCCCATTATAAATCTTATCAAAATATTATCACTCTCAGTGCTATGCCACCCGGGCCGCTTTCTAGTTTGGTTTCCTCTATTTCTTCACCAAAATTATCTCCCTTTCGCGATTATAGCCCGTTCTCCTCTTCTTCAAATTGTATCTTTGCATTATTACGATATCCAAACAATCATTCGTCTAACACACATTCCGCTAAACACGCCGACTATTTTATGGGAGCTGATGATATTCCGTCTGTATTTTCATACTTACAACAAAATGGTTATTCTATTGATACCTCACTTACTAAAATGATTTTTAAATCAGGTATTTCTATCGGTAGTAATGCTGACGCGTCTCGTAAGATGATTTGCATGATACAATACCAACAATAATATTTTCTTATTATACTGTATATATTACAATGACTTCATATAGTAAAAATCTTATGACGAATATTACCGGACTATCCAGTAGTCGTTCTCTTACTGATCCGATTGACGGAGGTAGTGGAGATGCGGACTTTAGATTTTTAACTAATTCTTATATTAGTATTCTTCGTATTATTCTCACGAAATACGCTGAAAATGCCGCTAATAAGACATATGAATCTATTCCCGCTGACTATGAACAATTCGTTGAATTGGCAACTACTATGAAAATCATGTTAACGAAAACAACCAACCCTACTATTATTCTTTTTCTCCAAATTGCCGAAGCGACTTTATATGGGGCAGTTAACACATATTCTCTTTATGGTGATAATGTCCTTCTCCAAGTTGACAAGCATAGATTGGAAAAACAGGTAGATGATATCCTTGCTAACAAAAATACTACACCCGTTGAAAATACATTTAGTTACAGCAATATGCATTTACATTCAACCTTTCGTCTCGCTGCGGTTTTTAATTATTATATTAAAATTTATGGCGTTCCTTGTCCTCCGGCCGGGTTTGATCCCATCAAAATTTCCTTCCTTACTAATATTCTCACTTTAAAAGGTATTGATCCATATGGATAAAAAATTGATTTATTTGTTCATCGGCCGGCTTTCGTATTCACTTTCCTATTATGCAACAAAATATTCGTTGCAACACTACTCCTTATTGTGGCACGTGCCATAAAGCCGGCAAATCGTTTTCTGAATACACCAACCACTGGACCCGCTCTGAACCCGGTCCAAATGGCGTCATTATTTGTCCACTTATTCTTAATACTATGTGTAGTCGCTGTAAACAATTGGGACACTGGGTAAAATACTGTACCACCAAGCTCTCCATTAATCCTCGTTCTTGGTCCAATGTGTTGCGGATGCCACCGCCCACTCCACAAGTTATCTACACCGAAAATGGGTCATATACACGCCCCCCATCACCCGATTATCCTCCACCTAGTAACTATAACAACTAATCTTCTTCACAAATAAATATAAAAAGATCGTTACGCTATTTGTTAGCTAATACAAATGTCCGCCTGTTCTTTCTGTAATAAATCTTATAAGTCGCAAAATGCACTTATTAAACACTCGGCAAAGTGTAGTGCGCGTACTGAGAATATCACCTCCGATATTATTGAACCGGCAGTTGTTCCCGTCCTTTCTGAGAAGGAAGAGGCATTACGTACGCGACAGCGGCTTGCTGATGAATTTACTGAAAATGCACGCTGCGATTTTAGAGAGCAACTACAAAGATTATCTTTGCAATCCGCTGCTGATCCAGGGTCCAGTGAAAATATTATTGTGAATGCCAAGGCCTTTGATATTTTGACCCGAGCGTTTGTTGGGGAACTTTTTAATTATCAACATAGCCAACTTAAAACCATTGTTGGACATAATCACGTTCTTGCCGAAGAGAATAAAATGCTCATTTCGGTTCTACGCTCTATTGTCCTTATGAAGCATAAAGATGGCTCTCTCGGAGAATATGACTTCTCTTCCGATGAGGAAGATTCCGACAAGCCCAAATGATAGTTTACATATTTGAACAATTACACCTGTGGTTCTTTTTCAAAACAAAACCTTCTGGTCGGCTTAGCAAACCTGTATTCCAGGTTGTCAGCCGATAAATCAATTAAGACCCACATATTTCAAATGCCGATTATTTTATACGTGCAAAAATTTAACCATTTAAACATTTAACCATTTAAACATTTAAACATTTGTTCTCTATTACATTATCCTGCGACCACATAATGGATATTACTCGTCTTCCTTCCTTGTTCTGCCGAATTACATGCTTCAATGCCGTCTATAAAAATAATCTGCTCAATATCTGTACTTGTCACCCTGAGTGTAAACGATTAACCTATAACCCACAACAGGGGCATACTACATACATCTTGTCATATAACAAGCGCGATTGCCTATGCGTTGGCAACGAGTGTAGACATATCTACCCCACTGGATGCTCGTTTACCCCCGTGAAGACTTAAATCCGCAGTGCGGAGCCATTATTTAACTAAGATGCCAGTAACGACAAACCGGGTTTCACGTTGGTCAAATTTGCTTAGTATTTATGTTTTATTAATAAAATTGAACTTATTTCGTTGTATATCAAAGACAATATCGTTGATATAGTACACTATGATTTCTGATATGCACTTTCTTGATATTATTCGTCAAACCCTCACCATTTATCTTGATAAGGGCGCGCGTAGTTCTTGTAAAGTTGACTTTCTTCACGGACAAATCAAATCCATCTTGGAAGCTGGTATATGTAAACAGCATAGTTGGACCGTTTCACTTGAACATAAAATCAGTAGTATCAATGCTTCTGGTAATAAAAAATGCGATATTGTCGTTCTTGATCAAAATCGGGTGCCGGTTGCTATCTTTCCAGTCAAATTCATTATGTCTAACTATCAACAAAACAAAAACAACTCCTGGGAAAACCTCACCGGCGAATGCTGCCATCTTAAATGGCATTCGGACAATGCACTCGTCAAAATTATTCCCATCAATATCATTTTTAGCCAAGTGCCCTATCTCCTTGCGGATAAAACCATACGTAAATTTGAACTCATTGACTATGACAAAACCTTCCAAATTTACGAGACCTTGGTTTCACGGGGAATTTGCCACGATGTCATTAATTATATCATTGATGTGGTTCCACAAAACACGGTGGGTGACTACTATACTACACCACCCACTATTCTCGGGTTCAATGAAAAAACCCCATATAGACCTTTTGACACGGTCATTTATTGATCATTGATCGGCACACTGATCGGTACGCTCAGTAACGTCTTTGTTGATAAATTGATCCACCCACCACCTCGTTTACTACTATTTGATTTGATGTATTCTATATTCTTTTTTATTATGGCTATTACTTCCTCATTCGTATATTCATCTGTCGTTAACTCTATACATAAACACCCACTATATACCGTTGGCATATCTATCTTATATTGTATATTTGTCGGATCTATGAACACCGGTATATAAATTACTTCGGCACGATGGGGGAGCTTTATTGATTGGCTTCTTCCATACGAATACCACTTCGGATACGTCTTGTTTCCTTTGTCGCGATTGCCCAATTTCGCTTTTTGACCTTCTAGATATTCATATGTACGCGGGTTTGTTATTTTAAATACGTCTTCCTCTACTACTTTACCCGTTGTCTCCTCATATGGATAGATTATCCATTTATCGTCCGATGATGTCTTGCATCTACGCCAACACGGCTCATCGTATTTTTTTTGGGAATGAATATACACCTCGTTACATAGTGTCGCCACGCCATTCTTTATCTTACATATATCTGATAATGTCTTTGTGCTTGTGCTTGTGCTTGTGCTGGTATTCATCATTCCTTGGAATATATTATACTCTGGACCGGTGATTTTGTCGTATTCCACTTCTTTTCCGTTGTATATAAACGTCTCTTTCGGATCCTTTGAAAATACCGTTATACAAGTATATACCGATGTTCCCGGAAACACTTTCTCTTCTTTGAAATCTATGATTTCTTTGATATATCGTTTCGTTATCATCTCTTCACGAAATGATTTACACGACTTGTTATATAAATACGTATTTGGGGTTATTGCGACCATTGTCCCCGTGTCGTTTAGATGATCTAGACACTTTACCAGGAAGATGAGATATATGTCAAAACTTCCCGCCGAATACTTCTTCCATTTTTCTTTGATGTATGCCCTGTATTCAGGTGACAGATCTTGGATTTTTATATACGGCGGGTTCACTATGATATTGTCATAGTGCTGTTCAGTCGGTTCTTTCAGAAAATCCGTGTTCCTTTTTGTCATATTTGCCTTGGGGGGGCATTCGTCCAAGTATCGCTGTTTGATATCATATACTTCTATTTTGGTGTACGTTTCCGGTAAATACTTAATTAGATTTCCTGTACCCACTGCTGGGTCCAATACCGTTCCGGTTCCTGTCAAATAACTTACCATTCGTTCAGCGATCTCCTGTGGCGTAAATACATCGCATTTTTCATATTCGTTTAGGTGTGCGTCTATATTGGCTGACATGGTTGTTTTGCTATATTGTAATTGTTGTTATGTTTTCAATTTTGTTACCGGCGAACCTATGAAGTTGACCATTTTAGTATATATTGACTAATGTTTTACTGTTTTACTGTTTTACACTTGTCATTTGGACATTGGTTTAGTTATCTATTTTTTTATGCGCGCATAACATATACCGGGCTCACTATGACATCCAGATATTATACTATGACGGATAGTACCGGTGAGAGTGGCTTCTTGCCTACGGTAACATTTACTAGTCCCAACAATACATTTACCGCAGCTCAGCGTGTTCAGCAACTTCTTAATGAGACTGGCATTACCGGATTCTATGAAGCGGACTTTGCTGATAATATTACCATAATTGACACGGGTGCATTTCAAAATGACGTTAAAGTTGTCGTCGTTACTATTAATAAAGTTACGACTATCGGCAATAATGCGTTTTCTGGTTGCAGCGCGCTGCGGTCTATTACATTAGACTGTGCGGTTGATGCCAATAAGAAATATTTATTAACCTCCATTGGTACGAATGCTTTTCAACAATGCACTTCGTTACGTAACTTACATATTCCTGATACGGTTAAAATTATTCCCAATTATATGTGTTATGGGTGTTCCAGTTTAGAGGTTGCCGTTATGGGCTATGGCTACAATCGGTCAGGCGATACCTATGTTACGGATAGTACGATTGGATCGAATGCTTTTAACAATTGTTACAACCTTTCCTATTTTGTTGTTCCTGAAACTGTATCTAGTATTGGTGATTTGGCGTTTGCTAATAATATTGCTCTCACACATTTTTATATCCTCGGCACACCGACCGTAGCTGCTGATGCATTTTTTCAGGCAAGGAGTAATACGACAATCTATTATTATAATACGACTAGTAATATTTCCAGCCTCTTTCCGACCAATACTATAAAACGTCCTTATACTGAATATACGATTACTGCGACTGGTGAATTAACTCCTGCTACCGTCAGAAGTACTATTCCCGCGAACACTTACTGGAAGGGGAAGATTGCGGCTTCGGTTACTTCGTTGGCAACTGGTTGTTTTTCTGGTGCGACTGGTGGGGCTGATATTAAGTATCCATACATGGTTGCTGTTAGTTTACCACCCAATCTCAATACTATCGGTTACGGCGCGTTTATTAACACCGATGGTACAAGTGGATATAGTTGTATAGTGGGTGCATTTTATATTCCTAATACTGTCGTCACATTAGGCACGATTTATAATACTAGTAATACATTTGCTGGTCTTAATACCACTCTGCGTGACACTTCTACTACCAAACAAATTGTTTTTCAATCGGGTCCTAACACGATCGCGTTTCCAGCGGTCACGTGTAATCATACCTCTGCAATGGCTATTATTGTTCCCAATGTAACTAGTTTTGGTCAGGAATGTTTTAATCAGGCTAATAAAGTACAATTGTATAGTTTTTTTCAGAAAAATGCATACACTGCGGCAACTAGACTAGACCATACAACTGATGACGGGGGACATAACGCGTTTACTTGGAATTTTAATAAGGGTGGTGGTTATACGCATTACTTGTACATACCTAAGCAGATTACGCGTATGGCGATTCAGCTTTTTCGTGGGATTAGAGATAAAATCTATGTTACGGCATATCATAATAGTATCAGTACCACAGGAGTCACTGCGGATACTGGATTGGGATTTGGATTTCTTTCATACAGTCCAACGGATGGTGCTAATAATCGTTTCACTGGAACTACTGCTCCGACGCTTAATATTATCTATAACTATGTTGATGCGAATGGAGCTACATTGTTTGGTGGTACAGGTATTGGCAACGACGCAAATTTCTTCATCAACGTATTATACCCTTCCAGCGTCAAGACTATTAATCAACGGTTTAATGTTTATACTTATTTAAATTCTGTTGCAGTTGACCACAATGCGAGTCAAACTGTCACAATTGCTAATGAAGCGTTTCTTAATTGTACGCGTTTAAAATATCTTTATTTCAATAACCGAGTAAAAACGATTGGCTTTAATGCGTTTAGAAATGCGCCGTTAAATAGTTCGTTTGATTTAATTGATGCTTCGCCGCTAGAAGCGATTTATCACGCGGCATTTATTAGCGACAATCCATACACGTGTAATATTGTACAAATTACTATTCCCAAAACGGTAAAAGCACTTGGTACTCATGTCTTTGCTTGTCAGCAAGATGTAGCCCCATTGATAAACCAGAAACCCGCATTTACTACATTGTCGTTTGAGGACGGGATTGAATTTTGGGGGGATTATAATTATACGCTTGGTCCGAATACTACACTCACTGCTTACGAAGTAAATAATACCAGCAGTTTAAAATATATGGCGATACCTGCACACTTTTGCCAGCGTTGCTATTCTTTGCAGAATGTTAGCTTTTTAAATACAGTTGATGCTAGCGGCAATGCTATACCTAATGATGGATTGGCATTGGCTCGTCCTGACAACAGATTGCCCATACCTACACGCTATAACAAGCAAATTCTTACTAATAAGATTAAACGCATCGGTCAACTTGCATTTTTCTGCAATTATCGGCTACAATCCATTCGTATTCCCGATGGGGTTACGACTATTGATTTGCAGGCATTCTATGATAATTATTCTGTGACTTATCTGTATTTGCCCGATACACTGACCACAATGGGATTAGGTGCTTTTAATTACCTGGGGGCTATCAACCAATTTAGTTACACTGGACAAGAAGTTTCTGTTCGTATGCCACAAAATATGATTGATTTTGTTGTTCCTGAGACTGGCAGCGGAGGGACCGGTTATTTTAATACGAATGCTACGGCGACCCGGTATTTTACTGTTGCTTTTGATAATACATCTGCGTCTGGAAAGGTTACGAATGGTGTTCTTGGACGATTTACCAATCAAGCGTCAAATGCTTATATCAAATATCACGTTATCATTCAAAACGGTATTACTGGATTACTTGGGAATTCTAGTGGAGGTACGCGTGCATTTGACGGATTTACTGGTTTAAAAACGCTTACTATTGCCGATACTGTCACTAATATTGGACCAGGTGCCATCGAGGGGTGCACCGGTTTAACGAATGTATTCATTTCACCTACTAGTAATCTCACAATTCTCGATGTGAATTCGTTTAAAACTTGCTCGTCATTAAGCTCTTTCTTTATTCCCAATAGTCTTAGATCCATATATGAAACCGCCTTTACCGGGTGCACCGGTTTAACGAATGTATTCATTTCACCTACTAGTAATCTCTCTTCTATTGGTGCAGGTGCTTTCATGTCGTGTAGTGCAATCACAACCTTTTTTATACCCAATAGTGTTATTCGCCTTGGCAACGACGCATTTAATAATTGCGCAAAGTTATCGTCCGTTACGTTTGGCGATAATCCAGGTCTTAAATATATTGGTAATCAGGCGTTTGTCAATTCCATGAACTCTTTGACCCGCGTCCATATACCCGCATCAGTTATTTACATTGGAAGAGCTGCGTTTATTAACTATTTTACTACTACCAATTACAATAATTTAACCACTGTCACATTTGGCGCTGGGTCAAGATTAAAGTCTATAAGTGGATCGTGTTTTGGCTCTTACACCGGTTGGAGTAACTCACAACCAGCAAAATACTTACAAAACCTTGTTTTGCCTAACTCTATACAATATATGGGCATACCCAATAGTGCTGGTACAGACATATCGGATTCTACAGGAGATGTTCTGCGAAGTACACATACTCTTGCTCATTCAGCCAACCTAGTTATGCCTAGTTCGTTACAATGTCTATCGTGGGCAATTTTTTACGATTCTGGTTCGTTTGATGTTAGTAATGTTTATTTACCTATATCGCTTAATCCAAATCCTGGACCACGTAGGCATAATGGATATCGGACAAATAGTCAAGGCGGGGAAGAGTTTGCTACATCAAAGAGTGGATCTCTTCTATACTCACCATCAGGTTTTGTTCTTCAAAATACTGGTACCGGTCGCGCCTACTCTTATTATAAAACCCGTTCTTATAGTGCGTCTCCTCTTATTACACTGGACCTTTTTTCTAGTGTTACTAATACTACCGATCCGATAAATACCACACAAATTCACGCCGCTATTCAAGAAGGTGTTTTAGTCATCGGCGATGGTGGCGCAAATTCCATTGCTGGCTCAATTGCGGGTTACAGGTCCAATCTCATTTCGGTGAATATTCCCAGTACAGTTACTACTATTTCGCGTAATGCATTTAATGGATGTGGTGCTTTGACATATGTCACCTTCTCGGAGAACTCTCATTTGACTATCATTGGTCCAAGTGCGTTTAGGGACTGTACGATGATACACGATATACAACTTCCCGATACTCTTACTACAATTGGCGCGAATGCCTTTTCAG
>Ga0208916_10000313_pt1 | contig 23831 bp, 27 predicted proteins | sample DEB19_08_DNA_5_FD_184523 | JGI IMG/M metagenome (GOLD analysis project Ga0208916, IMG submission 184523) | Aqueous microbial communities from the Delaware River and Bay under freshwater to marine salinity gradient to study organic matter... | ecosystem: Environmental > Aquatic > Marine >... | reverse complement strand
AGTTATGGCAGATTGATGCCTTATCGTAAATTCAGGGAGGGTGCAATCGTAGCCTACTCTGTTGGAATCGACCATTATCAATTTGCAGCTGACAAGCGAGCTAAGTCAGACGAAGTCTTGCATTCCAATAGCAATGGTTGGTGGGGAGATCGCTTTAAGGAAACTCCAAACTTTATGAAGATTCGCAAGGTTTAAACAAAAAAAAAAGAGTGCCTTGAGCACTCTTTTTTTTTTCAACATTGGCAGTTAATGCTATCTAGAAAAAAAAAAAGAGTGCCTTGATCACTCTTTTTTTTTTCAACATTGGCAGTTAATGCTATCTAGAAAAAAAAAATAGCAGAGCAAAGACCGGTTAGATCTCGCTCTGCTATTTTCTCATCAGCTACTGACGTTTAGTTTCGCCCTAACCAAAGCGGTCACTAGAGGCTCGTTGAGCTTCTATTAAGGGAGGCATTTAACTCCGTAGTTTGTGCGTTAAACCGTCGCAACATAGAATAGGGGTACACTTCACTTCTTCAGAGGTGCAATCCTTTCAGGGGTAATTCGATAACGTTTGAAGAAACTATCTAAGTCAGGTTTGCCGATATGTGGACCTGTCCAAGTTTCGCCATTGTCACTTGTTGCAAAACCATAGCTGTTAATCAACACCGAACCTTTACCATCAATTAATTCAGCGGCACTCACTTCTTTCGCCTCGATGAGCGTTTCCATGTCACTGCCCCAAATGCCATAACGTTTAAGTCCAGCTTTATCCTTTTGACGACTTGTCATTTCACGTGTAAAACTCATTCTTCAATCTTCCCTTGGTTTAAACGTGTCATAATTGATTGTTCAGAGCGTAGCTCTTCTTCCAGAGCATCATTGTCTAGATGATCTGTATTTTCCATTTCCTTTGCTTCTTCCTCGCAATCAATTAAAGTAAATTCAATTTCATGGTTGGCTAGAATTTCTTCTAATAAAGGACGTTGATGATAAGGACCAATCCATTCGTTATTATCTTTACGAGTGAATCGAAAGATTTCCACGAATGTAATTTCCGTATTCTCATGTTCAACTGGTTCATCAGCTACAGATAGTTCAATTAACTTATCCATATCTTCAGGTGTAATTGTATACATCGCCATATTTTAAATCTCCAAGTTTAAATATAGTTAGGAGGTTCTTTAATTACTCCTATAGTTTCCTCGCATAGCTTTTCTGTGCTTTCCTTAGCTGTTCCCATCTTTTTACCATTCTCCCAATAAACTACATCATCGTTATCACGTCGATCAGTAAACCAGTCGTTCATGTAATTTAACATTGCTATGCGATTATCCATGTCCACATCCTTTTATAATTATCCAGTTAAAAAACCTCGATTGCCATTACTAAGAATAGAATGCAACTCACCATATTAATTCGATAATTAGTGGAAATTAATTTTACCGAATAAGCCCAAAGAGCTCTATGTCTAAAGTATACATCTCCAATCAGCAGTAACTGGAATAAAAGTCCTATGTAGATAATCGGGATAAAGCAAAGCATACCTTGGACTCGGTAAAAGGTAGTGGCGATAAATAATAAAATTGCCTGCATCAGGATAAGTGCTGTCAATGTTCCAGTTGAATCTTTAACTGATGTAGAGGCGTCATTTACATCAACTGCTTCTAAATGTGGGCGCTCTAATGTCTTCTGGAGCACATTGTTGATGTCATGGTATAAGCCAACTATTAGATAACTTAGAATAACCAAGGCAAATAGAATAAATAAAAGATCAAATTTCATTTCTTAAATCTCCAAGTTTTTGTTACGTTTTAAACCATGATGAATTTAAATAAATACCAACAATGAATAGCTGAAACGGTTGTCAGGAATCCTAATAGCCTCGCTTTCCATTCAGCTTTTTTGGGTTCTTTGACATAGTCCATTAAACGAATGTTGCTGACGATGCTAGTACACCATAGCTCAACTAAAATCACCCCCGTCGCAAAAGTGAATATGGCGAAGTTCTTAGTATCGTAGGATGTAATGATTGTCGTGATGGTGACGACTAAGATTAATATTACATGACCTAGAAGTAAGAGAGCACAGTTCTCATTGATGCGTTCTTCCACAGTTAGAGGAATCTGTCCATTTTCCAATGTTAGCGCAATGCGTTTAAATAATGGAAAATAGGTTAATGTTAAGAAAGTTAAAAGTATATAAAAGATAAAGGCCATCGCTAAGCCAATGATTGCGAACATGTTTATTCCAATAGGGTTTTAATCTCTCACAATAATGTATAATTAAGTAATTTTGCAATGGCGAAAAAAAAAACTCCCCGAAGGGAGTTTGAGGTATGATTAAGGCGTGCCTATATCCTGCTGCGCTATGTAGCGAATCAGCATTTGGATTGTTGACAGTACATAACCTGTCGGTACTTCTTGTGACCGCAGGGTACTGACAAACACTAGAGCTACGGCTACACCTCCAAGAGAAAGCAAAGTTAAAGAAAATAGAAAACCAAATATCTGTAAGAAGGAATCATTCCGAGAAACCTTTTCACCCTCACTTTGATCTTCGCGTATACGAAATACTTCATCAACTAAATCATTGATTTCAGCATCACTTAATTCAAAAGCTCTATCGGCGATAGCTCTTTGATCAAGATTGAGTCCATTATAAACTATAGCTATATCATCGCCATTCATGAAGCGTCTGAATTTCTCTTCACTTAATTCGGCATTGGCACGCATAATCCAGTCGTCGCCACCATCTACTCGCCGAATTGGGATTTCTCCCAATATCTTAGTCACCTGTCGAACTGTCATGATATCTCCTTAAATAATATCCATAACCCACTGCAACTGAGTCATTGGAATGTTGATCTAAGTAGGGTAAACCTATTTCTTTAGGGATCGCTAAACGAGGAAGAGGTTTTTGTAAAGCTTGATTCACTAACGTCTTATCGCCAGAATTCATCTTTACACCAATTGCATTCTTCGCTTCATTGGCTCGAATTAAATTCATTCTTCCGCCAACGGTATCTCTGATTGCCATACGAAAAGCATTTAGGGTTAATACTAGCGAACGATATGCAAGTACGAGTCTAGGATTACAGAAAATATCCTCCACGACTACTTCTTGAACTTTCCAATCATTGATCATATTCTTAATGACTTCGTGAATCAGGTCATAGCGATCACCAGGATCAAGTAAATCTTTCTGCATAGCTAGGACGTCAATGGTTGACACATGTTCAACTAGCATCTCTTCTGGGCTAAAAGTAGAGATAGTTACTCCCAAACCTTGTCGGGAGCCTGCATCAATTGACAACACCCTAAAGGTTAAAGGAGTAGGTTGAAACATTAGTCTTCACGTCCCATTAGTGGTTCTGATACAGCTGTGCTAACACCCATATTGAAACCAGTAGGGTGTGCAGACATATCCCATGCGGCATAGTTGAAAGACATTACCTGTACTCCAACGTATTCGAATGGGCCACTGTAAGCTGTAGTGGCTGTCCCAGCATCGTTATAACGAGCTGTAACTGCTTTCTTCACGCCAGTGCAGATAGCTATTTCGGAAATGTAAGCGTAGCTTTCAGAACCGTATAATAGCAAAGCTGCTTCACGTAACCAAGTGACATCTTGTTCAGTGAATTCTAGCTGATCAATTACAGAGGCAGACGCATAAACTTGCTCAGTGGTACCAGCTGGTTCATCGTCATTCATTTCCGGTGAAAGATCGGCTGCTGTAGGAGCCCATTCTGTTGATACATCAGTTGTTGCAGTAATAACACGTTTCACCGTAGTTACATTTGGAATATCTGTGTCGCTAATTACACGGCCAAAGAAAGCCTCATGTAAAACACCATTGATCATCATTGTAGAGCGTAAGCAGAAACGATTACGTTCAGCTGATGACAAAGGTGAACTCACTGGTTTCACTACAAATGGCATTTGGTGAAATAAGCCTGAATCTGTAGCTTTGTGTGGACGTGGTTCAAAAGTAGGGATGCTTACACCTGCTTCCACGCGTAAACGATGTCCACCATTACCAATGCAAACACAGGCAATTTTTTGCGAACGAGTATCAACGTAGGTATAAGGTTCAACTACCCAATCACCACGCAGCCCAGCTGACACTACTTGTGGAATTTTATTTATAGCTTCTACGATGGAAGAATTCTCCACAACGTCATAAGGCGATCCTCGGCGGATCGCTACTCCCAAAGCAGCGGAGTAAACGGTAGGTACCCCGTTATACATGGTTCTAACTCCTAAACTATTTACATATAATTTTAAACAATGGAATTGGTAATTAAACAGAAATCAAACCAGAAAGGACAATTCTGCTTTACAGCGATACGTGACATGTAAAAATCATAATTACATTTTTCTAGATCAACGTCATCTAGTTCAATGGTGTAATTATCGCCATGTAATTTGGTAATGGCGAGATTGATTTCAGCTAGAGCCTTTTCAAAGAAATCGTCACGGTCTTTATAGTCAAATTTAACGAATAGCTGCTTTAAATCTAAACGTCTATAGTTGACATTCACAATTCTACTACCCACGCCCAATTGCTTAGATTCGGCATTAGGGTAAGTTTTAAATACTGCTATAATTTCAGCTGGTTGTTTAGGCACCTGTTGAAATTCAACGAACTCACTTGTTTCCTCAATGAGGAGAAAACGAGGAATCCATTCATTGCCTCGTTTTGATAAGTCATTATTGATTTTCATACCTACTCCGTAGAAGAAAGCTCGATCTCTAGTTTATCTGGGGAGACATTATCGCTATAGAATAGACAGGTAATATTACCATTCATTCTAGGTAGAGTAATTACTTTATCGCCTGCAATTAAAATAGTATTGTCATTTCCAAAATTAAACAAAAGATCGTTTCCAAGTTCATGGTCAATGCTTTCAAATATAGCTGACTGCTCAAGTAACACTAACTGTTGCTCTAATTCGTCAGGTTGATTTTCTGTATTATATAATTTAAATGAAATTGCTGAATTTAGTTTGACTCTAAGTTTGTCACTAAATCTAGACCAGCTAAGCATACTGCCATATTGCACTCTACCATTAATTGGGTAAGGTGTTACATTTAAACAAGCCATTGAAGTCTTTGACTGATATACACCATCTAAAACTGTAGCGCCCAGTAGGTCTTCTTTTGAAGTTTTAATAACAGTTATTACGTTATCCTTAGTATTAACAAAAGGAGACTTTAGCACGTTTAACTGATAGAGCTGTTTGTTTTGATTAAGAGATTCTATCCCGATATCGGTAACGATGATGTCGTGCTGTTTAAGTCTAGTTAGGATAGCTTCCCTCAAAGGTAGGTGTTCACTTACCGTCAACGCTTTGATTTGCTGCAACTGGAAGATTTCACGTAAGGAGATTAGTTTACTTTTAAGTTCTCTTTTACGCAAAGTTTCATCTAGTTTAATAAACTCAACTGGAATAGGTGGAGCTAGGATTACATGATTGACATGGAATTTTGTCACTCCGCTATTTTCTTGACTTACCTGCCGGATGGACGACTGTAAAGGTCGGAGTGAATGGATGCGAAAGCGATTGTTCCATATTTCACGAATGACCAATTCCTTTTTTCTAGATAACATGAACACTCCTAATTAAACTAATTGCACTTCTAACTCGCCATAGTAGAGTAAAGAGGTTCTCTTTACACGAATTAGCAATATACTTCCTTTGGGATTGAAGAACTGCGTTACTATATCTTCTACATCTAAATTGATGTTTAGATAAAGATTTACAAACTGCAACGTAGATTCAATGGTAGGTACATAGCCTTCAGCCACATAGCGAATTAATCGTCTATTTACCACACCATCCATCTTACCAATGTCTGTACGAATAATTTTGGTTTTAATTTTCCGTTTACGTGGACGATTATCACTAGACTTATATTTAGTTCTAGTTAAATCATTAATTGAGGTTGTAACTTCAATACCAGTAGGCGAACCTAATAGATGAGTGAAAAATAAGACTTCACTACCACGTTCCGGTATCGTGATGAAATTCTCACGCTCGACGAGTCGTTCCATAAAACGATCTCGTGCGCTTTTAGATAAATCTTCCATTATAATAATCTCAGATAGACGTCACCATACCATCCTAACGATCTAGGGGAGGAATCTACGAAAACAATGCCGTTATCCATAAAGGTTATATCAATGTCTTCCAAAGTTAGATTGATATTGGTTTCGGTTAAAATTGCTAGGATCACTCCGAAAGGATTGTGTTCTGGGCAATTTAGTTTTAGCCAGTAATCTTCCGATTCTAAATGCTTCATTAATACTAGGCGCAAACTTTGTCTTTCAAAATTTACATTCTGTCTATGAGGTTTCCCTAATGGATCATTGTAATTAATAGGTACAGCAATCCGTTGTAAATCGCCATTCATACCTAGAAATTTAGGACGTCCAATCTCTAGGGTATCGAAATCAATTAGATAAGGTTTAAGTTTCCCATTATGGAGTTGGCGAATAGTTGAAAGAGTGCGTTGGTTATTCACCAACGCAAATCTTCTAGTCCCTAGTAAATCTGGATTATAATTATCACTATCCAGAAAACTAAGGGGAATTAATGGATTAATGGACATTATTCCTGTTCCTCAATTATCTCATTTCGGATACTAGATTTATTAACGATATGTTTAGCATTAGCGTTAACAATTCCGGTCTGCATTCCACTATACTTAGTTGCTACTGTACGTTTAGGTCTCTCATTCCAACTGCCCTCAAATAAACGAGCACTGGATAGAATTCCCGTAGGGTGATCATTAGCTACTATGTCACTGACTGTGGGATCCCGTACTCCATCATAAGTCGATCTAAAAGGAGTCGTAGTATGGTTAATCCGTGGAAGTGGATTATTTATCAAATACTCAGCAAATCTATCTTCAATGAAACTTCTAATAACTGCCTCATTCTTAACATCTAAATCGCCAATCAAAGTTGAATGAATCAATTGGATTGGATAAGACATGAAATGTTTAACGATAGAGATCAACGCATCGTGTAAAGCTCGATGTTGATCGGCAGTCATTTCCGTATTACCAGTAGCTTTCTTAATTACCTCGTAGAAAAGATCACGACAGGTTTCACTGGATGCATTTTGAACATTAATACCTAACCCCAATAGGAACTCATTATAATCGAGTCCAGCTCTGGATGGAGCAACATCAACTCTTCTCCAATATAAATCGGCATTCATCCTTTTAATAAATGCACGATCATAAGGTGAATATTGACAAGACCAGATTAAGTAGCGTCTAGTTAAGTCTTTATAGAGTAGTTTAGCATCTGTGAAGAAACTTAAAGTATTGCTATAACTATACTTAGGTAAAACATCACCAACCAATTCCTCAACTGTTGAATAAGGAATCTGTTTACGATACTGATTATAAAGCGAAGTAATGGCTGGATACCCATCCTGACCAGGGATGTTAAAGTGCTTGGCTTTAGGTAGGATCATCGCACCGAAGCTAGGGATGGTTTCTATGGTATAATCATGGAAGCCTTTTGCATATAACCAAAGCGCTAGATATAAAGCAGCCTCGTTACTCATTGGTACTGCTTCACCATTAACTGGATCATGAATAAAGATAAAACCGCCAATATTTCCTTTAGCCGAATTATAGACCCAGTAAGATATTAAAAAGTCTTCGAAATCTATCGGGGTGTCAGGTGTATAAATTACCCACTGGGATTCCACTAGTTTAGTCGGATAGTTAGATTTAGCAGCCGATAAAACATCTTCATGGATTTCTTCTAGATCGTAAGAGATATCTCTGCGATTCTCTGGGGCTAGGTCAATTTCTTTCTCTAAGGTATCATCTATCTCTGCTCGCTTTAACAATAATCTATTTCTAGTCTTATTAAGCGGACGCATGGAAATTTCTGCAGTAGCCAATTGATTCTTGGTTTTTAAAACATTAGTGGAAACACGATATGCGTTTGCTGGAATTCCTAGAGGTTCTAAAACATTTGTGATTAATTTATCTAAGGTATCTGTTCTGCCGCGTGCATGATCTAAATAATCGGCATTGCGGTAGAGCCACATATAGACGTTCTCTGGAATAATATCCACATACTGCCCTAAACCCCCTACATCGTTTAAACGTTGCTTTACGTGGAACGTGTGGACTTCTGATGTACCTATACGTTGCTGACGCATAGTAGCAATCTTGGCAGGTAGAATAGCTTGCAGCAAACCTAGTAGAGTAGGGATATAATACTCATTGAAGAAAACATAATCTCGAACCAACCATCTATCGAAGTAGTTCCTAATCCAAACTTCTAAATCATTGATTAAACCAATCTCGCGGCTATCAATCATATCGAAATTAACCACGGTATGGATGTCAGCTTTTTGGAAATAGTATTTTTCAGGATTACCATTAACGAAGTTTCGGATGTATCCACCGATTTGTAAAATTGAACCATCCTCAACATTAATCGCAACATCTTTATCAATGGGATATAAAATACCACGAATTAACTCAATAGCTCTAGGGTACTGAGCTACTAGGTTATTATATCCACGAGAACCAAAACGATACTCGACTGCAATAGCTGGATCAGAATTGACGCCATGGATGAGCTCTTTAGTTAAATCAACATAATAAGAGCCGCTAAGTCCACCTAGTCTAATTCTAATGTGTGGCGATCCATCAGCATTGACTGTAGCGATGTAATCATAGTCTGACTGATGGTATTCACCATTGAGATTTAAGTAGTATTTCCACTCTTCTGGATAGTCGCTAACAGGATAGCCATTGTCGAGTAGATAATTATTAATACTCTCAGCTACCATTTTATGACCAATTGTTAAAGTTCTGGCAAGTAGTTTCGTACCTTCCTCGAACAAAGTATAATCTGAGGTTGACATATCAGCTCCAAGGAATTAGTTATGAGTCAAAAATTTGGCTATGGCCACACGGGTACTGGAAGTGGACGTAAGTCAAATTCCAACCCCTCAAGAGAAATGGAAAAACTTACACGGATTCTCATCAATGACCCTGCTCAGCCGGTCATGCGACGGTCAGAGCCACATGGCGGGCAGTTAGATTATGCGCAGCGAGTATCTAACTCAAGCTTACAATCGGCGCTAGATGCTGAAAACATCCAGAAACTGCTTCCTGATGTAATGAAAGCAAAGCAGATTCTAATCAGTACAATTTTATCACCTAAAGACTTAATTACCGTAAACCCTATTTACAAATGCGATAGTGAATTACTAGGTGAAGTTTCCGTTGAACTGATTAGATTAGTTGAAGAAGATTTAAATAAAAATTACAAAATAAAAACCAAAATGAAAAAGCACTTGGAAGATATGCTCTTTGATTATGGTGCTCATATTTCTGTAATCATTCCAAAGAGCCGCATTGACTCCATTATCAATAGCGATCGAGGTTTCTCCAATGAGGCTTATGAGCAAGTTAAGAAACAGAATTTAATCCCTAATTCAATTGGTGTATTAGGCGATCCCGATATTAGCGTTGCAAGTATGACTGGGCGGCATTACTCAATGGAGAGTTTGTATAACGCTCCAGTTAAACCACACATTGGTAGTTTAGATTTCCATTTAACAGTGACGGATAATCCCGATGCTTTTAAATTGGGAGCTATCACTAAGCAATGGCAAGACAAACGCATTGACGAAGCTTATGCGATCAATCGGTCTTTCTCATTAGAAGATCGTGGCTTAGTCATTGACGAAAACGCTAAACGCAAAATCGAAAAAAGAAAAGAGTCTGATAAGCCTGTCTTTGGACATCGTTTCTATGAACGTAAACTTATTCTAGACATTGCCGAGAATAGTAAGGTAGACGAATCATACGATTATGATGAAACGCCATTAATTTACGACATTCCACCCGAAGCTTTTATTCCTGTACATGAACCATCAAATCCTGAAAATATTATTGGTGGCTTCATTCTAACTGATCCGATGACTGGACAAGCTATCCGTAAAGGTTCTATTCGTAACTTCTACCAAAGTTTACAAGGTATGTCACCTGGTGCAGATAGTTCTTCACAGATGCTTGGGAGAATGCGTTCTACCCTAATGGATTATGGTTATAATTCCAATAATGGTCAGAATGATATTAATTCGATGTTAAGAATGTATACTGGCATTGTAGAGGATGACATCAAGCGTCGTTTGAAGAATGGCTTAAATGGCGAGAGTGCTGAGTTAACTAACAATGATGAGATTTATCGAATCATGTTTGCGCGATCTTGTGCACAACAGCAAACCCAGTTGATCTATATCCCTAAACGTTTCCTGACTTACTTTGCTTTTGAATATGATGAGCGTGGTGTAGGTATTAGTTTATTAACTGCTACTAAGACCATGTCATCTATTCGTGCAACTGTATCAATGGCTAACTTCTTTGCTACTGTTCGTAATTCAACTAACTATCGTAAGTATACATTAGAATTGAATGAGAACGATCCTGATCCAGATGAAACTGTAGAAACGACCATCCATGAGATTGCTCGAGCAACTCAGCAGAACATGCCAATGTTTGAGCCAAATCCTACAGACATCGTTAACTTCATTCAAAATGCAGGTGTTAGCATCGAGGTTACTGGTCATCCTAGATGGGCTTCAACTAAAGTTGACGTTCAGAATAATCAGCAATCTAACGTTACTGTTGATACCGAATTTTCTGACCGTTTACAAATGGAACATATGGGAGCTATCGGTGTCCCTGCTGAGGCAGTAAACTCCAGTTTGGATATGGAGTTTATGCGAAACATCATTCAGAATCATTTGCTCTTTAGTAAAGGTGCGATGCGATATCAGGATGATTATACTCCGCAATTAACTGAAGATGCTCGTAAGTATATAACTGCCAATGGTTCGCTACTGAACAAGCTTCGTACCTTTGTACATGAGAAACGTTCCATCTTAAAAGACTTAGGCGTTTCAGATAAGAATAGCGATAATGACATCGTTAATCACTTTGTCAACAATCTTTCTATTTCTCTACCTGCGCCTGATCTAACTAAAATCGACATTCAAATGGAGGAGTTCGATAAGTACAATGAAGCACTTGATAAGTTCTTACCTTCATTTATCAGTAGCGACATTCTAGGTAGTGATTCTGCCATGCAGTTGGGTGAGCTTGGAGGTAACGTTGATAATCTCATCAATATTGCTAGAGCTTATTTGCAGCGTAAATGGTTATCTGAACATGGTGTGATGCCTGAGTTATTTGAGCTGATTGCTGAAACCTCGGATGATGAACCTGCGAATGAAATCGTTGAGCAACATTTAATCCATCATAAAGCACTAATTGAATTACTGGTACCATTGGTTTCAAAATTAACTAAACGTAATAATGCTGTAGCGGAAATGATGGAAAAAATAGGAGTTGACGAAAGTGACAGTGGTGACAGCAGTAGTAGTGACAGTAGCGATTATAGCTCCGACGGCGATAGTGGTGACGAAGGGGCTACTGAGGATGAAAATGATACTGGCGATGACGATGGGTCTTTCGACGATTTTGGTGGGGATGACCTTGGCGGCTTCGATGGGGGAGAAGAAGGCGAGGACGGTGAATCCTCAGGTGACGAATCAGACAATCCCTCGGAAGATAATCAAGTGGACGGATCAGAGAGCGATTCTTCAAATGAGAAATCAGAAGAGGAGGAGACGCCACCTGTGGTAGAGGACGATAAAGAACCTGAAAAAGATGAGGCTGCGAAAGCTGATAAAGAAGCTGACGAGGACTTAGGTGGTTTTAAAGGTTAATAACTAAAAAAAAAGAGTCCCGAGGGACTCTTTTTTTTTTTTGCTTACATCGGAATAGCTTCACCAAACATCAGATTAACGTGGAAGCGATGTCCATCTTCTCCGGTGACGTAGCTATTCTCCAGTAGCTCTGTCTGTAAACCCAGCTTGACTTTTTCACCAGACTTATTCACGATATAGGTCTCTAAATAATTATGACTCAGCATCGACGACTCTGTGTTAATAATACCGGCGTTAAAAAGATGATCTATTAAATCGGCAAAACTCCGTAACTCGCTCGTCGGATCATAACTATGGCTGATCTTGAATCCTATTACTTTGTCACCCTCTGTAACAGTATTAAGCGTTGCGGCTGTAGGTACAATGGCTAATGTAATCTTACAGACAAGTTGTTCAATCAAAGTGTCCGGTCGATGAGGGTTTTTAGGCGATCCTACATGTCCTCTGAAATTGTGGCGGAATTTCTCAATCATACCCATCGCAAACTCATCAGTTTCAGTTACGCCAGTATGATTACCATTCTGGACACGGCTAGTCGCAATAGCGACATACATCTCACGACATTCTTTATCGAATTGATCTTGGGTTATCATGCGCTTTCCTCCTCGGCTAGCTTCAAAGTAATACATTATCTTTATCGACGGGAATTTTGGCTGACACAACAACTTTGCTAAAAAATCTATCCTCATAGCCTTTAACTAATCCATCAGCCCAAGTCATCGCAAAATCCGGTGACTTGCATTCGCTATCGGTGCTAATGGCAACCACTGTATCTAGCCAAAGTTTTCTACGTTCTGCTTCATATTCCAATTCGGTGAGCATTTTAATTAAACTCCAATTATTTCACTAAGAATAATGTTAACTTTATAAATCATGATTTAAATTCTATTTCCGAATTAAATTGATTCGATAATATTTACCTTGTTTACTTACATAGTCAACGAAACCTCCATTATTGCGGTATAGTTGAAGACTGCCATCTAATAACAAATGACTAACTTCTGAATCTGGAAACTCACTACTTATAAGTTCTGCCAGCTTTTTAGTTAAGCGCTTTGTTAATTCGCTACAGAGTGGCGGTAATTCACGCATTGGGAATGTATGGATGAATTCCGGACTTATGCGATAGCTATCTGGATTCTTTTCTATGTATTGCTTTAGATAATCTTCAATGACAATATTTTCTTCAGTTTTCTCAAATGTGAAATTCTTACGCGTATAAACTATGTTAAACATCTGCATCTTTTTAACTTCATTCATCTTTAAACTCCTAGTTAACAAAATAAAAAAAGAAGAGTCCTAGGACTCTTCTTTTAATTGGATTTCATAAGCAGCAGCATTTGGTTGCGATTCAACAATCTCTTGAAGATCATCTTGATTCACTTCACCATCTTTCACTGCAGCTATACCTGTAACAATTCCTTTACGCCATGCTAGCGGGAGGAGAACATTACGAATAATACTCTCCCTTTCCTCGGATGAACGTGAACTATACACAGGTTGAACCTCATGGTCTGAAGTTCTTCTTTTTAATCGTTCGCGTTTACCCTTACCCATTAAAGTAATGATTTCATTTCACGTACAAAGAAACGATCTTGTTCGCCAATGCTTGGACGAATTACTTCAATAAGACGACCATCGTTGGTAATTAAAACACGATGTAGTGAATTAGGATAAGCGCGAGATAGTGTCTCGCATAGATGGTAAAGACCAGGTGTTGCTTGACGCATTACGATTCCGTAATCAGACTTCTCATCGGTCTTGATTCCGATAGGTAGTTCAACTGCGTAATGTGGAATACGAATATAACCTACACTGAATAACGGTGATTCACCATCGCCATCTACCAAAGGAGCAAAGCTAAATAGCTGCGATAAAGCTAAGCTTGGGAATAACATCCATGATGCACTTTCTTTACCTTTGTCTGGTGTACGGTATAGGTAATCGGTAGCATCATCATGACCAGTGTAATAGTTTTCAAAATCACCTTCAATCTGAGCCATGTGGAAACGCCAATAGTTAGTAGCAAGTTCACCTAACTTCTTGGAGATAACAATCATAGTTTCAGGTGAAACGATCTTTTCCAATTCAGCCATCATGGAAGTTAAACGTCCATGAGTTAGCATCCCTGTGTTGTATTCATTAACAAGCGATTTGATTTTACCATCCGCATCAGCTTCTGGGAACATCTGCAAGAATTCACCAGCAATGGATAAACGCGATAAGTCTTTACCTTCTAACTTCAAAATCTCGCCTGCAATTCCATTGATCACAGTTGCAAAATCAGTTTGGCCAAATTGCATAATGAAAGGAGCAATGCTGAAATTAGTAGTACGATTTGAAAGGTCACTAAGAAGAACTTCATTACCTAACTTCGTATACTCACTTACAGCAGGCACTGCTGCAAAGTTTTGATCAATGGTTTGCACTGGCATTAATACACGAGCTGTGTCGCTAGGTAATACTGCTTTCATAATGCCGTAGGTTTTGTGTTCTTCATAGTTCATGTAAGTCACCACTCGGTTTTCTTGATTGATTGTTTTGCTAATATTTAGCGATTGAGTTTGTTGTTCGGGATAGGTGGGCAGCATATCAACTGGAGTCGATGGAATGCCTAGATTGACCCCACCTCCCGATGGATTGCTGTTTGGTAAGCTACCTGAGGTATTGAATAAACTACCTTGTACATTGGCATTGTTGTTAAATGATAGGTCTACTCCGCCTCCACTGCTACCAAAACCAAAGCCAGTATTGAAAGTAGTTCCACCCGTTCGTCTTACTGGCGGGTTATTTCCAAAGCTACCATTACTTTGGCTACCCCATTGCGCCATCTGACCTCTCAGCTCTGGAGTAATGTAGCGTGCTACGGCTTCAGCTGCTAATCTAAGGTTGTTCTGATAACCTTGCAATGTGGCAACGATTGAACGATCGAGTTCACGAACATATTCGCTACCTAGAACAATATTAGCAACAAAGCCATCTACACATGGTGGGATGGCTCCTTCCATTGCGCTATTAGGCTGCATGTTTTCATATTGATTTAGATAATCAATATAATTAATTACCCCGACCACCATATCGTCTAAACGTTTAGAGCCATCAGCTGTACTGTTAAGTATTTTCATAGCTACTTGATAGAAGCTATTAGTTGGCATAGAGGATTTTATGTAGTTGGCGATTTGCTGTTTGATCTGGTTAACCAAACCTCCCATATGGGGTCGGTAGGCTGCAGATGTATTACCCTGCAACCCTCCATTGAAATTCTGCATCATTTCTTTAACTCTCCATTTATATCTAGTTAATAATGTATAATTGAACTAATTTCGTTTCAATGCTTCTTGTGTAGGATCGGTAATATGTCGCAGATATTCTTTCTGCAATACCTTTCCTGTACGTGGTTCAATTAAAGTGAATAAATTGAATTGCCCACGTCCAGTTGCTTCACCTTTAGTTGGTGCTAGCATAGTTCCACATTCAGCGATAGAAACGTCATTTCCCATTGTAAATGGATCAAAGATAGTCTTTGCTGCTTTACTTGAATTACTTACGTTAGTTTGTAACACAAGACGCGTAGTTACTTTATAGGCCATGTAAGCACCTGGACAGCTTACAGGTTCTACTTCAGGATGTCGCGATTGATTGAGTTGTAAGATGACTCTTGAATTTAGACGTTTCTTTAACTCTGTCTCCAATTCTTTTTTGCTGAATAAATCTCCTCTGCTCCGAACCATTTGTTGAAGCTTATAAATACATGTGAAAATGCCGCTAACGACATCGGAATAAATTTTACGATTCACCAATAGATGTTTACCATACATCGAAGTAGAAGTTTTTGCAGCTTCTAATCGGCGTCTAGTATAAGTGTTAGCCATCTCGATCATTAGATCGTAAATATCTTTCACATGACCAATATCGCCTTGTTCAAACCATTCACGGCTCTTAGCATCAACATAATGTTCAATTGAATTGATATGATTTCTAACCAACTCTAAAAGTTTAGTTTCTTTTTCACCATTTGCAAAAATTGCATGAGCTAATAAAACTAACCATCTTGTCGGATTATCAAGTTCATTTATTGTGATGCGATCTGGAAAATGATCAATCACGTAATAAACGGAAGCAATAAAATCACGACTCGTTGAATCTTTATATTCTTTAGGTGAAAAGGCAAACCAGATTTTACTAGGTTCGCTTTGGTATTTCAACCCACGAGGTGGCTGTCTTGATGATTCAAAGACATGGTAGCCATCTCTTAGAAAGTTAACTCTTTCCTCGTCGTTATCGCCAACGCTAAACTCACCAACTCCCATCTTTCTTGCAGTTTCAGTTAATCCAAATTTAGATAGTAGGTAATGCACAACGGTTGTATTCATTACAACCGTTTTATTTGCATTAGAAACATCACGACGACTATCTCGATAGAGATTGCTCCAGACTACGTGACCGATTGTAGTTAAACCATTATATCTAATCGCATGTGTACTGCGATAGTGTTTTAACTTGTCACGAGTTACTGGAACATAAATCTCATTCGATGTCACGCTAACTGCTACGTCCGCTAATTGAGGGGCTACTGAATAAAGAGAACCTGTAATTTTCATTAGCGCGCCATCATTTAAGAATGGTAAACCAATGTACTGAGGTTCTATCATCTCCCCTCTTAGGCGGAACATAAATTTTGCTAAGTAGATGGTTGATCTGGCATATTCGTAAGATTGTTTAGAGCCCCCATTTTTACCACCACGGTTTTCACCTAAAAGAACTTCGAAAGCTTCCTTGGTGGTAATTGGCGCTGAACCAACATATTCAATTTCAGGAGGCAATGAACCAGATGCAGCTGCTAGTACAGACTTAACATACTCCTCACCCTCTGCAACTTCTTTCATTGCGTAACCACGTGCTATATCTTCATTGAATTTCGGGGTTACTTCTCTTACGAGATCAATTAACCTAGCCATAGTTATTTACTCATTAATTTAGGTAATAGTAAACTCAACCCTACTGCAACTCCAGGTAGCCACTTTACGACTTCACTTGAATCTTTCCGTCTGTAGCTCCTGTCCTCCCAGTAATCGTCTCGTCGCCTCGACTCTTCTTCCCGACTCAGTTTATTCTGCAATGCTTGCATATCGCTCTGAGCTTTTTCCATTTCCAATTTGATTTTAGAAATATACTGAACTTGATCTAATTCCCGCTTCTCCATTTCATTGCGATTGGATAAACGTTCTAGATCATATTTGCGTTCTAATTCCTCAACCTTAGCCAGAATAGTTTTCTCCCCTACTAGAGATTGAGCTATTTTGTTCTGGTGCTCTTTTTCCATTATCTCGAGTTTCTGCTGACCTTTGATGTAATCTACATCTCTAGCTAACTTTTCCTCTGATGAGATTATTTGTTGAGCATCTAATAAACTGGCTGTAAGATTGTATTTATCCACAGCTTCTTCCAAAGTCATTCGTATTAAACGTGTTGCCGAATCATGATCTAGACCTTTGATGAAAACATAGAAGCCTTCATCCATTTGTAAATCATTAATTGAATTCACTACTAGCACAGTACCGGCTAAGTTTAAATACAAAGTTTCTCTATGATAATCATGTTTTACCCATCTAAATCCCAGTCCTGTGAAACTGTCCATTGAATTACTCTCGGCAGATATTAAAGCGCCGTTTTCAGAGAATGGATGTATTACACGTTCGTTTCCTTTAGTAATTACAATGTCTAGCTCGCGTATATAGACACATTCATTAAATTCTCTAAAGGCTTCTGGACTTAATGTATAAATGATATCAACTGCTGTTTCATTAGGAGAAATACGGATTCGATTAGCAAAAGCTTTTCTCAAAACCGTCTCTTCATGGGATAATTCATCTGATAGGGAAGTCTCGTCAATAATTACCGTGTCGTGGAAAATGTAATTTTTAACCACTACAATTCCGGTTCCGAATCTTGCTCCACCTGATGGAACTGGGCGAATTGTAAATTTCATACCAGCTCTATCAATTATCGTGATGTCACCTCCAGTGTAATTGAAATAAGTATAGCTAGCCTTAATAGGCTTAAAGGCGCCATGTATACTATCGGCTTCCTTTTGGTTCATTGCAAAAGACATAGCTGTCTTTACTGCACGGGGTCTTCTATCGGTAGCGAGCCTGAGTGTCATAACTACCGTCCTTTATACATTAGGATTTTTAATGAAACCTTTTTTGATGCTCCTTTTCCAAAAACTTTACAATTAATTTTATCAAATAAAATATTCATTTTATCCTCCTGTGACTTGTTATCGTGAATGAGTATTGAAATACAATCTCACTCTATCTAGCTATAATGTATAACTGAAGAAATATTGAGTTAGCAAAAAAAAAAAGAGAACCCGTAGGTTCTCTAATTTCTTTATTCGCCATCATCAATGTCTAATTTGATAGTTGCCGAACCATACCATCGACCTGATAGTTTATCAGCCTTGATAGTAAAGGTTTTCTGAACTAGATCAAATACAGCAGTTAAAAGTTCAGTTTCTGTAAATTGAACTTTAATCTGATTGACCAATTGGAGATTTTCATTCCAGGTGGCTAAATCTGGCTCATCTTCATTGGGTGGTTTAATACCATTTGGAAAATGGGCTGACAATGCTTCTTGGATACTGAAGCGTTTAAAGGTTCTACGGATTTTAGTAACTCTGCCAGGATTATCAGTATCTGGCTTAGTCACAATTGCAAATACCGTTGGACCAATGCATCTTTCAATAACATAGCTGTCAAAATCTACAATTAACATACGCGACCAGATAGCTGAGTTCTGGCGGATTGCTGCGTATTCCACTGGGTCTTCGATGAAGTTGTCAGTTGGTCTTTTTGGTAAAAGATACATTTATTAAACTCCATGGATTATAAATGGGAAAGTTTTTGTCTTACCATCGATAGTTAAAGACATAACTCGATTTAAATTACCTAACGCTTCTGGAGCAACAGTTATTCTGGCAATTCAACTAAATTAGGGAGAATAATTGGCTTGAATGCTTTGACTTTGCGACGAACAGTTTTCCCTGCCAAATTGATTCCGGTAATATAAACTACGGTATGATCGGCATTATCGCTAATGACTTCATATTGGAAGTTAGAGTCATCCTCATAACTATCCGGCAACATTAAGTTACCAATCAATAATTTATCCATAGAAGCCATTGCAGCTGCTTCAGAACTATAGTCAATGTCTAGTGGACTAATCATATAAACTCCTTGATATTGTGAAAAGGATACGGAGAACATCACATATCATCAATAAACCTAGTGGAGATAAAAAAAAAAGAAGCCCCGAAGGGCTCCCTTTTCTTAATCGTAAACCAAACGCTATTAAACGATAGTTTGACGAATAGCCATGCTGTTTGCAGCAGCTTCGCGTAGACCGTGTACATCTAAACGGAATAACACTGGGCAATGGTTCACGTGTAGTGTCCAAGGCTGTGTAGTGAATTCGATAGTTGTACGGTTGTCACGAGTTACAGGTAACTGAGTTGTTAAGTCAGCTTTGTAAACCATGTTACCGAAGTTCAATGGATGAGGGCCATCTACGCCTTCAATTTTGAAGAATCCGTAAATACGGTAGACAGGGTTGCCATCAGCATCACGATCAATGAAACGGTTATCTGCATCAGCAACGATGTCAAATTCCCAACCATCGCCAAGAGTACGGCTATCGCCTTTTTCCCAGATGTAGTTAGCTGCAATCGGGTTTGCGATCAATACGATTTTTGGTTTCTTACCTGCCGATACACCTAATACATCCATTGCAGCTTGGAAGTTGGTATGGTAGTAACCAGTGTTGATCATGATACGCAACATATTGCAGATACCCGCAGAGATGTTTGCATTACGATCAGCAGTTTGAAGCGAGTTGATTTCGTCAGTTAATACGAAGTTTTGTTTGTCGTACCAGCTACGGCGAAGTAACCAACGGCCAATTGCACGGATTTGTGGAACAGCGGCATTTACACCAGTCAACGCTAATTGAGCTTGCTCTAAGATTTTTTCGAAGCTGAACAATTGAGTCATTGCATTGTTCGAGTTACGAATCATCAAAGTATTGGCAGGCGTAGATACGTCGACGGTTGCATTTGCAGCATCAACAACTGGAGTTTGAGCAGTAATTGGCGCACCTAAAGGAACTACGTGAGCATCTTTATAACGCTCTTGTGTAACCAATGGACCATGAATTGCACGGTTAAAGTTAGTCAAGAACGATTCAAGTTTATAACCGAATAATTCAACTGAAGTGAACAATGCTTTAATGGTAGCTGCAACTGATGGTTCAGCAGGCTCAATGATTGCATCAACGCCAGTACCTGTTACTTTGATCACGTCAATAACAAATGCATCAGCAGCTGTTACTTTGTTTTCAGAAGATTCAAGGTTTACTTTACCATTTACGTCAATAGACAATAATACACGATAGTTCGCATAAGTTGTATTGAAAGTAGCCAAAGCAGCAGGTGTTGCACCAAGGTGATCTTTGATACCGCTATGGATAGTTAAGTCTTCGCTTGAGAATGTCAAGTTCAACTTACGTTGTTGACCTTCAAACGCTGGGTTATAACCAGAATAAGCCAAATGCTTGGTATCAAACGGAATGTAAGATGTACCAGAAGCAGTTACAACTTTAAGAAGAATTTTGTCCAACATTACACGGTGATCAAGTGTATCAGTCGTGTTTGCTTGACCTAACTTAGCAAGTTCAGGGTTTTGACCGAGACCGATCAAGCTGAACATCGCACCTGGTTTTAACCAAGAGGTTAGGAAGTTTTCACCAACGCCTGTACCATAAGTCGTAGGAGCTACAATAGCCGCATCAACGAAGTTCGCATTGTTTTCTGCATCGCCAGTTACGAAGTAAGGTTTAATCACTGTCGCAGTGTTTTGCAAAATTGTGTAGTCTTGATAAGCATTTAAAAGCAATTTACGGTGACGGTTGAAGTCAACTGTATTACCTTTAACATCATGCCAAATTTGGTTGAATACCAAAGGACGTTCAACTTCGATTTCAAAACCATTCGCATCCGAAGGGATTGCGTATGTAGGGTATGCAGCTTCAGCAGCAGGGGTTTGACGCGCTGCTAAGATGTGGAAACCTACAGCTGTACGAACGTATTGATGAAGATTACGATCATCAAAAACTTCGTTTGAGTATTGACGGCGTTCAACTTGGTAATCGAATGCCGAAACGCCTGCCGCAGCAACAGGTAGGCCGAAACTTGTTTTGTGGTAGCTTTCATTACCAACAGTAGTAGTTTCATAACCTGGTTTGATTGCATCAATTGCAACAGATGGGGCATCAATCATGGTTTTAACTGAACCATTTGCCAATGACATAACCGCTGCATCACGTTGACCGTCAGTTAACTGTTGATCAAAAGTGTTTTCGCCATAAGCTGCATCTACTGCCGCACGGACGATTTCAGTGGCACGGGTGTATTCCATGCTAACATCGCCAGCTTCACCTGCGCGGAAAGATTCCAAGCTAAAGCCAGAGTCTTTTAAACGACCTTCTTTCATCGAGCGTTCAATGTGTTGCTGTAATGCAATGCTTTTTTGACCTGGTGTTTTATCACTAGGTTTTTTCTTAAAAAAAGAAGCCATTAGTTTTTCCTTCTGAAAGGTTTTAAATCTTTATTTAAATTTTACTTGCTCGACTAACGGTCATGAGTTCCGATTGAGAGCTGATAGTTGAGAAAGGCGAACCAGTTCAGAAAAGACTCTGGTGGAGGCAACCCATCGTGAACCATAAATTTCATACAGCTTGTTACAGGCTGTATCGCACACATTATAGATATAACGTTCTGTACTTACTGGGTCTAATTCTTTTATAAAGCCAAGGAACAAGTTGTCCTTTAATAGCACAAACTCGACGGTAAGCTGTTCTGGAACTTTATCTATACTATAACCTAGCATAAAAGAGAGTCCAGTAATTGGATCAATGTTAGTAGTTGCGTAGTTTAACTCGTCAATATATTTCTTCGAAATCTCCGTTGGAGATAATTTTTTTTCACTGAGTAAACTATATTTATTGAAGGGAAAAAAGTCTGTAGCAAGAATATTAAGTAAACTACTATAACCAGGTTGAGTAAAATCACACATGGTATAAAAGGTTGTAAATTCTCTCGGTGTTAGAACTTCATAAACCTTATCTGGATCAACTATGTCCTCCATAGTTAAACCAAAACTTTCAAGACGTCGTAAAATACCTGCACCGGCTAGAATCAGAGTAGGTTGTTCATTTTGGATTTTAGCTCGGTTATTCGGAATTGGATTGGGTACCGGATATCTACCCATCAATGTATTATTAATCACAATATTGCTCCTGAGGTCACTATGGATCGCCGCACTCTGTTAGTTCTCGTATTAAGTACCATCTATATCGAACGCAAGACTACTTCTGCAATTGGTAATGTGGAATATTACGAGGAAGTATTAGAAAAAAATAAACCAACTCAAGCTGAAGCTGTTTCAATGGAAATGGGAAAAGATCCTGTTGAAGAGCTACTTAAATTAATCGACCGCGTTAAAGATTTCAAAATTGAGCTAGATGATAAAGAGACTTTTCTTCAGAAAGTCCGACTTGCCTGTTCACATGATAGTTATCTATACGAATCAGTTGAAATTCTAGTTCGTCCGGAGTATGGCATTGAAGAAGTTAAGCGTAAGATAAATGTCACTCGTGGTCAGATTGCTGAACATATGGCAGATATTGCTTTACGCGATATTATTCGTCATGCTTATCGTTTAGCTAATGGCGATAATCATCGACGTGATGATAAGATTGCCGAAATTGATAATATTGTAAATGGTCTATTAGACGTTCAGACTAAATATGGCGCTAGCGCCGTAGGTCGCAAACATCCAGCTATGATTAGTTCCGTAACTATTTCCAGTGAGGCGAAAGATCAAGTTAATATCATGGCAGCTGCTAAAGAGTCCATTGCTGTAGATTCTGTTTTTGTTCCAGGGTGGCAGTGTTCTAGACGCCAATTTGGTAGTGCAGGGGGTGGTCGTCCAGGTGAATCTCTACTTATCGGCGCTATGGAATACATGTATAAATCTAGTATGTGTCTACATTTCTTTCGTTGGACGGCTTGCTATAATACACCTAAGTTACGCGATCCTAAAAAGAAACCACTACTATATCGCATGTCATTGGAAAACGATCTTAATCAGGATATTTTATTCTTATATCAGGAAATCTATGCTAATGAGTTCGGTAAAGTACCGGACATTAAAAACATTGACGTAGAAGAAGCTGACAAATACGTTAAAGATCGCCTACAGCGCAATGGCTGGCATGTGATCATGGAACAATATGATCCTAACAAATTAACTTATCATGCGGTATTAAAGATTTTAGATGACTTAATTGCCGATGGTTATGAGATTCATTTATTTAATGTTGATTACATTGCAATGATTGATAAAGCTGGATGTACTGGTGGTGCCAATGGTGACGATATTCGTCTATTGTTCCGTCGTGTTGCCAACTACTGTAAAGCACGTCACATCTGGTTCATCACTCCTCATCAGATCGGTTCTAAAGCATTTGAACTTCGTCGACAAGGACGTGAAGAAGACTTTGTGAAAGACATTGCGGGTAAAGGTTATTGGGATGGTTGTCAGCGATTAGGTCAAGAACCTGACATGGATTTAATTACTCACGTTGTTAAAACTCAAAATGGCAGTTGGCTGACATCGGCAAGTTCTCGTCATCGTGGTTTTTCCAATACCCCTGTTGAGGATTTATGCTGGATTAGAAAATTTGAAACTGAAGGTTATATTCCAGACGATATTCATGGCGCGGACTTAACGCGAACTAAAATTGGTGGTGGTTCCATTGGTGGTACAGCTAAAGAAGAAGAGTGGAGTGGTTTCTAATTTAAAGTAGAAAAAAAAAAGAGGAGCACTAAGCTCCTCTTTTTTTTTTCTAAAGGTTAACTCTATTAGATACTATTCTATAGACAAAAGAAAGACGGATAAAGAATATGTTTTTAAAAAGCCTCGCTATCACTTCCGTATTAGCCATTAATAGTTTA
>Ga0208916_10000312_pt1 | contig 23880 bp, 22 predicted proteins | sample DEB19_08_DNA_5_FD_184523 | JGI IMG/M metagenome (GOLD analysis project Ga0208916, IMG submission 184523) | Aqueous microbial communities from the Delaware River and Bay under freshwater to marine salinity gradient to study organic matter... | ecosystem: Environmental > Aquatic > Marine >... | reverse complement strand
GCGCGACACCACGCCATTCGAATGGCCGGCATTCTGGGTGCAACTCGTGCAGACCGGACCGGCGCTGGCCATGCCAGTTCTCATCATCATCTTCCTGCGCTTTGGTATTGCCACCCCGACCGAGGTGAGCGTGATGTCCACGCTCTACGCCTTGGTGGTAGCGGGAGTGATCTACCGCGACCTGACGGTGGCGAAGGTTCGCGCCGCGGCGATTGAAGCGGGTATTTCAACCGGTGTGGTGTTGCTCATCATCATGGCTTCCAGCATCGTGGGTTGGATCGTCACCTACGAGCAGTTGCCGGCGGAGTTCACGCGCTACGCCAAGGAAACCTTGCAGTCACCCTGGCTGATCATTCTGGCGATGAACCTGATCATGTTGGCCACGGGCATGTTCATTGACTTGCCTGCTGCGGTACTCCTGCTGACTCCTATGTTTGTGCCTTTGGCTGCGGCTGTGGGCATGGACACGATCCAGCTGGGCATCATGATGATCGTCAATCTGTCGATCGGGCTGTACCACCCGCCGATCGGGACCACGCTGTTCATTACCAGCACCATCGCCCGCGTACGCATCGGCGACGTGGTGAAGGAACTGATTCCGTTCTACGTCGTCGCCATCGGACTGTTGCTGGGTTTTGCCTACCTGCCTTGGTTGACCCTCCACTGAAAAAGACAGCATGAGTCCTTCAATTTCAACCAGCGCTAGCGCGTCAGCCCAACATATTGTCTCTATTTCTGGAGCACCTTACGACGGCTATGAGCCACCGCGCATGCTCGAAAGTTTGGCATCCATCGGCGCCACGCACGTTGAGCCAGCCTTCATCGTCGGCTACACAGAGCCGTTTGACGAGTCTGCTTTCACGCCCGCGCAGGCCCAGCAGTGGAAGCGCTGGTTGGCTGACGGCGGAATCATCTGCCATGCCTTTTCATCGCACATCGACCTCGGGCGTGATGACGCGGTCGAGGTTTTTCGTGGGCGCATGGATTTTGCGCGTGCGCTTGGTGCCGAAGTCATCAACACCAACGCTGCTGCGCGCCGACTGAAAAAAAGTTTCACCGCTAACATCGAGGTGCTGGCTCGTCATGCGGAATCCATCGGTCTGAAGATCGGGTTGGAAAATCCGGGCGATGGCTCTGACAATCTGCTCAACACGGCCAGCGATGGCCCCGCGCTGTTGGCAGAGATCGGCCATCCCATGGTGGGTTTGAATTACGACGCTGGGAACACCATCTCGCACCGCCCCGGCGTCTCGCCGGTGGCCGATGCGTTGGCCGCCATGCCTTTGTGTTTGCACACCCACATCAAAGATGTTCGGCGTGACGCCAGTGGCTACTTTTTCACGCCGCTAGGGCAGGGCAGCATTGACTGCGCACGCATTCTGCAGGCTGTTGCCGAGACGGCGCTGAACTTGTCGATCGAGGTCCCGCTGCGCCTACACCGCTTGCCCAGTGCACAACCCAGTCGCTCGCCTTATCGCGTGCCACTGGCCGACATAGAAGCGGTGCTGAAACCGGCGTTAGCCTTTGTACAGCAACACCTGAACCCGCTGACGACGGCTCATTGAAAGTGGAAGGCCCGCCATGAACCGCGTCATCAACAACCCCGACCAAGTGGTCGAGGACATGCTCAAAGGCTGGCTCCAAGCGCATGCCGGCACCCTTTGTGTTTCAGCTACCAATGCCCGCGTGGTGCAGCGGGTGCAAGTGCCGGAGCGCGGCAAGGTCGGTGTCATCAGCGGCGGCGGTTCGGGCCATGAGCCGGCGTTTTTGGGTTATGTCGGCGACGGCTTGCTGGATGCTGTGGCCGTCGGCGAAATTTTTTCATCGCCTACCGCCTGCAGTTTTTTGGATGCCATGCAGGCTGCTGACGGCGGTGCCGGCGTCGCCTGTTTGTACGGCAACTACGCTGGCGACAACATGAATGTGAAGATGGCCATGCAAATGGCATCGGCCCAGGGCATCGTGGTTCAGACAGTGGTCGCCAACGACGACGTGGCTTCGGCCGCCAAGGGCGACGAGGGGAAACGTCGCGGCGTGGCGGGTGAGATTTTCATGTGGAAGGTCGGCGCTGCAGTGGCGGCGCGTGGCGGCTCGTTGGCGCAAGTGATTGCGGCTGCGCAGAAGGCCATCGACAACACCCGCAGCATTGGCATCGGCTTGTCGGCCTGTGTGATTCCGGCGGTTGGCAAGGCCAACTTCACGATTGAGCACGGCAACATGGAAGTGGGTATTGGCCACCATGGCGAGCCTGGCATTGATGTGCGGCCCACGGCGACCGCAGCTGAGATGGCCGAGTTGATGCTGGCCGCGGTGCTGCCCGACTTGCCGTTTGCGGCGGGCGACCGCGTGGCGTTGCTGGTGTCCGGCTTGGGTGCGACACCGCTCATGGAGCAATACATTTTGTACGGCGAGCTGGCGCAGCGCCTTGAGGCGCACGGCATCAGCATTGCCTTCAAACAAGTTGGCAATTTGTTCTCGTCGCTGGAGATGATGGGCGTCACCTTGACGCTCATGAAACTCGACGATGAACTGGCATCTTGCTTGACCGAGCCTTGCCAATCAGTCGGTCTGACGGTCAACGGCAGCCTAGCCGCAGAGCGTCGTTACAGCGGACGGTTGGGCGGTAATGCGGCGCTGACAGGGCAGACTGTTGCGGCCGTTTCATCTACGGCTAGCGCGCCGCGTCTTGTTATAGGCCCAGCCATCCCACTGGCGCGCAGCGGTGGATTGGTGCGAGAGCTGATCACCAGCATCGTCGCCAATCGCCAATACCTGAGCGAGATTGACGGCTTGATCGGTGACGGCGACCACGGCATCAACATGGCCAAGGGCTTTAGCGGATGCGCCGCGCGGCTTGACGCCTTGGGTGACAAAGCGTTGGTGTTACCCGCCGCGCTGACGCAACTCTCGAAGGCGCTGATGGACGATATCGGTGGTTCCATGGGCCCTTTGTACGGCGAATTTTTCAGAGGCTTGGCCGACACACTGGCACCACACAGCCAGCTTGATGCTGCTTTGTTTGGGGATGCATTGGCTGCGGCGGTCGCCAACGTGCAGGCCATGGGCAACGCCAAGGTTGGTGACAAAACCTTGATGGACACCTTGTTGCCGGCGCTAGACGCCTACCGCGCAGCGCAGGCTTCTGCGGCTGATTTCTCCTATGCCTTGCAGGCCATGTCTGATGCCGCCGCCCGTGGCCGCGACTCGACCCAAGCGTTGCAGGCGCGCATTGGGCGTTCCGCCCGGCTCGGCCCGCGCTCCATCGGTGTGCTGGATGCCGGCGCTACCTCTTGCTGTTTGATTTTGCAATCCATGGCGGGGTCTTTGCAGCGATTGCTGCAGACCGCGTCTGTTTGACCCTTCACGAAAGAACCCCATGAAATTAGCCATTGGCTGCGACGAAGCCGCGTACGAACTCAAACAAATTTTGAAAAAACACATGACCGACGAGGGCCATGAGGTGACGGATTTTGGGACGCATGACGCGCAACCCGTGCTCTATCCGGATGTCGCCTTCGCCGTCGCCGAGCAGGTCGCCAGTGGTGGTTTTGAGCGGGCCCTGCTGCTTTGCGGTACGGGCATTGGCATGGCGATTTCTGCCAACAAGGTGCGCGGCATTCGGGCCGCGCAGTGCCATGACACCTATTCAGCTGAACGCGCCAGCCGCAGCAATGATGCGCAGATCATCACCATCGGTGCTCGGGTGGTGGGGCCGGAACTGGCCAAAGCCATTGTTGATGCCTGGCTGCGCAGTGATTTTGATGGTGGTCGCTCGCAACCCAAAGTTGACCTGATTCACGCCTACGAAACCGGCCACAGCGTATGAGCCATCTGACTGAACTGAACGACTGTGCTTACCGGGTGCGGCGCTTTGCACTGCGCATGGGTGAGGTCCAGGGCCAGGGTTATATCGGCCAGGCGCTGGGTTGGGCCGACGTGCTGGCGGTGGCTTACGGGCACGCGCTCAAGCTGCGTGCCGCAGAACCGCTGTGGGAGGGACGTGACCGATTTTTGCTGTCACACGGCCACTACGCTATCGCCCATTACGCCGCCCTGATTGAAGCCGGTGTGCTGCCTGAAGACGAACTGGACAGCTACGGCAGCGACGACAGCCGTCTGCCTATGTCCGGCATGGCCACCTACACGCCGGGAATGGAAATATCGGGCGGTTCCTTGGGTCAAGGTTTGATCATTGGCGTCGGCATGGCACTCGGGTTGCGTCTCAAAAATAACCCAGCCTTTGTTTACAACTCGATGTCTGACGGCGAGCTTGACGAAGGCTCGACCTGGGAAGCCGCTGCTTCGGCTGCGCACCATGGCTTGTCAAATCTGATTTGCCTGGTCGATCTGAACAAGCAGCAAGCTGACGGCAACACCAGCGAGGTCATGCGCTTTGAACCCGTGGTCGATAAATGGGCTGCTTTCGGCTGGCATGTGCAGCGCGTTGACGGCAACAATTTGCCCGCTGTACTGGCCGCCTTTGACGCTGCCCGTGACTGCACAGAAGCCAAGCCACGCGTGATTTTGTTTGACACCTTGATGGGCAAGGGCGTGCCGTTTTTGGAGCAGCGCGAGAAGAACCACTTTATCCGGGTCGATCCACCCGAGTGGCAGCAGGCCATCGCTTATCTTGACGCCGCACACGCGGGCACTGCGCAATGAACACCATGACGAACAAGAAGCCCCGACTGACCACTTCCGCCATGATCGCGTCGATTGCCAGCGAAGGCCAGCGCACACGCGCCGCACCGTTTGGCAAAGCGCTGGTCGAGCTTGGCGCACAGCGCCCCGAGATCGTCGGCATGACGGCTGACTTGGCCAAATACACCGACCTGCATTTGTTTGCCCAGGCCTACCCGGAACGTTTTTTCCAGATGGGCATGGCCGAGCAGTTGTTGATGGGTGCGGCCGGTGGAATGGCCAAGGAAGGCTTGGTGCCTTTTGCCACCACCTACGCGGTCTTTGCCACCCGCCGGGCTTACGACTTCATGCACCAGGTGATCGCCGAAGAAAACCTGAACGTGAAAATTGTCTGTGCCTTGCCAGGCTTGACCACTGGCTACGGCCCCAGCCATCAAGCCGCAGAGGATCTCGCCCTGATGCGCGCCATGCCCGGCATGATGGTGATTGACCCGTGTGACGCGCATGAAATCGAGCAGGCTGTGCCGGCCATCGCGGCGCACCAAGGGCCGGTCTACATGCGCTTGCTACGCGGTCAAGTGCCACTGGTGCTCGACGAATACGGCTACCAGTTTGAAATCGGCAAAGCCAAAATGATCCGTGATGGCCGCGACGTACTGTTCATCTCGACCGGGCTCATGACCATGCGTGCGCTTGAAGCGGCACAAGCATTGCAACGTGACCAGATTGACGCTGCCGTGCTGCATGTCCCGACCCTCAAACCCCTTGACGCAGCGACTATCTTGCGTGAAGCCGCGCTGCCAGGACGGCTGGTGGTGGTGGCTGAAAATCACAGTGTGATTGGCGGCCTTGGTGAAGCCGTGGCCGGTGAGCTGATGCGCGCTGGTGTGCATCCGGTGTTTCGCCAGATCGGCTTGCCGGATGAGTTTTTGGATGCGGGTGCCTTGCCGACCCTGCATGACCGCTACGGCATCTCAACCGATGCGGTGGTGGCGTCTGTCAAGTCATGGCTGTGAATTTTTCACACTGAACTGCATGGGTGCTGGGGACTTGACGTTGTTAGTTACAAGTACGTTTGAAGCGTCCTTTTGCTTTTAACTCAAAGTCCGGTTTGTGCATATCAGCCGGTGTTTTTTCTTCTCCCGGTTGTCCGGCGGCTCATACCAAGTTGATATAGAGCTGTCCAAATTCAGCATTGGACAAGGGTGTGCGACTTTTCTATGCTCTGTTTAAATTACATCAGTGGAGGGTTTTTTCAGATCCGTGAAAACGTGCTTGACCGGATCCATTTACCTGACTAGTAATGATCAAATGAACAACAAGGGGTCGCGCGATGGGGCTGAAATTTCTCGAACATGTTTTGATTCTGACTCATGATCCGGAAGGCACACGAGATTGGTTTTGCGATAACTTAGGCTTTCGCAATGGTTACCACCCAGAGTTTGGCTTTCCAGTTTATTGGCTCTACATCGGTGAGCAGGATGTGATTCACATCGGTAAGGCCCGGCACTCTGCGCATCAAGACACTTACCTGAAAACGCCGAGCGATCAAGACGGGACAGATTATTCCGCAGCTGGTGCGCCAGGATCGGGCCGGATCGACCATCTGTGCCTGAACTCCGAGGGCATTGAAGAGTTCATTGAGCGCCTGACTAAAAACGGCGTTGAGTTCAGTGAGCGTAAAGCCCACAACTCCGACCTTTACCAGCTCTTCATGCGTGAACCCATCAACGGCATCAAAGTCGAGTTGAATTTCGCTTGGCATGAGGCGGCCCGCATCGGTCGCGTGCCTTCATGGACTGACGCTGGCGAAAATGCCCCCGTCAAAGCTGCCACATCAAAGGAAAGTCAATGAGTTTTTCGCCTTCTGCTTCAGCCACTCCCAGCCAGTTCGTCATTCCAGCGCCAGCCACCATCACCCTGCCGGTGCACGGTTCGAAGTCTCGTTTTCCCGTTAACCGAATTTACTGCGTCGGACGGAATTATGCGGAGCACGCCCGCGAGATGGGGCACGACCCAGAGCGTGAGCCTCCTTTTTTCTTCATGAAGCCAGCGACGACGATCGTGACAGATGGCGGCGCTTTTCCGTACCCGTCCCTGTCCACTGACGTGCATCACGAGATCGAACTGGTGGTGGCGATTGGCACCGGCGGTAGCAATATTTCGATTGAGAAAGCGCTGACGCATGTGTACGGTTACGCCGTCGGTCTCGACATGACGCGCCGTGACTTGCAGGCGGGCGCCAAAAAAGCGGGTCGCCCTTGGGACACCGGCAAAGCTTTCGATTTCTCTGCACCCTGCGGTGAGGTTGTGCCCGTCAGCGTCATCGGACACCCTGCCTCTGGCCGTGTCAGCCTGAAGGTAAATGGTGAGTTTCGCCAACAAGGTGACTTGGCCGACTTGATCTGGAACGTGCCCGAGACGATTGCCTACCTCAGCACCTTGTTTGCCCTGCAACCCGGCGACTTGATCTATAGCGGTACGCCAGCGGGGGTTGGCCCTGTGGTTAAAAATGACGTCATGCTAGCCTTTGTTGAAGGTGTGGGCGAACTGCACGTTCAGGTCACTTAAATATCAGCGGGACTTCAAATGAAAAGACGCGAGCTGCTGTCGACGGGTGCGGGTGTGTTGCTAGGGTCGGTGGCTGCGGCTCCCGCCTGGGCTCAAAAATATCCCAACGGCTCTGTCACCGTCGTGCTGCCGCTGCAGGCCGGTAGCGCCTCTGATGTGGCGGTACGGCACATGGCGGAGCGTCTCGGCGCCCGTCTCGGCAGCGGGTTTGTCGTTGAGAACGTGGCGGCCGCAGCTGGCCTGGTGGGACTTGAGCGTTTGTCCAGGGCTAAAACCGATGGGCAGACCGTGGCCGCGCTGAACAACAGCATCATGACGATATTGCCGCATCTGCAGGGCAAAAATATCAAAGTTGATACGCGCAAAGACTTTGTGCCCGTTGCTGGCATCGCCAACATACCGACCTTTTTTGCTGTGCCGGCGGCTTCGCACATTCGCACGATACAAGACCTTGTGAAGTTGGCAAAAAGTGAGCCCAACCGGATCACCTATTCGTCGGGCGGTGTTGGTAGCCCGCAGCATATGGCGACTGAGATGTTCAAGTCTTACACCGGAACACAACTGGTGCACGTGCCTTATCGCGGCGCCAGCCAAGCGGCTTTGGCTGTGGCCTCAAGCGAAGTGCAGGTGATGTCGATGGCTCTCTCGCTGGCGCAGCCTTTTTTGCCTGACAACAAGGTGCGACTGATCGGCTATTGCGGCACCGAGCGGCATGCTCAGTTTCGCGACATCCCGACCTTGCAGGAACAGGGCGTGAAGAACTACGACTATTCGTCATGGATCGGACTCTTTCTACACAAGGATGTACCTCAAGAGGTCTTGGCTGTGCTGCGCCGTGAAGCCCAAGCCATTGCAGATGACCGTGATTTTCAGCTGCAGCTGATTCGCTCGGGCTTAGAGCCTTGGCCGCGCAACGCCGACCAATTAGCGAAGATTGTCGAAGGTGATTTCCAGCGTTGGAAAAAAATCATCCAAGACGCCAAGATCCAAAGCACCTGAGACCGCTGACATGGATGTGCCACTGGTTCGTTTGGGCGGATATCAAGGCCAAGACTCGATCCTCACGGAGGCCCTGCAGTTGCTCGCGCAACAGTTGCAGGACTCTACTTGGGGCTTGCCCGTCGATTGCGAAGCAGATGTCACGGCCAGCCAGGAAAAAGCTGCAGCGTTGTTTGACTCGGTCGAGCAGGGCAAGCGGCATATTGGTTATATGGCCTCAGGCTACCTGTCGGCAAGGGTCAGTGAGCTTGCCGTCTTGGATCTGCCTTTTTCAGTCCTACACCGCCAGGCGGCACTCGCTGCACTCGATGGTCGGGCAGGCGTGTTGTTGAGTGCGGCTGTCGCTGAAAAAAGCGGCTTTCAGGTGCTGGCATTTTGGGACAACGGCTTTCGCCATATTTCCAACGCCGTACGCCCTATTCGACATCCGCGAGACTGCGCCGGATTGATTATTCGAACGCTCGACAGCGCGAATTACCGTGCTGCGCTGGGAGCGCTCGGCTTTGATCCCATCACCACCGATGTGAAGGATCTGGTCCGTGCGGTGGCGACGGGTGAAGTTCACGCGCAGGAAAACCCGCTCACCAACTTGTTGAATTTTGGCCTCTGGAAGCACCACCCGCATGTTAGTTTGACGCAGCATTACTTTGGTGTCTTGCTGTTGGTTTGTTCGCGCAGCTGGTACGCAACGCTGAGTCATGCCCAGCGCGACACACTGTCGCAAGCCGTGGCCGTGGCGACCCAAGTGCAACGACACAAGGCGCAGGCGCAAGACGCTATCTCATTGGCACAACTTAAAAATCATGGTGTGCACATCGTGCCGCCTGAAGACATTGATCAGGCTGCTATGCGACTGGCTACTCAGGATGTCGCACATCGTCAGCGCGAGACTTTGCCTGCGGATCTCTTGGAAGCCTATTTTTCTGATTCCACGCATTGATTTTTTCTTCAACCATTGCATCACTATTAAGACAAAAATGAAAGCTAAAACAGTCCGAATCCATTCCGCCGGCGGTCCTGATGTTCTCAAGGTTGAACAGCTGGAGCTGCCCGAACCCGCTCAAGGTGAAGTGACGATTCGCCACACCGCCATCGGATTTAACTTTCAGGACATTTATACCCGCTCCGGCATGTACCCCGTGACCATGCCATCGGGGCTGGGTACCGAGGCTGCCGGCGTGGTCGAAAAAGTCGGCACTGGGGTGACCGACTTCAAAGTAGGTGACCGTGTTTGTTATGCCAGTGGCCCAGCGCTGGGCGCTTGTGCCAGCCATCGCAACTATCCAGCTGCTCGTTTGTTGCATTCGCCAGAATTTATGAAGGACGAAGACATCGCCGCCAGCCTTCTCAAGGGCATGACGGTCGAGTACCTGATGCAGCGCTGCTACCCGGTGAAGGCCGGCCAGTACGTCTTGATGCACGCAGCTGCAGGTGGCGTTGGTTCATTGGCCGGTCAGTGGGGCCGCCATATCGGTGCGCACATGATCGGCGTGGCTGGCGGCGCAGACAAGGTTGCTCTGGCCAAAGCCAATGGCTACGAGTTTTGCATTGACCGCAGAACTGAAGATATTCCGGCCCGCGTCAAAGACATCACTGGCGGCGCAGGCGTGCCCGTGGTGTTCGACTCCGTCGGCAAGGATTCCTTCGAGGCGTCGCTCAACAGCTTGTCGCCACGCGGCTACTTTGTCTCCTTCGGTACGACCACCGGCGCACCACCCCCTGTGGTGGCTGGCACCTTACAAAAAATGGGTTCACTCTACTTCACTAGGCCGACCTTGGTGACCTACACAGCGTCAACTCAGGAGCTCCGCGACTCAGCCTCTGCGGTGTTTCAGATGTTCAAGCTCGGAGCGCTCAAAGTGAGCATCAACCAACGCTACAAACTTGACGATGTAGCTCAAGCCCATGCCGATTTGGAAAGCGGCAAGACGACGGGTTCAAGCGTCATTCTGCCTACCTGACTCGGGAATACCCCGATTTGATATCAAGTTGATATAGCGATCATCGAATTAAGTATTGGATTCTTTCGCGTCCAGAACTTAAATTTCCCGCTGCATTTCATAAAAATTAGGAGACATTCATGATCAAACATTTCAAGGCTATTGCGTTGGTTGGTTTGCTGGGTCTGTTCGGTGCAGCGGGCGTGAGTGCGGAAAACATCAAGTTGCGCATCGCCTCGGGTCATCCCGCCGCCAACACCTATGTCAACTTGATGCAGAATTTTTTTGTACCTGAGGTCACCAAGCGTGTTGCCCAGCGAACCACCCACAAAATTGAGTTTGTCGAAGGCTATGGCGGTTCAATGGTCAAGGTGGCCGACACCCTCGAAGGTGTCCAGTCCGGCTTGATTGACATTGGCGGGTACTGCTTCTGTTTCGAGGGCTCCAACCTGCCCCTGAATTCTTTCCAAGTCATGCTGCCTTTTGGCACCATGAGCCCGGAGAAAAGTGTCAAGCTGGCGCGCGCTGTTTATGACAAAGTGCCCTACCTCTCTAAAGTCTTTGAAGATAAGTTCAACCAGCAGTTGATTGCCCTGATTTCTGACAACGGCTACAACATCGGTACGACCTTTGAGTGGAGTAATTTCAGCGAGCTCAAGGGTCGCAAGATCGCTGGTGCGGGTCTCAATCTCAAGTGGCTCGAATACGCCGGGGCGGTGCCAGTTCAGTCATCGCTGCCGGAGGCTTACACCTCCATGCAAACGGGTGTCTACAACGGCTGGATCATGTTCCCGTCAGGCTGGGTCAACTTCAAGTTGAACGAAGTCGCCAAGCACTACTCGGAAGTTGGCTTTGGTGCCATCACATGGCACGGCATGACCATCAACAAGTCGCGCATGGCCAAGTTGCCGAAAGATGTTCAGGCCATCATCATCGAAGTGGCCAAAGAGTTTGAAGCCAAAACCGGCAGCGTCAACGAAGAGGGCTATCCCAAGCAGATGGCCCAGCTCAAGACCTTGGGCGTGAATGTCAAGTCTGTGCCTGACAGCGTCCGCGTGGACTGGGCCAACTCACTGAAGGGCTGGCCACAGACCATGGCGACGGACCTTGATGCCAAAGGTTTGCCTGCGTCGCAGGTCTTGAAACTCACACTTGAAGAAGCTGAAAAGATGGGCCACAAATGGCCAGTCCGTTACGTGATCAAGTGATTCAGGAGTAGTCAATGCTGACACGTATCAACGACTGGGTGACCAAGGCCCTGATGGTTTTTGCCGCCATTTTGGCTTTCATGTTGTGTTTTCTAGTGGTTGCCGATGTCGGCGGACGGGTGATTTTCAACAGTCCTGTGAAAGGGACGCCGGAGATTATTTCCCTGTCCATTGTCATCATCTGCTTCCTCCAGTCCGGATACGCCATCCGGTCTGGCGGGATGCTAAATGTAGATTCCCTGGCCAATAAATTTTCACCGCGGGTGCAAAGTTGGCTGGCGGTTTTTGGCGCCATGGCTGGCATACTTTTCTTTGGTGTGGTTTTTTACGGCACCCTTGACGGTGCCGCGCACGCTTGGAATTCGGGTGAATTTGAAGGTGAAGGTGCGCTGCGCGTGCCTGTCTGGCCAGCCAAATTCGTGATCGTTCTGGGCTCGGGTTTGGCCGTTTTCAGTTACCTGCTACTGCTGCTCGAGAATTTTATAAAAGCCCTGAATGGTGAATTGCCGGTTCAGTCTTCCTCCCAACACTGACTCGGAAACGCTCTATGTTTGATCCCACACATATGATCATTTTGGTCAGTGTCCTGCTGCTCATGGTGTTCAGCGGCATCCACATCGCGGTCTCGCTCGGTGTCACCAGCATGCTCGGCATTTATCTGATGACTGGGCAAGTTGATACAGTTATCAGCTTCACCTCTAACACCGCTTACGAAGCGCTCCGCGACTACATTTTTGCGGTGATCCCGCTGTTCATGCTGATGGGCGAGTTCTTGGCCAAGTGCGGTGCAGCAACCGACTTGTTTTCGTTGATCAACCGAGCCACCAAACGCATCCCGGGACGGCTAGGGGTCGCGACTGTACTGGCCAACGCGGTGTTTGCCTTTGTGACCGGTGTATCGATTGCGGCTGCCGCTGCGTTCTCCAAAATTGCTTACCCGGAAATGCGACGCTACGGCTACGAACGTAAGTTTGCTCTGGGATGTATTGCCGGCAGTGCCTGCTTAGGCATGTTAATCCCACCTTCAGTGTTGATGATTGTTTGGGGTGTGACGACCGAGCTGGCTATTGGCAAGCTGTTCATTGCTGGCATCATTCCCGGTTTTATCGTGGTAACGCTGTTCGTTGGCTATATCTTGTGGGTGGCGGTCATGTATCCGCAACGTGTTGGCGAGGGCGTGGTTTTGCCGGCTGCGCAGCAGCTGGCACGTGACGCGAATGACCTCAATGAGGAAAAAAACCTGAAGACGGTTTTGATCAGTACCTTGGGTATTTTGGTACTGATCGTGCTGGTGTTGGGTGGTATTTGGCTGGGCTTTTTCACACCGACTGAAGGTGCTGGCGTGGGTGCCACGTTGGCCCTGATTTTGGCGCTGATGCGCGGCATGAAAATGCCTGAAATGATGGAGGCTATTTTGTCTGTCGGTAAAACATCAGCACCTTTGCTGTTGTTGCTGATCTCGGCGCAACTTTATTCGCGTATCTTGGCCATGACAGGTGTGACGGGCGCGACCAAAGACTTCTTTTTAGCGTCCGGACTGTCGCCTTATGTGATTTTGGCTTTGATGGTTCTGGTGTGGTTCATCTTGGGTTGCATCATTGACTCGATCTCGATCATTTTGTTGACGGTGCCTGTATTCGCTCCATTGGCTCTTGCGCTCGGTTTTGACCCGATTGCTTTTGCCATCATTGGCATCATCGCAATTGAAACGGGTCTCTTAACACCGCCTTTTGGGATTTTGGTTTTTACAGTCAAAGCGGCGGTGAGTGATGAAAAAGACTTGTCCCCCGGTGAAATCTTCAAGGGCTCGATCCCGTACTGGATCATTCTGCTGGTCACCATCCTGGTTCTGGTTTTCTTCCCTCAAGTCGCTACCTGGTTGCCCAATTTGGGCAATGAGATTGCCGCCTAATAAGGATTTTCAATGCCCGCCTACTGGATTGCTCGCTCACGTATTCACGACCCCGTCGAATACAAAAAATACACCGATCTTGTGCCCGGCATAATCAACAAGCACGGAGGCAAAGTGCTGGCCCGTGGCGGTAATTACCAAATCATGGAAGGGCCAGAAGACTTCCATCGATTTGTCGTGATCGAATTTCCGACCTTGGCTGCTGGCGTGGTTTGCTTTGAATCGCCTGAATATACCCAAGCGGCGGCCTATCGCAGGGCGGGTGCTGGCGTGGTTGAAAATGTCATCGTTGAAAGCGGCGACGCGACGCTGTGAGTGACCTGAAACATGCAAACTCTCAATTTCTCGTGCTTTCGTCACGCACGTGATGAGCGGCAGTCAGCGGTATTCTTACTGCGCAGCGTAATTGGTCTGTGGATTTTTGCAGCCTGTTTTTCGCTGGCTCACGCCGACTTTCCCGAACGTTCGATTCGACTCGTGGTTCCTTTTGCACCCAGCGGTGCTGTGGATGGCATTGCGAGAATCACGGCGGTCGAATTTGGCAAGGCTTTGGGGCAAACGGTGATTGTTGACAACAAGCCGGGTTCTGGTGGCACCATCGGCATCAACTTTGCAGGGGCTGCAGCAGCGGATGGCTACACGATGCTATTGGGAAATATCGCGTTGGCGGCAGCGCCAGCGCTTTACCCCAAATCCGGCATCAGCCCCAAGCAGTTTGAGCCCGTGGCGTTGATCGGACGCTCTGCCTATATCTTCGCCGTGAAGAATGACTTTCCGGCCACCACGGTAGCCGAACTGGTGGCACTGGCCAAGGCCAATCCTGGCAAGTACAACTATGCCTCTGCCGGTGCGGGTTCGGCGATTCATCTGGCGGCTGAACTGTTCAAAAGTAAGGCGGGCATTGACGTCGTTCATGTGCCTTACAAGGGTGCTGGCCCAGCCATGAATGCCCTGATGGCGGGTGAAGTCGAAATGATGTTTGGTTCTGTCTCAGAAATGAAGTCGCAAATAGGCGGTAAGCGTTTTCGGGCTTTGGCCGTCACGTCGAGCAAGCGAATGCAGGCCGTGCCCCAACTACCGACACTTGCTGAAGGCGGTATTCGCGATTACGAAGTGGCTGGCTGGTACGGTGTGTTTGCGCCGGCCAAGACACCGCCGGATGTTCTGAAAAAATTACAAGCGGCTGCGACCGTGGCGTTCAATACCCCCGCCATGCAACAGCGCTTGGCAAGCTACGAAATGGAACCAGCCACCGGCGGCGCGCTTGAAGCTGGCGACGTTCTGGAGTCGGAAACCAAGCGTTGGAGCGAGATAATTCGTGCCGCCGGCATCAAAGTCGAATAGGACGAAAGAATGGGAATGCATATCCGGGCTGGTGACGGCCCTGCTTACACACAAGAATTTGCAAGCTTCATTGGACATTTAAGGTTTGAAGACTTGCCACCGGCTACGGTGCATGCTGCGAGGCGAGGCATGCTCGATTGGTTGGGGTGCGCGCTGGCGGCCAGTCGTCATCCGACCATCGATAAAGTGATTGCTGTGCTCGATGCGAATGGCAGCAGTCCCCGCGCAACCGTTTTAGGTCGGGCTGTGCGACTCTCGCACTCTGATGCTGCCTTGGTCAACGGTCAGATGGGGCATCTGCTCGACTATGACGACACCCACATGGGCGGCGTCGTGTTGCACGCGAGTTCGCCCGTCTTGGCCGCCTTGTTGTCGGCTGCAGAACGCACGCCGGTGTCAGGGAAGGATTTGATCGTCGCTTATGTCAGCGGTTTTGAAGCTGGTTTGCGGGTCGGTCGCTCGGCGCCCGGACATCACCCGGGAGGCTGGCACCTGACCGGTACCTTGGGCACGTTCGCAGCGGCGACGGCCGTGGCAAAGTTGAACCAACTTGACGCGCAGCGCATCACCTACGCTCTGGGCATCGCCGGAACACAAGCCTCTGGCATGCAGCAAAATCGCGGCACGATGTGCAAGTCGTTTCATGCGGGTCGTGCTGCCTCCAATGGTTTGTTGGCTGCGCTGCTCGCAGAAGCTGGCTTTGACAGCAGCGAAGAAATCGTCGAGGGCAAGCGCGGTTTCAGTCGCATTTACAGCGATGTCGCGGCCCCAGAGCAGATGACAGCCGAGCTCGGCACCAAATGGCAAATTGATGGCAATGGCCACAAGCCCTACGCCTGTGGCGTGGTGTTGCATCCGGCCATTGACGCCATGATTGAGCTTGGTAAGGACCCGCAGTTGCGCCTGGAAGATATTGAGAGCATCACATTGCGCGTGAATCCCTTGGTGGTGTCCATCACCGGCACGGTGGCACCCACCACCGGACTGCATTCAAAATTCAGTATTTATCACAGCGCCGCCGTCGCGCTGATCGACGGCGAAGCGGGCGTGGCGCAATACACCGACGAGCGCGCCATGGATGCTCGCGTTTTGATTGTGCGCGACAAAATCAGTGTGCTGTCTGACGACACATTGCGGCGTGACGAGGCCATCGCTGAAATGGTGTGTCATGGCAAGGTCTACACGGCCCACATTGCGCACGCCACTGGCACGGTGAAAAACCCGATGTCAGACGCTGCCCTGCAGGTCAAGTTTTTGGCCAATGCAGTTCCCATCATTGGCGATGAACGCGCCAAGCAAGTGATCGATCTTGTTTTTGCTCTGGACGATCTCAGCGATGTCCGGGAACTGATCAATCTGTGCGCATGACAAGCCCAAGCCCAAGCCCAACGGTCACGCCCATGCCCGCGCTGTCGGCTTACATCGCCAGCGCATTGGCGCAGCCCTTGCCGCTTGAGGTCATGGAAAAGGCCAAGTTTCATCTCTTAGATACCTTGTCGTCGATGGTGTCAGGCTCGCAACTTCTCGCCGGTCAAAAAGCCATTGCCTTTGTCGAGGCGCAAGGTATCAGTTCAGCGCAAGCCGTGCTAGCCGGGACGACATTACGCACCACCGCCATCAACGCGGCCATGGCCAATGGCATGTTTGCCCATGCCGATGAAACGGATGATTCGCACGCGGCCTCACTGACGCATCCTGGCTGCGGCATCGTGCCTGCGGTGCTGGCTGCAGCAGAACTGTATGGCCGCAGCGGTATGGCCGTGTTACGCGCCATGACTCTCGGCTACGACGTCTGCTGCCGCCTCACTTTGTCGCTCGACCCCTATGCCTTCAGAGCGGCGGGACATTCAAGCCATACCTTTGGTCCTAATTTTGGTGCAGCCGCCGCAGCCGGCGCATTGGCCGGTGTGGATGTGCAGCAAGCCCGTTACCTGATGTCGTATGCGGCGCAGCAAGCGTCAGGTGTCTCTTGCTGGATGCGCGATAAAGACCACGTTGAGAAAGCATTCGACTTCGGCGGAATGGCGGCCCGAAATGGGATGACTGCGGCGCTGATGGTGGCGCTTGGCTTCACCGGTGTCGATGATGTTTTTTCAGGTGAGCGCTGTTTTTACGATGCTTACGGTGAGTCGCCAGACCGGACAGCGCTAGGGCGCGAACTCGGCACGCGCTATGAACTCTTGGGCACCAGCATCAAACGTTGGACGGTGGGCTCGCCCATACAGGCGCCCGTCGATGCGCTTGATTTGCTGATTCGCAAGCATGGTTTACGCGCTGCAGACGTGCGAGCCATGCATGTGCGTATTCCGCACGAGTCGCTGACCATCGTCAACAACCGCGATATGCCAGAAATTTGCCTGCAACATTTGCTGGCCGTGTTGCTGTTGGATGGGGCCATGAGCTTTGCTTCTGCACACGATCGTCCTCGCATGGACGATCCGCAAGTGCAGGCCATTCGGCGCAACATCACACTGCAGGGTGACGACGACTTGTCACGCGCCATGCCGAGTCGTCAGGGTATCGTTGACGTGGTGCTTGCCAACGGCGAGACCTTGCGCGAACACACTTTGGCCGTTCGTGGAACGCCAGGCAATCCCATGACCCGGCAAGAGCTGCAAGACAAATGCATGGAACTGTTGGGACCGGTTCTGGGTGCAGCGCAAGCTACTCGTTTATGTGCCACGGTTTGGGCGATTGAAAACGAAAATGATGTGCGAAATTTGGCCAGCTTGTTGCAGCCAACGGTTCCGCTGCGTTAGAACGCCAACCAGATGCCCAGCGGTAAAAAAAGCAAACTGCCTAAGTGACCGACGACGACCATGGATGCACCTTTGTGCGGTTCGACCTGAAATTTATCGGCCAGCATGAAGTTAAAAACTGCGGGTGGCAGGCAGGCGAAAAGAATCAAGGTGCCGCGTTCGACACCTTGCAGCGGAATCAACTGGAGTATCAGGAAAACAGTGATCATTCGCACGGCCATACTCAAAAAAGACGCTTGCAAGCCAACTTTGGCGTCGCTGATCTGATTGGTTGACAAACGCGCCCCCAGTGACAAAAGCATCATCGGCACAAGCACCTTGCCAATCATGTCCAGTGGCGTGACAAACCAGGTCGGCAGGGCCCATTGCAATTGCGAAAATGTCACGCCAAGCACCGTGGCCCAGACCAATGGGTTCGCATAGACCATGCGCCAGTCGACACCGCCGCTCATCACCGCAGAGCCGAGCGTGAAGTGCAGCAGATTGGAGATGACCAGCAGCACGACTGCCGGTGCCAGCCCTTTAACGCCGAAGGCCAAGACAATCAATGGAATGCCGACAGGCCCAACATTGGTGAACATGGTGCACGGCAAAAATGCACGCCATGAAGCGCCTGACAACCGAGCTACCGGTATGGCCAAAAGTCCGCTCAGCAAGATAAACAGAAGCGCCGCACCGGTGAACGACACCGCCGCGACAGCATCAAAGCTCTTGGTCGACAGCGATGTGAAGATCAAGATGGGCAAAGCCACATCGACGATCAACTTGTTGGCCCTGGCCAAGTCGGGTTTGACTTTTCGACTGTATAAAAACCCGATTAAAAAGATGACGAAAATCGGCAGCGTGATGTCTGCAATGTGAAGTGGCATGAGTGTGCTGGCGTGATGTGAAGGCTCGGTCTGCCATTGCAGTTGGGTGGTTGAGCTATTGTTATGAATTTTCAATCAAAGCTAAGTTTGGCTGAAAATTTTTAACAATGTCACCTAGCGCAGCTGCATGCTCATTGATTCTGTTGGGCTAACGATTGGTGGATATTGAATGTCAAGGCGCCATCGTCTTGGCTTGGCTGCAAACGCTCAGCGCATCAATGAACTCGACTACGCTGCGAGGCCGTGGGTGCAGTTTGGACCAATAAACATAGACAGGAACCTCGACGCTATGGGCCATGGGCACAGCGACGAGTCCGAGCTTGCTGCAGTCGATGGCCGCGAATTCGTCGACGATGGCCACACCGAGGCCTTCGACCACAAAGGAGATCGCCGATTCAACCGAACGTACAAATATGTGGACCTTGCGGTCAGCTCCGGCGCGTTTGTAGGTTGATTCGATCAGGCGGCCATGTGTCATGCCGGGCTCAAAGGAAATCAATGTTTCGCGAGCCAGGTCATGCGGTGAGACTTCGTCCTGATTGGCCAATCGGTGCCTGCGCGGCAACAAGCACACCAAGCGGCCAGTCGCCACCACGCTAAAGCCGAGGGTTGGGTCTTCAATCTTGGCGATAGTTGCGACGCACGCACCACGTTCAAACCAGAGGTAGTCGCGGATGTCTTTTTGGGATAAAAAATCGCAGTAATCGATGCGGTCAGCGTTGTTTGCGCGCAATATTTTCAGTGCCTTGGGTACCAGGCGAACGCCAACACTGGGGGTCGTGCCAAAACGAAAGGTCGCACCTTCACCACGGACGATCCCCTTGATGGCGTCGACCAACTGATCAAACTGCCCATAGACACGTTCAATCTTCTCAAATATCTGGCGGGCTTCTTCCGTCGGCGCAAGCCGACCGCTGATGCGTTCAAACATCGGTGTTCCAAGCAGGACTTCGAAGCGTTTGAGGGTCACGCTCAGACCGGGCTGCGAAACGTACAACTGGCGTGCTGCAGCACTCAGTGAACCGGTGATCATGACCGCACGAAACACCTGAATTTGTCGTTCTGTGATATTTGATGTGGGCATAACTTGAAATTATAGGTAGCACCGCAGAGGGTATTTGCAATGCGTTTATCCCCTGCCTACACTGCTGTGGCACAGCCCTAGAACTTCAAATGACAGTCTTCAATATGATCATCCGTAATACCCAACTCAAACTCCTCCGTGACTTCATGGCTGTGACGCCAAAGGCACTAAGCTGATGACGGGTCCTGAACGTTATGACGTCGTGGTGGTGGGCGGCGGCGCGGCAGGATCTGCCGCCGCTGTAGGCGCCGCTCGCTTGGGTGCCCGAACATTGCTCGTAGAGCGCTACGGCTTTCTGGGGGGCGCAGCCACCAACGCCCAAGTGCTGGCCTATTGCGGATTTTTTGTCAGCACCGACACGCCTGTGCGCAGTGTTGCCGGTGTCGGTATGGACCTCTTGGCCGAGCTCAACACGCTGGGTTTCGACACCGCAGCCCAGAAGTCAAAAAACGGCTGGATCGTGGCGCTTGAGCCGGAAGCCGTGAAGTTGGCTTTTGACCGGCTCGTGCTGGCCGCCAAAGTAGAGTTGAGTTTGCACAGTTTTTTGGTTGCCGCACATCGCCACGGCGAGCATTTGCAGGCGTTGACGGTAGCCGATCATCGCGGTATGCGGGACATTGAAGCCGCTTGTTTTGTAGACGCCAGTGGCGAAGCGACGCTGTCCACTCACGCGCAAGTGCCTTTGAGCCAAGCGGGTGGCCCGGGTGCGCAACTTCAACCGGCGTCGATGCCCTTGCGCGTGGGTGGTGTGCCGTCTGACGTTCGTTTTGACCGTGAGCGCCTGTGCGAACTGATTGAAGCGCACAACCTGCACGCGACGCTGAAGATTCCGCGGCCAGATGGTGGCTTCTTAATGCGTCTGCCTCATACCCATGACGTTTGGTGGATGGTGATTGATTTGCTCACTGACGGCCTGTCCGGGCCCGACCTGTCTAGAGTTGAAATGATGGCCAGGGAACGTGCGCATTGCTATTTGGCGGTGCTGAAAAAGCTCCCTGGATTTGAGCGCGCCTACTTGATGTCCACCGGACCGCAAATCGGGATTCGAGAAACCCGCCGCCCATTCTCTTGTGGCGACGTCACGATGGACGATGGCTTGCAGGGTCGTCGCCGCAGTGACGGTATTGCCCGCGCCAGTTGGCCGATGGAGGTCCACGATGCCCCGGGCCGGGTTCGTTACATGGCCATCGGCGGCGACGGCTTTTTTGACATTCCGCATTCGGCGCTGGAGGCTCAAGGGCTGGCTAATTTGCGGCTGGCTGGTCGCGTCATCGGCTGCGATGCGACAGCATATGGGTCGGTCCGTGTGATGGGAACGGCTTTTGCAACGGGTCACGCCGCCGGTATTTCTGCGGCACTGCACGTCGATGGACAAGCCCCTGACACCGCTGCGGTTCGGCGCATCTTGATCAGTCAGAACGCCATCCTATGATGCGAGGCTGCCGAAGCTACGGAAATGATATCAATAACGTTGGAGACGCCACATGAAAATTCTGATTTCTAAACGCCATCTGCCTAAAGTCGCCGTCGCGATGCTGAGCATTTTTGCCCTAGGCGCGATGGCCTTGCCAGCCGCCGCGCAAAGCTGGCCCGACAGGCCTGTTCGGATGATCGTGCCGGCACCTGCCGGTAGTTCGTTGGACGTCATCGTTCGCAGCATGGGCGAGTCGCTGAAGGCCCGCTGGGGTCAGCCGCTGATTGTGGAAAACAAGCCGGGCGCTGGCGGCACCATCGGCATGGACGCCGTGGCCAAGGCTGCGCCAGACGGCTACACGCTGGGCATCGGTTTCAATGGCCCGATCGCCTTCGGCCCGTTTATGTTTAAGAAGATGGCCTACGACCCAGCCAGGGATTTGCAGCCCATCATCTTGACCACCTCTCAGCCCAACGTGCTGGCGGTGCCGGCCAATCACCCGGCCAACAACCTGCGCGAGTTTTTGACCTGGGCCAAGTCGCAGGGTGACAAGGTCAGCTACGCCTCGGTGGGCTTGGGCAGTTCGTCGCACTTGTCGATGGAGTTGTTGAAAAGCACGGCCGGTTTTGAGGCCACGCATGTGCCTTTTAACGGTTCGCCACCTGCGGCATTGTCGGTAGCGCAAGGGGAAACCCAAGCCCTGCTGACGGTGGAGCCCGCCTTGCTGGCGCTGGTGCAGGGGGGACGTCTGAAGTTGTTGGCTGTCACCAGCCCGCAGCGGCTGGCTGCACGGCCTGAGCTGCCCACGGTGGCCGAGGCCGGATTCCCAGGTTTTGATGCACTCGCATGGAACGGCCTGTTTGCACCGGCAGGCACCAGCGCTGCCATCGTCAACCGCATCAATGCCGACGTCAATGCCGCCATGGCTGACCCGGCCTTTCGTCAGACCATGGCCAAGCAGGGGCTGATCATAGGCGGCGGTTCGTCGGCAAAGTTCAAGGCTTTCATTGACAGTGAATCCCGCAAGTGGGGTGCCATCATCACCAAGGCTGGCATCACGCTGGACTGAAGAAAAAAGCTGCATGACACAACTTAATGCTTCACTGCCGCTGGCCGGTATTCGCGTGCTTGACCTGTCCCGCGTGCTGGCCGGGCCTTTGTGCGGCATGGTGCTGGGCGACTTTGGCGCCGAGGTCATCAAGGTCGAACACCCCGAGCGGGGCGACGACACCCGCGACTGGGGCTTGCGGGTGGGCAAAACCGAAACCGCGTACTTCAACAGCATGAACCGCAACAAGCGCTCCATCACGCTGGACCTGCAAAAGCCCGAGGCGGTGCAGATCGTGCTGGACTTGGCGCGTCAGTGCGACGTGGTGATCCAGAACTTCAAGTTCGGCGGAGCCGAAAAAATGGGCCTGGGTTACGCGCAGATCAAGGCCGTTCGGCCCGACATCATTTATTGCTCGGTCACGGGCTACGACAGCAGCGGGCCCGAGGCCACGCGCCCCGGCTACGACTTGGTGGTGCAGGGCGAAGCCGGCCTGATGGCGATCAATGGCAAGCCCGATCAGCCGCCGCTGAAGTTTGGCGTGGCCGCGGTGGACATGTTCACCGGCATGTATGCGGCTCAAGCTGTTTTGGCGGCTTTGTTTGAGCGCCAAAAAACCGGACGCGGCCGCCACATTGAAATGGCGCTGTTCGACTGCGGCCTCATGATTTCAGCCTACTACGGGCTGGAAGCCATGCTGATGCAAAAAGACCCGCCGCGCTACGGCAACGCACATCCGTCCATCGTGCCTTACGGCGTGTTCGACGCCGAGGACGGCCCGCTGGTCATCACCGTGGGCAACAACGCCCAGTTTGAACGTTTTTGTCGGTCCGTGATTGATCGGCCCGACCTCGCCGATGACGATCGCTTCAAGAACAACCTCGGGCGCGGCACCCATCGCGATGCGCTGATGGTCGAGATCCAGCGCGAACTGAGCTGCCGCCCTCGCCATCTGCTGTTGCAACGTCTCAAGGCCGCTGGTATTCCGTGTGGCGAAGTGCTGGGCCTGCATGAAGCCCTGACCTCCGAGCGCGCCGTGCGCGGCGGGTTGGTGACGCAGCAACCCCATTCGGTGGCTGGCAGCACCCATGTGATGGCGCCGCCTTACCGGCTGGATGGCGAGCGCCTGCCGGTGCGCCATGCACCGCCCGAACTGGGCGAAGGCACGCGCGAAATTTTGACGGGCATGCTGGGGCTGGACGACGAACGCTTGGCTGAACTCAAAGCACTTGGCGTGCTTTGATCGTTTGCTGGTTAGCCGCGCTTTCGTTTAAACCGGCTTGGCCAAGCCGAGTTTTTCGACCAAGGCCTTTTCGCGCATGAAGGTCTCTTGGGCGAACCGCGTGTAGGCAGCGCTGTTCATGTAGATCGGCACCATGTCGTAGCGGGCCAGCGCGGTTTTGTAGTTGTCTTGCTCCATCGCCAGCTTGAAGGCGTCGTGCAGCCGTTTGACCACCTCGGGTGACGTGCCCTTGGGCGCACCGATGCCAAACGGCGAGTTCTGCACGATGTCGATGCCAAGTTCCTTGAGCGTTGGCGCATCGGGAAACTTGGCCAAGCGTTCCGCCCCCCAGGTGTTGAGGACGCGCAGCTTGCCGGCTTGCACCTGTGGCGCAAAGCCGGTGGAGTCGGCTGCGGCCATGATGTTGTTGCCCATGATCGACTGCATCAGGTCGGCGCTGCCCTTGTAGGGAACATGCAGCAGGTCTAGCCCCAGTTTTTGTGCAATCAATTCCATGGTCAGGTGCGGGCTGGTCATGGTGCCGGTTGAGCCGTAGCTCAGCTTGCCAGGATTGGCCTTGGCCCAAGCCACAAAATCGGCCCAGGTCTTGAGGGGCGAGTCCGTCGGCACGACCACGCCGAAGGCATAGCCGGTCACGTTGAGCACGTAGCTGATGTCTTTGACCGGGTCCCAGTTGATTTTGGTAGTGTAGGGCAGGCGAAACACGCCCAAAGGAATCTGCCCCACGGTGTAGCCATCGGCAGCGGCTGATTGCAGCTGCAAGGCGGGAAGCGTGCCGCCGGCACCGGGTTTGTTCTCAACAATCACCGGCTGGCCCAGAATTTTGGAGGCGTTGTCGGCCAGTACCC
>Ga0208916_10000311_pt1 | contig 23908 bp, 22 predicted proteins | sample DEB19_08_DNA_5_FD_184523 | JGI IMG/M metagenome (GOLD analysis project Ga0208916, IMG submission 184523) | Aqueous microbial communities from the Delaware River and Bay under freshwater to marine salinity gradient to study organic matter... | ecosystem: Environmental > Aquatic > Marine >... | reverse complement strand
CGCCGGCGAGCGACGCTTCAGGGCCGCCAAGTTGGCCGGCCTCGACAGCGTGCCGGTGCTGGTGCGCGATGTGCCTGATGAGTCGGCCGCCGCCATGGCGCTGATCGAAAATATTCAGCGCGAAGACTTGAATCCGCTGGAAGAGGCTCAGGGCTTGCAACGTCTGGTGAAAGAGTTTGGGCTCACTCACGAACTTGCCGCCCAGGCCGTAGGGCGTTCACGCAGTGCCGCCAGTAACTTGCTTCGCCTGCTGAATTTGGCCGATCCTGTGCAGGTCATGCTCATGGCTGGCGACATCGACATGGGGCATGCGCGGGCCCTTTTGGCGTTAGACCGCGCCACGCAGATCACGGCAGCGAACCAGATTGCAGCCAAAAAAATGTCAGTTCGGGAAGCGGAAAGTTTGGTCAAAAAACTCAGTGCAGAGTTTTCCCTGAAGCCGCAAAAAGTCTCGAAGGAAAAGTCACGGGATACCCGCCGGGTCGAGGAAGAGTTGGCCGATTTGCTCATGGCGGAAGTCGAAGTGCGCGTGAAAAAACAAGTTAAACGCAATGGGCGGCGCGAAGACATGGGCGAGGTTGCGATTCAGTTTGCATCGTTGGACGAGCTCAATGGTCTGATTGAACGCTTGCGTGGCGGCAAGTAAGGGCGCCGACCTTGCGCCACTGACAGGGTTTCGCGGCACTGTCTGACAACGCTTTTCCCTACAATTTGCAAGACGCGTAAACACTTGCAACTGATCTCAAAATCAAGGGTTACAAAGCTTCACATGAGTCAGACACATCTTGCACACATCCGAATCACGGAAGAGGAGTTGATCGCGCTACTGGGACCCGTACCCGGCCAAACGTTGCCAGACGAATCTGCACCTGCGCCTTCAGAGCGGAAGCTGCTTGCCGACTCGGGCGTTGACCATTGGTTTAAATACCGCATGATGTTTTTGCTCTTGGTAGCGATGGCTTACACCGGCAAGCTGCTGTTTTTCCCAATGCTGGCTGCGGGTAACTATGAGGCCGGGATTGGCGCCGAGACGTTGGCGAGCTACTTTCAGTATCGCGCAGGCTTCATCATCTTGATCAGCGCTGTGTACATGTACAGCTACTTGAAAGACTGGTATTTCGAACGGGTGTCACTGGTCTTTTTGGGGGTTGGGGTGCTGGCCCTGATGCTGGATTATTTCAACGCCTATGTTCACCTCAGCCAGGCGCCAACACAATGGGTTGCGGGATTGATTGCGCTGCGATTTTTGGCGATCTTTTGCTTGCTCATGAATGCCATGAGCGCCCGTCATGCGCCCTCAATGCCGCGGCGCTTGTGGTCCTGATTTAAAGTGAAAAAATCTTCCCGGGATTCATGATATTTTTCGGGTCGATAGCACGCTTGATGGTGCGCATCATGGCCACGGCCCCGTCGCCGGTTTCTGTCACCAAAAAATCCATTTTGTGCAGACCCACGCCGTGTTCACCCGTGCATGTTCCCTCAAGCCGAAGTGCGCGGCTCACCAGTTGATGGTTCAAGGCCTCGGCTATCTCGCGCTCTTTGGGTTGCGTGGGATCAATGAGGTAGCCGAAGTGAAAGTTGCCATCGCCGACATGACCAACTAGAAAATACGGAATGCCGCTGGCATCGGCTTCGGTGATCGAGTCGAGAAGGCAGTCAGCCAGACGTGAAATCGGCACACAGGTGTCGGTTGAAATCACGCGACACCCGGGGCGCGACTGCATGGCTGCAAAGTAGGCGTTGTGCCGAGCTGCCCACAATCGGGTCCGCTCTTCGGGCGTGCTGGCCCATTCAAAAGCGTTGCCTCCGTGGCCGTGGGCCAACTCTTGTACCAGTTCGGCTTGTTCTTTCACGCCCGTGGGGGAGCCGTGAAACTCCATCAGCAGCATCGGTTCTTCGCGCAGCGATAGCTTTGAGTGGGCATTGACCATGCGCACAGAGTTGGCGTCGATCAGCTCGACGCGTGCAATCGGCACGCCCATCTGAATGATTTCAATCGTCGTCCGAACCGCGGCTTCAATACTTGGAAACGAGCAGATCGCGGCAGAAATGGCCTCTGGCAAAGGGTAAAGCTTGACGGTGATCTCCGTGATGACGCCTAGAGTGCCTTCGCTACCCACCATCAGTCGCGTCAAGTCGTATCCGGCAGATGACTTCTTGGCCCGCGTGCCAGTTCGAATGACATCGCCGCTGGCGGTCACCACTTCCAGTGCCAGCACGTTCTCACGCATCGTGCCGTAGCGAACGGCATTGGTGCCGCTGGCGCGGGTGGCGCTCATGCCGCCAATCGTTGCGTCTGCGCCCGGGTCGATTGGGAAAAACAAGCCGGTGCTTTTAACCTCTTCATTGAGCTGTTTGCGCGTCACGCCCGGCTGTACCGTCACCGTCAGGTCTTCGGCATTGATCGACAGCACGCGGTTCATGCGGCTCATGTCGATGCTGATGCCGCCTTGGACCGCCAGCAAATGACCTTCCAGCGACGTGCCGACGCCAAAAGGAATGACCGGCACGTTGTGCTGACTGGCGAGCCTGACGATCTCGGCAACGTCGTCGGTGCTCTCTGCAAAAACCACGGCAGCGGGAGGGGGCGACGTAAAAGACGACTCGTCGCGGCCGTGCTGCTCACGGACGACCAACGCGGTTGAGCAGCGCTCAGCAAAGCGTGCCTTGAGTGAGTCAATCAGTGCGGGCGGGGTTTCGCGTTGTTGAATTTTGGGGAGCAACTGGACGGGTAGCGGTGCGTTCATGAGGTGTCTCCGGCGTGATTTTGTAGTTTACGCTGGCGAGGTTGAAGTCGTGAATAATCATGGACTCGGCACACACCGGCAGCGGCTTGGCCGAGACTTGCAACTTTTTGACGGGAACCCCATGGCCAATCGACTCACCCAAATCGCCACGCGTACTGGTGACAACGGCACCACCGGCCTAGGCGACAACACCCGCGTTTCCAAAGACAGCTTGCGTGTGCACGCCATGGGCGATGTGGACGAACTCAATTCCAATATTGGTGTGCTGTTGTGTGAAGACATGGCCGCCGACGTGCGTGTGCTCCTCGTTGAAGTGCAACACCAACTGTTCAACCTAGGCGGCGAACTGTCGATCCCCGGCTTTGAGTTGCTCAAACCTGACGCGGTGGTCTTGCTTGATACGGCACTCGAAAAATACAATGCCGACTTGCCTCGCCTCCAAGAGTTCATCTTGCCCGCTGGCACCCGAGCCGCAGCGTTGGCGCATGTCTGCCGCACGGTGGCACGCCGAGCCGAACGCGCTGTGGTGGCGCTGGACCGGGCCGAGGCCCTCAACGACTCGCCGCGGCAATACCTCAACCGACTCAGCGACTTGCTTTTCGTGCTGTCCCGTGTGCTGAACCGTATGAACGGCGGTGACGACGTTTACTGGAAGAGTGAGCGCTTAGCGAAACAGGATGCAGGGTAAAAAAGACGATGGCTTAATCCATGACTCATGATGCGGGTCAATTGAATCTAGACCAGCGCTGCTAAGCTCTCCCCCTATGAAACCTCGCCAGAAGTGGATTTTGACCGTCGTTGTGCTCACGCTGTTGTCTGCGGGCGCGTTGCTGTTGCAGCAACGCGGAGCGCCGGTTCAGGCGGTGCCTGTGCTGCGCAGCAATCTGCTGCAATCCGTTGCGGCGACGGGACGACTGAATGCACCGGCCCGTATTGAAGTTGCAGCAGAAGTCACGGCCACTGTGCTGAAGGTTCAAGTGCGCGAGGGCGATCATGTCAAGGCGGGCCAATTGTTGGTGCGCTTGTCTGACGCCGAAGCCCGCGCCGCTTTGCAACAGGCTAACGCCGCGTTGGCTGAAGCACGCAGTCGTGCGACCCAGCAAGCCACGGTGGTGGCGCCGGTGTCGGAGCAAGCGGTGGTGCAGGCCGATGCTGCCTGGCGAAATGCCGACAGTGAGTTTCGGCGTTCGGAAGCGCTGGTGGCGCAAGGGTTTTTCTCTCAGCAAAAACTGGATGAAGCCCGGCGCTCTCGCGACTCGGCAGCCAGCGCATTGCGGTCTGCGCGTGTCCAGGCTGACGCTAATCAGCCGCGTGGGGTTGAAAGCAGCTTGGCCGCTGAACGTGTGGCGCAAGCCTTGTCCGCGGTGCAAATGGCCGATGCTCGGCTGGCCCGCTTGGCGATCAACAGCCCCGTCGATGGGGTGGTGCTGGCCCGCAATGTCGAGCCTGGCAGCATGGCCCAGCCAGGCCGGGTGTTGCTGACGATGGCCGCGGGCAGCATCCGCGTCGATGCCGCCATTGATGAAAAACATCTGCATATGTTGGTGCTTGGCATGCCGGCCAAAGCTGCGGCCGATGCTTATCCGTCCCAGCCTTTTGCCGCACAACTGAGCTACATTGGCCCGGCAGTAGACCCCCAACGAGGCACGGTCGAGGTGCGCTTGTCAGTGCTGCAGCCCCCCGCATTTCTCAAGCCCGACATGACGGTGTCGGTAGAGTTGATGGGTGAAAATCGCCCCGGTGCATTGGTGCTGCCGGCGGCAGCTGTGCGCGAGGCAGACAGTGCCACACCATGGGTCTTGATGTTGCAAGACCACCGTGCTGTGCGCGTGCCAGTCAAGCTCGGACTGCGTGGCATCGGCACAGTCGAAATCGTCAGCGGTCTGAAGGAGGGCGATTTGGCCATTCCGCAAACCGAAAAAGCGCTGCCGGGCGACAGCGTGAAACAGGCGAGTGGGGCATATTCAGTCAAAGGCATGGAAGTGCCATCGTTCGTCACGCGATGAAGTCTTGAGCCGCTGATAGACAGAACGACGCAGCGAAAACGCCACCCGCTAACATGCCAATCCTGCCCAAATCGTCAACGTCCTTGCCTGCGCTTAGTGCCGCAGCAGAACTGCCGCCGCGCTGGAGATTCGCCTGGCCGTTTTGGCGTCGACAGCGACACCGGCCAGAGCTCAGCTCATGGGCGCGTTGGATGCCTTTTGAGCTCTTGCTGGCGCTGCGCTTTTTGCGCGAAGGCCGGATGCAAAGCACGCTCATCCTCGCCGGCGTCACCGGCGGCGTGGCGGTGATTATTTTTCTGACGCAGCTCATCAACCAGTTGCAGAGCACCATCATTGACCGCGTCATGGGTTCGCAAGCGCATGTTGTGATCCGACCCACGGAAGAGCTCACACGCCGTGTTTTCAGGTCAGAAGATAGCCAGGCCATTGCGGCCGTGGTGCAACCGCGGGAACAGCGCCTGCGCTCGGTCGATCAGTGGGAGCGCGTGGCGGCATTGGCGGCCATCACGCCGGGTGTGTTGGCGGTTTCGCCCGTGGCCAGCGGTCCTGCATTTGCGGCGCGCGGCAACTACAACAAAAGCGTGGTGCTGCTCGGTGTCAATCCCGATGCTTACCGCCGGGTCGTGAACATGGACAACTACATGACGCGCGGCGCGTTTGATGTGACCGGCAGCCATGCGTTGATCGGCATCGATCTCGCGCAAGACCTTGGGCTCACCTTGGGCGACAAACTGCGCGTCACCAGCGCCAGCGGACGCAGTGAAACCTTGCAGGTCACGGGCCTCTTTGACATGGGCAACCGAGACCTGAATAGGCGCTGGGTTTTTGTTCCGCTCAAGCTCGCGCAAACGTTGCTCGATCTGCCCGGCGGGGTCTCCAACATCGATCTGACGGTGACCGACTTGTTTAGCGCAGACGGCGTTGCCGACACGCTGCGCTTGCAAACCGGCCTCACCGTCGACAGCTGGATGCAGACCAATTCGGGCCTGCTGAATGCGCTGTCTAACCAGACTGTTTCCAACAACTTGATCCGCAGTTTCGTCATCCTCATCGTTGCGCTGGGCATCACCAGCGTGCTGGTGGTCAGCGTGGTGCAAAAGCAGCGCGAGATCGGCATTTTGCGCGCCATGGGAGCGGGTCGACGCCAAATCATGGCGGTTTTTTTGTTGCAAGGCGGTCTGGTTGGCCTTGTGGGCTCGCTCCTTGGCGCCGCACTGGCGTATGCCTTGTTGGTGGTTTTTTCGCATATCTTCAAAAGCCCTGACGGCAGCCCCATGTTTGCGCCGCAGCTGGACCCGCAGTTGGTGTTGCTGGCCTCGCTGGTGGCTTGTGGGGTCGGACTGGCTGCCGCCTTTGTGCCAGCGCGTGGCGCGGCGCGCATGGACCCCGTGCAAGCGATTCGAGCCTGAGGGCGAAGCAAATGAACCCGTCCGGCAACTCACCCATTCTTCGCTTAGAGGCGATCACCAAGCGCTACAACATCGGCACGGAGGTCGAGACCGAGGTGTTGCACGGCATCACACTGGCGCTGCAGCAAGCCGAGTTTGTCGCCTTGAAGGGGCCGTCAGGGTCGGGCAAAAGCACCTTGCTCAACATCATCGGTTTGCTTGAGCCGCCGACCGCCGGCCAGTTGGAGATCGCCGGGCAACCGGCGCAGGCGCTTGACGATACCGGTCTGACCGCCTTGCGCGGTGCCACTATCGGTTTTGTCTTTCAGTTTCACCATCTGTTGCCAGCCTTCACGGCGCTGGAAAACGTTTTGCTGCCATCGATCATCAGTCATGGCACCGTCACGCCCGCAGCTGAAGCGCTGGCGCGTGAACTCCTCATTCGTGTCGGCTTGAGTGGCGCTGAATACAAGCGGCCCGGCGAGCTTTCAGGGGGCATGCAGCAGCGCGTGGCGATTGCCCGCGCCTTGTCGCAAAAGCCGCGGCTGATATTGGCCGATGAGCCGACAGGAAACCTAGACACGGTGAGTGCCGACGAGGTGTTTGCGCTGCTGCGCGACTTCAACCGGGATCATGGCAGTGCGTGTCTGATCGTCACGCATGACCCGCGACTGGCACTGCGCTGCGACCGTGTGATTGAGTTGGTTGACGGTCGTGTTGTGAGCAGTTGAGTCGCCGACGGGTTGGGCGAAGGGGCCTTCAGGCCTGTCCGACCAACACGCTGTAAGCCCGCTGCGTTTCAGGAGACACCGACTGCAGCACCATCTCGTAAGGTGTCTTGTGCCGCACCAACATGCGTGCGGAAGCGATGGCTTTTGATTTGCAAAACCAGTGGCAGGTGTGCTGCATCAAAAACAACTCTGCGCTGAGGGTGAAGGCGCGAGATTGGGGCGATATGGCGTCGCTGTGATGGGCTGCATGAGCGAGGCCGTTCGCGTGAATTTTCAAGGCCTCGCGTAAGTCAAAGCGGGCACTTGGGGCCCATGACGCGGCTTCGCTCAAGGGCCATGGCCACAGGTTCACACCGGTCTCGGCAGCATCTACTTTGGCCATGCTGTCGGCCAGTTGTTTGAACTGTGCGGCCAGTTTGTCTTCGGTGCCGTTCATCAATTGCCAGATCGAGTCGCGCCGTGCGGCATCGCTTTCGCCAAGCGCTCGGGCATAGCCTTCGGTCAAGGTTTCCATGAGTTTTTCGATTTGGTAGTTGCCGAGGTGTAACCCCAGCAAGGCGATGCGTCGACCTTCTGCCCGGGATTTGAGCGTGTAGCCGACGAAGGCGAACATCAAAGAAAGAACAAAAATTTCCATGTTTGGTTGGGGCTTGTGTGTGCGAGAAAAGAACAAGTGTAGTCAGACGAATTATTTCAACCATTCGCGGCCCACCCCCCGCGCTAGAGAAGGGAGACGGCTTGAGTTCAACCGGTCATGGCAACACTTGCCGTGAAAAGTTTGGCGTGTCAGCGGTGATGTTGCAGAAAAAACGCAAGCATGGCGGTCGACGCATCGGGGCCGTGCGGGTCGGTGAAGGAACCGGCAGCGCTGCCGCCGGACCAAGCGTGTGGCCCCGCTTCGACGGACCAGTATTCGACATAGCTGCGCTGGTCCTCGGCGCCGTAAACCGTGCGCAGCGTGTGACGCATTTCACCGGTGGGTGCGGGCATCTCTTGCGGGATGAGGCTGCGCCTCAAAGGCACGCCCGAGGCCTTGAGTGCGGCGATGGCGGCGAGCACGATCTGATCACCGTTGTCGGGGTGTACGGTGCTGTCAGCGTCGCCATGAAAGACGATGGTCGGCATCACATCTTCTTTGGCCGCGGGGTCACCGGGCGCGCGTGCGCGACCACCATGGCGCATGGCGCTGAAGGCAGACATGACGTCATGAGCGGCACCCGGAGGCAGGCCGGAGTGGATGCCGACTGCCGCGAATAGATCTGGGTAGTGAGCGGCCACGATGGCGGCCATGGCTCCGCCCGCTGAGAGGCCGGCGATGTAGACCCGAGTCGAGTCCACCGGGTAACGTGAGGTAACGTGTCGCGTTAGCGCGGCCAGCATGGCGGGCTCGCCAGCGTGCCGGCCTTGATGAGCGCTGTCAAACCAGTTCCAGCAGCGCATCTGGTTGGCCTTGGGCAGCTGTTCTGGGTACAACACCATGCAAGGCGTTTTGGCCGCCAGCTCGTTCATGGCGGTGCCACGGGCGAAGTCAGGCGCGTCTTGCTTGCAACCATGCAGCATCACGATCAGCGGCACGCCCGCGGGCTCTTCCGTTGTGGATGTAACGGGCGGTAAGGGGGGAACATACAGATTGAAACCATAGTGCTCACCTTCAAATTCAAAAGCTTGTCGCGTGAACGTGGCGCGGCGTAGTTTTGGCGAGGCATCCGTCGTTTCGGGTGCAGCGGTTTTTTCGACCACTGTGGCGTTGGGTTTCGGAACGGTTTCTGTGTTGACTGGTTTTGGCGCAACCGTGACAAACCTTGGGGCCATCGTTGGACTGATCAGCGCTGTGTGAAAGACACGTTGCAACAGTCGCTCAGCCACAAGCACCTGCCGTCCGAGCTTGGATTGCCGGGCTGCACGGGCTAATTCATTGATCCAGAAAGGCACGGCTTAAGCTCCGGGGTGCATTGCTGCGATGCAACAAAGAATACGCCTATTCCGTGACGGACGCATACAGCTACCATCGGTGTATGTCTTTTGACGATGGTGGCGCTGAGCAAGTCCATCATTAACGGGCTGTCGCCGCGTGCTGTCGCGGCGCAAGCTGTCACTTTGGACTAAGCCATGAAACCGCCCGCCGTAGAAAAAAAACTCCGAACAGCCGAAGTCGCTCGGCTCGCCCTAGAGGCGCGGTTTTTGGAGCTTGCGGAGAATACCAACGACGTCTATTACAGCCGCGATGGTGCGACCGGTGCTTTGCTTTACATCAGCCCAGCTTACGAACGGTTGTGGGGCCTGAGTTGTGAAAGCCTCTACGCTAACCCGGACTCTTATCTTGACAGTGTGCACCCAGAGGATCGCGTAGCTGCGGTGGCGGCCTTCGAGGACAATCTCGGCGGCTTGGCGACCGAGCGAGAGTACCGACTCATGCTGCCCAGCGGCGAAGTCTTCTGGGTTCGCGACTATGCCCACCCCGTTGTCGGGGAAGACGGTCGGGTCGAGCGGGTGGTGGGCGTGGCTCACGACATCACTTTTCGCAAGCGGGCTGACGGAGCACTGGCCAGCACCGCGCGGGCGCTGGAAATGCTCAGCTTGAGTAATCGGGCATTGACGCGCATAGATAACGAGAAAAAGTTGTTGGCAGAAGTTTGCCGTCTGGCCGTCGAGGTGGGCGGCTACCGAATGGCATGGGTCGGTTATGCCCGTGACGATGAAGATCGCAGCATTGAGCCCATGGCGCACGCGGGTCATGAGGCCGGCTACCTGTCGTCGACTTGGCTGAGTTGGTCGAATGAGCCGGTCGGTACGTTCGGGCCCGTTGGAGACGCTATTCGGCGACGCGAGGTCAGTGAGCATTACAACTTAACCTCGCTCCCCAACCATGTGCAGTGGGCTCAGGAAGCGTTGCTGCGCGGTTACCGTAGCGTGCTCACGGTGCCCTTGGCTTACGCGGACCAGACTTTTGGAATGCTGGCGCTTTATTCGAGTGACGAGCTACCCGCCAGAGCTGAAGAGGTGCTGTTGTTGCAGGAGCTGGCTAACAATTTGGCTTTTGGCATTGACAGCATCCGTGCACGCCATTGGCGGGATCAACTTGAAGCGGCTATTTTCAAGGTGGCCGCCGGTGTGTCGGTGCAGGGCGGCAGCAACTTTTTTGAACATTTGGTGCGCAACATGGCAGACGCGCTGGGGGCACAAGCAGCCTTTGTGACACGTGTCCTGCCAGGAGAGCCGTTGATGGCGCGTCTGGTAGCGGGTGTCGTTGAGGGGAAATTGGTCGACGGCTTTGACTTTCCGGTGTCGCTGACGCCGTGCCAAGAACTGATTGACGAGGTCAGCGTGACGTTGTCAAAAAATGTTCACCATCTGTACCCTGAAGTCCAAACCATTTTTGGCGTCCACGCAGAAGCCTACGTCGGCCATCGGCTGGAGAATTCTTCCGGTGAATTGGCGGGCATGCTGTTTGTGATGTTTCACGAGCCGCTCAAGCAAACGGTTTTGATGGTGTCGACGCTACAAATTTTTGCAGCCCGTGCCTCCGCTGAGCTGAAGCGGTTGCAGGCGGATCTGGAAATCCGCAACCTCAATACCAGCCTTGAAGAGCGTGTGCAGCAACGCACCGCCCAGCTCAAGTCTGCCAATGAAGAGCTGGAGTCTTTTTGTTATTCGGTCTCGCATGACCTGCGCTCACCCTTGAGCGCCGTGGATGGTTTTGCCAGTCTTTTGGAGCAGTCTGTCGAGGCCTTGCCGGAACCGATGGCTAAAAAAGGACAGCATTACCTGCAACGTGTTCGTGCCGGAGTCGTGCAAATGGGCGAATTGATTGATGCATTGTTATCGCTGGCCCGCTTGGCGCGTGCTCCTTTGCGCCATGACAGCGTCGATCTCAGTGACTTGGCGAATCAAGTACTCGTCTTTTTGCGGGAGCGGGATCCAGCCCGCGTGCTGGAGGCGCACGTCGAGCCCGGACTCGTCGCCACGGGGGATAACCGCTTGCTGCGTCAAGTGCTCGAAAACTTGTTGGGGAACGCTTGGAAATTCAGTGGGGGCGAGTTGGTCACGCGCATTGAGTTTGGCTCGGAAACCGATGCCAGCGGTGGCGTGGTTTATTTTGTGCGCGACAACGGCGCCGGGTTCAACATGGCGTACTCACAAAAACTGTTTGGCCCGTTCCAACGTCTGCATTCGCCCTCCGAGTTTGAGGGCACCGGCATTGGTTTGGCTTTTGTACAGCGCATCATCTCGCGGCATGGTGGGCGCATCTGGGCGGAATCGGCGCCGGGGCAGGGTGCGACGTTTCGCTTCACGCTGGGTGATCTCGACCCGAATGGGTCGGGGGCCGAAACCTTCACGCCCGAACGGGCCTAACTGCGGAGTTACAAAACACCCGGGCGGGATGTTTTATAGGTGCAATACTCAGAAAATAGGCGACTAGAAATCGCCGGCGCTAAAATCGGCGCATGGCTTCTTCGCTATCTTCCCGCACCAGTGCTCGCCCCGCCCTTGCAGCGCCCGTCAAGGTGTCGTTCAAGGCGCAGATGTTGCAGGCACGCGAGGACGCCATCGTTGAAGCCGTGAACCGGCTGTTGGCTGAAAAAGGCTTTGACTTGATGACGGTTGAAGAGGTCGCCGCCGAGGTCGGTATCGCCAAGGCCAGCCTCTACAAACATTTTCCCAGCAAGGAAGACCTAGCCGCTGCGGCCATGGTGCGGGTGCTAGCGCGGGCCAAGATTTTATTGGCCAGCTTGCCGGTCAATGCCGCGCCCATTGACCAACTCAAAGCCGTGGTTCGCTGGATGATGCGCTTGCAACTGGCAGGCGAAATGCCGTCTTTGCCAAGCCAGAACTCCAGCCTGCGAGCCAACCTGCTGGCCAACCGCGCCTATTTGGATGGTTTGCTCCAGGTCAGTGACCACATCGGCGGCTGGATTGAAGCGGCGCAAGCCGACGGAAGCTTGAGCCCGGCTCTACCGCCCCTGCTGGTGCTCTACACCGTGTATTCGCGGGCTTGCGATCCGGTGCTCGAATTCTTGCAATCAAGCGGTCAGCACAGTGACGAAGAGATTGTCGAGTTCGTGGTGACCACCTGCTTTGATGGTTTGCGGAAGTAGCCTATCTGGCCCTGAATTCTTTGCGCAAGCGGGGCCCGCAGGCCCCGCCAAACTGACATGACTTACTTGGGCATGATGACCGTGTCAACGGCGTGGATCACGCCGTTGTCGGCCGCCACATCTGCCGCTACGACCTTCGCGCCGTTCACCGTGACGCCGCCCATCGTGGCCAGCGTCAGGTTGCCGCCTTGCACGGTCTTGACGCTACCGGCCTTGACGTCTTTGGCCATCACTTTGCCGGGGACCACGTGGTACGTCAGGACCTTGGTCAGGGCGGCTTTGTCTTTCAGCAGCGCGTCTAGATCGGCTTTAGGGATCTTGGCAAAGGCGGCATCAGTGGGTGCAAACACCGTGAATGGGCCGGGCCCCTTGAGGGTGTCGACCAAGCCGGCGGCCTTCACCGCGGTCACTAAGGTGTTGAAATTGCCTGCATTGGCGGCGGTGTCCACGATGTCGGCCGCTTGAGCCGAAAAGACAGCGCTGGCGCTCAGTGTCAAGGCGATGAGAGATTTTTTCATAGGTGACTCCGTTGGTTTGAAAGTAAGCACCAAAAACGTGATGCAAATCCAATGTAAGCCATATGAGTAGCAATTTGAACTAAATGGTCTTTAATGAGACTGATGAGTATTTTTTCCTTGATTGCGGGCGATTTCCCGTGAGTGCGATTCAGTCTGCATCTGGATGACCGCGTGAAGCTTCCGTCAAACGCTGATCAGCAGGTCCGGCCGGTAGCTTTTTTGTTCGCCCTTGTGTGCGTAACCCAGCGGGTTGGCAACCACATGACAGCCTTGGCTCAGATAGTCTTGAGGGCAGTGCAGATGACCATGCAGCCACAGTTGTGCGGCAGGCATCAGGTCATCAAGCGCGTTGCAAAAACCGGCGGTGCCAGGGACGAGGCCATAGCGTGGGTCAGCACTGAGTAGGGTTGGCGCAAAGTGAGTGACAACGACGGTCGGTCCTTCGAAAGGATGGGCCAGCGTTCCCCGTAGCCAAGCATGGCTTTGCAGCCCAAGTTCACGAATCTCCGGTGCCAGTATCGGCACACCGTCCCGCAGGGAGTGATTTTTACGCAGGTAAAAGTTGGCAGCCCGAAAAGCCTTGTCGCGGCCAGCCAGCATCGCGGACAGCGAGTCACCGTTCAGTGCATCAAAGTCCGTCCATAGCGTGCAACCGACAAAGCGCACGCCTTGCAACACCACGCTTTGTTGCTCAAGCCAAATCAGACCCCAGCGCTCACAGGCGGCACGCAGTTGGCGCGTTGCCTCTTCAAACTCCAGACCATCATATTCGTGGTTGCCGGGAATAAAGAGCACCGGTGTCGGCCAGTCGGCGCCGCCTTCACTCACCGGATGCGGTGAAAAGCGGGCCAAACCAAAGTCGGCGATACCCAGGCGAGTCAGTGACGAGTTCGGCTGGTAAGAACCGATGTCGCCAGCCAACACCAGCACGTCAGCTCCCGGCAACGGCTGTGCCACAAAGTGAGGGTTCGATTCGAGGTGCAGGTCTGACAGAAGCTGAATGTTCACAGGGGGATTGTCGCTTTCGTGCGGCCCATGCGGCTAACCAGAAAAACTTTTCTGCGCAGCACGCACCACGGACTGCCGCAGCCACAGGTGACTGCTGCGCTGCTGACTGCGACGATGCCAGACGGCATCCACATGGACCGGCGAGACATCAAAAGGCAAGGGCTGCAATGACAGTTGCTCGGCAAATCCGGTGACCCGTACAAAATGGCGCGGTAAGACCGTCAACAAGTTGGAGTTAGCGACCACGCGCCCAGCAGTGAAAAACTGGTTCACCGTGAGTACCACATGGCGCTCGCGTCCTAAAGAGGCCAGGGACTCGTCAATAAAACCGTAAGGGCGGCCTGAAAAACTCACCAGCATGTGGCGTGCCGCGCAAAACTGGTCCAGTGTCAATGGGGTGTGCGCGAGCGGATGGTCCCGACGCATGACGCAGACGTACTCACCGTCGTACAGGCGCAAGTGGGAGAAAGGCTGCGGCTCTCCGCTTTGTGCACCGGCTGTCAAATCAGCCAGCACAGAGGGGAAATAGCCGACGGCCAGGTCGCACGTTTCTTCGTCGAGCAGGCGCCGTGGGTCGCGGGTTGTGAGCGGAACCACGCGCAGTGACACGCGCGGCGCTTCTTGTTCGAGGATGTCGGTGAGGCCTGGAATCAACTCGGCGGCGGTGGCATCGGCCATGGCCAGTACAAAGCTGATGTTGGCCTCTGCCGGCACAAATTCATTGGGCATGAGTGAAGATTGCAATTGCTGCAGAGCTTCACGCACCGCCGGCCAAATGGCTCGCGCCCGCGGCGTGGGCGCCATGCCCTGACCACTGCGTTGCACTAACTCATCGCCCAGTGTTTCACGCAGACGCCGTAACGCATTGCTCACCGCCGGTTGCGTCAATGAGAGGTTGCGGGCGGCCCGCGTCAGGCTGCGCTCGGCCATGACCTCGTCAAAGACCCGCAGCAAGTTGAGGTCGAGGGTACGGAAATTGGGCGTGCTCATGAGGGAGGGCGGTAGGTGTTCAAACTATAACCATTGTGAATGACTGGAATCATAAAGATAAACTGGAGTCGCATCAGTATTAACCCTATTATCGAGACCTTGTTCAACGTGGCCGTCGTGAGCAAGCAGACCCCCTGAAGGTTGACGGCCCAAATCAAGGGAATCATCATGACTACTTTCGTCCACACCCAATACCCCACCGAACATCCCGGCGTTCAGCGCGCGGAGTCCGCCATTGAAGGCGCTTTGCTGTTGCGCCAACGCTGGTCATCCGTCAGCGGCTTGGCCGCCCTGTTACTGACGTCTGTCGTCGCGGCCGTGCTGGTCGTTGCCTACGAAGTCATGGACAGCGTGGTTGAAGGCCACTTGCTGGTGATGTGGATGGCTCTGTGGGCCCTCGCATTCACTGGTTTGGCTCTGTATTCGGGTACAGCACGTAGCCTTGTGGCACGCGCCAAGGCTGGGCTTGACCGCTGGGCACATGGCCAAGCTAAAGCCCGTGCCGATGAGCGTCTCTGGCTCATCGCCAAGACGGATACCCGTGTCATGGCCGACCTGCATTCAGCCATCACTCGCCAACAGTCATTGGCCGAGGTTGCGGCGACTGCTGGAGTTGCGTCATCGACCGGTTTGTCGGCCCGCGCCATTCGCTTAGGCGGGGCAGAGCTGCGGTCTTACCAGCGCCAAAACAGCTGAGCGTCAGCGAGGCTAAAAGAGTTTCGCTTCGGCGATAAAAAAAGCCACCTCACGGTGGCTTTTTCATGGGCGCAGATAAAGTTCAGACAGACAGCCGCTTTTCAATCGCGGCTTTGGTCTCAATCAAAGCGGTCGGCAGGTGATGCGCCAATTGCGTGAAAAGCTCGGTGTGTAGTTCAAGTTCTTTCAGCAAAGCGGCTTTGTCAGTGCTGATAACGCTGTTGAACTGCTGGGCGCTGAAGTCAAGACCTTTCCAAGTGATGTCTTCATAGCTTGGACTGACGCCAGTGGTGTGGTCCAGGCCTTTGGCGGTGCCTTCAATCCGCTCAATCATCCATTTCAGCACGCGCATGTTTTCGCCGTAGCCGGGCCAGACGAACTTGCCGTCATCGCCTTTTCGAAACCAGTTCGTGGTGTAAATTTTGGGCAGTTTGGCTCCCTTGGCGGCGAGCTGTTCACCAATGTTCAACCAGTGCTGGAAGTAGTCGCTCATGTTGTAGCCGATGAACGGCAGCATGGCGAATGGGTCGCGGCGCACCACGCCGACTTGGCCAACGATGGCGGCTGTAGTTTCTGAGCCCATGGTGGCGGCCATGTAGACGCCTTCAACCCAGTTGCGCGCTTCGGTCACCAAAGGCACAGTGGTCGAGCGACGACCGCCAAAGATGAAAGCGTCAATCGCCACGCCTTTTGGATCGTCCCAAGCGCTGTCGAGCGCAGGGTTGTTGATGGCGGCCACTGTGAAGCGGGAGTTTGGGTGCGCAGCTTTGGCACCAGTCTGGCGGGCGATTTCAGGCGTCCAATCTTTGCCTTGCCAGTCGATCAGGTGCTTGGGCAGGGCCTTGCCGGGAGCGTCTTGCTCCATGCCTTCCCACCAGACGTCACCATCGTCGGTCAAGGCGACGTTGGTGAAGATGGTGTCGCTGCGAACACTCAACATGCAGTTCGGGTTGGTCAGCATGTTGGTGCCCGGTGCCACGCCAAAGTAGCCGGCTTCAGGGTTGATGGCACGGAGTTGACCATCGGCCGAAGGTTTGATCCAAGCGATGTCATCACCAATGGTGGTGACTTTCCAGCCGTCAAAACCAGCAGGTGGCACCAGCATGGAGAAGTTCGTCTTGCCGCAAGCGCTTGGGAACGCCGCTGCCACGTGGTATTTTTGGCCTTTCGGATTGGTCACGCCCAAAATCAGCATGTGCTCGGCCAGCCAGCCTTCATCGCGGCCCATGTTGGAGGCGATGCGCAACGCAAAGCATTTCTTGCCCAGCAACGCATTGCCGCCATAGCCTGAACCATAAGACCAAATTTCGCGCGTTTCCGGGTAGTGCACGATGTACTTGGTCTTGTTGCAAGGCCAAGACACATCTTTCTGCCCAGCCGTCAGCGGTGCGCCGACGGTGTGCACGCAAGGCACGAACTCACCATCGACCCCCAGCACGTCATAGACGGCGCGACCCATGCGGGTCATGAGCTTCATGTTCACGGCGACATAGGCGCTGTCAGATAGCTCGATGCCAATGTGGGCAATGGGCGAGCCCAACGGGCCCATCGAAAACGGCACGACGTACATCGTGCGGCCCTTCATGCAGCCGTCAAACAGAGGTTGCAGTGTGGCGCGCATCTCGGCCGGAGCAATCCAGTTGTTGGTGGGACCGGCTTCGTTTTTATCGGCAGAGCAGATAAAGGTGCGGTCTTCCACGCGGGCCACGTCGCTGGGGTCGCTCAACGCCAAAAAGCTGTTGGGACGTGTCACGGGATTGAGTTTTTGGAAGGTGCCGGCGTTGACCAGTTCTTGACACAGGCGCTGGTACTCGGCATCACTGCCGTCGCACCAGACAATCGCATCGGGCTTGCACAAGGCGGCCATATCGGCCACCCAAGCGATCAGCTTGGCATTTTTGACAAAAGCAGGGGCATTCAGGGCAAGCCCTTGCATCGCGGGATGGTTCATCGAAAAGCTCCAAGGTTAAAAACGTGATTTCGGCAGACCCAGCAAGCAACCGGGCCAACCCGGACGTTGCAATGACTCGCGAAATAACGCTGAAAAGCCAGCGCAGCAAAGCCTCAAAGTCGTTGTTTAAACAACCCATTTGTAGCTGTGCGAGGGGCCATTCTAAGAACTTCTGACGTCGGTTACCTAGTGGTTACGGCCGAAAGATATGCAAAACCTACATGATGTTATGTCGATTTCGCCTAGTTCGGACGAGAAAAAGGCCAGCACGATGGCTGGCCTGTGATGTGTGAGCCAAAGATGCGGGGCTGTTTCAGGCCATCATGACGGCAATAAAAGCCAGCAAAAACATCAAGACCGCGCCTGCCAGTGGCAAGACGATAGGCATCATCGACACGATGGAATCGACCGGATCCTCCTCAACGGCAGGCACATCATGGGCGTGTGCATCGTGGGTGGAATGATCAGCTGGCTTGGACATGAAAGCTCCTAGGTACTTGTAAAACTGAAGAGATTTTACCTTTTTGAGGTAGAGGCTTAAAACGCAAAGGTCAAAATGGAGCGCTTAAATCAACTCACCACACGGACACATGCCATGAGGAATCACTTTTTATGGAGCCGTCACACTGCTTTGTTGGTCGCTTGCCTGGGCTTGGCCAGCTGTGCCAGTACCGGCCCTAACAGCGCCGCTGCGAAGCCAGTGCTCTATCCAAACGCCGCTTTCAACCGCGTCGGTGAGGCTCAGGCCCAGCATGAAGTGGCGACCTGCCAGTCACGCGCCAGCGCAGCCGGTCTGCGCGCCGAAGAAAACAGCCAAGTGGCACAGCGGGCGGGCGAAGGCGCTGCTGTGGCGGGTGTCGCCAGTGCCGTTGGCGCGCTGGTGTTTGGTCGAGGCGCCGAAGGCATGTTGCGGTCAGGGCTGGGTGGCGCGGCGATTGGCGGCGCTGCCGGCGCAACTCAGGCGGCTGTGCGTGGGGGACGGCCCAGCAGCGTTTACCGCAGTTATGTTCAGCGCTGCTTAGCCGAAAGAGGATTTGATGTGATTGGCTGGAACTGAAGCGAGATGACTTTCCCGTGCGTGTCAGTGCCCCAGAATCTTCGATAAAAAATCCTGTGCACGGTCGGTCTGCGGGTGATTGAAAAACTCATCCGGCGTGTTTTGTTCGACGATCTGGCCTTGGTCCATGAAGATCACGCGGTCAGCAACAACTTTGGCAAAACCCATTTCATGTGTCACGCAGAGCAAGGTGATGCCTTGATCGGCCAACTCCACAATGACGTCCAGCACTTCCTTGATCATCTCGGGGTCCAGCGCTGACGTGGGTTCGTCAAAAAGCATGATTTTTGGCTTCAAACACAGCGCGCGGGCAATCGCCACGCGTTGCTGCTGGCCGCCCGACAGCTGCAGCGGAAACTTATGCGCTTGCTCGGCGATCTGTACCCGTTCGAGTTGCTGCATGGCTTTTTCTTCGGCTTCTTTTTTCGGCATTTTGCTGACCCATATCGGCGACAGCGTCAGGTTATCCAGCACCGTCAAATGCGGAAACAAATTGAACTGTTGAAACACCATGCCGACTTGCTGGCGGACGGCATCAATGGCTTTGACGTCATCCGACAGCTCAATGCCGGCGACGATGAGACGCCCCTGCTGGTGTTCTTCAAGCCGGTTGATGCAGCGGATCAGCGTTGACTTGCCAGAGCCGGACGGGCCGCAAATCACGATGCGTTCGCCTTGATGGACCTGCAAATCAATGTCGCGCAGCACATGAAAATCGTTGCCGTACCATTTGTTGACTTTGTCGAAGGTGATGATGGAGTCGCTCATCGCGCATGGCCTTGGTTAACTTGCTTTTCAACCCACAGGCTGTAACGCGACATGGCAAAGCAAAAAGTGAAATAGATCAGGGCGATGAAGAGATAGCCCTCGGCCTTGAACGGGCGCCAATCGGCATCTGAATTGAGGGCCAGACCGAGCGCGCCGGTGAGCTCATACAGACTGACGATGGTCACTAAGGAGGTGTCCTTGAAGATGCCAATGAAGTTGTTCATGATGCCCGGCACGACGATCGCCAGCGCTTGCGGTAGCACGATCTTGCGCTGTGTCTGCCAGTAGGACAGACCGAGTGTGGCAGCCGCTTCGACCTGACCTTTGGGGATGGCTTGCAGACCGCCGCGAATCACCTCGGCCATGTAGGCGGCGGCAAACAGCGTGATGCCGATCAGCACGCGAATCAGCACGTCGATGCGGGTGCCCTGCGGCATGAACAGCGGGAACAAAAAAGAGGCCATGAACAGCACAGAAATCAGCGGCACACCGCGCACCAGTTCGATGTAAATCGTGCAGGCGCTGCGTATTGCCGGCAAGTCAGAGCGGCGGCCGAGGGCCACCAGCAGTGCCAACGGAAAAGCCATGGCGATCGACAGCGAAGCCAGCAACAGCGTCAGCGGAAAGCCGCCCCAGCGATCAGTTTCTACCCGCGTCAGCCCAAAGCTGTCGCCATACATCAGCACAAAAAATACCGCCAACACAGCCACCCACAGCAAGGTCAGCCAAGGCTTCCAGAAAAAGCGCACACAACTGGCGACCAACACGCTGAGCATCAAGACAGTGGCCAAGAGCGGCCGCCATTGCTCGTCGAAGGGATAGCGGCCAAAGATGATAAGCCGGTATTTTTCGGCCACCACGCCCCAACAGGCCCCCATGGTCGCCGCTCGGCAAGCGTCGACATCGGGTCGCCAAGTGGCCGACAACAAGGCCCATTGGATGAACTGCGGCAGGGTCCAAACTAGCAAGCCGCCTAGCAACACAGTGCCAAGCGTGGTGCGAAGGTCGCCGAACAGATTGCGCTTGAGCCAGCTCTGTAGACCGCCATGGCGCACGGGTGCGGGGCGCGCAGGAATTGCGTGAAAAGTTTTAGCGGTCATAAGTCAACGGCTGGAGTCGCTCAACGTTCCTTGATGGCCGCTCGGGCGTTGTAGCGGCTCATCAGCCACGATGTCAGCAGCGAAGTGCTGAGGTAAATCACCATCACGATGCTGATGCACTCGACGGCCCGGCCGGTTTGATTCAGTGCGGTGTTGGAGATGGAGACCACATCGGGGTAGCCAATGGCCACCGCCAGAGAGGAATTTTTGGTCAGGTTCAGGTACTGGTTGGTGAGTGGTGGAATGATGACGCGCAGCGCTTGCGGCAACATCACCAGCCGCATTTCTTGCCGTCGGCTCAGACCCAACGCCGCCGCCGCTTCGCTTTGCCCGAGGGCGACGGACTGAATCCCGGCGCGAACAACCTCCGCAATAAAGGCCGCGGTGTAGGCCGTCAACCCGAGCAACACGGCGATGAACTCAGGCGTCAGCGCGCCACCGTTTTCAATCGCAAACAGGCCGCGCGAGGGTGCGTTCATGGCGGTCGGTGCGCCGCCGGCCAGCCAACCCAGTAACCCGCCGAAAAGCACCACGGCCAGCGGTAGCCAGATCATGTTGCGCAACTGTCCTGTCGTCTCAAAATGGGCGATGGCCCGGCGGCGGTACCACCAAGCCAATACCGCGCCAATCAGCATGCCCGCCGCAGCCAAAGCATGGCCGACGGACCAGATAGGAATCGGAAAATTAAGGCCGCCTTTGCTCAGGAAGACCGAGCCCACTTGCCAAGCCTCCGACGCGGCCGGCAGCACTTCCGTGAAGAGCAAATACCACATCAGCAATTGCAGCAAGATCGGAATGTTCCGGAAAAGTTCGACGTAGGCGGAACACACGCCGCGCACCAACGCATTGCGCGAAAAGCGGCCCACGCCCACCAAGGTACCGATCAGCGTGGCCAAGACAATGCCGATCAGCGCCACGCGCAAGGTGTTGCTCAGGCCGATCAAAAAAGCGCGCCAGTAGGGCTGACTGGCATCAAACGGAAAAAGACTTTCGCCAATGTCAAAGCCGGCGGTTTGCGCCAGAAAGTCAAAGCCGCTCTGAATGCCACGCTCGCGTAGGTTGATCAGCGTGTTGTGCCCTAAATACCAAAGCGCCAAGGCAATCAAGACCAGCGCCAGCGCTTGGTAGACCAGACCGCGAAAGGCCCGGCTACGCCAAGACCATTTTTTCTTGGCTGGTAACGCTGGCTTGGTTTGAATCGTGGGCGTCATGCCATGTCAGCGCAGCGGATAGGCGTACATCAAACCACCGTTGTTCCACTGCTTGTTGACGCCGCGCGGCAAACCGAGGGGCGACTTGGGGCCGACATTGCGCTCAAATATTTCGCCGTAGTTCCCCGTGGCCTTGAGGGCGCGCAACATCCATTCTTTGTCCAAGCCGAGCAGTCTGCCAGTGTCTTCAGTGGTGCCCAGAATACGCTGGATCACCGGGTCACTGGTGCTGGTTTTGAGCGCGTCAACGTTGGCTTGGGTCATGCCATATTCTTCCGCTTCGATCAGGCCGTAAATCACCCACTTGACGATGGCAAACCATTCATCATCACCGCGGCGCACCATCGGGCCGAGGGGCTCTTTGGAAATCAAATCAGGCAGGATGACGTGCTCTGCCGGGGTTCGGGCTTCCTTGTTGCGGATGGAAGCCAGCCCTGAAGCGTCTGTGGTGTAGGCGACGCAGCGACCTGAGAAATAGGCGGCATTGGCGGCTTCGAATTTCTCAAAAACCACTGGCTTGATGGCCAGCTTGTGGGTCCGCGAGTAATCGCTCAGGTTCTTTTCGGTGGTGGTGCCGGACTGCACGCAAACGGTTTGGCCCTTGAGCTGCTTGGCGCTTTTGATGTTGAACTTGGCCGGCACCATGAAACCCTGACCGTCGTAATACGTCACAACGGTTTGGTGCAGACCGAGCGATGCGTCACGCGACAGACTGAAGGTGGTGTTGCGCGAGAGCACATCGACTTCGCCAGACTGCAGCGCCGTGAAACGCTGTTGCGCATTCAGGGGCACAAACTTCACTTTTTTAGCGTCGCCCAGCGTGGCGGCAGCGACAGCTTTGCAAATGTCGACATCCAGTCCGGACCAGTTGCCATTGGAGTCGGCTGCCGAGAAGCCAGCAACCCCAGTGTTGACACCGCAAACCACTTGCCCGCGCGATTTGATGGCCTCCAGCGTTTTGCCAGCGAAAGCAGGTAGTGTGGCGGTCAGACAAAGTCCGGCCAGCAGTGCCCGCAGATTATTGATGGTTGCAAAAGTAGGCAAGGCAATCTCCATGAAACGTAAAACGCTGCTGCTGCATCTGTCCCCTGTCGGGTTGGGTGCGGGTCGGCAAATCCTAGCGCAAGCTTAAGGGGCAAGCGGGTAACCCGCTATTCGACAGGCTATTCAACGCGAGACTCATGCGGCAGCGGCGCACACGCGCAGCACTTCCGCGCCGTAGGCTTGCAACTTTTTCGCACCCATGCCGCTGATGCCTTCAAGGTCGCTCAAGCTTTGCGGATCTTGCTCAGCCAAGGCCCGCAGCGTGGCGTCATGAAAGATCACAAATGCCGGGAGGTTGTGCTCGCGGGCCACCTCAGCGCGCCAGGCTTTGAGCTTGCCCAAGCGCTCCAGTGCACCAGCGTTGAGGCTGGCTTCGGCCATGCCTTTGACGGATGTTTTGACGCTGCGTTTTTTACGATCGGCGCTGCCGCCCAGTGCTTGCTCGCGCAGCATCACGGTCACTTCGCCGCGCAGCACTGCGCGGGCGTCAGGCAGCAACTGCAAAGTGCTGAAGGCTTCGCTGTCGACGCGCACCATGTTTTTGGCAATCAGCTGGCGCAGCACGCCGCGCCATTGCGTTTCGGCCAGCTCCGCACCAATGCCGAAGGTGCTGAGTTTGTCGTGCGCGTATTGGGTGACTTTGTCGGTGACTTTGCCGCGCAAGATGTCCATGATGTGACCGGCGCCAAAGCTGATGCCGCTGGCTTGCTGCACGCGGTAAATGCAGCTCAGCATCTTGCGTGCAGCAACGGTGGCGTCCCACACTGCGGGTGGGTTCAGGCAGTTGTCGCAATTGCCACACGGCTGGCTGTCTTCGCCAAAGTAGCTCAGCAAACTGACTCGGCGGCAGCGCGTGTCTTCGGCCAGCGTCAGCAGCGCATCGAGTTTGCTGCGCATGACTTGCTTGAATTCTTCGCTGGCGACTTCGCTGGTGTCGATCATGCGGCGCTGGTTGACCACGTCTTGCAGACCGTAGGCCATCCAGGCGTTCGCCGGCAAACCATCACGACCGGCACGGCCGGTCTCCTGGTAGTAGCCTTCGATGTTTTTCGGCATGTCGAGGTGCGCCACAAAGCGCACATCGGGCTTGTCGATGCCCATGCCAAAGGCGATGGTGGCGACCATGACCATGGCGTCCTCACGCAGAAATCGGTCTTGCCGTTGCTGGCGCACCGAGGCATCCAGCCCGGCGTGATATGCCATGGCTTTGAGGCCAGCTTCCTGCAGCATGTCGGCGATTTCTTCGACCCGTTTGCGCGACTGGCAGTAAACGATACCGGCTTCGCCAGCGTGTTCGGTTTCAATGAAGCGCAGCAGCTGGCGTGTTGGATCGGTCTTTTCAACAATCGTGTAGCGGATGTTGGGCCGGTCAAAACTGCTGACAAATTCGCGAGCGTCTTCGAGCTTCAAGCGCTCGATCATGTCTTGCCGTGTCAGGGCGTCAGCGGTGGCAGTGAGCGCCACCCGCGGCACGTCTGGAAAGGTTTCGTGCAGCAAGCTCAGTGAGCGGTACTCAGGCCGAAAGTCGTGGCCCCACTGGCTCACGCAATGCGCTTCATCAATCGCAAACAGGCTGAGCAGGCCGCGCTCATGCAGC
>Ga0208916_10000310_pt1 | contig 23918 bp, 19 predicted proteins | sample DEB19_08_DNA_5_FD_184523 | JGI IMG/M metagenome (GOLD analysis project Ga0208916, IMG submission 184523) | Aqueous microbial communities from the Delaware River and Bay under freshwater to marine salinity gradient to study organic matter... | ecosystem: Environmental > Aquatic > Marine >... | reverse complement strand
AGAATACGGCAGCACCAAGAGCACGTGGTCAGCGGTTTTCAGCAACTCTTCTTTGCTGACGTAACTCGCCTTGCAGTCCGCCTCAAGCGCCGCATCGAGGCGCGAACGGTTGTGATAAATGACCTTCATGCCAAAGCCATGCGCGCCGCGCTTGGCAATACCTTGGCCAATCCGACCCATACCCAAAATACCGAGTGTGGCACCGTGAATGTCGGAACCGGCAAACATGTCAAAGCTCCACTTGGTCCACTGGCCAGCACGCAAATAATGCTCACTTTCGGTGATGCGGCGGGCCGTCGCCATCATCAACGCAAAGCCAAAATCAGCGGTGGTTTCGGTCAGCACATCGGGGGCGTTGGTGGCCAACACACCCGCAGCGGTCATAGCGTCGATGTCAAAGTTGTTGTAACCCACGGCCATGTTGGCGCAGATTTTGAGGTCGGGACAAGCGGCCAGCACCTCGGCGTCAATGCGGTCACCGCCGGTCGTGAACGCGCCCTGCTTACCCTTTAAGCGCTCGATCAGTTCGGCCTTCGACCAAGCTGCGTCAGCCTGATTTGACTCGACCTCGAAATGCTGCGACAAGCGCTCGATGATTTCAGGAAAAACGGCGCGTGCGACCAGAATTTTGGGTTGGCTCATGAGGGTGTCCAGGTTGGTGAATTGGCAAAAATTGAAATCGGCTCTGAAAAATAAAACAGTGATGTCGGTCAGCGAAACCAAATAAGGCTCATGACGATGAACAGCGGTACCAAAACGGCGCAAGACCAAGCCATGTAGCCAAAGAAACTGGGCATGCGGATGCCGCGGTCTTCAGCAATCGCTTTGACCATGAGGTTGGGCGCATTGCCAATGTACGTGTTGGCACCCATGAAAACAGCGCCAGCCGAAATCGCCGCCAGCGTGGAGGCCAGCGTCGTCATCAAGACCGCCGGGTCACCGCCAGCGGTGTTGAAAAAAACCAGGTACGTGGGCGCGTTGTCTAGGAAAGAACTCAGCAGCCCAGTAGCCCAAAAATACATCATCGGATCAGGCTGGCCATCGACGTGCGTCACAGCCGATACTACCGCACCGAAGGGTCCGTTGACGCCGGCCTTGAGCATTGCAATCACGGGAATAATGGTGAGAAAAATACCCGCAAACAACTTGGCCACCTCGACCATCGGTCCCCAAGAAAACTGGTTGTCTGCATGCACGCTGCGGGCAGTGATCTTCAGGGACAACAGTGTCACCATCACCAAGCCCATGTCACGCACCAGTCCGGGCAAACCGACATCAGTACCCATGACGTCAAATACCACCGGTGACTTCCAAAATCCACTGAGCAAGACCAACGCCACCACCGCGCCGAGCAAGCCAAAATTGGCTGCGCCGTCAAAGCCAAAGCGCCGCGTGTCAGGGGTCGGATCGACGGGCATCACGCCTTCGCGCTTGTAAAACCACGTGTCGAGCACAAAGAAAATAGCCAGCAAGCTCAGTACCAAAAATAGCGCCTGGGGCAAGATGTGTTTGACCGTCCAAAAGAAATCCACCCCCTTCAGGAAGCCGAGAAAAAGCGGCGGGTCGCCGAGCGGCGTCAACGAACCACCGGCGTTTGAGACGATGAAGATGAAAAACACAATCACATGCGCGCGGTGCTTTCGGTTGTCGTTGGCACGAATCAGAGGGCGCAACATGAGCATGGACGCGCCCGTTGTCCCCATGAAACTGGCCAAGACGGCGCCAATGGCCAAAATGCCCGCATTCAGCACTGGACTTCCACGCAGGTTGCCACGGATATGAATACCGCCAGCAACAGTGAACAACGCGGTCAATAAAACAATGAAAGGGATGTATTCTGCGAGCAGCGCATGCGTCAAGCTGCTGACGGCTACTGAGGCGCCGTAGCTGAGACCAAAAGGTACAAAAAATGCCAAGGACCAAGCGGTTGAAATCTTGCCGTAATGGTGATGCCAGACCTGCGGCAACAGCAAAGGCAGGATGGCAATGGACAACAAAATGCCAGCAAAGGGCAACGCCCACCAGACCGACAACTGACGCCCGTCAAAGTCGGCAGCCCATGACAAACTTGGCGAGATGACTAAGAGTCCCAATATGGCAAGGCGCTCTAAAGCTTTCACGAATGTCTCCTTCTTTTTGTTGTGTCTTGCTGCTACTTTTATAGGCTGCAACCGAGCCCCAGACTCAAGCCCAAACGCCGTCACTCAATCTCAAAAACTTGCCGCAAATAGGCCAAGTATTTAACGTCATCGCACATGTTTTTGGACGGTGTATCGGACACTTTGGCCACCGGCTGCCCATTGCACTGAACCATCTTGATGACAATTTGCAGCGGCTCATAACCCAAGTCATTGGTCAAGTTGGTACCGATGCCGAAGGCCAGTTGGCAGCGTCCTTTGAACTGGCGATACAACTCAATCGTTTTAGGCACGGTCAGGCCGTCGCTGAAGATCAGCGTTTTGGTGCGCGGATCGACACGGTTGATCCGGTAATGCTGAATCAAGCGTTCGCCCCAAGCGAAGGGATCGCCACTGTCATGTCGGGCGCCGTCAAAGAGCTTGCAAAAGAACATGTCGAAGTCGCGCAAAAAGGCACTCATGCCGTAGACATCGCTCAGCGCAATGCCGAGGTCGCCGCGATACTCCTTAGCCCAGGACTCAAAGGCAAACACTTGGCTGTCGCGCAGCCTTGGACCCAGCGCTTGGCAGGCCTGCAAAAATTCATGCGCCATAGTGCCCAGCGGGGTCAGCCCCAGCTTCATGGCAAACAGCACGTTGCTGGTGCCGGCAATTTGCCCGGCCGTGCCCGCGCCAAGCCGCGCGGTCAAAGTCCGCAAAACCTCTTCGTGCCAGGCCCGGCTGAAGCGCCTGCGGGTACCGTAGTCAGCGATCTTCAGCGCGCTCAGGCCTTCTCCTTTGAGTTGCTCAATCTTCACGTCCAAGCGGCGACGGCCTTCCATGACGTCCGGCAGTTTTTGGGTGTTCCGAAAGTAAACCTCGTTGATGATGGCGAGGATCGGAATTTCAAACGGAATGGTGTGCAGCCAAGGACCTTTGATGGAGACCTCAATCTCGCCCGAAGCCAAGGGCGTGACCGTGACGTATTTTTCATTCAGCCGGAACAACCCCAGAAAATCCACGAAGTCGCTTTTGATGAAGCGCATGGACTGCAAATAGGCCAACTCGGCGTCTTGAAAGCGCAGGGTGCACAACGCACGAATTTCCTCACGGATTTCGTTCACCATCGGTGCCAGCGGGCTGACACCCGGACTGGCTGCATTACGGCACTGAAAGCGGTACTCGACCTGCGCACCTGGAAATTGGTGCAACACCACCTGCATCATGGTGAACTTGTACAGATCGGTGTCGAGCAGGCTGGTGATGATCATGGCTGGGGCAAGGCCGCGGGTGAACGCGGCTGGGTCTGCAAAGATGGGCCGTGAAGTGTTGTGACAATCAGCCGAGGAAGTCGACTTCGAACAGCAAGGTCGCGTTGGGAGGAATCACGCCGCCGGCACCGCGCGCACCGTAGCCCAACTCAGCCGGAATGACAAGGCGACGCGTGCCACCCACGGACATGCCTTGCACGCCTTCGTCCCAGCCACGAATGACTTGACCGGCACCAAGCGAAAAACCAAACGGTTGGCCACGGTCTTTGCTGGAGTCGAATTTGGCACCTTGCACGCCGTCATTGAAGAGCCAGCCAGTGTAATGAACGCTGACGTCTTGGCCAGCCTTGGCAATAGCGCCGGTGCCGAGCACGGTATCTTCATATTGGAGGCCGGAAGGGGTGGTGGTCATGGTCATGAAAAAACGCTTTCAAAGGAAAATAAAAACAGCCCTGACTTTACCCGCAACCAGCACGCGTCTTGGCTCAGTGATGCTCATTTCACCCAAGTGGTGAAGTCTTCTGCACTGACGCGAGGTGTGTGGAAAGTGTTCACCAAGGCCGACTCGTCGGCATAGCCCAAGGCCATACCGCAAACCAACATTTCGTCTGGACCGGCACCAATGTGTGGCAGGATGATTTTGGCAAAGCCATTCCAGGCTGCTTGCGGGCAAGTGTGCAGGCCATGGCCACGGGCGGCCACCATGATGCTCTGCAAAAACATGCCGTAGTCGATCAAGCTGCCACGGTTCAAGACGCGGTCTATCGTGAACATCAGGCCGACAGGTGCATCGAAAAATCGGTAATTGCGCTGGTGCTGGGCGTGCATCTTGTCTTTGTCGCCCTTGCCAATGCCGAGCAATCCGTACAGACCCCAGCCGTTTTCACGCCGCCGATCGATGTAGGGTGAGACCCATTTTTCGGGGTAGTACGCGAACTCTTCCTTGTACTGCGCGCCGAGCTCAGGATTGTCTCTGACGGCGTCATGCGCCGTGCAGACCTTGTCCACCAGCGTGTCGCGGCTAGCGTCTTGCAAAACGTAGACCTTCCACGGCTGGGTGTTGGTGCCCGACGGCGCGCGGCTGGCGACCTCCAGCAGGTGCATGAGAATTGGCCGGTCAACGGCTTGGGGCAAAAACGCCCGCGCCGACATGCGGCTAGTGATGGCTTGGTCGACCGGGTTCACGGGATTAGCCGTTTTTGCAGGGCTCGTATTCACTTTGGGCAGTCCAATCTTGGTGGTTTGATTCAACGCAAATTTCACTACAAACTTCAGCGCAAACGGATTTCCATGATTTCGAACTCCAGCGCGTCCCGGTAGGTTCGCAGTTCACGTTGGGCAAGAAACAGCAGAATTTTCGGCGCATGCGCTTTGACCACACGCGGCAACAAAAAACCGATGGCGATCAGCGGCAAGCCGGCCCAGGTGTAACCCGACCAACTCAGCGCGGTGCCGAGTCCGATGATCGGTAGGGCGATACCGACGATGAACAGCCGGTGCTTGATGTACTTTTGCGCCTTGTCTGGATTCACGATCAGGCTAAAACGGCCGGCAGGCAGGCCCGCACAAAATTCTTCGTGCGACACCTCCACTTGGCGACCTGAGTCAGAGGCGGTTTCAAAGGAAAGATCAGGCATATTGTGGTTTGTCTCCGTGGCTTTTTATAGTTAGACATTGCAGGCACTTGGGATCTTGATCCGTGCCTTTAATTTGGCACTCATCTTAGGCTGAGATGCGTTGCCACTGCTGCCGGTAGGCCAAGGCCACCTTGTAAGTGTTCATTTGCACCTGCACGGTTTCTTCAATATGAATGCCATAGCCACCGGCCATTGCCATGGCCAGCGGTATGCGGCGCTGCCAAGCCCAGTCAAAAACCCGCCGGTCGCGCTCCTCCAAACCGTCGAAGCTCAGACTCAAACGGCCCAGCCGATCGCCCTCATAGGGATCGGCCCCCGCCAGGTAAATCACCAGCCCCGGCTGAAAGCGTCGGTCCATCTCGTCAAGCGCCTGGTCCAGTGCCTGCAAGTAATCGGCATCATTGCAGCCGTCCGGCAAGTCGACATCCAGATCACTGGCTTCCTTGCGAAAAGGGAAGTTGCGCAGACCGTGCATCGACAGGGTGAAAACGCTGGCGTCACCCTTAAAGATGCAAGCTGTGCCGTTACCTTGGTGCACATCCAAATCAACGACGGCCACGCGCAAAGCCGGCCGCAGGTGTCCGTGGCGCCTGGCCCATTCCGCCTGCATCAAACGAGCCGCCACTGCCGCATCGTTAAAAATGCAAAAACCACCGCCTTTGTCTGCGCTGGCATGGTGCGTGCCGCCGGCCATGTTGGCCGCCACGCCCTCTGGCTTGGCGTGCGCGCCAGCGTGCAGACCCAGCGCGGCACGTGCCGCCGCGACAGTGGCACCTGCTGATCGGCGTGAGCGTTCGACCATCTCTGTGCTCCACGGGAAGCCGATTTCGCGCATGGCGACTGCCGACAATTCGCCGTTGACCACCGCACTGATGTAAGCAGGATCGTGTGCCAATGCCAATTCGCCATCGGTGGCACCCGGCGCCTCAGCCATGCGAACAGCCGGCAACTCGGTCGCTATGCGCTGGCGCAGTCGTGCATATTTCTCCATTGGAAATCGATGCCCCGTCGGCAGTGGCAAGACAAAGTGATCTGCGTAAAAAGCTTGCAAGATAAATTAGTCGTGAAAAGTAAATCGAATAACCAGACAAACCTGCCCAGGGGTCGGAAACTATTTCACAACCCTTGCAGAAGAAGCTCAACATTGTGAGCTCAAGCTATCGCCCCAGCCCCCTTAAATCGTTCATAAAATCACTGAAACAACCAGCCCATGCGGCCTAGAGGTGCACATCTAAAATGGTGCGTCGCAGCAAAATTGGCTTGCCATCGCCGTTTCAGACCCTATACTTTGCCTCATGTTGCAGCGCAGCAATTGGAGATTCAAGACATCACCAGACTCAGCTGAGCAACTATTTTTTTAACTCACAGGAGATTCGAATATGTTGACCGCTGAACAAGTTATGGCCTCACAAAAAGCCACCATGGAAACCCTTTTCGGCCTGACAAACAAGGCTTTCGAAGGCGTTGAAAAATTGGTCGAGCTGAATGTCCAAGCTTCCAAAGCCGCTTTGGCCGAAACTGCCAACCAAACGCAAGCACTGATGGGCGTCAAAGACGCACAAGAATTGTTGGCCATGCAAGCTGGCCTGATGCAGCCACTGGCTGAAAAAACCGCTGCTTACAGCCGTCATTTGTACGACATCGCTACCGGCACCAGCGCCGAGTTCAGCAAAGCCCTTGAAGGCCAAGCCACCGAAGCCCAAGCTAAATTCATGGGCTTGGTCGACGGTGCCTCGAAAAATGCACCGGCCGGCTCTGAAACCGCCGTGGCTGTCATGAAGAGCGCCGTCGCTGCAGCCAACAACGCTTTCGAGTCGGTCCAGAAAGCCGTCAAACAAGCCACTGACATGGCCGAAGCCAACTTCGCAACCGTGAGCAACACCGCGGTCAACGCTGCCAAAGCACCCGTTGCCAAAAAGCGTTAATTTTCATTGAGTTGTCTCCTCGGGTCTCCGGTAAACCTAGCGTTTCCAGACCCGTTCAAAGCCCGCCTTGTGCGGGCTTTTTTTGCTTCTTGCCTCGGTCGGAGCTATCGCTGCGCCACGGAAGCCGCGTCCAGCTTCAAGCGCAGCGCAGGCAGCGCTGCACGCATAGCCGCCCTGCCCGCCTCAATGGCTTTGAGTCGAGCAGAGAAATCTGCACTCTTGAGCCCGACCAAAGACGGCCGGATGATGATGTCCGCGTCTTTCAGTTCATGCTGGTTGATGCTTCTGCCCATAATCGAAAAGGTCTGCAGCAAAATCTGCAAGGTGTCATTGGCGGTGTTCTCTTCGGGCACGGTCGAAATGTCGACAGCAATCACCAGCTCAGCCCCCATCTGCCGCGTAAAACGCACCGGTACGGGTGCAACCAATCCGCCATCCACGTAATCTCGCCCGCTGATCCGCACCGGCACAAAGACACCCGGCACGGCACTTGACGCACGCACGGCTGTGCCAGTGTCACCGCGCTGAAACATCACCGCCTGTCCATTGCCAAGATCCGTCGCCACAACACCCAGCGGAATGCTCATTTGTTCCAGCAATCGGCCACCCACGGCCTCATTCACATAGCGGCCCAACGCATCGCCGCGAAACATACCGCGCCCGACCAAGGGCAGCATCCAGTCGGTGATGGCAACTTCTTCAATCGCCAAGGCGGCTTTTTGCAACTCGGCACTCGACTTGCCGCTGGCATACAGTGCCGCCACCAAACTGCCCGCCGACGTGCCCACAACGTAGGACGGGCGCAAACCCGCCTCTTCCAACACGGCAATAACGCCGACATGGGCAAAGCCTTTGGCAGCGCCGCCGCCTAGCGCCAAGCCAATCCGCGGCAGGCGCTTGGCCGCCTCGGTCCCAGCCTCTGGCGCTGTCTCGGGGGGTGCAGGCGCGCGCCCCAAACCAGTGCAGCCCGCTAGCAACAGCGCAAGCGGCAGGCTGAGCAGCCAGGCTCTGCCAGAAAACCTATTCATGTTCGGGGCGAAACATCCGGTTTCTTTTTTATTCTCAAAGATATTGAGAATTATTCGTGTTTGCATTAAACTAAATCTCATCACAACTTTCACACATCAAGCCCATGTCTAAAAAAACGATTCTTGCCGGCCTTGCCACCGCAGCCCTGCTGAGCGCCGCAGGCAGCGTTGTAGCTCAAGAGCAAGTGCTGAACCTGTATTCTGCCCGCCACTACCAAACCGATGAGGCCCTTTACGGAAATTTCACCAAAGCCACCGGTATCAAAATCAACCGTGTGGACGCGGATGACGCTGGAATTCTGGCGCGTCTCAAAGCCGAAGGTGCGGCCTCACCGGCCGATGTGATCTTGCTGGTCGACGCCGCACGGCTCGGCAAAGCCGACATGGACGGTCTGTTCCTGCCCATCAAGTCAGCCAAGTTGGAAGCAGCAATTCCAGCCCAACTGCGCGCCAAGCCGAGCGCTGAAGGCACGACTTGGTTCGGCTTCTCGACCCGCGCCCGAGTGATTGTGTATGACAAAATGCGTGTCAAAAAGGCCGACGTTGAGACCTACGAATCACTGGCCGACCCAAAAAACAAAGGCCTTTTGTGCACTCGCTCAGGCGCACACCCGTACAACCTGTCACTTTTCGGCGCTGTCACCGAGCACCTTGGCGACGCCAAAACAGAAGCTTGGCTGAAAGGCTTGGTCGCCAACATGGCGCGTGCGCCCAAGGGTGGCGACACCGACCAAATCAAGGGTGTAGCCAGCGGCGAATGCGGCGTAGCTCTGACCAACAGCTATTACCTAGCGCGCATGATGCGATCCACAGACCCGCAAGACAAGGCCGCCGTTGAGAAAATTGGCGTGGTCTTTCCGAACCAGCAAACTTGGGGCACGCACGTGAACGTGGCTGGCGCAGGCGTCGCCAAGAGCGTCAAGAACCTGTCCAATGCCCTGAAGTTCATGGAGTACTTGGCCAGCCCGGCCGCGCAAAACTACTTTGCCGACGGCAACAACGAATGGCCTGCCGTGGCCAGCGTCAAGGTCAACAACCCGGCCTTGCAAGCCATGACGGGCGGCAGCTTCAAGTCTGAAACCATCCCGATCAGCGCCGTCGCCAACAACCAGACCAAAGTGCAGCAAATGCTGGACCGCGTCGGTTACAGGTAAGGAATGGGCTCAGCCAATGCGTGATAATTGACCTTACGTTAACGTCAACTAAAGGATCACCCATGGACATCGCAGGCAAGGTTTTTATCGTCACCGGCGGCGCATCAGGACTCGGCGAAGGGACTGCTCGCATGCTGGCCGCCAACGGCGCCACGGTGGTGATTGCCGACATGCAAACCGAAAAAGGCGAAGCCATCGCCAAAGACATCGGTGGCGCGTTTGTCCGCTGTGATGTGAGCCAAGAAGCCGATGGCCAAGCCGTCGTCGCCAAGGCCGTGTCGCTCGGCAAGTTGATGGGCCTGATCAATTGCGCAGGCATTGCACCGGCCGAAAAAACCGTCGGCAAAAACGGCGCGCATTCGCTGGCCTTGTTCAGCAAAACCATCACCGTCAACCTGATCGGCAGCTTCAACATGATTCGCTTAGCGGCTGAAGCCATGAGCCAGAACGAACCCGAATCAACCGGCGAGCGCGGCGTGATGATCTCAACGGCATCGGTCGCGGCCTACGACGGCCAAATTGGCCAAGCGGCCTACAGCGCATCCAAAGGCGGCGTGGTCGGCATGACCTTGCCGATTGCACGTGACTTGGCGCGCAACGGCATTCGCAACATGACCATCGCGCCCGGCATTTTCGGCACGCCCATGATGTTCGGTATGCCGCAAGAAGTGCAAGACTCTTTGGCCGCCAGTGTGCCCTTTCCTTCGCGTCTGGGCACGCCGCAGGACTACGCCAAACTGGCTCGCCACATCATTGAAAACGAAATGCTCAACGGCGAAGTGATTCGTCTGGACGGCGCCATCCGCTTGGCACCGCGTTAAGCCGCTCTCGCTCTGTCACTGAACCATTTGACATCGCCTGTGAGGTTTCTGGCCGCAGCAGGGCTCACCGTCCTGCTGACGGCTTGTGCGTCATCACTTGGGGAAAGTAAAGCCGCGCTGCTGCAACCTGAAGCAGCGTCGGGCTACACCGACAAACCCGGCTGGGCGACCCAGCACTTTTCCGTGGCTGCGGCTCATCCGCTGGCCACCGATGCAGGTTACAAAATCCTCAAAGCTGGCGGCTCCGCAGTCGACGCCGCCATCGCGGTGCAAATGGTGCTGAGCCTGGTCGAGCCGCAATCAAGCGGCATCGGCGGTGGTTCATTCTTGTTGCACCACGATGGCCAACGCAATATCACCGTAGCGTTTGACGGCCGCGAGACCGCACCGGCGGCAGCCAACGAGAATCTTTTTTTGAAACCCGACGGCAAGCCAGTTGCCTTTTTTGACGGCGTTGTCGGTGGCCGCGCTGTCGGCGTGCCCGGCACCGTGCAGATGTTGGAAGATGCGCACCGCCAGCACGGCAAACTGACATGGGCCACGCTGTTGGCCCCCGCTATTGAGCTTGCCGAGCAAGGTTTCAAGGTGAGCGAGCGCCTGCACAGCTTGCTGGTCAGCGACGTTTACCTGCACAAAGACCCGGTCGCCGCCGCCTATTTTTATGACACTGCCAGCCAGCCGTGGCCTGTTGGACATGTTTTGAAAAACCCTGAACTGGCGAACGTTTTCAAGCGCATCGCGGCAGAGGGAGCTGAGGCGTTGATGACCGGCGACATCGCCCAAGCCATCGTCGAGAAAGTCCGGCAGCACCCGACCAACCCCGGACAATTGGCGCTGGCAGACCTGGCTGACTACCGAGCGATCCAACGTCAACCGCTATGCCACGACTATCGGGTAGCTCCCCGCGATTACCGCATCTGCGGCATGCCGCCGCCCAGTTCCGGCGCGATTGCCATCGGCCAAATGTTGAGCATGCTGAGCCACACACCAGCCGCCACCATGCCGTTGATGGACGGATTGCCAGACGCGCGCTGGCTGCACTTGTACACAGAAGCCTCGCGCCTCGCCTTTGCCGACCGCGACCAATACATCGCCGACCCGGACTTTGTGCAGCCGCCCGGCGGTCATTGGATGAGCATGCTCGAGCCCCACTACTTGGCGGAGCGGGCCCGGCTGATCGGCCCGGTGCGCATGACAACGGTGCTGGCCGGAACGCCCGGCGCAGTCAAAACAAGTTACGCACCCATGCCCGAACAGCCCGAGCACGGCACCAGCCACATCAGCATCGTCGACGGCTTCGGCAATGCGCTGGCCATGACCAGCACCATCGAAAACGCGTTTGGCTCGCGCCAGATGGTCAAAGGTTTTCTGCTCAACAACGAGCTCACAGACTTCAGCTTCACACCCAGTGACGCCCAAGGCCGACCGATTGCCAACCGGGTCGAGCCCGGCAAGCGGCCGCGCTCGTCAATGGCGCCGACGTTGGTGTTTGACAAAGCGACGGGCGAGTTGCTGATGAGCGGCGGCAGCCCGGGCGGCGCACTCATCATTCACTACACCGTCAAGCTGCTGTACGGCACGCTCAACTGGAAACTCGATGCGCAACAAGCCATCAACCTGCCCAACTTTGGCAGCCTCAACGGCATGACGCTGCTAGAAGAGCGGCGCTTCCCAGTCGCCACCGTTCAATCTCTGCAGCAGCCGGGCGCGCAAGTCCGCGAAGTGCCCATGACCAGTGGTTTGCAGGCGATTCAAAGAACCCCGTCAGGCTGGTTCGGTGGAGCAGATCCGCGCCGCGAAGGTATCGTGCGCGGCGACTGAAGGCTTGTGATTAAATCAGCCCTCGACTTTTGCACCCATGGCCATCCCACAATCATTCATCCAGGAGCTCCTGTCCCGCACTGACGTGGTGGACATCGTTGGGCGCTATGTTCAGCTGAAAAAGGGCGGCGCCAACTTCATGGGGCTGTGCCCTTTTCATGGCGAAAAGTCGCCCTCGTTCTCTGTCAGCCCGGCAAAACAGTTCTATCACTGCTTTGGTTGCGGCAAAAATGGCAACGCCATCAGCTTCCTGATGGAGCATGCCGGCATGACCTTCGTCGAAGCAGTCAAAGACTTGGCACAGCAATACGGCCTGCAAGTCCCTGAAGACGACGTCAGCCCGCAAGACCGAGCGCGTGCCGCACAGGTCCGCGAGCAGCAAGCCACCCTCACGAGCGTACTCGAAAAAGCGGCTGTGGCTTACGCCAAACAATTGAGAATCTCACCGCGCGCTGTCGACTATTTCAAAGGACGCGGTTTGTCGGGCGACATCGCCAAAACCTTTGGCCTCGGCTACGCCCCCGAAGGCTGGCGCAGTTTGGCGAGTATTTTTGCCGACTACAACGACCCGCTGCTGGTCGACAGCGGCCTCGTCATCACCGGTGAGCCGGGTGAAGAAAACCAGGCCGGCGAAGCCAAGCGCTACGACCGTTTTCGCGACCGCGTCATGTTCCCGATCCGCAACGTCAAGGGAGAATGCATCGGCTTCGGTGGCCGCGTGTTGGGTGACGACAAACCCAAATACCTGAACTCGCCAGAGACGCCAGTGTTCAGCAAAGGGCGCGAGCTCTACGGCCTGTTTGAAGCCCGCACCGCCTTGCGCGAACACGGCTTTGCCTTGGTCACCGAAGGCTACATGGATGTCGTGGCACTGGCCCAACTCGGCTTCGCCAACACGGTGGCCACGCTGGGCACCGCCTGCACCGCCGACCACATTCAAAAGTTGTTTCGCTTCACCGACGCCGTGGTCTTCAGCTTTGACGGCGACAGCGCCGGACGGCGCGCAGCCCGCAAAGCGCTCGAAGCCGCCCTGCCGTTTGCCAGCGACGTACGCAGCGTGAAGTTCCTGTTTTTGCCGGCCGAGCACGACCCCGACAGCTACATCCGTGCGCACGGCCAAGAAGGCTTTGCCACCATGGTCAAGCAAGCTGTGCCGCTCAGCCGTTTCATGATCGAAGCCGCCAGTGACGCCTGCGACATGAGCACCGCCGAGGGCCGCGCCCACATGGCCAGCAATGCGCGCGTGCTGTGGAGCTTGCTGCCCGACGGCGCGCTGAAGCGTCAGTTGCTGGCCGAGATCGCCGACCAAGTGCAAATCGACAGCCGTGAGTTACTGCAACTCTGGCAACCTGCTGCCCCTTACAAAAGCGGCCAGCGCAACCCCAATGCCAGTGGCAAAAGCTTCAAAGCGGGCACTAAGAACGCGGCCCCAGCCGACCGGACGCCACAACCCGAAGCGCCGGACTACAGCTATGCCTATGGCCCAGCGGGCGACGACGCCGACTACAACAGCGCCGAGCCGGACTCGTATGGATCGCACGATTCACACGGCTCCAACAGTCCCGCAAACTCGACCTTCAAACCCTCTGACGGCCAATTTACCAGCCGCTTCCCCAGCAAAAAAGGCAGCGCATCAGGTGCCTACAGCAGCTATGGAGACCGGGCGTCAGCAGCGCGCCCTCGCCGGATCGCCGGCCGCATTTTGTCGGCCAGCCGTGAAGACCGCGTACTGCGCGCCTTGCTGACCGAGTCCCAAGCTTGGGACAAACTCAACCACGACGAGCATGCTTTGCTCTCCGGCTTGCCCGCACCACACGGCCCGCTCTTCATCTGGCTTGAAAGCCAGCTGCACGAGCACGGACCGCAACCTTGGGCAGCCCTCCGGGAAGGTCTGCGCGAGCATGCGCATGAGAATTACGCGCTCAATCAGCTGGCGCAAATTCCGGAAGGCATCGAGTCCGACTGGAGCGAGGTGCGCAGCATTCTGGACCAGCTGAGCCGGTTAGCGCGGCAAGTTGAAATGCAAGACTTAGCCCTGCGCGCCAACACAGACCCCGCCGCCTTGGCACGTTACCGCGAACTGGCAGCACTGCAAAAACCCGTCTAAGGTCGAGGTTTCGGGGGACTTGAAATTGCCTCAAAAATAAGCATCTGGGTATAATCCAAAATTAACGCTACGGCAAGCGCGACAGCAGCACCTCCGGCACCGGCTCCCCGCACAACGGGACCTCTTAGGTACAGAGCCATTTTTCCCGCAAGGACTGCATCCCAAATGTTCGCCCAAACAACTTGCCACCATGCCCACCCATCCGGTTTGGGCATTTTTTGCGCCCGCATGGATGCCTGCTCAGTTTCAACACCTCTTTGCTGATGTCGTTGATCTTTCTGCAGTGTTTGTTGTCAGGCGTTTTGTTGTGAAAAGTTTTTAAGACACCCGGAGCTCGCCATGCCTGTTCAAAAGTCCAAGAAGCCCGTCAAGCCTGTCGCCCAAGCGGCTGCCAAGAAACCTGCTGCCAAAACAGCGGCGAAGGCAGTGGTCAAAGCAGCGGTGAGTTCAACCAAGCCCAGCGCCAAGGTTGAAATCTCCAAAAAGACCGTCATATCCAACAAAGCAACTGATCGACCTGCCCAAGCGGGCAAAGCGTCTGTCAAATCCGAGAAGACCCCGAAGAAAGAACCGTCCGTGCCGTCCAAGACCAGCCCTACCGCCAAACCCGTCGCCACCAAAGTGACCGCCAAAGAAGCCGCCCTCAAGGCCACGCCTGTTGCCGCCGTTGCCGAAGCACCGGCCAAGAAAAAACCAGGCCGCCCGCCGAAGAACCCAGCCGCCGAAGGCGACTCGCCAGCCACGGGTGCCAAGCGCGGCCGCAAGCCAAAGGCCTCACTCAAAGGTGACGGCGATGAAGACATGTCGGACATCGAAGACGACTTGGTCGGCGAACCCGTGGTCGAGACGACTGAAAAGGTCAAGCCGCTGCGGATGAAAATCAGCAAGTCCAAAGAACGCGCCTTGATGAAAGAGTTCGGACTCGACGAAGCGGTGCTATCTGAAGAAGATATGTTGAAGCGCCGTCAGCGTCTGAAAATCCTCATCAAGCTCGGCAAGACACGCGGTTACCTGACGCATGGCGAGATTTCCGATCACCTGCCCGACAAACTGGTCGATGCTGAAACGCTGGAAGTCGTTGTCAACATGCTCAGCGACATGGATGTTGCCGTGTTCGAGCAAGCGCCTGACGCGGAAACACTGCTGTTGAACAACACCGGTTCAACAGTCGCGACCGAAGAAGAAGCGGAAGAGCAAGCTGAAGCCGCGCTCTCCACCGTCGACAGCGAGTTTGGCCGCACCACCGACCCGGTCCGCATGTACATGCGCGAAATGGGCACAGTCGAGTTGCTGACCCGCGAAGGCGAGATCGAGATTGCCAAGCGCATCGAGGGCGGCCTCATGCGCATGATGGAAGCCATCTCTGAAAGCCCGGCCACGATTGCAGAAATCTTGCGCTTGGCCGAAGAAATTCGCGAAGGCAAGATCGTCATCTCCACCGTGGTCGACGGTTTTTCGAACCCCAACGAAGCCGACGATTACGTGGCCGAGGAAGACTTCGACGAATTCGATGAAGAAGACGATGACGACGGCAAAGGCGGCTCCAAGGCGCTGACCAAGAAACTCGAAGAGCTGAAGAAAGAAGCCCTTAGCCGATTCGACAAAATTGCCCAGCACTTTGAAAAAGTTCACAAGACTTACGACAAAGAAGGGTATGGCACGCCGACCTACTTGAAGTCGCAAAAAGCCCTCAGTGATGAGCTGATGACGGTTCGCTTCACGGCCAAATCGATTGAAAAACTGTGCGACCTGCTGCGCGGCCAAGTGCTCGACGTTCGCAAAAAAGAACGCGAACTGCGCCGCATCATTGTGGACAAGTGCGGCATGCCGCAAGAAACCTTCGTCAAAGATTTCCCCCCTAACTTGCTCAACCTGAAATGGGTTGAAAAGCAAGTCGCGTCGAACAAGCCTTGGTCGGTCGTGATGGCCCGGAACATCCCACCGATCCAGGAACTGCAGACCAACCTGGCCGAGCTGCAGTCGCGCGTGGTCGTGCCTTTGACGCACCTCAAAGACATCAACAAGCGCATGAACGAAGGCGAGACCAACTCGCGTGACGCCAAGAAAGAAATGATCGAGGCCAACTTGCGCCTGGTCATCTCGATCGCCAAAAAATACACCAACCGGGGTCTGCAGTTCTTGGACTTGATCCAAGAAGGCAACATCGGTCTGATGAAAGCGGTCGACAAGTTCGAATACCGCCGCGGCTACAAATTCTCGACCTACGCCACGTGGTGGATTCGCCAAGCCATCACGCGTTCGATCGCCGATCAAGCCCGCACCATCCGTATTCCAGTGCACATGATCGAGACCATCAACAAGATGAACCGCCTGTCACGCCAGCACTTGCAAGAGTTCGGCTTTGAGCCAGACGCCAGCGTGTTGGCCGAGAAGATGGAGATTCCTGAAGAGAAAATCCGCAAGATCATGAAGATCGCCAAAGAGCCGATTTCCATGGAAACGCCGATCGGTGACGATGACGATTCGCATCTGGGTGACTTCATCGAAGACAGCGCCAACACCGCACCACTAGAGGCTGCGATGCAAGCCGGTCTGCGCGATGTGGTCAAAGATATTCTCGACAGCCTGACGCCACGCGAAGCCAAAGTGCTGCGCATGCGCTTCGGCATCGAAATGTCGACCGACCACACCCTAGAAGAAGTCGGCAAGCAGTTCGACGTGACCCGCGAACGGATTCGTCAGATCGAAGCCAAGGCATTGCGCAAGCTTAAGCACCCGAGCCGCAGCGACAAACTGCGCAGCTTCATCGATATGCAATAACGCATTTCTGTATTTAAAGCGCTAAAGTCTAAAGCGCCTGCAACCTCCATGGTTGCAGGCGCTTTTTTGCGTTTGAACATGACAACTCCCACGTCGGCAGAAGGCGTGCGCTGACAGCTTTCCGTCCAAGAAGTCCGAAACTTAAGACATGTAGAGGAAGGCCAAACCACGACGCAGTCGTGGTTTCCATCAGCGTCACTGGAGGACATTTTCATGCGTCGCGTACTGCTCACCTTGGTCCTTGCAGGCAGCTTGACAGCGGTTGCGGACGGAGTACCAACCCCGCCCCCTGATTCGACAAAAATTAACACACCGCAGGCACCGCTGAGCGCTGCAGAAGCCGACACTCCGCCAAAAGAACCAGCGTCAGCGCAGTCGCCATCACCCACGCAAGCCAAAGATGACAGTCGCCTGAAACGCTTTGGTCTGTTGCTCGCGACCTTCACCGTCATGGCGGCGATTGCTGCACGGCGAACCCGTCCCCAAAGGCCTTGAGCATGAGCGGCTTGGGCCAGCTTGGGGTGTCTGCGTTGAAATGGGGAACCGCCGCCACGCTCGCCCGTTTTGTTCTGCAGCTGGGCGTGCAGGTGGTGCTGGCCCGCACGCTCGGGCCAGAGATCTTCGGTATCTTCGGCATCGGCATGGTGGTGCTGACTTTCGCTGGCTTCATGACCAGCTTTGGCTTCAGCTGGAGCCTGTTGCAACGCGCTACCGTGCAGGCTGAAGACGTTCGTTTTGCCTTGACTTGGCAAGTCCTCGTCGGCTTGCTGACGATGGCCAGTGTTTACGCTTTGGCACCTTGGTTGGCGGCCTATTTCAGAGAACCCCGCGCGCAATTCGTCATTGAATGGCTGTCCTTGGCCTGCCTGCTGACAGCGGCCTCCGGACCGTCGACTTACTTGTTGCAACGTGACCTCAACTTTCGCGCTGTCGGGCTGATTCAGGTCGGCAGCTACGCCGTGGGTTACCTGATGGTGGGCATTCCCATGGCCTTGTTGGGCTGGGGCGCGGCCGCGCTGGTGGCCGCCTGGCTGGTGCAGACCAGCGTCGTGCTGCTGGCGAGCTATAGCCTAAAACCACATGCTTTGCGGCCGCTCTTTTGGTATGCAGGTGCGGCCATGACCGTCAACACGGGCCGCGCGGTGTTCATCACCAACATCGTCAACTGGTTGCTCAACAACATGGACCGGGTCATGATTGGACGCTTGTTGAACGCACAGGCACTGGGCTTGTACAACGCGGCCTACAACATGGCGACCTTGCCGAACTCGGTCTTGCTGAGTGCGCTGCAACCGGCATTTTTAGCCGCTGGGGCGAAGCTGCAAGATCAGCTGCCGCGTTTGGGTCGGGTCTACTTGCAGATGGTGGCCACCGTGCTGGTGCTGATCGTTCCGGCCTTTGTTTTTCTTGCGCTCATAGCCGGCGACCTGGTGCATTTACTGTATGGCCCCGCATGGCTTGAGGCCGGCTGGGTGCTGCAAATTCTATTTCTCAGTATGCCCGCGTACGTGGTCTGGGGTTTGTCGACGCCCGTGCTCTGGAACACCGGCCACAAGCACTATGAGTTTGCACTGCAACTGCCGCTGGTGCTCGTCGGTCTCGCTGGGTTTTATGCCTTCGCAGGCCTTGGCCTGCGCAGCGCAGCCGCAGTAGCGGCGGCGCTGCTGGTGTTGCGGGCCTTGGTCCTGAGCTTGGTCGCCATGCGCGCACTCAAGCTTCAATGGCCCAGCCTGCTACCGCATGCCGCACGCGGCTTGCTGTTCAGCGCGCTGTGCGTGATGGGCGTCTGGCTGGGACAAAACGCCACGGCTGGCTATGACAGTGCATGGCTGTCACTGCTCGCCAGCGGACTGCTGTCGCTGGCTGCAGTCATCGTCACGATCGCGCTGTGGCCCCAATTTCTAGGTGCAGAGGCCATCGACATGGTGCTGCGATTTTTTCCGCGTTTGACCGTGTTTTTCAATCGCAAGGAATTGCCGAAACGCACCGACGTCATCGGTGAGCAACGGCCTCAAGACTTAGAAACCCTCACATGACCAACACACTGACCACTTTGCTTCTTGTCTGCGGCGCCTTGTTCGCCGCATTGATCGCGGCATTCAGCATGGCCGGTGCGGTGCACGTCACCTCACGGCGCGATCAAGGGTTCATGCACTTTATTTTTTATGCCATGCTCTTTGCTGTGGCCGCTGGTACGTTGCTGTCGGGTCGCGACCTCACCAGTCAATTTTTAATCGAAGAGTCTTCGGTTTTATTCGTCAGCCACCCACTGATGAAGCTTTTGCAGCCGCTTGTCTCTCTGGTGATTCTGGTGGTCAGCGCAGAACGGCTGATCACTCATTGGCTGCAGCGACAAACAGCGTCAGTGCCGCTGCTGATGTACTGTGCATTTGTGGTGTTCTGGGCCAGCACGGTGGCTGCACCCGCGCTGTTTAGCGCTCACCCGCAGCTGTCGCATGACTACCTTTACCCCCTAGTGATCGGATTGGCTGCCACATTGGCGACACAACTTGAATGTGACAAGTCACTTAGGGCCATGCGCAATGCCCTGTTGATCTTCATCACGCTGGGTTTTCTGATGATCGTGGTCAACCCAGGTTTGGTGATGGACCGCAACTACACGCAAGGTCTGTTGCCGGGTTTGCCGCGCTTTGCCGGACTCTCCCAACACGCCGTTGGCATGGGCTTGATGGCCCAGCTGGGGCTGCTCTGTCTCATGACACGTCCTTACCAGCGGCCTTGGCTAAACCGGCTGGCTTGGGCTGTGGGACTGAGCACCCTTTTTCTCGCACAATCCAAAACCGCTTGGCTGGCATTTTTCATCTGCACGGGAACACTGCTGGCGGTGCAGCGTGGCCCCGACATATGGCGGCGTCTGGCCGACCCGATGAGTCCAACCTTGGGCATGACGACACTCATCGGCGGCATGCTCGGCATAGTGGTGCTAGTCGCCGTGCTGATGTTTGGCGACTTGGCTGAGCACCTCAGCGCCTTCATCAACACACCCGAAGGCGCACAGTTGGCGTCATTCACTGGGCGCGACCGGATTTGGGTCATCGCTTTCGACGAATGGCAACGCAACCCGGTGTTTGGCTACGGCCCTGGCATCTGGGATGAGCGCTTTCGCACCAGCATTGGCATGTCCAATGCCAGCCACGGACACAACCAATTCATGGACACGCTGTCACGTTCAGGCGCTGTGGGCGCAACTGGCTTGGTGCTGTATGCGCTCGTCTTATTGGTCTTGTCGCTGCGTTTGGCGCGTGCCTCACAGGGTTTGTCCTTGGCACTTTTTTTAGCGCTGGTGCTGCGCTCCATCAGCGAGGTGCCGCTGCTGATGCTCGGCTATTCAACCGAGATGTTCATCCATGTGTTGCTGCTGATGGTGCTGGCCTCGGCGTTGCGTACAGAGCCATTGCGGGCAGCGCAATCAAGCAAGCAAGCCTTCAGCGGTTCAATGAGTAGAGCCAGGTCCATGGTATGAAATTCACGGTGCTGATTCCCTTGTACAACAAGGCGCCCTACATCCGCTGCACCCTCGACTCGGTGCTGGCGCAAACTTGCAGTGATTTTGAAATACTGGTGATCGATGACGGATCCACGGATGGCGGCGACAAGATCGTTGAAGACTTGGCCAATGACCGCATAAGGCTGATTCGTCAGGCCAACGCAGGCGTTTCCGCTGCGCGCAACCGGGGCATTGCATTGGCTCGTGGGGATTGGGTCTCTTTTCTGGATGCCGATGATTGGCAGCACCCTGATTTTCTGGCGGCACTGGAACTGGCACAGGCAGCATGCCCTGATGCCCAAACGGTAGCCACAGATTTTTTGCGCGTGCCGCACACCGAAGGAGCGTGGCCGCCACACTGGCAAGTTGACACAGGCCAGCCTGAAGTCGAATGCATCACCGATCTGCCGGCGCGCTGGGTCCACAGCCCGTCGGTGTGCAGCAGCGCTATTGCCGCACGTCGCGATTTTCTGCAATCCATGCAGCCGTGTTTCCCGCTGGGAGAGTCGGTTGGCGAAGACTTGGATCTATGGTTCCGGCTCGCAGAAAAAGCGCCGATTGCGTTGGTCCGGGTACCGCTCGCGGCCTACCGCGTGGCGGTTCAAGGGAGTCTCACCACGCAGCACACGGCCACCGTGCTGCCGCCCTTTTTGCGACGCCTGCGTGACCGCGCGATGTCCGGTTTGCTCACACCAGATCAGTGCCACTCAGCGCTGTGGATGGTGGCTCAGCATCAGGTCACACTGGCACGGGTGGCCATCATAAGAGGGCAACGTCTGCTGAGCCTTCGCTGGCTGTATAGAAGTCGACATGCCATGCGCGGCCGACGCTGGTGGATGACTTTGACGATGGCGATTTTTTTTACAAATCAGTTGGTTCATCATTGGCAACGTTGGCGCCTTCAACGCACCAGCCCAGTGGCGAACTTGACTGATGCCGGCTGAACCCCACAGGACACCATGCAGAACCCTAGCAAAGCCACCGCAACCACCGAAACCACCCAAGCCACCCCGCACACGCAGAGCAGGTTCAGTCGCTGCTGCGTCTCCATCGTCATCAAAGCCTTGAATGAAGAAAGGGGCATTGCCGCCACGCTTGAAAGTGCGCTGCGAGCGATCGAGTCAGTGGGTGGCGAAGTCATCTTGGCCGACTCGTGTTCCACCGACCGCACTGTAGAGATTGCCCGCCGCTACCCGGTCCGCATTGTGCAGCTGGCGCACCCAGAAGAGCGTTGCTGTGGCGTCGGTCCGCAGCTGGGCTATCAGTCCGCACGCGGTGAATTTATTTACCTGATGGACGGCGACATGGAACTCTTGGACGGCTTTTTGGAACAAGCGCTGACGTTCATGCAGCAACACCCTGACATCGCCGGCGTCGGCGGACGGGTGCTGGAAATGAACCTGAGCAACCCTGAATACCAGACACGCCAAGCGCTGTGGGCTGAATTGAACGCCGGCCCGTCACGCAGATTAGACGGCGGCGGTCTTTACCGGCGCAGTGCGATTGAAGCGGCCGGCTATTTTTCTGACCGCAACCTGCACAGCTACGAAGAGTTTGATTTGGCCGCGCGCCTGCGTGCGCTGGGTTGGGGCTTCTGGCGACTGCCGATCAATGCCACCAGCCACTATGGTCACGAAACGCAGCCTTACCGGCTGCTTTGGCGGCGTTGGCGCAGCGGCTACCTGTGGGGGATTGGTGAGTTGCTGCGAGCCAGTGCCCGTGAGCCCCGACAACGGTTGCTGCTGGCGCTGCAAGAAGTCCGCGAGATACGCCTCTATGCCGCGGTGTTGGTCTGGTGGGCCACCCTGTTGACGCTGATGATGTTGCCAATTTCAGCCACTGAGCGCGTGACGGCGGTGCTTGCCCTGCTACTCGCACCGCTGGTTTTGATGTCGTGGCGCAAGCGCTCCGTGGCGCGTGGGCTGTACGCCGTGGCCTCGTGTTGCTTCAATGCGGCGGGCATGCTGCGCGGCTTGCTTCAAAAGCCACGTTTTTCACAACCCTTGGTTGACAGCCGCCTGCTGCAAGAGGCAAGCCCCATTCAGCCGCGCCGCTTGACTCAAGTGACTGACACCACCAACTTGGCCGCCAACGCTCGCTCTGAAAGCCTCTATGCCCCTTGAAACCCAGCGACGCATCATCTTCATTGCCGGCCCTTCCACACCCAAGGGTGGCGGCATGTTCAAAGTGGCCGACTATCTGGTTCAGATGCAGAGCCTGCAGCCTGCCCAGAATGCGGCTGAGTTGCGACTGCTCGACACGCGGGGTGATGGCAGTGCGCTGTCTTCCCTCGGGGTGCTGACACAGGCCTTGGGCAAACTGCTGCTGTGCCGGCTGAAAGGTGAGTTGGCAGGGGTGCACGTGAACGTGGCCGAGCGGCTCAGCCTGTTTCGCAAAGGCGTGCTGATTGTCACCAGCTGTGCGTTGGGCGTGCCGGTCGTGTTGCATTTGCACGCAGCCCAGCTGCATCACTTTTACCCAAGTCTGCCCAAGCCGCTGCAGGCACTGACGCGCTGGGTTTTCAGGCTACCGCAAAGCTGCATCGTCTTAGGTCAGGTCAGCCGGCAGTTCGTCATCGAGCAGCTCGGTGTGCCGGCGCAGCGTGTGGAGATCATCAACAACGGCGTGCCAGAACCAACTGAGGCCAGACGTCAACCCGACGCTGAAGCGGTTCAACATGTGCTCTTCGTCGGCAATCTGACTGAGCGAAAAGGTGTTTCAGACCTGCTCACGGCACTCGCCTTGCCAGGCGGTGACTGGCGGCAGGTCGAGGTGCAAATCGCTGGCGGCGGCGATGTGGCGGGCTACCAAGCACAAGCCAAGGCATTGGGACTCAAACGCTGGGTGCATTTTTCAGGCTGGGTCGGACAGGCCAAGGTGGCGCGGCTGATGGCGGCTGCAGATGTATTGGTGTTGCCCTCTTATGACGAAGGACTGCCACTCGTGATTCTGGAAGCCCTGGCCAATGGTGTTGCGGTGGTCTGCAGCCCGGTGGGTGAAATCAGCTGCGCTCTGACCGATGGCACGAATGCCCTATTTGTACCCGCAGGTGATGTACCCGCACTGGCGGCGAGTTTGCAAGGCGTGTTGAAAGACCCGTTGCGCAGGCAAACACTGGAACACAACGGCCGCCAGCTGTATGAGCAAAACTTTTCTTTGGAGCGGTTCTTTCTGGCAGTGGCCCGTGTGCACCAGCGCCATTTTGGTGTCTCTGCACCAAGCGGCTACACGGCTACCAAAATCAACGCAGCAGAGCCATCTTGAGACGTAGCGTCCTGAGCAAAAACAGCGGATTTCCGAGAACGTAGCGGCGGAACAGTCGCCCCGGCTCCTGCATCAGCCGGTACACCCACTCCAAACCAAAGCGCCGCATCCAGACTGGCGCGCGCGGTGCCCTTCCGCCCAGAAAATCGATGATCGCACCACCACACACAATCAAACAGGGATGGGTCAACGCAGCTCGTAACACGCAGGCCATTTCTTCTTGTCGCGGCATGCCCATGCCCAACACGACCAACTCACTTTCATGCGCACGCACCAAAGCCACATAGTAGTCTGACGGCATGAAACCGTTTGCCTTGGCTGCGTGCGTGTCCAGTGCAAGATCGTTCCTAACTACACCCGCAGCCCGCGTCAGATAGGGCTCTTGCGTGCCCAACAATGCAATGGCGCGACCACGAAATTGACCTACTAAGCGCGGAATCAAATCCGTTCCATTGAGGTTTTGACCCGGTGCCATGCCGAGCAC
>Ga0208916_10000308_pt1 | contig 24029 bp, 38 predicted proteins | sample DEB19_08_DNA_5_FD_184523 | JGI IMG/M metagenome (GOLD analysis project Ga0208916, IMG submission 184523) | Aqueous microbial communities from the Delaware River and Bay under freshwater to marine salinity gradient to study organic matter... | ecosystem: Environmental > Aquatic > Marine >... | reverse complement strand
CTGCAACTGTCTGCGGTTTGGAACACGATCACCACCAGCGCGGCCAGCACTGGCGTTCTTCTGCCGCCGACCGAAGTGGGCGCGATGATCGGCATTCGTAACGATTCCGGCCAGACAGTAACCATTTATCCAAAATCAGGATCCACGATTAATGCCGGCGCCTCAACGCTGACGGTCGCAACCGCTAAAACCATCATCCTGTTTGCTACCAGTGCGACGACTTGGGCATCGGTTTTGACGGCGTAAAATGACAATTCCCTCGCGGGTTTTGGGAGCCGGTGCCTCTCAGCTTATGACCGTTGCCATTTGTGGCGACGGTGTAGATGGGCTGACGGCTACCGGTTCAACCAGATCAGATGCGTTGCAATTGACAAAGATTTACAACTCGATTGATACGGCAACTGCTGGCACTGGTGTAAAACTGCCGCCCACACAAATGGGCGCAACGATTTACATTGCAAATTCCGGCAATAGCACAATCAATGTTTATCCGTACGAAGCCGCAACAACGGTTAATCAAACTACATCGGCATCCATTCCCAAAGATCACACCAGTATACTTTTTGCGGTGACAAATGCCATGTGGTACAGCATCAACGGCACCAAAACTTAATCCCCACAGGAGAAATTAAAATGGCTTTAGATAGCGACATTCAAAACGCAGATTCGCACCTTCACGTTGAGTTTTACCTGAACGAGGACGGCGAATTTAAGGCAAATCCGAAAGAGTTTGTGCGGATCATTGTGCCGGGTGACAAAACCAATGTCGTTGATCAGCCTGTGCGGGAGGATCACAAAGAGCGTTTTCCTCGTCAATACCTTTACTGGAAGATGCAGAACACCGACGCCTCGGCTATCGGCACGCCGCTGTCGCAATGGCACACAGACACGCCCGAAGAATTTAATTCTCACCAGATGGCCGAGCTGCAAATCTTAAAATTCCAGACTGTCGAACAAATCGCCACTGCCACCGACGCGCAATTGCAGCGCATTGGCATGGGCGCGTCAGGATTGCGCGAGAAAGCGCGGTTGTATCTGACAAACAAAAACAAAACACAGAACGACACCGAATTGGAAGAAACTCGCGCCCAGCTCAAACAATTGCAAGAACAAATGGCCTCCCTGATGGAAACCCGCAAGCCGGGGCGACCGCGCAAAGAGGTTGAGGCCGCTTAGAAAGGTTGAATTATGTCAAGCACGATGTTGCAGCTTGTGCAGCAGGTCACAAACGAATTAGGGGTTTCAACGCCTGCATTTGTTGCCGGCAACTCTAACCAGGATGTGATTCAAATTCTGGCGCTAATGAACGCCACCGGCTATGAGCTGCTGCGCCGGCACAACTGGCGTGCGATGACAAAGCAGTATGGTTTTTATACTGAATATTTGACCACAACCGGAACTTGGACGACCGCAGCGCGAACAATTACCGGAATTCCCAGCACTGCGGGTTTGGATACAACTTATCAAGTGCAGGGCACTGGCATCAATCAGAACACGTATATCGTGTCGGTTGATAGCGCGACGCAGGTTACGGTAAATCAAGACTTTGCCGCGGCCAGTGGCACTGATGCCACTGCTTATTTCCAGAAGATCCGCTACGATCTGCCCAGCGATTACGAGGCTCTCGTGCCTCGTACTATGTGGGATAAATCCAAGCATTGGGAAATGCTCGGACCTGAGGACGCCCAGCAATGGGAATGGTTGCTTTCAGGCTATATCAGCACCGGACCGCGCATTCGCTGGCGCCTGTTGGGCAAGTATTTCCAGATTTGGCCTGGTATGTCTACCGCAGAAAGCCTCGGGCTAGAATACCGCAGCAATGGCTGGGCAGAAGCGGCCGACGGCACCGTCAAGACTAGCTTTACGGTTGATACCGACACCACAATATATCCAGATCGCCTGATGGTTCTGTCAACAAAACTCAAATATTTTGAGGCCAAAGGTTTCGACACCACAGCAATGTATCGGAACTATTTGATGGAGCTAGAGGCCGCAATGGCGTTGGATATGTCAAGTGCGAATCTGAGCTTTGCGCCGCGCCCCGGCACCGTGTTGATCGGTTACGACAACATACCGGACTCGGGCTATGGCCCGAATTAATCAAATGGTGCAGCGGTCTGCTGCTCGCGTGGCGTCGATTCCGGCGCCCGTTGGCGGTTGGAATGCTAGAGATTCCATTGCAAACATGGATCCGCTGGATGCGGTGCAATTGGTTAATATGTTTCCGACCGTCAGCAATTGCGTGTTGCGTGGCGGTGCGGTTGAGCACGCCACCGGGATGAGCGGTCAGGTTCAATCGTTAATGGTTTATAACGGCGCCGCAACTGAAAAAATGTTTGCCATTGTCGGCACGCCGGATCTGAAAATTTACGATGTAACAACGGCGGGGGCGGCTACCGCAACTAGCGTTACCGGACTCACAAACGCCATTTGGGAATACATTAACATCACCACCACTGGCGGCAATTATTTGTATTGCTGTAACGGTGTTGACAAGCCGCGGCTGTATAACGGCAGCACATGGACCGCAATCGACGGCGCATCTGTGCCGGCCATTACCGGCGTGACGACCACGACGCTATCCAACGTGACGCTGTTTAAAAATCGTTTGTGGTTTATTCAAAAAGACACGCTCAAGGCGTGGTATCTGCCGACCAGCTCAATCGGTGGCGCTGCACAGGTTCTCGATCTGTCGGCCATTGCCAAACAGGGCGGCCACCTGGTTGATCTGGACACGTGGACGATTGACGCCGGCTATGGGGTTGACGATAACCTTGTATTTGTGACATCCAACGGTGAAATTATTGTTTACCGCGGCACCGATCCGGCTAGTGATGCCACGTGGGCGCTTGCTGGCGTTTGGAGTATGGGAAGCCCGATCGGCAACAGAGCAATGTTGAAATGGGCGGGTGATCTGTTAATTTTGACGTATGACGGTTTGATGCCGATGGCGCAATCGTTGCAATCCTCGCGCCTTGATCCCCGCGTTGCACTGTCAAACAAGATTCAGGGGGCCATTACAAAGGCCACAACGCTGTATGGCGGCGATCACGCGGCAGTAGGCTGGCAAGTGGTCTACAGTGCCAAAAATAACGCTGTATGGATCAATGTGCCTGTTGCAGAGGGGCAGCAGGAACAGTATGTGATGAACACCATCACAAAAAGCTGGTGCCAGTTTCAAAATTGGGATGCTAATTGCTGGGAAATATTTAACGACGATCCGTATTACGGTGGCTTGAACACGGTTTACAAGGCTTGGTCAAACACTTATACCGATCCCGACAGCAGCAACATAACCAGCAACGTTTTGCAGGCATTTAACTACTTTGACAGCCGCGGCGTAAAAAAGTATTTCACCAGAGCGCGGCCGAGTTTGTTTACCGACGGATTGCCTCAAATATTAATTGGCATGAACGTAGATTTTGACATTGAGGACAATACCGCACCATTGTCTTTTTCCGCTAATTCTGGCGGGTTGTGGGATCTTGGAACTTGGGATAACTCGTTGTGGGGATCTGGTTTGCAGATTACAAACAACTGGCAAGGCGTGACCGGAATAGGGTATTGCGCTGCCATTCAATTTAAAAGCGCATCTAGTGGGCTGCAAATTGAATGGGCATCGACTGACGTGGTATTTCAGGCCGGATGGGCAGGCGTATAGCATCGGGGCCGGAAATCGGCCACTGGGTTGCACAACGTGTTGACGGTGGCTTTTTTGAGGGCCGATCGGTTGCGTTAGGGTTAAAACGAGATGATCAGATTATTGCAGGCGTCATTTATGAGAACTGGAACCATCAAACAATCTGGTGCCATTTTGCCATTGAGGGGCAACTGACGCCGGCCTATTTGGCGGCAATATTTGATTATCCGTACAACATCTGCCAAGTGGAAAAAATCATTGTGCCGGTCGGCAGCGACAACGAAAAAAGCGCAAAAGTGGTGACAAATATGGGATTTACAGAAGAAGGCAGGATCAAAGAAGGGCGCCCAGCGGGCGACATTGTGTTTTACACGCTGCGCCGTGATGACTGCCGGTTTTTAAATGAACGCTACAGCAAAAGGATAAATCATGGGTAAATCGTCACCATCAGCACCGCCGCCACCCGATTACGCAGGGGCCGCGACAGCGCAAGGCGCGGCCAATTTGGAAACTGCCAAAGCGCAAGGCCGAATGAATAATCCGAACGTTGTCGGGCCGCTCGGCAGTCAAACCGTTACTTGGGGCACGCCGACGTTTGATCAAGCCGGTTACGATAAAGCGGTTGCAAGCTATTCAAGTCAGCCTCAACGAGGCGCACAACCAACGCCAGATCAATTTCAGATGGCGACCGGTAGCGACGACAGCGGCACAACTTACGGTCCTGATCAAAACGCTTACGCCAAAGCTATGACCGATTGGGCAAATTCGGGCGTTGCTGGCGCAGCTCCAACCCGTGAACAATTCACAACAAACACAAATGCCGATCAGGCAACCATTACTCAAAAGCTGACGCCAGAAGCACAGGCTACCCTAGACGCACAGCAGCGCGTACAGCGGGCTTTGGCGGGTTTGGGTGAGCAGGGTATAGGAACAGCACAAAGCGTGCTGGGGAACGCGTTTAATCCAAACCTGCCCGGTATTCAAACAGGGGTTGGCAATGCTGGCCAAATCTCGCAAGCGCCCGATTTAAGCCAATACGGCCAAGCGGGCAGCAACATTAACGCGGGTCAGATCTCGCAAGCGCCCGATCTTGGCCAATACGGTCAAGCGGGCGCAAATGTAAACGCGCAGGGCGTGAACTATGGACCGCGAGCCGGTCAATATGGCATGGCGCGGGGTGGTCCGGGTGCCGGTCAATATGGTTACGCACAAGGCGGTTTGAATACCAGCAACGTGGCGGCAATGCCTGTTAATGCGGGCATGACCGGCCAGCAAGCGATTATGAATCGTTTGGCGCCGCAACTTGAAAGGTCGGATGCAGCAACGCGTCAAAGGTTGATTAATCAAGGTCTGGTGCCGGGTGGCGAAGCATACGAAAACGCCATGATTTCTCAAAACCAGCAAAAGAACGATTTGCTCTCGCAAGCGGCGTTGCAAGGCATTGGCCTGGACACGGCGGCAAACGCTCAAGGGTTTGGCCAGGCGTTGCAGGCTGGTCAATTTGGTAATCAAGCCGTGGCGCAGAATTTTGGTCAAGGGCAGGCCGCACAGCAAGCGCAAAATGCGGCTGTTGGGCAAAATTTTGCACAAGGTTTGTCTGCCCAGCAAGCGCAAAACGCAGCTGCACAACAACTTTACAATCAGTATATGGGCGTGCAGGGATTGCAGAATCAGGCCGTAGGCCAGAATCAGCAAGCTGCACTAGCACAACAGCAAGCGGCACTTGCTGCCCAGCAGCAAGGGTTTGGCCAGCAGGTCACGCAGCAGCAGCTTGGCAATCAGGCTGTCAGTCAGAATCAACAGGCCGCATTGCAGCAACAGCAAGCCGCATTGGCCGCGCAGAATCAGCAATACAATCAGCTTTTGCAGGGCGCACAATTTGGCAATACAGCCCAGCAGCAAAGTTTGGCGCAGCAGCTTGCGCTGCGGAATCAACCGTTAAACGAGATTTCCGGCTTAATGAGTGGCTCGCAAATCCAAATGCCGCAGTTTCAAGGCTATCAAGGCTCAAATGTGGCGCCGGCACCAATATTTGCAGGGGCGCAGGCAGCAGGACAGTCTGCGATGGACCAGTATGGTATTCAATCCTCAAACGTCAACGCGCAGAATGCCGGGCTTTATGGATTGGCAGGCACTGCGGCAACTGGCGCCATGATGTTTTCAGATCCGCGCTTAAAGTCTAATGTTATCCGCATCGGCACGCATCCGTTTGGGGTTGGCGTTTACGAATACGACATATTTGGCAACAGAGAGCGCGGCGTGATGGCTGATGAAGTTGAGGCCGTAATGCCCGAGGCCGTAGCGTTGCATCCAAGTGGCTATAAGATGGTCAATTATGGGATGATTAATTAAATGAATTCTTCCTACAATTTCAATCCCGACGACAAGCGTATGCAGCTCGCTGCGCTGCTGCAAGATCCGACGCAACCTTATCAGAAGTATCGCGGGCCGTTGGGTACGCCTGCGGGCGGCGGCGGCATGAATGACATGATGATGAAGATGATGCAGAAGAAAGCCGGAACGCAACCCGTCGCCCCCGTTGTTGATCGGTCTGCGTCATACGATCCAAATTCCCAAAACTTTACGCCGTCAAATTACTAAGGGCGAAAAATGGCTAACGAATTAGTTAATTTCAATCTGCCCAGCCCATACCAGGCTGATTTGGCAAAACTTGCCCAGCAACAAAAGATGGCCGAGCTGCTACAAGCGCAATCCATACAGCCTACAGAACGTTATAGCTATAAGGGCATAGAGGCACGCACGCCAGCGACCGCAGGGCTTGCGAAGATCCTGCAAGCGATGGGTGGGGTTTATTTGCAGAAACAGGGGCTTGAGGAACAGAAAGCGCTGGGAGAAAGGTATCGTGCAGATCAATCTGCTGATTTTACCAATCTTGCAAAAATGCTATCCGCGCCTGCTGTTGCTGGTTCTGCGGCTGTTCCAGAAAGATTTGCTGAACCGCCAATGATACCGACCGATGACGAAGGCAATCCCATGCCAGGCGTATCGGCCGCGCCTGCAATGCCTGCTGTTGCATCGCGCAGAGCTGGACAAATTGATCCTGAAATGATTGGACAATTTAAAACGCCAGAAACGCAACAAATGGCAATGGCGCAACTGTTGGCACAGATTGGTCCTAAAACTCCAATTAAAGCATCTGCTGGCGATGTATTTTTTGATGCACAAGGTCGGGAACTTTTCCGCGCACCAGACAAAAAAGAATATGGCACGACGCCATCATATGAAAAAGATGATACAAGCCCGACTGGTTATGTTGCGGTTTTGTATGGAAAAAATGGCGATCGCAGAGTGGTGGGGCCAGCAAACCCAATGAATCAATTTACAACAGGAAGTGTTGACGCACAGGAAAAACTTGCACAAGATCGTGCAATATCAGATCGAAACTTCAACCAATTGAATGCTAATCAACAAGCACAATTGAAAAATGAAGCGGCCAGACTAGGCATTAGCGCAGAGCAATTGTTTTTTGATACAGGCGTTCGCGCTGGTGGCGCTGCAATGCCGCCTGCTACCGGCCCAAGTTATTTGCCTGTGCCTGCTGCCGCAGGGGTCGCGCCTGCTGTGCCGGGTATGCCGCCAGCAGCTCGGCCTGTTGGTCAACCTGTGCCTGGTGCCGCGCCTGTGCAAGCTGCACCGCGTATCGGCATGGCGCCAACTCGTCCTGCTCAACCAACTGTTGCGTTTGCACCTAATGCGGTTGGGCCTACTGGTCAAGCTGTGCAAGCAAATCAAACTAATGTTATTCAAACCGCCGCCGGTCCTGTTCAATTAAGTGGGAAAGAACGTCAAAAATTAGCGGTTGCGTCACTTGAAGCGCAACAAAAGAAAGAACAAGGAATGTCTGGTCTTGGTGAAACCATTACTGAAGCCCGACAAATATTGACTGGCACAGATCCATTAACCGGAAGGCCTGGACAAAAACCATTGCCTACCGCCAGTGGGGCCGGCAGTCTTGTTGATTATTTGGGAAATATTGCTGGCGTAGCACCTAGAGGGCAAAACGAAGCAAAACGACTTGAGGTTGTTGCTGCAATATTGACATCAAAAGTGCCCAGGATGGAAGGGCCGCAATCTGATAGAGATGTTGAGCTTTACAAACAAGCGGCTGGTAATGCTGGCAATTCTGGTTTACCAATTAGCACCAGACTTGCTGCATTAGATACCATGCAAAAACTTTATGGCAAATATGAGCGTTTCAACGCGCCTGCGGCAAATCAGCAAACGCAATCACCGCAATCAAATCAGCGTAGATATACGGTGGATTATTAAATGGCTTACGAGATTGAAACAAAAGACGGCATTGTTATCAGAAATATTCCAGATAACATCAAGCCCGATGATCCCAGCGTAAAAGCAAAAGTCACTAATGCGAGACAAGCCCGCATGGCAGAGCAGGGCGCAACTGGTGAGCAACTTTCTGCGCCCGGCATCAATCCAACTGAGGGCATGAGCACTGGACAGCGTTTTCTAGCAGGAACAGGCAAAGCATTTTCTGACATTGGCCGCGGCGTTGGGCAGCTTGTTGGCGCTGTTCCGCAATCTTCTGTTGATGAATCGGCAAGGCTGGATAAGCCGTTAATGAATACCGGCGCAGGTATGGCCGGTAATATTGTCGGAAACGTGGCCGCACTGGCGCCCACTATGATGATCCCAGGTGCTAACACAATGGCCGGCGCCACAATCGGCGGCGGCTTGCTGGGCGCCGCGCAGCCAGTCGAAACAGGGCAATCAAGAACGCAAAATATTGGAACTGGCGCATTAGGGGGTGCTTTAGGTCAAGGTGTTGCTAATGTGATCGGCCGTGTAATCCGTCCTGTTCAGTCGCAGCTCACGCCAGAAGTATCTGCATTGGCGTCTAAAGCTGAAAATGTTTATGGCATTCCTTTGACCGCAGCAGATAAAACAGGATCAAGACCGTTAAAAATTATTGAATCTGTTTTAGATCAATTGCCTTTAACCGCAGATCGTCAGGCATTGGCAAAAGAATTGCAACGATCTGCATTCAATAAAGCTGCGCTTGAAACAATTGGCGAATCTAGCACTAAGGCAACGCCGGAAGTGCTGAATGCGGCACGCACAAGGATTGGCGAATCGTTTAATGATCTATCGGGCAGGAATACTGTAACGCTTGCCGATGATTTTCTTGATTCATTGATAAGCATTGAAAGCGGCATTAATCCGTTTACCAAGCCAGCAGTGCGTGAAGCGATAGACAAAGGGCTTGAACTTGCAACGCAGAAAACAATTAGCGGCAAGGACTACCAAAAGATCAGATCAACGCTCGGCAAACAAGGGAATGATGCGTTTGCCTCTGGCAACAGCGAACTGGGTCAAGCCTTAAAATCCCTTAAAGCTGGACTGGATGATGCCGCGACCGGATCTGTGTCAGCAGCAGACAAAGATGCGTGGAATCTTGCTCGTAAGCAATGGCAGTCTTTAAAGGTTGTTGAAAAAGCTGCGGCGCCAACTTCTGCTGATGCGGTGGCCGGTAATGTATCACCGGCAAAATTGGCGCAGGCGTTAATGTCTGTTGACAAAAAAGGATTTACTTACGGCACCAGCAATCAAAAACTTGGTGATATAGCTAGAATTGGGCAGGCTTTCGTTAAAGAACAAATCCCAAATTCTGGAACCGCGCAACGCAGCTTTTATCAGAAATTGTTGAACAATCCAATTACCGCAGTATTGGAAGGCGGCGTTGGTGGTTTGTCTGTGCCGATGCAAAGAATTATGCAAAGCAAAGCAGGCCAAGCGTATTTGGGGCAGGGTCCGGTATCAGCAAGAACACTTGCACTTGCAAGAAAGCTGCGCGAAGGCGCTGGTATTGTTGGCGGCGCCGCGTTACCAGGTTATGTGGAACAATAAGATGCGTTTTATCTAGTTTGTTTATTTTGGATTCTCCAAATATGAGAATAATTAACTCCATATTTTTTAGCCAACATGGTTTTTGGTTCTGTACTGGCGCGGATGTTTGCAATGTCATCATTAGATAATCGACCATTCCAATGATCAAGGCCGTAATGATGCCTATGTTTATTTGCTGTGTCAGCATTGTTTTCGCGTTTTGTCGCTACGCGCAAATGATCTGGATTGACACATGGAGGATTATCACAAAGGTGCATAATTATCATTCCATTTGGTATTTTTTGTTTAGTAAAAAATTCGTAAGAATAACGATGGGCTCTTACAGATTTTTCACCAGGCATCAAAAAAATTCCGTAACCATAATCGTTTTTTGTTCCGGTCCAAAGCCAGCAATCAGGCGTTTTTTTGATACGTTTTTCAAATACATCGTGAGGGCCAATCAGCGGATATTTGCTCAATTGACCTGCCGCTCTAATTTGGTTATAACATTTTCGACAAAGTTTTCTACCTACGGCACCAGCAACACCGCATCGAACGCAATCAATATTTCCCCTAAACTGGTATGTCATAGAGCCTCCTTAAAAGAGCCTCTAATTTATGCCTTATGTATGGAGGTGTCAAATTAGCTACAACGGCAGCGGGACCTTTAATATAAACACGTCGGGCCAGCCTGTAGTCACAGGCACCGTCATTTCTTCAACAGCATTTAACGCCCTTACAGCGGATCTGGGCACCGGCCTGTCTACGGCAATCACGAAGAACGGTCAAACAACTGTTACGGCAAACATACCTTTTAACGGGTTCAAATTAACGGGTATTGGCGTTGCGACTGCTAGCGGCGACGCGCTGACATATGGCCAGGCGGCAACCGTCACCACGTTGGTGGCGTCAACGAGCATCACTGATTCTGGCCTCACTTCAGGCCGCGTAACCTACGCTGGCACCGCTGGTCTGCTGCAAGACTCTGCTGCGCTAACATATGACGGAACAGCGGTAACAATCAATAAGAACAGTTCTGCATTACCAGCATCGCCTGTTGCGGCTGGAGGTATGCTTTTACAGCTAGGAAATGCTGATGCCGCTCAAACATCAATTGTATTAGATTCTTTTGGAAGTAGTCCCAATTTTAATTTTCGTAGGGCAAGTGGAACAAATGCTTCAAAAACTGCAGTTACTACGGGTGCTATTGGTCAAATTCGCGCTTACGGTTACGGTTCAACTGCTTATTCAGGAATTAGAGGGCAGATAAGTTTCACCGCAACAGAAACTTGGACTGATACCGCTCAAGGTTGCAACATAAATATTTCTCCAACGGCTACTGGTTCAACCACCCTTTCGACTAATGTAGGCTCATTTACCGGAACGGGTCTGGATGTAACGGGAACGCTGAGTGCGACGGGAACAGGACAAGTCGGCACTACGCTAGGTGTTGGCGCTGCAACCCCCTCCGCTTCCGGTGCTGGCATCACTTTCCCCGCCACACAGTCCGCATCAACAGACGCGAATACGCTGGATGATTATGAGGAGGGAACGTGGACGCCGACGTTAACGTCTAGTTCTGGAACGATTACCACACCTGGAACATGCACCGGAACTTATACAAAAATAGGTAGATTCGTAATAATTAGATGCACCACATCTATTACAACACTAGGAACAGCGGCAGGAGATTTAAGAATTTCTGGAAGTCCGTTCGTTCCTGCTGTTTCTGTGGCTGGGTCTGGTCAATGTATATTTAACGGTATTGGGTTGTCCGTTGGTATGGGTTCTTCCTATATAACAGCAGCAAAATATGACGGAACCACAATCCTTACCAGTGCCAGCGCGGGAAATAATATGGTAACAGTCACATTTGAAGTTTAACCCTTAACTACACCGGACTAGTGTAGTCAGACAAAGGAGAAACAAATGAGCATCACCAAAGAAACAGTAATCGACCAAATCACCGTCACTGAAAACGGCACCATCCTATACCGTGAAGCCACGCGCATCATGGAAGATGGCACAGAATTGACCAAGACCTACCACCGCAACAGCCTGACGCCAGCGCAAGACCTGACGGGTGTGCCTGAGAAGGTTGTGGCAATCTGCAATACGGCGTGGACGCCGGAAGTCATCGACGCTTACAAAGCCTCGCTGCCGAAAGTAGAAGATGAACCTGCTCAAGTCTAAAACAGTCTGGTATGCGATTATCATCGCAGTCCTGTCCATCGTTCAGGGCTATATCAACCTGCTGCCGATGACGCCGGTAGCACAGATGTTCATTGGGATAGCGATCTCGGTGGGCATCGTTATTTTGCGTCTACTCACAACTCAACCCATTTCGGAGAAATAAATGATTAAGCTGGAACTGGAACAGAACGAAGTGCAATTCATCCTTAACATGCTGGGTGAACTGCCGTCAAAATCAGGCTGCTTTCCGTTGATCGTCAAAGTGCAGAGTCAAGCACAGCCGCAAGTCGAGCAGCCTAAAGATGAAACCGTAGTCGAAGCGGCTTAAGGGTAAAAATGATGGCATCTCTGACCGAAGTAGAAGGCCGCGTGAACACGCACGAAGCGGTTTGCGAACTGCGCTATGAAAGCATCAACGCCCGTTTAAAGCGCATTGAAGCCGTTGGCCTGACGGCGGCGGGTTCCATCATTATGTTGTTATTGCATCTTGTGACAAAGGCGGGGTAATGGATACCTTTGATATGCTTGTTAAGGCTTGGCCTATACTGCTGGCCCTAATCACGCTTATTATTGTGCTGTCCAAGATTGACCTGCGTGTAGCGGTAATTGAGGAAAAGATTAAAACGCTATTTGAGCTTTGGAACAAAAGGGGCGACAAATAATGTTCCCCCTCGGCGCTATCCTAGACATCGGCAGTAAGCTGGTCGATAAGTTTTTCCCCGATCCCGCGCAAGCTGAACAGGCCAAGCTGAAACTGCTGGAGATGCAACAGACCGGCGAGCTGGCGCAGCTCAACGCCGACGTTGCCGAACAGCACGAGCTGACCGAGCGTCTGAAGGCCGACATGGGCAGCGATTCGTGGCTGTCCAAGAACATCCGACCGATGACGCTGATCGCGATCCTGATCGGCTATTTCACGTTTGCCGGTTTGTCAGCGGCTAAGATCGACGTGAATTCGGAATACGTCCAACTGCTCGGCCAGTGGGGGATGCTCATCATGTCATTCTATTTTGGCGGTCGCACGCTTGAGAAAATCATGGATATGAAGGGGCGGCAAGATGCTAAGTAACTTCCCCGCGTCACTGGCGCTGGTTCTTCAGTCAGAAGGCGGTTTTGTAAATCATAAATTTGATCCCGGCGGCATGACCAACCTCGGCGTAACGCGCAACGTTTGGCGGGAATGGGTTAACCGCGATGTTGACGAGGCCGAGATGCGCTCTCTGACGCCCGAGCTGGTAACGCCGCTGTACAAGCAACGCTATTGGGATGCCTGCAAGTGTTCGGACTTGCAGCGTGGTGTGGATTACGCCGTATTCGACGCGGCCGTGAACATGGGCCCTGGACGCGCAGCGCGGCTATTACAAGCGGCGCTAGAGGTGAAGGCAGACGGTATCATCGGCAGGGCCACAATTGCAGCTGCGACCGCTGCCGATCCCGTTGAGCTGCTGGAGGCGTTCAGTTTGGGCAAGGAGGCGTTTTACCAATCCCTGCCGACGTTTTCGACGTTCGGCAAGGGCTGGCTTAATCGTGTGGCGCACGTTCAAGCGGCGGCAGAGGGGATGATTTCATAATCGTGGAACACCGCGCCCAATTCCGCGCTGCCAACCTTACATGATTTAACCCACACGTTTTTTCCAGTGCTTAAGTGCCGTAGATGACCTCTGCGATCGTGTAATCGTGGTGAAGCATGAGTGCCGCCTTTGCTTTCTTTGCTTTGTGATTTTGCCCCGATCAAAACTGTGCGCCAATCGTATGTCGGAGTTTTACCCTGTGCGATCTTACGGCGGTTTGTAAAAGTGTTTTTGACTTCCGGCCTATAAGACTTGCAGCCGGTTTCAAGAGACTTATACCAGCATCCGACCGTTGCCAACATCAATTCTGCAATATCCTTTTGCACTGGTGCGGCATCATCAATGCCACCATACCTGATTTTATTGTTTTCAATTAAATACACCATAGGCGGCATTGTTTTTGGCTTGATTCCAACCGGCCCTTTCCACATAGTCACAATCACGCCATCCTGCGGATCGGTGCCAGCGACCAGCATCATCACTTCGTAGTCTGGATGATTCCTCGTCGCACCACGCCAGACCACAAAGCATTTCTCAAATGGCGGTCGATACGTCATCAGCGGCTCAAGATCAGCGTTTTCTGTTCCTCGCATTGCTGACGATATATCGAACCACTGTATATCTACTGGATCGAAGTCTCCGTCAATCATCCACTTCAATGTGGATTTAATCAGAGGTGTCATCCGTTCTTCTCCCGCAGCTTGGCTTCAATTATCCTAACAAAATCTCTCATGGTTGCTGTTCCGCTTTGTGGAAACTCAATGGCATTAATCTCCTCATCCGTCAGCCCAACCCATTCCCTGCGCGGCGGGGCGGCGTAAAGAGGAAACCACTTACCCTCTAACTTGCCTGTTGGGTCTTTGCTTGAAGACACAAAACACCAATCCTCTGCTTCTGGCATTGTTGTCCACGCCACAGGTTCCTGTTCCGCAACTGTTAAGGAATTCTTAACGGTTGGCTCCACAAGCGCGGCTTCAAGGGCTGCCAGTGCGTCGTTGTATCTCCGCCACAGTTTGTCAGTCATTTCTTTTCCTTTCCGATCTCGGCAGCAGCGCGGACAATGGCGCGGCGGGTAGCGGCATAGGGGTTGATGCTGCTGTGTTTCTCCCAAAATTTAATCTCCGCTTTTGCCACATCAATGTCCAACTTAATCGCCAGCCGCAGCGCATCGCCTTCATTGATGAGGGGGTTCCACCGACCGCCGCAAGTGCATAAATCGGCGTAAGACCAGTATGCACAGTGATCTTCGTGCGCCCAAAATGAATTGTCGTGTTTGTAATCATTTCCCGCCGCCTTTGCAGCCAGTTTCAGCAATTCCAATTCCTTGTCGTTCATCATTCACCCTCCCATTTTCCAATGGTGCGTAAAAAAGCCTCTGCGCGTTGCGCTGCGGTGGCATCAATGGGGTGTTGCTCGTCCGTTACTATTGATAGATGGCGAAGATAGGTTCCCCAGCCACCTTTCGCGTATAGATTTGGTCTGATTAAAATTTTCTCCGCTTCGTGCATTGCGTTTAAATCGTTGAGATAGTCGGGAATTATTTTTACTACGGCACTGTTAACCCAATTCTTTCGACGCTCCTTTGCGGCAGATGGAGTAAAACACCCACGATTCCACGCAGCGGGATCATCTGGGTTTGGTTTTGTTAAAACTTCTAACCCACACGCTTCCGCAATAGCGATTCGTTGTGCTTCTGGTGTCATCATTTCCCGCACTCCTTCATTGCCGCGTCAATTGCGGCTTTAAAACAATACCGATACTTCTCAGCATCCTTACGCAGTTCTTTTATTATTTCAACGTAGTCACCCTTAAACCCATCAAGGGCTTGCTCAACTGCATAAGCAAATTTTCTTCTGTCGTTCAGTTCCTCCTGTGCCTCGGCAAGTTCGCGCTCAAGCCGGTCAATACGCAAACCCTGTTCTATGTATGTCGGTATCAGTCTGCTCATCGCATCACCTCAATGCCGTAAAGCATAATCAGCGCAAAAATAATTATCAGGCCGGTTACGCCAGCATCAAAAAAGCCCTCGCGGTAACAATGCTTACAATGCGGCGTATGGATCTGCCATTCTGGTTTTTTACCGTAAACATTTTTCCAGTCAATCATTTGTAGATCCTCCGATCTTTTACAGCCAGAAAAGACACGCTTTTGCGGTCAAAACAAGATTTACATTTCCATATCCGGCGTGTGCCTTTGGTGATCTTGACCAGCTTGTAACCGGCCTCTCGTCGGCAGGACTGACAGATAGGCGCGATCATTTCCGCACCTGCTTGATGGAAGGCACTCCTTGCACCTGTTGGCGGTAACGCCGGATCGTGGCGCCCACATCGGTTTTGGCTACGTTTGTCGGGATGAAAGGGAACTCAATAATGTAGATCTTGCGCTCGCGCAGGTAGGCAATGGCAGCTTCCAGTTTCTCGTTCATCTGCCTTTCCTTTCGTTCCAGCGTGAAATTGCAACTTCAAGCGGTTGATCGGTATCGTGGTGCGGGCCGATCATCTGGCAGTTATCGCAACAGATGGCGATGACGTTCGGTTTCACTTCGTCAACGATAACGTCGCCATTTCCGCAAAACGGGCAAATCGCAATAACAATTTCGCGTTTCTGGCGCTGCTCTCGGGCTGTTTCCCAGCGGTCCAAGTCCTGGCTGAATTCGCGCTCAATCTGATCAAACGCATCTCTGCTCATTTTGTCACCTTTTTGGCTTTTTTCGGTTTGTCGGTTTTTTCCCACGGCAGATCGTCGACCAGATCCGCAAAATGGTCAACCTGCGCGGCTGGCGTAATGTCGCAGTCAAACTCCGTCTTGATGGCAGTCAGGGCAAAGTCTCCGAGCAGTGACTTGTCGACCAGGTTGGTTATATCCAAACTGGTATAAACTGGCTGGGCAAACTCGGCGCCGGTCAGCTTGTTGCGGTAGGTCAGCAGGTTGTTGGATGTGGCGTCCATCAGCTCGGCGAATCTACCCAACAGCGTTGGGATATGGCGGTGCTCTCCGCATCCTTTACGTTGCGCTGATACATCCATGTCTGGTTTAGCCTGTGCACACGACCAGCGGCCGTCTCCGTCAGTCTCAGGGGTGCTGTGGGCGCAGGTTCGGCAGCTCACGGCGGGTGCTTCTGTGCCGTAACACTGGTTTTTAAACCGGCAGAATTTGCAGGTGAATCCTTCGGCGCTGTCGGCAATTGTCACGGCCGGTTCGGGTCTTGTGATGATGCGCTCGGCTCGCTGGATGGCCTGATCAAAGGCATTTTTGTCGAATTCAATGCGCTCGGTGTAAATGTCGTCAGTGTCCTTGTTGACCATCAGATACATGGCGCGAGTGAGCTTTGCCCAGCCCATGTATACTTGCATCTGCACCCAGTGTTGCGGTTTGGCCTCCTTTACGCCTTTTTTGACCATTGCCGAAAACGACTTGGCGTTTGCGGTCTTGAATTCCAGCAAATGTGGCGTTTTGGGCGCTTCTGGCAAGCCTAGCCCAACACCGTCAAGACTGCCTGCAAAGTGCCCGCCAACGGCTTTATAACGCCACTGGTTGCCGTCTGCATCCTTATCCCACACCTCAACGCCGATGTTTCTCAAGTCTGCGATCAGGCGCGGCTCTTGATGGTTGCCGGTGTCAAACAAACGCAGCATCCGGCCGTCAAATTCTTGTTGTTTTGCCCAGCGGAAAGACAGCCACAGGTAACGATCACACTCGTGGCCGATCTCGCTGGCGCCAAGATGCGGGCGCCCCTGCCGGTCGGCGCTGGTTTCGTAGTGCCGGAATATTGCGGATCTGGTGCTATTCTGCGGTTCTGGTAATTCTGCCATGATTCCTCCGATGACGCCGGGGCGTTGCCGCCCCAGCTTGTGATTACTTCTTTGCCCAGGGCGTGGCTGCCGCAACCTTGCCAGTGGCAAAAGCTGCCGGTGCTGCCGGTTTAGCTTTAGGCGCCGGTGCGCCGGTGGCCGTCGAGTATCCCTTGATGCGGTTGGTCATCTGGCCGCTCGCCGGGTTCATCTCCTGCACCACGTCGACAACCAGCGGGATACCGTGGAGTTCCTCGCTGTCTTGCGGTTCCAAAACCCCGACGCAGTGGCAAATCGCTGAAAGCTCACGCTCGGCGATCTGGACCGCCGTGGCGTTGGGGTTGACCAGGTTGAGGCGGGTCCAGAGTTTCCGGCCCGTGTGCTTGGTGTCGCCGATGACTTCCATCGTCAGCATCAGATACTGCCCTGTGCCGGCTTTGGTGTCCTTCATCTCAGAATCCGTGATGATGACTTCGAAGCGGCCAGCGGGAAGGGCGTCGAAGGACTGTTGCGGTTCTACAGCTGCGGCATTGAAATTAAGTGAGGCCATGTTATTTTCCTTTGGTTTGGTTGGGTGCTGCGGGTGCTGCGGTTGTCATTGCATCTGCCAGTGATTGCCAATCAAACGGCAAACTGTCGGGCAGGCTGTAACGATTCTTTGCAAGATAAGCGGGTTTCTCGGACGTGTAGAGCAGGCGCTCTCCGGTCGAAATCCCGCGAGTGACTTTATTATTAAAGCCAACATCTGCGGTCTTGACGGTGGTGCGGTAATTTGCAAAACCAACCACGTCGCAAAACTCTTGCAGCAAGGCACTGCTGCGACCTTGCAGCTTTGGCTGGTATCTCTCAAACGGATCAACCTCGGGGCTGTCGAAACGCTTGATTTCGCTGTGGGCCAGCATGATGGACGCCATGCCGCGAGCACGCAGATCGTTGATGCCTTCAAGGATCTTGCGCCAGTAGTCGGCAGCGATCACCGCCCCCTTGCCGAATCCCAACGCCTTCTCATCATACTTGGCGTTAATGTCTTGCCAGATCAGATTGTCAAGCCAGTCGAGGCTATCGATGACGACGGTTTGGAAATCGTGCTCGCCTTTAAGTGCAGCCAACGCATCGTGCACATCTGACAGCTTGGTTGCCAGTGGGAAGTGGTCCACCTCCAGCTTGCCCAATCCATCCTCGGTCAGGATGAAGATCGGCGATGGACTACCGGCGGCAAAGGTGGTTTTGCCGATGCCATGCACGCTATAGATCATGATGCGAGGCGGTTGCAGCGTGGTATTGCGTGATACCGATTGCAGGTTAATTGCCATGATTCCTCCGTTAATTTAATGAAAACAGTAAAACAACAAAAATCCAAAGTGATGCGAACATTCCCAACACAAGAATGCAATCAAGAATAATCTGTTTCATATTTGCCCCCGATCGTCGGCTATGTCTTGCGCCATTTCTTCGACCATGTGTGTGTCGTCAAAATACTCTTTAAGGCGGATACGCATCATTTCACGCACACTGTCAAAACAAGTGGTCATTGCGTCTTTGTTGCCGATAAGTGCAAGAACGACATACTGCGCTAATCTTTTGGTTTCTAACTCATCGGCAATGAATTCGGCAAGATCAAACTCGCAACGGCCAAGCTGAGGATAACGGCCAGTAGAAAGCACTTCATCAATGATTGCGTTGAGCGCCTCGGCGCGGTCATTGTCTGACACTTTGCAGGCTTGCCGGTTGAAGGGGAAGCAACGCTTGCAGTCGTCGGCACCGCAGAGGCAGGGTTCTATTGTCATGATGTTTTCCTTTTGTAGTAAGCCAAAGTAATTAGCGCATCGTCGCGGTACTTTTCGGCATATTGCCAACCGTCGCGCCATGCGTTCTGGAACGACCTTGACCATGACAACCGCCCGGACGGTTTACGCTTGTCTTGATACGGGCATTCGCCTATTAATTCGCCGCTTAAAAACGCCGCAGCGCCTTTGAGAAAAGCGCCCCGCAAGGCGCGATTCCAAGACATAAAATTAGGCGGCATCATTATGACGCCATCCATTCATCATAAGATTTAAGCGGCGCGCCGTTGCGCGTAATGTCGCCGCCTTTGCCGTTGTCGGCGCAAGCCAAGTAAATTTGATATTCGGCATCGTTAGAACCACGAGCCTGAGTTTGCCATTCGGCATTGACTTGAAGATTTGCGGAAGTGTTCATTTTGTTTCCTTTCGGTTGGTCGGTCGGTTGGTTTCTTCTGTTGCGTTACTGCATGGCTCACAATATAATCGGGCAGAAACAGGTTGTCAACAACTTTCTGCAACTATTTTATAGGGGTTCAAATTCGATGCGAACGAGTGATGCGGTTACATACTTTGACGGGCGCCGAGCACTGGCCGAACGACTAGGGATTAGCACCCAGGCGGTGGCTAAATGGGGCGACGCGGTGCCAGAGGGCGCCGCCTACAAATTGCAGATCCTGACGAACGGGCGCCTGCGGGTAGATCCTGCGCTTTATCCTGGTCGGTGGCGCCGGAAGGCGGGGAAATGATGCACCACAAAGCAAAAATACCCTTCAGCATAGTGCAGGAAGCCCGACACCAGCGGCAGCGGTTTGGCAGGGCATACTCTGTCATCGCTGCCTTTTACGATGTCAGCATGTGGACTGTGCGCGACTGGTGCGAGTATCGGACGAGGATTACGAGATGAAAACCGACCAGCAAATTATTGCCGAACTCCGAGCACGAATTCGGGTGCTGGAAAAGGCACTTCTCGCGCTTGAAAAAGATTATGAGAAGCTGAAAGAGGGGGTGGCAAAATGAACGTCAAAAACGCTATCAGACCTGAAAACCTAACTTGCCCGTCCTGCGGCTGCAAGAACTTCCAGACGGTCGAACGGGCGGCTGGTCAGAGTTTTGTCTGCAAGGACTGCCGAAAAACTTATAAGCGCAAATCAACGAGTGGCAGCGGGCAGATTGCGGGGCGGGTTTATTATCGGACTCAAGAGCCATGAACCGAGGGGATAGCATGACAGACACAGAGAAAGGCGCTGCAAAAGCCAGCGTCAAGAACAGCGAATTCCTGCAACTGCTTTATTCCGGTATTCCCGAGAAGTCTAGCCTGTGGGTTACCTCGTTCTACGGCAATCCTGATTTGACGGACAGCGGCAATTGGTTTGGGCGCCCTTACAGGCCGGACCGTCACGCACTGGTTGACTCGATGGTCACCGTGAATTCCTACTTTTCGGTAGCGGCACTGTCGCCGACCGCAGATGGCGAGATCCGGCGCCGGAAGGCGAATTTTGAGCAGATCCTGGTCCTGGTTGCCGACGATGCGCTGATTGACGACATAAAAGGCACCGTGTCGTATGTGCTCAACACCAGCCCGGGCAAAGCGCAGATCGGCATCTTTATCGACAAGGACGATCCAGACGCCAAGAACCGCAACCTGGTCGACTCCATCGTCACGCGCATGGCCGAGAATGGACTGTTGCGAGCTGACGCCAGCGGGAACAATTCGGTGCGCTATGTTCGGCTGCCGGTCGGCCAGAATCAGAAACCGCGGGAAACGGGGCCGTGGGATCACCAGCTCGCGGTCTGGAACGCCGACTGTGTGCTCTCTCTGGCCGATGCCGCGGCAGTATTCGGGATCGACGTGGACGAGCTGCGGAAGATTAAAGAGGCGGCGCCAGCCGATGCCAAAAGCTCAATCTACGATGGTCAGGCCGATCTGCTGCGTCTGACCGCCAGCAATATTGTGCGCGGCGAACGGCTGCACGAATCGATCAACGAGATGGCGTTTAGCCTGGTTGCCTGCGGCACGCACCCCGGCACCGTGGTGAGCACACTCAGGGGCTTGATGGAATCGTCACTGGTGGCGAAGGATGACCGCTGGAAAGCACGCTACGACGATATACCGCGGTCTGTGACGACGGCAGTAGAGAAGCTTAAGGATGACAAAGCGCCGGAAGTCACGCCGCAAAACCATCCGTTTGCCAATTTCCTGCCGTATGCGTTGGGCGACCTTGAACCAGACGAATTCATCTTCGACGACATTCTGATCGCTGGCGTAACCCTGCTGGCCGGGTTTACGGGTATCGGCAAGACCACCGCGCTGGTGCCGCTGATGACACGGGCAGCGCATCTGTGCGCGGCCGACGATACATTGCGGCCGCTGCTACGGCGCAAGGTTATTTATGTGTCAGAAGATCCAAAGCAGGTCGTGCGGGTCCTAACCTCGATGCGCGTGGCCGATGAGCTGACAGCCAGTGATGCCGAAATTAGCGAATGGTTCAAGATCGTGCCTGCCAAGCGCATGGATGCCGCTTCCATCGTTAAGGTGCGGGAAATCTACCAAGCTATGGTTTACCGGAATATCTCTCAAGAATCAGGCGTTTCTTACGACGCATTGCCGATCGTGGTGTTGGATACTAGCAATGCGACCATTGAGCTAGAAAACGAATCCGACAACTCCGAAGTTGGAAAGGCAGTTTCGACACTTAAAAGCGAGCTGGGCGGGATCCCGTTAATTATTGTGGCGCATTTAGCCAAGACGCTGAAAAAGGCCGATATCAGCGACATGACCAGCCGCGGTGCCGGTGCCTGGGAAGGCGACGTCAACCAGGTGCTCTACATGACCAAAGAGGATGACGGCGCCCGGTGGCTGGACGTTGCCCAGGCCAAACACCGGTTTGTCACAAAGGCTGACGGCATTGTGTTTCGGGCATTCGGGTCCGAAATAAAAGGGCGGGATGTGCTCGGGAACGAAAAAGACCTGTTTTTAATGCACTGTCGGCCGGAAATGGTGCAGAAGGGTGGTCGGGAGGCTATGCAGGAACAGTCAAAACAGGCCGCTGCGCGTAAAAAAGAGATTGCAGGGCAGATGGTTAAGATCGGCAGGAAAAAGAGCGTGACGGCCATCTTGAACGGTCTGGCGGCCGATGAATACATGACCAAGACAGAGCTGGCTGAGGCTCTGGGCAAGGATAAGCCCGCCACGGTCTGGCGGCCGATGAATACATGACCAAGACAGAGCTGGCTGAGGCTCTGGGCAAGGATAAGCCCGCCAATCTGAAACTCATTAACGAAATGATTGAAGGCGGTTTAATCGAGCAATTCGTGCCCACCAAAAAGAGGGCTAAACAGCATACAGAAGGTTGCAGGATGTCTGGGAAAGGAGCCCAAGAATACGAGAATTTGAGCAATGGCAAATAAACTACCGCATGGCTACCGCTTCAAAATTTTTAGGCATTTTGAAGCGGTAGTAATCCATGCGGTAGCCCTTAAGGGAAAAACCTCTGCTACCGCATCATTTATTTGATGCGGAAGCAGATTAGCAGATGTTCGTTCTACCGCTTGCTACCGCTTACTACCGCATGAACTTTTAAAGGCAGAAAATGACACCAACCCAACGCAGTCTGGCAGCTCTCCGCGAACTCGGTTACCTAGTCGAAGTGGTCGAGAAATGGAATTCATTTACCCGAACGCGGAAAGACTTGTGGGGCTGGGCCGATTTGTTGGCCATCCGGCGCGGCGAGGTGCTCGCGGTCCAAGTCACCAGTGAGGGCGTGGCTAACAGGGTTAAAAAGGTTACGGACTCGGAAACGATCGCCCGGGTGCGGGAAGCTGGGGTGCGGGTTGAGGTTCACGGCTGGCGTAAAAACGTAAAAGGGCGCTACGTGCAGCGAATTGTCGATTTATCCTGAATTTTTGGCTTGCGTGCTGAATTATTGTGCACTAAACTGGGTGGGCGTTGATCTCCTCCGTGAAACGCAAACCCGCTAAACGGCGGCTTGGATGTTGCGGGCATCCACCCGGCGGTCGCCGTTGCCTTACGAAAGGGCGCTTGTGGATCATCAGAAGAACGCCGCGCTGTTTGTCAGTGTCCTGTTCCATTCGGGCACAAACGCCCATTTTATGCACTTGCAGACGAAAAGCTACAGCGAGCACAAGGCGCTCGAAACCTACTACGACGAGATTATCGACATTGTTGACCGCTGGGCCGAGGCGTTTCAAGGTTGTTATTCAGTGATCGAAACGTATCCTTCGGACTTCCATATTGCCAAGTCACCGCTGCCCTATCTGGGCAAGATTAAGGATTTTGTAGATTCAATCCGCAAGGTGCTGCCGGACGAAACGCAGCTGCAAAACATTATTGATGAGGCGTGCGAGCTGATTGACTCGACGATCTACAAGCTGAAGGTGTTGAAATAATGCCTTCTACGTCACCCGCTCAAGCTCGCATGATGGCCGCGGCCGCGCATGATCCGAAGTTTGCTAAGAAGGTCGGCGTGCCGGTTTCTGTGGCGCGAGATTTTAACCAGGCGGACAAGGGAAAAAGGCTGGCTGAGGCGTTGAAGCGGATGCCTAATCGCAAAGAGTGATAAAGAGCGACCAAAACCAATGGCAAAAGGAATAAAGACTGGCGGCGGTAGTCGGCAAGGTAAGCCGAACAAAACGACGCAAGATGTGCGTGCTGCCATTGCTACGTTTGCGTCAGCGAATGTGGGCGAGATGAGCACATGGCTTGAGCAGATCGAAGATCCGGCCAAAAAACTGGATCTTTTTTTGCGTGCTATCGAATATCACGTTCCCAAGCTGGCGCGGTCCGAGGTCAGCGGGCCTGATGGCGGGCCGCAGGTTGTTGAAGCCACTTGGCGGCTGACCGAGTGAATATCGTTAAAGTCGAGATCCCATACGCGCCCAGACGGGCGTTTATGCCTTTCCACAACCGTACGCATCGCTGGGCCTGCCTGGTCGCGCACCGGCGAGCCGGTAAGACCGTGGCGGCTATCAACGACATGATCCGCGCTGCCTTTACTAGCAAGGACCAGATGCCGCTATACGGCTACGTGGCGCCGTATCGGTCGCAGGCTAAATCGGTGGTTTGGGATTATTTGAAGCATTATTCCGCGCCAATTAGTAAAGAATCAAACGAGGCCGAACTGACCGTCACGCTGCTGAACAACAGCAAGATCCGGCTATTCGGTGC
>Ga0208916_10000307_pt1 | contig 24051 bp, 46 predicted proteins | sample DEB19_08_DNA_5_FD_184523 | JGI IMG/M metagenome (GOLD analysis project Ga0208916, IMG submission 184523) | Aqueous microbial communities from the Delaware River and Bay under freshwater to marine salinity gradient to study organic matter... | ecosystem: Environmental > Aquatic > Marine >... | reverse complement strand
TTCCCCATTTAAGAGATCACAAACATCTTTTGCTAATTTCTCTTGCCCGTACTGAAATGTTACAACGTGCGTGCCATCTATTTTTAAAATAGCTCTCTTTAAATGCCTACCTATTCTAAACTTCGCTAGTGTAGGCTCTTCCTGTGTTACACCCATTTTCAAAAAGGCAAATCAGTTGTATCAACTTTGACAGGTTCAACATCAAAATTATCTGACTTTAATGTAAGTGGTTTGAAATTTTGGTAAACCCATTGTTTCATATTAAAAAAGTGTTGCCATTCACCTTCATAATCCCAATCATCTTTAGCTTTTTCATGTGCTAAAATGTAATCAGTGTGTGCTTTGCTCAAAGCCATGAATGATTCATTGTCAAGGTCATATACCAGACCAAATACAACAACTAAGTGAGAACCTCGAATTGCCATCGCTTTTTTTTGTTTTTAAAAATTACAGTGTTTCATAGTTAAGTACGTGTAGCCGCTTGCACTCCGCATATACTTGATACATTATAGGGCATTTAAAACATCCTGTATCTCAAAGATATTGTCCCTGACTCCAGATTGTTCTTCTTTTGAACTTTCCCTATCTGAACTACAATAGCAATCAATTCTGTTTTTTATTTCGTTTGCAATATCTTCTGCTTTATTGCCTTTCCATTCGATTACAATATCTTTTAGTGCAATCACAAGTTTATCAAAGTTGTCCATATTATTTGAATTAAAAACGCCCTATAACAATGTATATAGCAAATTGGGGGCGTGTGCCAGTTTGCAATATTTGTGCTGTTAATTTACTTTTTCGCAAGTTGAAAGGTCAGCACATTTAATCCCCAACTTGCCATATACTCAACGTTAGTGGCAACCTTAGACGACATTACCTACAAATTGACCACTCTTTAATTCAATGTGAAAGCATCCAGTTTGAGCCTTGCAATCCTCAATCCAATTTTCCCAATTATCAGACACCAACTGAATAAATTTTTCGTTGTTACCACGTTTTTTGTAACGCTCAATATATTCTGACTTCAATTCTTTTGCAGGGTATATCAAAACAAAAGGCAGATTGTTTAAAACAAGAGCATCTCTTACATCTTTATGACTGCTTATAAAAACTCTTGCATATCCTTCTGTAATTTTTTGTTTAATATGCTCAATGTAATTTTCAGGGAAATTGGATTTATCAAACTTACTACTATCACTATCTGTTGCAAATCCTTGTGGCATATAGTCAACATCTACATTACAATAGTGCGACTTTCCAGTCCCGGGAAAGGCTGCCACTAACATAGTATTGCCAATAGTGGGGCGGACATCTAAACTTGAACTTGTGTGCATATTTTAAACTTTTGGTTTTAAATTAAACTTTAGTGGTACAATGCCCCACCATCGGCAATACTCGGAACGTTGTGTGTAATACCCGCCCGACAATTTACAGTTTCATTGCGCACAGTCAGGCACATTTGCATTGCCACACGTCCGACACTCAAACCAAAGCATCTCGTATTTTTAGTATTCTCATTTGCAGTTGTTTTTAGTTAACTCGGCTTCTGCTTTGCCACATATCTTGCACATGCTGAGCACTACTTCACCGTTTCTGTCTTTGATTGCTTCAGGTGCATCTTTGTCTTTGGTTGTATACAATTTATGCTTTGGCATTATAGTCTCATAGTTTATAATTAGTTTCGGCAAGCTGATAGGTTCATGCAATTTATCCCCCAACTTGCCATATACTCAACGTTAACTGCCATTTGTGGACACACCCTGTAAGCACTTGCATTTATCCTTTAGTGGACAGTTATTAATTGTTTTATACTCGTCTTTTAAATTTGACGGACAACTTGCAGATGCAATCCTATTTAATAATTCATCCTTAGCAATGTGCAAGGTTCCGGTAAAGTAATCATGCTTTTTTGCGACTTCGAGAAAGTTTATAATTCTTTCCAAAGCCCATTTCATAGCCTGGAAATCTAATTGCCATTCATAAGCAGCTTGTTCACCAACAGCAAACAGGCTTTTTTCATCCGTCCATAATCCTTTATGGCGGGTATATTTTTCAATAACATCTTTATGCCTCATAAAAATTTATTTTCCAGTTACAAATTCATTTACCCAATAATCAGAAACCATTATAACGCCTCCGTATTTATTTTTATACCAATCCATGTAATCCGACAAAATAGTTATTTCATCTATTGTTTCCTTTGCTTCTTGAACGCTATCCACATGGATTGTTTCATTGAAGTTTTTAGAACCGGTTTTTCTGATACATACCATATCAAAATAGGCAGGGTCGCTAAAAATTTCGTAGCCTTTATAATTATTCATATTTTTATTTTTTTTAGTGTGACAAAAAACGGCAGTTAACATGGGTATTTATTAAACTGGGGCGGACGAAGAACACTCATCAATATTTTTTCAATTTAGCTGCATCTATGGGCTGGGCTGACTGTCCGCTATTGCCCCAGCTTCATAAATACCTGTGCGTTAGCGGCAAGCGTAGGACACCGCTCCGAATGAACAGCATCCTACACAAACCGAAAAAGGCTACACTATTTCTCGTAAGTGCCGTAAATTTCTTTCTGCCGTTTCGTTCAAGTCGTTTAATCGAAACAACAAACGGGGAGCTTCATTTAGAAAATGAGATTGTCCGCTCCGATTGAATAACCCTCGGCTTGAACCTGAAAATATGCATTGACGTTGTTGTCGATGTTTTTAAGATTGACCTCTGCCTCAGAAATTTTCTTCTTCAATGAAATCTCAAGTCTTTTCTTGTACCTCATAATCGCCTTCTGCGTAAGAAGTTCAAAAGCCATAGCCTCATGACCCCACCTTGCAATAAGATATTTTGTATTATCCCATTGTCCAGTTTTTACAATCCCAACTGCAAGCGGGTCAGGCTCCTCATCGTCAGCCCATATTTCAATCTTATCAAAATACCCCTCTTTCTCGGACAGCGCAATCAATGAAAGAACCTCGAGCGGAATCGCAGTCTTGCTGTATTCTTTGTAATTCCGCCTAGCGGGGCAAATCGTTTCAAATACCCGCTTCTGAATTTCATTCATAGCTTCAAATGGGATCGGGGATTTATTAGGCTCCGCTAGTTCTAACTGCTTATTTAGACCAAGCTCAGCGCATTTATCCATCCACTCCTGTAATTTTTCGGGGTCATGAATCAATTCTGTCGACTCTTTGACTAAAAATGTTTCTACCATTATTTTCAATTTTTAAAGTGTTTTCAAATAAAGGGGGCCATCCGCTAGCCCCCGACCTAAACCTGTTTTAAGAACGTCCTTTTGCGGATTATTTAAGTTCAAATTCTGCCTTAAATGGGACTTTTGCGCTCTCCCTTACCGTTAAGTCTATTCCATGAATCTCGGCTAGTACGTCTATTACTGCCATAAGTCCGTTGAACATATAGTCATCCTCATTGGCTCCATATTTAGCAGATTCAAACGCCTTTTCAACTTTAGCCAATTGCCGCCAAGTATAACCAGTAGAGTCTATTTGTTCCTTAGCAATTCCTCTATAACTATCAGGCCTGAGGTATTGTGTGTAGTATATTGGCGTTCCAATTGTGCAGAAAACTTTAGCCCATCCTTGTTTAGATGGATAATCACAATGAAAATTTGTTCCTTGCCATTTATATCTTTTTTCTTGCCAGTCTTTTATGAGAGTGCGATTAAGACCGTTAGCTACCAGATTTCCAACAGCACAGGCATAACAATTACCATGCTCTAAAGTATCATTCAGGTACGCTTTTAGTAGTACATCTACTGAGTTTTCAAAAGTGGCTTTCATTTCTTTGATTTTTTGGCGTTTACTTCTTTTAGTAGTTTTGTTCCATCCTCAAGCTCAACAAGCTGTTGTTCTATTTAATAATCGTTTATAAATTTACATTCCGACACCGAATATTTTTTCTCTTTGATTAGCTTTCTTCGCCAATCTATAGTAAAAGTTTGAGTATTATATTTTGGCTTAAATAGCTCCATCCACCTACGTTCATAATATTTGTTATCCTCACACTCGATGAATTTTATACAATCAAATTTTTTGTCATAATGTCCAATCATCCTTCTAGGAAAATCTCTAGTTGCACCTATATAAACTACCTTTCCTAAATGCATCAAAAAATAAATGCCTTTTCGTCCTGTGATTATGGTCTCCATTATTTTACCCTTTCAATAAATATCCTCTTTTCCTCATTGACCAGTTTAAATTTGGCCTTACCCCTCTTATTGAATGACCTCAAAAACTGATGGCGGTATTCTTTGGTCTTGCCCTTAATCTCCATTTTTGAGCCAATTTCGAGGCTTTCAACGTCATATATTGGTTTTCTTCCCTGTTTCATGATACATAGGTACACAAAGATTCCAGCTTTACAAAATTTTTATAAAAAATATTTTACCAATCCCTTGTGCTATACATTTTTTATAGTACCTTTATTTCATCAAACGGTACGCGACCGACTCGCGGGCCACTTTCTTAACCCTTTAAACTAGAAATTATGAACTATACCCCTCAATCACCTTTTCACATGACCTCAAGCGAGGTCAGAAAAATGGAACAAGAATCCGCAAGCGTGGTTAAGTTTAACCCACATTTAGGGGAGGAAGGCGAGATTTACGAACGTTGTCACTTCTGCTCCGTTAATGTTCCTGAATCATCTATGGAGGCCATTGACGGCTATCTTCTTTGCTCCGATTGTTACGAGAGTTACGCTAATACACCAGAACAAGAAAACGACTAAAGACTATGACCCAAGACATTATAGAATACCGAGGCTTTAAAATTGAAAAAGATTTAGAGCCGTGGGCAATAAAATTTAATATGTTCTACAAGTATTATCGAGATGAGGAAAATATTTACCGCGCCTCAACAATTGAAGATGCCAAGGCGGGTATTGACGAATATGTTAGCAATGAGGAGTATTTGGATAGACTCAGAAAGATTTGACGAACAAAACTAAACTACAAATGAGTAAGAGAGAATTAGCACTACAGTACGCTGAATCATTCCGTTATAAGAAACAAGAGAATGGATGGTTTTCGGAGAAAGTATCTGATTTTTTAGCTGGTTATGATGCTGGGTATAAGCAAGCCAAATCCCTAACCCGAACAGTAGACGAACTTTCAAGAATGATAGCTAAAGACGAGGAGGATAAAGTAGAGCTTTTGACTGCTCTGACTGTGCTTAACAATTTGCCAATAGAGCATGATGAAAACGGTCACGCCTTTAAAAGGATTGATTGTCGCTCGATACTTGGGCATGGCGCAGAGTTACAAGAACTCATCACCAAACACTCAAAGAAATGATCTACAAAAGCATAATCAAATTATCGGACGGGGTTTTTACAATTACCCACTCCGAAAAGTGGCAACCTATGGGATCATTGGGAGTATTCAAAAGAGCGGACGGAACTCTCTCTTGTATGTTTAGCCGACCGATGGGAACGCTTATAAAATACCCGTGTGGAACTAAGAGATTTATTCCTGAACATACGGCACCAGATTTGAAAACTTTATTTGAAATGATATGAAACATATACACTTCATAGGCTACCACATTAAGACGGGGGAAAGGGAATACCAGTATTTCCATAACGTCCCAGAAAAAGAGAAGAACAGATTTGCTGACTTCCTTAGATCACTAGGGTACTTAATAGAATTTGAACAAGGTAAAATAATAGCGAAATAAACTAACAATAAAAATCATGGGAAATACAATGTATCCAGACTCTAAAACAAGAGACAAGGATTATCAGACGAGGAAATAATTAAACGATACAGAAAATGAAAACACTATTTCAATTCATCGACCGCAACAACAAGACTTACAGATACTCTGACTCTATTCCCATCACCAAAAATTATCATGTAATCTCTAAGCCCGGCTTTTATATTCCCGAAAAAGACCTAAAAGAAAGAGGCTATACCAACTTAGGAAAGTCTCTTGAAATGCTCCGACAAATGGGCAAAGTCATTGATTTTTAGTATCTTAAAGTAACCAAAAACAGCATATATGAAAAATTACAGAATTGTTTTAATTGAGTGTAAGTCTTTGAAACTACTCAAAGAATTGCCTCCGCTACAAATGGAATCAATCGAACACGCTAAGGCTTTTGGGGAGCGTCACTTTTCCCCGCTTAGAAACAGATTTGTTGGCGTTGAGGCCATGCCAGAAAAGTAACCAAAATAAACCCACATCTATAATGGAGACTAAGCCAGAAAGGAAAACGCCTACCCTTCCCAAAGTTCCTGAGAAGTTTAAGCTGCCAACGTTGCAAGAGCTTTTCTCGGACGATATGAAATTGGCCGGAAAGAGTGAAGCACTAAACGCTTTGCTTAACCATGAGCCTAAAAAGGAATGGGTAAAGACTCACCCGTTCATAAAAACTCATAGGTATTTGCCTATAGACAAGGTGGAGTATCTGTTGCGAAAGATATTCAAATACTACCGCATAGAGATCACCGGACAAGGTACTTCGTTCAATGGCGTATGGGTTACCGTTAGAGTCCATTACTTCAATCCGGCCACAGGCGAAATGAATTTTCAGGATGGCATAGGCGCAAGCCAATTGCAGACCGCTAAAGGCACGAGTCCGGCAGACCTTAACAACATCAATAACGGGGCTATATCAATGGCCTTCCCGTTGGCTAAGACACTGGCAATTAAAGACGCTTGTCAGCTTATCGGTAACATATTTGGAGCAAACCTTGACCGTCAGGATACAATCCAATTCACACCGGATGAGGCTATAATTAAAAGCCGTGAGGATCAGCGCAAAGAGATGCTACAACAAAACGGGGTAGAAGTATGACGTTTACCGACTATAAATTTCATCCCTCTTCTTTGGGGTTGATTATGACTAACTCCAAAACCAAAGATCCTTTAGGCGAAACCGCCAAAGCCCACCTAGTTCAATGCTACATCGAACACAAGTACGGACGTTACAAAGAGATTCATAACAAGTACATTGAAAAAGGATTGATGGCCGAGGAGGATTCTATTGACCTTTACTCCCTTGTGAAAAAGAAGATGTTTGCAAAGAATAAGGAGCTATTGAGCAATGACTACTTTGTTGGTACTCCTGACTTATTCGAGGGATCGACAATCAAAGAGGCTACGCTTATTATCGACCTTAAAACGTCATGGGATATATTTACCTTCTTTTCATGTATGGTAAAGCCATTGGATGTTAAATACTTCTGGCAGCTACAGGCCTACATGGACTTAACAGGAGCTAAAACTTCAAAGTTGGTTTACTGCCTTGTGAATACCCCTCTTAAACTTGTCGAGGACGAAAAGAAAAAGGTCATGTGGAGGATGGGCGTAATTGACGAAGAGGCAGACGAACTGTATCAAACCGCTTGCAATGAGATCGACAAGAATTCAAACTATGACGACATCCCAATGGAAAAGAGATACATCGAGTTTACTATTGACCGCGATCAGGAAAAAATAGACGCGGCCCATGAACGGGTGGAAGTTTGCCGTAAGTTTCTAAACGAATTACCACAATGAAAACCCAGATGCAAGAAACCAGCCTCGATGCATATCGGGCGGTCGACCTAACCAAAACCGAATCAGAGGTCTACGAGGTAATTAAAAGGATTCAGCCATGTTCTAATCAGGACATATCTAAGGCTATCGGATGGCCTATAAACCGCGTGACAGGACGAACTAACGGGCTTGTGGGCAAAGAGAAAGTCATTGAGCATGACAGGGTGAAGCAGAACGGAAGGACGGTAATAAGATGGAAATGTAGTGATAACCAATTAAATTTATTCCAATGAAAATGTGCGACCGTTACAAATACGCTGATATAAAGCTGGTCAGTACCGGCATAGGAAAGATTTACATTCACTTGAATTAATGCCTAAGCTATCAGAAGAAACAGAGAGGGCGGTAAGGGCGTTTGGTCATTACTTTGAAGTAGATCAAAAGGAAATGGAATTTTGGATACGTCAATGGACGCTATCGGATTTAACGAAAACTAAACCAAAGAAAAATGAGAATAAGCAAATACTTGAACTACGCGGAGGCGACAAAGAGCCAGACCGCAACCCGTAAGGGCATCAAAAACGAGCCTGACGCGGACCAACTGGAGGCAATGAAATTCGTTGCCGCTGAAATCTTTGACCCCACCAGGGAACACATAGGAGGTCCATTATTCGCATCTTCTTTCTTCCGGTCCCCTGAGCTTAACGCCGCAATAGGAGGTAGCAAAACAAGCCAGCATTGCAAAGGTGAGGCTATCGACATGGACTGCGACTATTACGGAGTCGGTACCAACACTCAGATATTCTGGTTCATTAAAAATCATTTAAAGTTCGATCAGCTTATTTGGGAGTTCGGAGACACGAACGAACCGGATTGGGTCCATGCCAGCAAAAGACGGGATGGAAAAAACAGAGGCGAGGTATTGCGCTGCTTCAGGCGTGATGATGGGACCACTCAGTACATACCATTTGATTTGATAGAAAGATGAAACGATCATTAACCATGCCCGAATACCTCAAGGCTAGGGATAGGGCGTATCAAAGAAAGCATGAAAGAGAGCTGTTGGCATTACTCGTATTTGGTGGCTTTATAGCGGCTTTTGCGGTCTTTGGATTTGCAAGGTTTGTACTGTGGATGGTAGAGAAAGGATGGATTAATTAACTAACTTAATATGACCAATGAGCAGTAATAGCAGCATTCGATCTACATTGCATCCATATCAAAGACCAACAATTTGGTTAAATGATCCTGAGATAAAACTAGCTGAGGAACTCAGACAAAGAACAGCGGCCATAGTGGATAAGATTTCTAAAGCCGACTGGACAAAGCGTCCAGATACTTGGAGGAAAGATAACGGGTATCCGGAATGAGCGTTAACGTTTACTTAGGAGACTGTATGGAGCTTATGAAAGGTAAGCCAGATAAGTTCTATGACCTTGCAATAGTTGACCCACCTTATGGGATTGGAGAAAACGGACAACGAAATATTACAGGAGATAGACCAACAGCAAAATGGAAGAACCCGAAAAGCCAACACTATGTAACATTTGACGATAGCGAAATACCTACTGCTGAATATTGGCAGGAATTATTTAGGGTATCTAAAAATCAAATCGTTTGGGGAGGGAATTATTTTACTGAATATCTACCGCCATCAAAAGGCTGGATTGTTTGGGATAAACAAGCTGATATAAAGGAACATTTATCAATGTGTGAATTAGCTTGGAGTAGCTTTGATAGGAAGTGCAATAAGTTTGAATACCTGTGGGCAGGATTTAAGAAAAAGCACCAAGTAGAGCGAATACACCCAACGCAAAAACCTGTAGCATTATATCAATGGATTCTTGATAAATACGCCACCTGTAAATATTGTAAGGGTGAAGGTAATTATTACGAGGATGTGGCGGGAGATGGTGGCTCCAAAATGAATATGGTTTGCGAGGAGTGCGAAGGAACTGGTAAGATCACTATACTAGACACCCACGGAGGATCCATGAGTAGCGTAATAGCCTGCCTTGAATACGGCTTTTCAATAGACTGCATAGAGAAAGACCCTGACTACTACGATGCGGCCAGAAAGCGGATAACGAGCCACGTAAGCCAAGCTAATGCTTTTGTCCAGTATCCGGCTATCAACTTCGAAAGTCTATGAACATAAAAATCAAAGAAACGGGCGAGGTTTTTAAGGTTAAAAAAGCGACCAAAGACATTGTAGTCTTCTGGCTTAATGAGCATATCGTTACCAAGTTTGATACGGTCGTGAGGATCGGGATAATCAGTAGGCATAAGGTTGAGTTCATTAACGAGCAATTGACGCTTCTATGACCTACACCCTAAAGGAGGCATCCAAGATTCTTAAAATTAGCCCTCAGGCAGTACGGGAAAGGATGAGGGTAAGGAAAATTTATCCTAACTCAATGAAATATCCTTGCGTGATTAGTAAAGAAGATTTGGAAAAACTGTATATTTGAATTGTAAAAGCGTTGTGGTAGAGCGCAATCAAAAACATTCATAGCCTTTTAATGCCGAACTCGCTACCACCGGGGGAGGCACTAAAAGGCTTTTTTAGTTTATGACTTATCAAGAAAAGCTGAAAGACCCACGCTGGCAGAAGAAAAGACTTCAAATTTTTGAGAGAGAGATAATTGGGCCTGTTCAGAATGTTCGGACACTATGAACACTTTGGCGATCCATCATCTATATTACACTCCAAATACAGAGCCTTGGGACTATTCAGATAGTGCACTCGTTACTGTCTGTGAGTTATGCCATGATAAGTACGAATTCCTTAAATGGCTAGTTAGACACGGACTGCCCTCTCTTAAGCCTGATTTTATCGACTCTGATATTAAGGCTATCAATGGCCTAATTGAGCGTAAAATATGGACTAATCAACACGCTGAATCTGTTTATAAGTACATGACTGACATTAGAATACTTTGCCATGGGTAAACTTGGTTATACATGGTGGCCGAAGGATTGGAATAATTCTGAATCTGTGTTTGAATTAACTTTAGAACAACGAGGATTGTTCCGTGAACTCATAGATTTGGCCATGCTTAACGATAATAAAACGATCATAAATATCAATGTATGGTGCCGTAAATGGGGAGTATCTGAGGACAAACTAAAATCACTACTAGGAAACCTTATGCACTTAAATTTGATCAAAATAGATGGTGATAACCTATTTATTCCTAGTTGTGAGTCAAGGCTAAAAATAGCCCGTGGCGGGGCAAAAGGCGGTAAAAACAAGCCTCATATTAAGGCTACACCCAAGCCTAGTGTAAAGGGTACCACAAAGCCTAGTGTCAAGCAAACAGAAACAGAAACAGAAACAGAAACAGAAACAGAAACAGATTCCAAAATTTCTGAATGGGTTGAATGGGGTGAGCAAATAAAGAGAAATGAAGATCACATATGGGAGCAGATGAAATGTAAAAAATCAGCATCTGAAATAGATTCATTCATATCGCTGGCAGTTAGAAACTCATGGAGACTTGATACACAGCAACAATTTAGGCTTTCTCTAAAAGGCTTTTCGCCTTACGGGAGTAACGGCAAACAACAAGTTAATCCAGGTAAACTGCAATGACTTACGAAACCGTAATAGAAAAGGATACCAAGAACGAGTACGAAGTTCTTTGTGATAAGTCAGGCGAGAACCCACAGCCATGTCCTGTATGCAGCCATGAGAGGAAAAAGAAGAACGCAAAGCCATTCTCTTACAATTCTCAGACAGGACTAGGCAAGTGTCAGCATTGCGGAGCCTCATTCTACAAGAAAAATGAGAACTTCAAAACTTATGTAAGACCAGAATGGGAGAATAAAACTAAGTTAAGCGACAAAGTTATTGAGTGGTTTTTACAGCGCAACATATCGCAAGACGTTCTGATTGAAATGAAGGTAACCGATGGCGTTGAGTGGATGCCGCATAAGCAGAAGGACATGAACGTCATAAGGTTCAACTACTTTAGAAACGGAGCACTTATAAACGTAAAAAGCAGATCAGGTGACAAGGGATTTAAACTTGTTAAGGATGCTGAAAAGATATTTTACAACCTTGACGGCATAAAGGGGCAAAAAGAAGTTTACATTGTTGAAGGTGAAATTGACTGTCTAACGATGGTACAGGCTGGATTTAAAAACACTGTCAGTGTGCCCAACGGAGCGCAAAAAGGCAACAATAATCTTTCATATCTCGATAACTCATGGGAGTATTTCAAAGATGTTGAAAAGGTATTTATAGCAACCGACCACGATGAGAATGGGGAGAACCTGTCGAACGAACTTGCAAGGAGGATAGGAATAGAGAAGTGTTTTAGGGTAGACCTATCCCCTTACAAGGACGTTAACGAGCAGCTATGCAAGTCAGGCAAGGTAGACATTAGCAGATTCAAGCCATTCCCAATAACCGGAATTTACTCAATAGAGGATCATTGGGACGGGCTTCTGAGTTTGCTAAAGAATGGTTTCCCGAAAGGGTGGAAGCCACGCGGAGGGCTTGGTAACCATATTTCAATACACCCCGGGTACATAACGATAATTACAGGTATCCCGGGCCATGGTAAAAGCGAGTTTCTGGATCAGTTGCTTATTCAGCTTTGCATAGATTACAACCTAAAAGGTGGATACTTTACCCCTGAGAACTGGCCAACTGAGTTGCACTTGTTGAAACTAATTGAAAAGCTAATCGGAAAGTCAGGGTTTAAAAGCAATGAACTAGAGTTAAGGTCTGCAAAGCAATTCATGGAGGATAGGATTTACTGGATATACCCTGATGAAGGTTATGGGCTGGATCAGATACTTGACAAGGTTAGGCAAGCAGTTCTAAAGTACGGTATACAATGGTTTGTAATAGACCCATGGAATAAATTAGAGCATAGAGGCAATGGAAGTACCGATTATATAAGCGAATGTTTAGATAAAATAAGTAACTTCAACAAAAAAAATGGTACTCATTCCTTTGTTGTAGCGCACCCAACAAAGATGAAGATGGACAACAACTCAGGGAAGTATGAAGTACCAGGTTTGTACGATATAAGCGGTTCCGCAAATTTCTACAACAAAGCCGATATAGGCCTTTCGATGTATAAAGAAGAGAATTACAAAAACACGCTTTACGTGCAGAAAGTTAAATTTAAATTTTGGGGACAGATAGGCAAGATTGAATACAACTGGGACGCTGTAAATGGTAGATACACTGAGTTTGGAGCTGACCCAACAAATTGGATAGCTCAAAAATCAGAGAACAAAGTGATTGACTTTAGCGAACCGAAAGAACTTTTATCAGATGAAGTCCCCTTTTAGTATCTACTGCGCCTCTAAAGAGGATGCTATGGAGATTTACATGATGGCAACAACGTAAAAATTTAAGATTATGAATTATCAGAAGCTATTTGATCACATGATTAATGAACACGGGGTAACACTTCTTGAAAGTGAGCTTTGTGAGATTATGAATATTGTCAGGGAAATGGACGGTCATAAAAAATGCATTAGGTGTAAAGGTGTTGGTGGATTTGATGTTGTGAATGAAGTAGGTGACCTTTCATTTAAAATGTGTAGTAATTGCAAGGGAACTGGATTTTGCTAATTAAAGAAGACGCTATGGATATATATATGATGGCAACTAATTGAAATAACATGAAACCAAAAAGAATTGAATTTGAATGCGGAGAAACGCGACACTCCCAAGCCGTAACCATTGAGATAAGCTACAACCAACATTACGAAGAAGTCCAGATAACTAAACACGCGGTATCTCAAAGGGATGAAACTCAAAAAATATTTGGGCTATCTGTTGATAATATTCTTAAAATGGCTCAGGCAATCAAGGAATATAAGGATGGCAACTAATTAATTGTGTGCCGTCTGTAATGGCACATAATGGGGGCCGGCTATGAGGCGTAAAATCGCGAACAAAAAAGGAACTATGAAATACTAAACAAATTTTTGAACTAAAGCAGTGCGGGACATCCGCTCATTAAACTTATGGAACGACCTAGATTTAATGATGTCATGAGAAAAGAGCTTGCTCAAATAGTGGGCAAAATTGTTTTTGATTGGTGTAATGGAGAAACCGACCTTGACCAATGTATTAAAGACTCAGAAGAAATTTTGAAATTCAACCATAACGAAAATGGATATACACTTGCGAAAGAATTTGATGATAAAGGTTACTCACCGGATACAATGTTAGTAGAAGAACTCGATTGTGTTTCAAACCAAGCAAGTGTAATTCTCAAAAAATACATTGAACAATGGGTGAAGGATAACAACCTTACACTTGACATTGAAATTGGAACAGAGGTAAAATACAACGAATGGAAAGACCGTTACAAAATCGGTAAGGTTGTTAAACTTTATCCTGAAACTATGCAATACGGTGTCCGTACTCCTGACCAATCAGAAACTGCTCATTATATCGTAAATTCTGAGAAAGTCACGCGCGCGGTGGGTGATTTAGTTTAAAAATTTGCTCACTTGCACTTCACTATGGAATACAGAGCCATGACGCAATTTTATGAACTCATAGCGGCTATTGGCTGGCGAAGTGGATTTGTGCGGCTGCGTCCGTTTGGCGTGTGCGCTGGCAAAGCAGCGATCAGCCCTCCGGGCCGCTGCTTTATCAAGGAAGCCAAATGGCAGCCAATGGATGCAAGGTATGGGGAGAATAAAAGGCGATTAATGAACGAAACTATAAAATACAAATATGAAACCAGAACAAATTATTAACGCTGTACTGAAAGAAGTGTGGGGAACAAAAGCAGCCTCACAAGACAAATCCGTAATGATTAGACTTACTCCCGATGAGATATTAAATATCTGCAAAATGGGAGCTAAATATTGGTCGAACGCAAAAGATGCTGAAACCACTAAATCAATGGATGAGGTTTGCCAATTTCACGTTGATGTCGCTATAGGAATACTACGTCAAACAGACCCTGACCGATTTGAAAACAGTAATTGAATACAAGTATCTGGGCGATAAATTGACTCGGAATGACTTACGCGGGGCTTTTTGTAAAGCAGTGCGCAAAAACGGCAAATGCATACGTGGGAAAAATTCAAATATGCTTGTCGAGTTTGAAAGCGGGGAGCGTGTTAATGTGTTGGCAAGACTACTTCGGAAGATTCAGAAGATATGAAATGCGATCTTAGCCGCCTTTTATTTTACCCATACCTGCTATTATCGTTTCGTTGCAAACGAAGGGATGGGGTGGCCGCGATGTGGGCGGGAAACTCTTTGAGGTTCATTAAAAATATTGAGCGATAGGTACTATGAGTGAACAGATGAAATTATTTTTAAAGAAAGCGGGTAAGTTCCAGATGGGAGCGGCCACATTGTCGCGTGTAGCAATGAACGATAATGGATAGCGGGTTGGTGTCCGTGTGGGAGCGAACCAGAACTTTGATTGGAACACAGTAATTTTTAAAAACAAAAAAGAGCGATGGGGTTATCGTTGAAATTCTTAAAAGAAAAAATGGCCCGAATGGGGTACTATTCCACAAGCGATTACGCAAAGCTAATTGGCGTAACTCGTCAAGCCGTGCATGTTAAACAGGAGATGGATAACGTGCCAAAAACAAAGTATGCTGGTAGAAACTGGATAAAATATGATAATGGTGAACATGCAATTTCAATTTATGGCGCACCAAAACAGCCACTTACTCCATTTATGAATTTCGGATTTGTTCAGCGTTTAAAGTCCTTGGCGGTTGGTAATAATGTGATATGTGATATTAAAAATTTACATGACAACAAAGTAGCTATTCGATTCTATAACCAAGAAGGACACATGCTCCAAATACTTGCTGACTTGTCAACACTTGAAATCATTGACGATGTTCCTGATTCTATTTAAGCGCGTGGGATTTTTGTTTTTAAAAATTACCTCACTGCATTATGATTGAAACACAACAATTACCCGCGACCACATGGCACCAACCTGCTGTTGGCAACTGTGTCCGCCACGAAGGGCGGGCAACCGAGGGAACAGCTTCCATGCCCCGAAGGTTTTTGGGCGTGGCGGCATTGTTGCCAATAATTGAATATACGCCATATACCCGATTACAATCGACTAGGGGATGAACTCCAAAGCCTGACGGGCGGCAAAACCGAAGCCAAAGCCTTTCCAGAACTTCCGGTTCCCTTTCTTACGCTCCTTAGCTATCTGAGCGTCTTTTTCTTTTCTAAGGTTCTCGAATCGTTCTGGCCACTCATTTAGCAAAGTGTCCTGATTCTGTATTATCTCCATCCTTACCGCTAATAGGCTGTCCTGAGTTGCAGAATATCTCAACAAACCGTTTATGTGGTCTTCCTGTCGACCGATCAATTCCCGTCCTAATTTGACCTCATTTGCTAGGTTCAGGCTATCGGGGTTCTGGTCTGTTGCCTCCCTTGCCTGAATATAGACCGTACGGACGCGAGATTTGGCCCGTGTTAAACTATCGTTGTCGTGACGTAGATTTGATAGGGTATTTTCCAGCGTTTCGCTACGGCCCTTTAAAACGGCTATTTCGTGGTCTTTCTTTTTGAAGGTCTCTTGATACCTCTTTTCATTCTCTTGGTAGGTGGTTATATCTCCGGTGTTAGAAGGGGGTAGGAATAGGTAGGCTGCCAGTAATCCGGCCAAGAAAACAAGGATTAGTTTTAGGTCAGGCTTCAAGCTATTGCCGTTCTGAGTGTAACCTCAGTACTTCCAAAATCCCCAAAAAAAGTAGGTGCGCTTATCCAAAATGGGCCATACGGGTTTACTGGATTGTAAGGGTATGTATAAGGGTTTTGAGGAATGAAAATGTATTCCTTTTCTTTTGAGTCACCCATCAAAAGGGTTACAGCTTCTTCGGCTGTTATCTTGCCGTCATTAAGAAGTTCCTGTACGATTTGTGCTTTTGTTTTCATAATGCAATATACGAAATAAGCCCTATATTTGTATTGCGTGAGGGTCGCGCCCTTATTAGAAGCCCTAATTTTGATCGTATGCTTAGTTAGGGTTTCTTCTTTTCGTCCTCAAATAGGTCTACTATCCCGTTATTGTTCTTGTCCTCTATCCAGATTGTAATAAGGTAAGATAATACCGTAGCTCCTCCAGCTATCCACTTCCATACGTCCGCAGAGTCAGCCATGAACAAGGTAAACTCAGTCCCTATCCCCCCGAAAGCTATCGAGCTTTTCAGCTTTGTCCAGAAGGTCATAGTCTTCCACCACTTGTTAATCTTTGTCATCGCTTTCCTTTACTCGTTTGTCTAATCCCTTCAATTGATGTTTCATTACCGCTATATCTCGATCGTGAAGCTGAAGCAAATCAACAACTCCTTTCAGGATTGTTTTTATGTCCTTAATCTGGTTCCACAATAGAAACGCGGCCATGACCGTTATTCCCGAAAGAACCCAAGAAGGATCAATACCGCCTGTCGCGTCTATTGCCTGAGCTAGAATTTGTCTTGGAGCCATTTTTTAATTCTTGATAATTCAATCCTGTTATTTTCTATCCGTTCACGGATTCTATTGATTAAGGGCTTCACAAATAGCTCCAGTGATATACTTACCACCAATGGCAATATTATCAAGTAAAACCCCAATCCTAGTTCAATTCCCGCGTCCTGATCCATGTCATAAAGATAAGGATTCCCCAAATAGATGTTGCAACGATGTTCATGGAAATAGGAATAACACCTAATTTGAACCAAGGAGTACTATTGGTTAGTATCCAGTCCACAAAATCAAGCCCCTGAATCAATGCAAATAGCAAAATTTCCCTCCTGTTATGGTTCACGTAATAGGCTAAAAGAAAAAAAGATATAGCTACCGTAGCCCTTCTTTGTACCTCATGCCAATACCACTCAGGGGTAAGGCCGTATTCACCATCATCGAACAACCACCAATCCCGAGCGGGTAGCCCCTCGTCAATCATTTCAAAAGAAAGATTGAATAATAAAAGAACGCCTAAAAGGATTAACAGCCTCATTATTTACATCCATCGGGGCCGCAGTGAGGCGAACCGTATTGGTGATAAACGTTAATGCCTTTCTCTAGCATTGAGCAAATCCACTTGCGTTCTGCTTTGCTAGGCTTACCGTAAGTCACGTAATTCCCATACAGGAATTTTGGCTTACAGTCTTTACATTTCTTTTTCTTCTTTGACATAGTTATAGATTTCTAATTGTGTTATATACTTGATCAGCATAAGCAATTAGCCCAGCGCCAGTTACATGAATGTTATCAACCTTCAGGAGTGAACCGCTCGGCTTTGCTACTGAATATCTTTTCCGTCCTGTAGAGGAAAATGCCAATTGGGCGGCTTGTACTGTATTTACTCTAGCCTCAGTCGTTGCTGCGTCAGCAAAGTCAGGGCTTTCAACCACAACAATATTATATTCATACTGCGCTCTAAATAACGTCCTTAAAAAAGTATTCAAATCAGCAGACCAAGTTTGCAGATTACCAGCATATCCATTGGCTGTACCATCTGCTGTGCAATCGCTATAGCCTTGAAACCAAATACATGATTTATACTCAGGTATTCCATCTTTAACCAATTTAGAAATAGCCGGAGTCATGTAGTAACTATTAGATACTATGCCGTCTGGCCCAGCAATGAAATGAGATGCTATGTTAGTTCCACCTCTGCTTGATTTAATAACCCTTGGAATAGTCCCGTTATTATCTGCTATATCTTTGAACAGCTTGCTTTCAATCCCAAAATAATCATTACCATTAAAGGCTGGATCACCATGCGTATTTGTGCCGGGCGTTAAGTCTGCCCAAGCACCATCATCTGTACTTGTCCTTGTGGTTTTATAGTAAATCTGAGAATCTTGTTCACCTTGATAACCTGCTGGTAAGTCATCAGAAGCATCGCCAAGCCCCCCCATGTTACTTTGACCTCTTAGGTCATAAACTGGTATAGATGTAATATTAAACTTTCCCATTAGCTAAAATATTCTAATAATCTCTCTTTTTGACTTTGGCTCCACGCTCCTCTTCTAATCATAAAGTCTCCTATATAGCCATCAAGTACATTAGTGGGGGTGCCATCTACATTCTCGCATCCTAAATACATATTGATAGAGCCACCGTTGAAATCTGTCAATGTCCTAGTGCCCCAACTTGTTTCTGTCTGGGAAACCTTTATCCCGTTGACCTCAACTATCATTTCGTCTTTTAGAAATTCAAAAATTAAAATTGATACATTGCTAGGGGTATCGCCAAAAACTGCAAAATTAGTGACTGTGGTAATTTCTGATTCATCTGCTTCTTTAAACCCAATAGTTACTTTTCCATCAGTACCTATACGTGCGTACATTACTCCAGACGTGCTATTTGTATGCCCGAATAATGCCTGTGCTGAGGCTGGAGTGCCATCAATCGGCTTTACTGTTATAAGAATAGAGAAACTAGCAGGAGCAGAACCGTCATAGAAAGTCTGAAAAACACTAGCAAGGTCTACGACTTTTGAACCTGAGGATTCAGTCTTTAGCATATTAACACCACCAACGGCCTCAATAGTTGGGGTATTCACCCCGAGGGCAGTTAATAATGATTTACGCCCAACCAATGAAGTAAAATTACCAACCGATGACTGTGAAAAATCAAACCATTCACCCCCTGATGGAATTGTTAACTCAGGAGTAGAACTATAGACTCCTAAAGCCTGAAGCATTGTTTTTATTCCTAAATGGAACTCCCTAAAATCAAATCCGGTAGGATCAACTACATACCCAAATGATAGTGTGCAATCTAAATATTGAAATGGTGCGTTATTAACGTTTAATGCACCAAAGAAAATATCTACAGTGGTCAATCCTGTATTTGCTCTAGCCGCGCTGCTTATTAATATTCCGTCTTTATACAGATAAGCAGTTCCTCCTAACTGAACCGAAGTATATTCAGTCTCACTATCAAAAATCTTATCATCGTTCGATCCTTCACTAACAGCTAACTGTGTGGATGTTCCGGCAAAAACATTTATAGCCGCTGATGTAGGAACCTGATCAATACCATACTTACCAGCGCCACCAGTTGCAACAGCGCCAAATAACGATCTGGCATTTGCGGTAGACCTATTTTCTTTTATGAATGCTCCCACTGATAACTTGGCATCAAATCCGCTTGCATGAGTGTTTGGAATAAAATTAGACGATATGTATTGACTTGATCCGTTTAATGAAAACCCGGAACTCGGTGAGTGAGTTGGTGAGCCTACTAAATCAGCATCAACAACACCATTCCATCCCTTGTTGCTGTTTGCGGAAGTATCATTGGCAAAAAGCCAACATTCGATAACGTTTGACCATTGCGATAAGGCCACTTGACCATCAATAAAAATAGCTATAGCTGTTTTATAGTTGGACGGTAATTCTGTGGCCATATTATCAAACACATTTTGAGCCTCGGCAGAATATCCCCCTCCGCTATTGAGTATAAAGAATTTCTTTTTAGTGTTCATTACGCGCTTAGATTACCTTGAACATACCATTCATTAGTACCGACTTTCAGTATTCCGGCTTGGCCATATTGAGCCGTCAACTTCAACCCAACACTATACCGAAGAGTAACGCCTGACCCCGCTGTAATAGTCGTCTGCCCGGCCCCGTATTGAGACACAAAGACAAAAGACCCAATGGGAAATGCTACCGATGAATTAGGAGGAACCGTCAGCGTGTTGGCGGTTGCTTTGTTCATCTCCACTACTTTTCCGTTGTCACTTAGAGCTAGTGTATAGTCATCGGTCTGGCGATTGAACTGAAAATAACTGTCTTGTGTGTCGTTGACAGTTACTGTAACCGCTGTTCCGCTCTCGTCTATCACCACAGACGTTGATTCATTAAGTCCGTCAAATTCTCCCTCATGAAAATGAGCCGTGCCGGAAAACCAAGTTTTAACCAATGAGCTGACGTCCGTCCTGTTGATGACGTAAAAATAATTATTTGGCCTTAGCGCGGTTTGGGTATCGGTGACCGTTACTGTCAATGAAAAATTATCCGGCTTACTCAATCCCGACCCTTCGGTCAGGGTTAACAGCGCATTACCACCAACACGGTCGTAAATAACCATCGAAAACGTCAACCCTGATATGTTGTAGCCTACTGAACTTGAATCGACGAAAGAAAACGTTTTACTCCCATCCCTCGCAACACGAAAGTATAAGTCAATCTTTTTAGATGGATCAAAAGTAATAGAAGCCATCTAAGACACTGTAAATTTTTGTCCAGCACCGGACCCCTTGGCCCAAAAGTTCTTAACTCCGTTTTCAACACCAGTCAAAAGTCTGGTTTTGTCAGCGGCTACCGCTTCTGCACCAGCGGGAGGTGTGGCCCCGACATAAAATTGAATCGTGCCAGAGTTTGAAGCGTTGGTATGAATGGGAACGTCCATTGTTGGCTTCGTTACCGTCATTTTTGTTTCATCAAATTCATACTCTACCGCGGTCGTTCCTACGGTTATTTCTTCCCCAGATACTACTAATGTTGCCATAATATTTTATCCTTTAAAAAATGAAAATCCTGTTTTAAGTGGCTTTTGTTCTAATGTGTCGTAAAGCGTGAAAACATCCGTCTTCTCGCTTAGATACTGCTCTACTTCTTTCTGATAAGTCAAAGCCGTTTCCTTGAATAAAGTCTGTTGCATCCTTAAAGAGTCAGCGTCCAAGCGATCGCTTTCGTCTGACCGCTTGTACACGACTCCATACCCTGTGAAATTCACCTGATTATTAACAACAAACCGTGACAGGGTATAGTAGACTAGCATAGGCTTTAAGCCTAAATATTCCACCGTTTGACCGTTGTATGAGTAAGTGTCACCGTTCAAAAGCTTCTGATAATTAGCGTACATTGCATCTCCTGAGTCGCTATACTTCAGAATGAAGTCATAATACAAAGCATCATTCAAAAGAGGTTTCAAATAAATAATCTGAGATTCCCTTATGTAGGTGTCAATCCTATCAGGATGAAGGTCAGGGATAGCCCTGTACTTCTTTATGTCTGATACCGATATAAGTAATTTATCTGCCACTATGCCGCCCTTTTAACTTCTGCTAAAATGGAATCAATCTCATCATCAGTCAGCCCGAAAGACGCTTTCAACTGAATCACCGCCTGAATAGAGGTAATCACACCTTTTGAATATTGGGTAATGATCCGGTTGAACTGCTGTTGCTGCTTTCCGGTCATATTCTTCAAATGCTCGTTTACCACCGCTTCCTCTTTCGCTTGTGGCGTATTTGGTTGTGGCTGTCCTGTTGGCGCAACCTCATTAACCGAGATATACGATTGCTCCTTAATCGTAAAGTCAGACACGATCGGTTGCCACCAATGGGACATCAACTCCGAGAAAACATCCTTCATAAGTTCGCGCTCACCCCTTGTGAAGGCGTTTACGTACTTATACTCCTCCTCGATCTGTTCTTGGTTGAACATTCCAGATTCGGGAAGAATCCCCATAATGCCGGGAGGAAAGCCGAACGCCTGAGTAATACCATCTCTGTTCCTTCTTGCTATCCCCTCTAATTTGGCGTGAACGTCAGGCTGTTCGACCGACACTACAAGATTTCGTAAATCAATTCCTTGCGGATTCTCTACCACCATGAACCCTGCCCCGGTTGGGCCTTTGAACTCGTCTATCTGCTTTTTAAACTGAGCTTTTTGATTTGCATCGTCAAATGTTCCTGGGTAGTTAACCACATGACCAGCTCTGAAACCGTTTTGAATCTCGCTCAACTCATAGACAGCGGTGTCAGCTTGGATTTGAGCCTGATCCAAGACAACGTCAAAAGAACACTCTGGATACTGAGCAAAATCAGGTGTCCAATAGAGAATTTGTCCGGGGTAGTTAAAAACTCCACCATACGCCCGTATTTGTTCTTCTATAACTTCTGGGTCAGGATTATAGACAGGGTAAAAGTCAATTTCCTTTAACGGATTAACGTCTTTTAGTCTGTCTTGTTCCCAGTTTGTTGAATAGGCTATCTCTGCAACGTTTCCTAGTTCATCGGAAGGCAAAGAAAGCCTGCAAAACTTAAAGGGAATCGGCTTGATAGAACTTATCTTGTAATTGAGATTGTAACCGATATGGAAAGCAAAGCCGTTGAATAATGATTTTGAAAAAGAAACATCTTTTAGAGCTTTGCCTAAAGTTATCCTCTGATTGTGTCGGTTGTATAGAACAATTTTAGATAATTCAGGATTTACAAAGCCATCACCGTCAGTAAATTCTGCTAATTTGTTTACGCAACGCTTAGTAGTATAGGAACGTTTGTAGATTTCTTCAACTCTCTGAGGGTATAGGTTATCTGCATCATATCTCTGTATTCCATCGGTTCTGTCGATGACTACAGGGATACGCTTTATCAAAGGCTCCCTTGCATACCCATAGATCATTCACTTGTCTTTTTTTCGTTGATCTTCTCTTGAATCTTCTCAATGCTCCAATCTGAGCGAGGATTGCGTCCGTACAATTCCTTATATTCCGCTTTCAAGTCTTCTGGAATCTCCACCGCTTCCAAGACTGTTTCCTCTGACTCTATTTGAGCTACATTAGTGTCTTCTGGCTCGTCATCGGTTACAAGACTTTGTTGCCCTGTAGGTTCTACAATTACAAAGGTTGAATGAATTGCTTTTGTTTTGTTGAAGGACTTGTCTAATCGCTCCTGAGCGTCAAAGAATGACAATATTTTTTTTAGATGTGCTTCGGTGAAGTCTTCACGCTCCACCATTTCCGAGTGCTTTAATCTTAACTCACCGTCTACCTCCTCATGCTCCCAGATCGTTATTCTTGGATTTCTTGGTTGATACTTCATTTTTGGTTTGTTGTTTTTCGGTGACTTCAAAAAATGCTTCATAGGCCGGATTCTGTTTTACCAGCCATGTATAGGTTTCCCATGTTAGATTCTCATGGGTAATGGGGTCACGCCCTTGAATTTTGATCTTAGCGTGATCCCCTTTGAATTTTACTTCCTTCATTACGATACAGTTACAATACCTGTACTTGTTGCCGACCCCTTAGAAGTCGTTACCTTAAGCCTGTACGTAGCCGCAGACAACGCAACGGAGCTAAACGTAATCTGAGTATCGGTAACCGTCAAGCTAGTCTGATTTGTCTCGCTTGAATCGGAAATCTTAACCCATACCACGCTAGACACATCGTTAGCGCCTGTGCCTCCAAAGAAGTTCGTTCCTTGGATAGTCATAGAGGTACTTCCGCCTGTAGACGCTGCCACAGGAGAAACGTTAGTAATGCTGGGCAAGTTAAGCAAAGCATTAAGAGCCGTCAGTGATGTAGCGAAGTCCGTAGACAAGAAAGTCTGAGGTAATTTAACCTCTAGCTCGTTGTCCGGTGTCTCCAACAACAAAGAGTAAGCCCCTCCGTTTTCCGCAAGGTCTCTAAGCTTCTGTGGCGTGGCTTGTAAGCCTACGTTCAACCCCAGTACCTCAAAAGAGTTAACATCTTGTTTCGCATTCTGATAGATCGCTATAAATCGACCTCTCATCATTTTCTCTATGTTGTTCTTTTGAACCTGAGAGTAAGCGTATAGTAACCATTGCGCAC
>Ga0208916_10000306_pt1 | contig 24115 bp, 23 predicted proteins | sample DEB19_08_DNA_5_FD_184523 | JGI IMG/M metagenome (GOLD analysis project Ga0208916, IMG submission 184523) | Aqueous microbial communities from the Delaware River and Bay under freshwater to marine salinity gradient to study organic matter... | ecosystem: Environmental > Aquatic > Marine >... | reverse complement strand
GCGGAATCGGCTTGCCGGGGTCTTCAAACGACTCGTAAATCGACACAGGGCCCACAGGCAAACCCGTGTTGGCGTCGATCAACACCGACAACATGGCCAGCTCAATGACTTTTTCGGTCTTGCTGTCCAGCCCGGTGGTTTCGGTGTCCAAAACGACCACGCGCTGGGTGGCCTGGCCGGTCAATGCACCGTAATCTGTTTGAGGCACCAGGCGGCGCAAAACCCGAAAGTCCGGGTGCTGCGCCAGGGTTTGGGCCATGGCTTCGGGGTCGGCGTCGCCCGAACGCTCGGGTGGGGGAACAGCAGGGGCCGCAGCGAGCATCGGCTGGGTCCGTTCAGTCAACTTTTCAGATGCCCGTTCAGGCACTTTCAACTCAGGAATCTCTGCGGGCATTTCTGCGGGCATGTCCACCGTCGTGACCACGGGCTCAGACGCGCTGGTGGGCACAGCAGCTTTGCCTGGCTTGGCCGATTTGACGGGTCTCGCGGCAACGGGTGCAGCATCAAAGTCGAAAAAACTCAGTTGGTCGGTTTTGTTCATAGGTCGAGATTAAACCGCAAGGCTGACCGCCTGGAGGGGCCAAAACCACCAACATTCAGCAAGATCAGCACCACAAGGTGGCGCTTCTCTTGCACACGCGCCGCAATCAGTCGAGCTTGATCCCCAGATCGACTGCCAGCTTGATCCAGACGGGCACTTCGCCTTCCCAGTCTTTACGGGTGTCTGCCAGGTTTTTGGGCTTGTTGGGGATGGCAAAGGTTTCGCGCAATTTGGCCGCTTTGTCGGTGTTGGACCAGGCCACGGCTTCATCGGCCAAGAGTTTGAGCACAGCCTCGGGCGTGCCCGCTGGGGCCACCAGCGGCAGTCCGCCTTCCAGCGTGACGAGCTTGGCCATGTCGCCTTGTTCCATGAGGGTGGGCACATTGGGCAGCTTGGGCGAGCGGTAGCTGCCGGTCACGCCAATGGCACGCACGCCTCGGCTGGCCACGGCATTGAAGGCCAGGTAGCTGCCCACCGCAATTTGCGATTGACCCGAGGCCACGTCAAGCCACATGGGCGCTTCGCCCCGGTAGTGCACCGACTGTATTTGGGTGCCGTGGATGCGGTTGGTCTGGTCGGCCACCATGTGCGGGTAAGAACCCGGTGCATACGTGCCCATGGAGGTGGGGTTCTTTTTGGCCCAGGCCACAAATTCGGCCATGTTGTTGGCAGGAATTTTGTCGTTGATGCCCACCACCAGAGGGCCTGATGGGAACACGGTGACTGGCGTCAGGTCTTTGTCGAGGTTGTAGGGCAGCTTGGAGTACAAGATGCGGTTTTGCCAGAACGTGCCCGAGGTGCTCATGACCAAGGTGTAGCCGTCGGCGGGTGATTTGGCGGCCGCATCGATGCCGATGATGGCTCCCGCGCCGGGTTTGTTGTCGATCACCACCGGCACCCCCAGCTTGGCTGACAGGTGCTCGCCATAGCTGCGGGCCAAAGCGTCGGTCAAGCCACCGGGCGGAAAAGCCACAATGATCCGAATGGGCTTGGCGGGCCACTTAGCTTGCGCCCAAGCGGGGCTCAGCAACGCACTGCTGCCCAAGGCGGTGGTCGCCACCGCTGTGGCGGCTTTCAGGAAATGTCGGCGTGGCTTGTTTTGTTGCATGGACATAAGGATTGACCGGTGAGAAAACAGAAGAATAAAAATGGCAGTCTATGGCCACCGCCTGCATCTTTGAATTGGGGTTTGAACCCATGACCCGAAGGCGACACGCTCACCAACAAATGATCACATCGCGGCTTTGCCGGGCTTTGTGCGACAATGCACGCCGTTGTGGCCTCCAGTTGCTACAACATCAGCACTTCTGCTGGGGCCTGACCCGGGCAACGCTCAAAACAAGCGCCTGCGGTTTCCATGCCCACCTTAAGACTTATCGGCCAACTCTGGTAACTGCCAAACGCAGTTGAATGAGCCGATACCTGCGCCGGACGTGGCGCTCTGTGAAAAATGAACTTTGAAGAATTGAATCTGGCTCCGGCCATCATGCAAGCCGTGCGCGAGCTCGGTTACGAAACCCCCACGCCTATTCAGGCGCAAGCGATTCCTGCCGTTCTGGCCGGACAAGACTTGTTGGCAGGTGCGCAAACCGGCACCGGCAAAACCGCCGCGTTCACCTTGCCCCTGCTGCACAAGCTGAGCTTGGGTGAGCCAGGCAAAAACCGCTTTGGCGGCAAAGCCATCCGCGCTTTGGTGCTCACGCCCACCCGCGAATTGGCCGCTCAGGTCGAAGAGTCGGTGCGCGACTATGGCAAATACCTGCAACTCGACTCCACCGTGATTTTTGGCGGCGTGGGCATGAACCCGCAAATCAGCAAGATCAAAAAAGGCGTGGACATTCTGGTGGCTACACCGGGCCGTTTGCTTGACCTGCAAGGCCAGGGCTTCCTGGACTTGTCCAGCATCGAAATTCTGGTGCTCGACGAAGCCGACCGCATGCTGGACATGGGCTTCATCCACGACGTGAAAAAAGTGCTGGCTTTGGTGCCCAAAGACAAGCAGAGCTTGTTGTTCTCGGCCACCTTCAGCGACGAGATCCGCGAACTGGCGGGCAACTTGCTCAAGAACCCGCAAAGCATCCAGGTCACCCCCAGCAACACCACGGTGCAGCGCATCACGCAGGTGATTCACCCTGTGGGCCGCAACAAGAAAAAAGACGTGCTGCTGCACATCATCCAGAAGCACGACTGGAGCCAGGTGCTGGTGTTCACGCGCACCAAGTTTGGTGCCAACAATGTGGCCGACTTCTTGACCAAAAATGGCGTCAAGTCCATGGCTTTGCACGGCAACAAAAGCCAGACCGCCCGCACACAGGCGCTGGCTGGCTTCAAGAGTGGCGAGATCCGCGCACTGGTGGCCACCGACATCGCTGCTCGCGGCATCGACATCGAAGACTTGCCGCACGTCGTGAACTTTGAAATTCCGAACGTGTCCGAAGACTACGTGCACCGCATTGGCCGCACAGGCCGTGCGGGCGCCAGCGGCGAGGCCGTGAGCCTGGTCTGTCTGGACGAAGAAGGCTTCATGATGGACATCGAGCGCTTCACCAAGCAAGAGATTCCAGTGCAACTGCTCGAAGGTTTTGGCCCCGACACAGGTGAAGTGGCCGAGCCCATCGCCATGGGTCGTCAGACCTTGTGGGGCGGCGCAGGCAAGCCACCAGGCCGTGATGTGATGGCCGCAGCCGCCAAGGCCGCACGCCAGGACATGATGCAGCGCATCCGAGACAACAAAGTCGCTGTCGGCGGTGGCGGTGGTGGACAAGGCCCACGCCAAGCGCGTGGCGAAGGTCAGGGCCCTGCCCGTCCATCACGCAACGGTCCAGCACCTTCACGCCGCAATGGCCCTCAAGGCGCACCCCGCTTTGAAGGCCAGGGCGATGGCCGCCGTGAAGGCGGTCGCGATGGTGGCCGTGAAGGTGGGCGCGGTCAAGAACAACGTGGCGATCCCCGTTTTGACAACCGTGGCGATGGCCAAGGTCGTCCCGCTCCCCGTGGTCCACGTCCTGAGGGCCGTGGACCGGCCCGTGGTGCACAAGGTGGCCAAGGCGGTGGTCAAGACCGTCGCCGCAACGACAGCGACGAGCTGCCTCGCCACATTGACCCGTTGAAAACCACGCAGTTTGCGCGTTTGGACTTGCCTAACCGCAACCCCGTTCGCACCAGCGGCCAGCCTGACCCGACACGCACCAGCATTGACAGCCTGGCCAGCGGCAACCGCCGCCGTGGCGGTGGTGGTGGTTATGGCGGCGGCAACGGTGGCGGCAATGGCGGTAATGGCGGCGGTGGCAACCGCGGCTTTGGCGGCGGCGGCGGTGGCCGTGGCTTCGGTCGCTGATCAGCGCCTTGCCCCATGAACGGAGCCCGCAACATGCGGGCTCTTTTTATGGGTCATGCCGGGTCAAGCCCGGGATGACAAAATCGCGCGCTCCAGCCTAGGGTCAGTCAGTCGCGCACGAACAAAGTCACCAGCGGATCGGGGCCGACTTGACGGCTCCAGTGCCCATGCACCGTGGGGTCAAACGTGGCACCTTCAGGCAAGGTGTCGGCTGAATAGAAAAACTCGCCGGGGCCAAAAACACGCGAGCTGCCGTCTTGCAAAAAAATCTCCATCTGCCCGCCCAGCACGAACAGCCACTGCGGATTTCCCGAGCAATGAAACGAGCTGCGAAAACCCACCGGGCTTTGTCGCAACTGGCACGCAGCCGCCGGCATCAAGGCCGACAACTGGCTTTGTGGCGTGCCTTCGGTCAGGGCCACAAATTCATCGCGAAAGCGTGCGCGGCCATCGGTATCGGTAAAGAGAATGACTTTTTTCAGCTGCGTCATGACTGTGTGTCTCGTGAGAAATAGGGAAGCACAATTGTCGCCGAGCCGTCACCGGGCCTGAGGACGTGCGCAGTGCATCTGGCATAGTCACACACAGTTGATGTCCATGCACCCCAAATACCGACACGAGACAACAGGACCACCTCTCCCATGAAAATCGTTTTCCACGGCCAAAACGCCGCCAATTTTCGTCAAGGCTTTGAACAGCTGATTGCCGCTGAGCACCAGATCCTCGACTTGAGCGATGCGCTCGACCTGCCCGGCGAACAGGCGCACTACGAAAGCGCCGATGTGGTGGTGGGCATCAAGCTGCAAAACGGCATGCCCGTGCCGCTCAAGGCCCGTTTGTTCCATGCCCCGGCCGCAGGGACGGATGCGGTCAACACCGCATTGCTGCCCGCGCAGTGCACCCTGGCCAATTGCTTTGGCCACGAAAACGCCATTGCCGAATACGTGATCGCCGCCCTGCTGATGCGCCATGTGCCGCTGGCACGGGCAGACCAAGACTTGCGCCAGCAACGCTGGACCTACTGGGCAGGCCGTCCTACCGCTTTGCGCACCGAGCTGGGTTCGCAAACGATAGGCCTGCTCGGTTTCGGTCACATTGCCCAAACCGTGGCACAACGCGCCAAAGCCATGGGCATGCGGGTGCATGTAGCCAACCGCAGTCCCATTCAACACCCCAGCGTTGACCAAAGCTGGACGCTCGACGCGCTGCACAACTTCATGGGATCGGTCGACGCTGTGGTAGTGAGCTTGCCGCTGACCGACAACACGAAAGGCTTGGTGGATGCGCAGGCCATCGCGGCCATGCGACCCGATGCTGTGTTGATGAACGTAGGCCGCGGCGCGGTGATTGACGAAAAAGCACTTTACGACGCACTCGCCTCGCGTCAAATCGGCGGGGCCGTCATAGACACCTGGTACCAATACCCCACGCCCACACAGACCGAATGCGCACCGTCGCAATACGACTTTGCGGCGCTGGACAATGTGCTGATGACACCGCACATGTCAGGCTGGACCTCGGGCACGGTGCGCCGACGTCAAGAAACTTTGGCTGACAACATTGCCCGGCTGAGTCGGGGCGAGGCACTGATCAACGTGCTGCACGGTCCGCGCTGAACAAGCCGTCGCGAGAGGGGAGTTCGCTCCCACAGCCTCAGGTGCTGGCACCTTCAGGCCTCACCAAGCCCCAAAATGGCTCAGCTGCTTTGGCGTTGAATGATTTCGAAGCCCAGGTCAAGTTGCGGCAATTCAGGTGCCTCACCCCGCATGAGCGTGAGCAACATTTGCGCTGCGGCCTCGCCAATTCGGGCGCGTGGCGTGCGCACCGTGGTCAGGGCAGGCAACATCTGGTCGCTGCCCGTCAGGTCGTTGAAGCCCGCAATCGCCACTTGTGAGGGCACCGAAATACCCAGGCGCAACGCCGCCATCAAAGCACCCTGGGCCAAGTCGTCGTTGCAAAAAAAGATCGCATCGACCGCCGGGCGCTGCTGCATGATTTGCTCAAACATCACGCCGCCCAAAGCGAGGGACGAGGGGGCGGGGTTGAGGAACTCCAGGGTGGGCTCATAAACCCCCGCTTCTTGCAATGCACTGCGCCAGCCATACAGCCGCTGCATGACGCGCGGGTCCAGCTGTGCTGCCGCAAACGCAATCCGCTGGCGACCGCTCGCCAACAAATGCCGCGTCAGTGCAGCGCCCGCTTCGGTTTGACGAAACCCAACGCAATAAGGGGCAGCGTCGTTGGTGCTGTTGCTGTTGCTGGTGGGCAGATCCATCAAGTGCACACAAGGCACCTGGCTGCTGTCCATGAGTTTGCGCGTGACCGGGTTGTGGTCCAGCCCGGTGACCAAAAGACCCGCCGGGCGGTGCAGCAATTGCTCGCGCAGCAATTGTTCTTCTTCGCTGGCGTCGTAGTGGGTCACACCCATCAGGGTCTGGAAACCGGCTGCCCGCAAGGTTTTTTGTGCCGCATCCAGCAGGTCAACAAACAGGGCATTCGACAGCAAGGGAATCAAAATGGCCACATGGTTGCTGCGCTGCGAAGCCAAGGCACGCGCCGCGGGGTCGGGTACATAGCCGAGCCTGCTGGAGACCGCCTGGACGCGCTCAATCAAGGCGGGATCGACCGCACGCTCACCCCGCAAAGCCCGCGACACCGTGCTGGGGCTGACGCCAGCGGCTTGGGCCACATCACTCAGGGTGACGCGGCCTGTGGCTCGGTGGCTTTTGACGGTCTTTGGAGGTGAAGAAACAGCGTTGGGCAAGGGTTAATCCGGAGGAAAATTCATTTCAGCTGCCGATAGGATAGCGCTATCCCAAAGTTTTCAGCGGAAATTTTGCAGATTCGTGGAAAACCCTGATTTGCCTTGAAAAATTTCAAATTTCGCTGGTCATTTTTTTTGAATGTCTTGGACAGCGCTGTCCAAGCAAGCTGTTTTCACTGGAGTGATTGACGTGTCCAAACCCGATGTACTGGCTGTCGCCAAACTCCACCCCTTCTATCAAAAAGCACTGGAGTCGGTCTACACGGTGCACGACCGCACCCACATCACCGATCCTGCCGCATTTGCTGCATTGGCTCCGAGCATTGTGGGCGTTGCCGGCACCGGCGAGGCCAGCGTGCCGCGCAGCCTTTTGGCCCAGGTGACGAACGCCAAAGTGGTCTCGGTGTTTGGCGTGGGCTATGACGGCGTGGATGTGGCTGCAGCCATCGAGCACGGTATTCCCGTCACGCACACACCCGATGTACTAACCGACGACGTGGCTGATCTGGCCATGGGCTTGGTGCTGTCGGTGGGCCGCACCATCCCGCAAGCCGACAAATTTGTGCGTGCCGGCCAATGGCCCAGCGGCCCGATGGCTTTGGGCCGCAAGGTGTCGGGTGCCCGTTTGGGCATCGTGGGCTTGGGCCGCATTGGCAAGGCCATCGCACGACGCGCAAGCGGCTTTGGCATGTCAATTGCCTATACCGCACGCACCGAAAAAGCCGATTCCGGCTTCAAATTCTTCCCATCGGCTGCCGAGCTGGCCGCGAATGTGGATTTTTTAGTCGTCATCACGCCCGGTGGCGCAGGCACCAAACACCTGATCAATGCCGAGGTGCTCAAGGCACTGGGCGCTCGCGGCTTTTTGATCAACGTAGCGCGAGGCAGCGTGGTCGATGAACAAGCGTTGATCGAAGCCCTGCAAAACGGCACCATCGCAGGCGCAGGCCTTGACGTGTTTGCCAACGAACCCAACGTGCCCGAAGTGCTCTGGACCCTGAACAACGTGGTGCTGACGCCGCACATGGCCAGTGCCACCACCGAAACCCGCCAAGCCATGGCCGATCTGGCATTTGCCAACATGCAGGCGGGCACATCAGGGCAAGCCTTGCGCACGCCCGTGCCCGAGTGCGCGGCGCTGGTGAAGTGACAGGCTGCGAGCCCCTATGAATCAACTGCCTTTGCGCCTCATCGTCATGGGTGTATCCGGTTGCGGCAAATCGACCATGGCTGCCGCTCTGGGCGAACGTCTGGGCCTGGACATGGTGGACGGTGACGACCTGCACCTGAGCGCGAGCGTGGCAAAAATGCGTTCAGGCATCGCCTTGCAGGACGACGACCGTTGGCCTTGGCTGGACCGCATTGGCGAGTACCTGTCACAGCCCCATGCGCAAGGCCGCGTGGTGGCCTGCTCGGCGCTCAAGCGTGCTTACCGTGACCGCATCCGCGAGCAAGCCGGCGATGTCTGTTTTGTCTTCCTCGACGGCAGCTTTGAGTTGATTCAAAAACGCATGCAGCAGCGCGTCGGCCACTACATGCAGCCAGGCTTGCTGGACAGCCAGTTTCGCACCCTCGAAAAACCCGAAGCCGATGAGACCGACGTGATCCGTCTGCCCATCACCGAACCGGTGCAGGACATGGTCATGCAAGCGCTTGCCGCTTTGCAGACACACCGGCACCCTGCCCTCTGATTTTTTAGAAAGCTCCCTCATGTTCATCCGCTGTGCATTCTTCCAAGGCAACGTCAAACCCGGCATGGAAGACGCGTTCAACCGCTACATCCGCGAGAAACTGGTGCCCCTGTGGACCCGCTTTCCCGGCGCTCAAGAAGTGCGTGTGCTGCGCCAGGTCGAGAGCGATGTGGCAGATCCGCACTTTGGCATGGTGCTGTCGGTGCGCTACCCCAGCCGCGAATCGATCGAGATCGCATTGGCGTCGGCTGTGCGCATGGAAAGCCGCGAAGTGTCCAAAGACCTGATCGCCATGTTCGATGGCACCGTGTTTCACACCGTCTTCAGCGCGGACGAATACGCGCTGCCCACCGATTGAGTTTTTTCGACAGACCTTTTTTTAACCAGGAGACAAAAACCATGAAACTTTCCCGCATCCTTCTCGCCTGCCTCGTGGCTGCCGTCGGCTCCAGCGCTTACGCCGCCAAGTTCAACCTGAAAATGGGCCACGCGGTCAACACGACCGACGGCCAACATGCCGCCGCCATGAAGCTGGCCGAGTTGGTCAAGCAACGCACCAACGGCGATGTTGAAATCACCATCTTCCCTGCCAACCAGCTGGGCAATGACGCGGCCATGATCAACGGCGTGCGCGGTGGAACGATCGACATCGTCTCCAGCGGTGCATCCAACTACAACGGCATCGTGCCCAACACGGCAGCGATGGAGTTGCCCTTTGTGTTCCGCAACGCGCAACATGCCTACAACGTGCTCGACGGTGCTGTGGGTACTGGCGTTCTGAACGAACTGGCCCCTCACGGCATGAAGGGTCTGGCTTATTGGGAAAACGGCTGGCGCGCTTTCACCAACAACAAGCGTCCAGTCAACAAGCCCGAAGACCTCAAGGGCCTGAAGATCCGCTCGACACCCAACCCGTACCACATCCAGGCCTTCAAACTGCTGGGCATGAACCCATCGCCCATGCCGATCGCCGAGCTGTACACCGCCTTGGAAACCGGCACCTTTGATGCCCAAGAGCACCCGATCAACGTGACTTGGTCGTCCAAGTTCTACGAAGTGCAAAAGCACCTGACCGTGAGCAACCACGTTTACTCGCCGCTGGTCGTGGCCATGAACAAGGCCAAGTTCGACACACTGCCTGCGAACTATCAAAAAGTAGTGGTCGATGCCGCCCGTGAAGCCGCCACTTACCAACGCAACCTGAACGCACAAAACGCGGGCAAGGTGATTGCTGAGCTGAAGAAGTCCGGCATGCAAGTGATCGAGAACGTGGACATGGCTCCGTTCCAGAAGATCGTGTCGGCTGAAATCGCCAAAACCTTTGGCGAGAAAAGCGGCACCGCTTTGCTGAAAGCCATTGAAGACACCAAGTGATGGTTTGAGTGTGATCACGCCCCCTCTTCGGAGGGGGCTTTTTTTGATGGATGTATGAAAAAAATCAACGACCTGTTCTTTAGGCTGGCGGAGTTCACGCTGGTCATCATGTTGTCAGCCATGGTCATCATGGTGTTTGGCAACGTGGTTTTGCGTTACGGCTTCAACGACGGCATCATCAGCTCGGAAGAGTTGTCGCGATTTTTATTCATTTGGATCACCTTCCTCGGGGCCATCGTCACGATGCGTGAAAACGGTCACCTGGGACTGGACTCGATCGTGCGCAAGCTCAGCCTGAGCGGCAAAAAAATAGCCTTTGCCGTGTCCAACGTGCTCATGCTCGGTTGCTGCGGCCTGATGTTTTACGGCACCCTAAAGCAACACGGCATCAACGCCAGCACGACCTCCGCAGTCACCGAAATACCCATGAGCTGGGTGTACGGTGTGGGCTACATCACCAGCGTGGCCATGGGTTTGATGATCATCGGCAAGCTGGTTCAGCTGGCCAAAGGCAACTTCAACGAGGCCGATCTGATTCAGGTGCAAGACTCTGAAGAAGTCGTGACTGCCCACACCCAAGAGGCTGCCAAATGACCGTTCTTGTTTTCATTGTTTCCCTGCTCGCGGCCATGGCGCTGGGCATGCCCTTGGCCTTTTCATTGCTGGTCTCAGGTGTGGCGCTCATGCTCCACCTGGACAACTTCGACACGCAAATCGTGTCGCAAAACCTGATCAATGGTGCCGACAACTTCCCGCTCATGGCTGTGCCTTTTTTCATGCTGGCCGGTGAGCTGATGAACGCAGGCGGCATGAGCCGACGCATCGTCAACTCGGCCATGGTCTGGGTTGGCCACTTCAGAGGTGGTCTGGGTTATGTGGCGGTGTTTGCCGCCATCGTCATGGCCAGCTTGTCAGGCTCGGCCGTGGCCGATACAGCCGCATTAGCGGCCGTGTTGATGCCCATGATGCGCGACGCAGGCTACCGCATGGACCGCTCGGCCGGCCTGATTGCCGCGGGCGGCATCATCGCACCCGTGATTCCCCCGTCGATTGGTTTCATCCTGTTCGGTGTGATCGGCGGCGTGTCGATCTCCAAGCTGTTCATGGCGGGCATCTTTCCGGGCATCCTGATGGGCTTGGCCCTGATCGTGACCTGGTGGGTCGTGGCCCGAAAAGACAAAGTGGTGGTGGCCGAAAAGGTGCCGTTCAAAAAACGCATCTCTGTGACCATCAACGCGTTTTGGTCTTACTTGCTGGCTATTACCATCATCGGCGGCATGAAGATGGGCATCTTCACGCCCACCGAAGCGGCTGTGGTGGCTGTGGTTTATTCGTTGGTAGTGGGCCTGTTCATTTACCGCGAAATCAAGTTCAAAGACCTCTACGGCATCATCCTGGCTGCGGCCAAAACATCTTCCGTCGTGATGTTTCTGGTGGCTGCTGCGCTGGTATCGGCCTGGCTGATCACCGTGGCCAACATTCCCGCACAGATTGTCGAAATCCTGCGCCCCTTCATCGACAACCAGACCTTGTTGATGGTCATGTTGATGCTGTTGGTGATGATTGTGGGCACAGCGCTCGACTTTGCGCCCACCGTGCTGATCCTCACGCCAGTGCTGATGCCTTTGGTGCGCGAAGCGGGCATTGACCCGGTTTACTTTGGCGTTCTGTTCATCATCAACAACGCCATCGGTTTGCTCACGCCGCCCGTGGGCACCGTGCTCAATGTGGTGTGCGGTGTGGGCCGCATCCCGATGCACGACGTCATTCGTGGCGTCATGCCATTCCTGTTCTCCCAAGTGGTCGTCATGGGGGCCTTGATTGCCTTCCCGAGCCTGGTGATGATGCCCCTCAAATGGTTGCTGATGAAATGAACGTCCTTGACACTTTTCAACTTCAGGGCCGTCGCGCCCTGATCACCGGTTCTTCGGCTGGTATTGGCTTGGCCTTGGCCGAGGCGCTGGCACAAGCCGGAGCCCACGTCATTCTGAATGGCCGCACGGCCAGCAAGGTCGATGCCGCAGCCCAGACCCTGGATGCGCAAGGCTTGTCCGTCAGCACCTCGGTATTTGATGTGACCGATGCCGACAGTGTGCGTGCCGCCGTGGATCAAATTGAAGCGCAAGGCCCGATCGACATCCTGATCAACAACGCGGGCATGCAAATTCGCGGACCTTTGCACGAGTACCAAGATGCCGACTGGCACACCATCATGAAGACCAACCTGGACAGCGTGTACTACGTGGGTCAGGCGGTGGCCAAAAAGATGATCCCACGGGGTCGCGGCAAGATCATCAACATTTGCTCGGTGCAAAGCGAGCTGGGCCGCCCCGGCATTGCGCCTTACACCGCCACCAAAGGCGCAGTGAAGATGCTGACCAAAGGCATGGCGATTGACTGGGGCCAGTTCGGTATCAACGTCAACGGCATCGGCCCGGGCTACTTCAAAACCGAGTTGAATCAAAAGCTGGTGGACGACCCCACCTTCAGCGGCTGGCTGGTGGGCCGCACACCCAGCCGCCGTTGGGGCGATGTGCAAGACCTGGGCGGTGCGGCGGTCTTTTTGGCCTCTGACGCCTCACGCTTTGTGAACGGCCATGTCCTTTATGTCGATGGTGGCGTGACCGCCACACTCTAAAATCCATTCATCTATTTCAAAGAAACTGCCATGAAATCCGTTGTCTGTCACTCGGCCAAAGACCTTCGCGTTGAACACACCGAATTGCCCGCTTTGGGCGAGCACCAGTTGCGCGTGAATGTGGCCTTTGGCGGCATTTGCGGATCCGACCTGCATTACTACCAGCATGGCGGCTTTGGCACTGTGCGCATCAAACAGCCCATCGCTCTGGGCCACGAAATTTCGGGCGTTGTGGATGGTTTCGGCACAGCGGTCACCGGCGTCAAGATAGGCCAGCGCATCGCCATCTCGCCCTCGCGCCCTTGCGGCCACTGCCGCTTTTGCCAAGCAGGCCAGCACAACCATTGCCTGAACATGCGTTTTTACGGCAGCGCCATGCCCTTCCCTCACATCCAGGGGGCTTTCAGCGAACAGTTGATCATCGAGGGCTACCAAGCCCACCCGATTGCCGACCACCTGAGCTTGTCTGAAGCCGCATTGGCAGAACCCTTGTCGGTCGGCTTGCATGCCATTCAGCGTGCGGGCAGCGTGCTGGGCAAGCAGGTGTTGGTGACCGGGTGCGGCCCCATCGGCTCACTGTTGATCGGCGCATTGCGCCGCGCCGGTGCGGCCCGCATTGTGGCCGCCGATATTGCCGATTTGCCTTTGAAATGCGCCAAAGAAATGGGCGCAGACGAGACCATCAACCTCAAGACCCAGGCCGACGCACTCGACCGCTACAAGGTGGACAAGGGCCAGTTCGACGCCGTGTTCGAGGCCTCGGGCAGCGAAGCGGCCTTGCGCGTAGGCCTGGACACCATCGCACCGCGTGGGGTCTTGATCACCGTGGGCATGGGCGGCGACATCAGCCTGCCCATGACGCAGATCGTGGCCAAGGAAGTCGACATGCGCGGCACCTTCCGATTCCATGCCGAATTTGCCACCGCCGTGCGCTTTTTGAACGAAGGCCTGGTCAACGGCAAGCCGGTGATCACGGGCATCTTGCCTGTGGACCGCGCCATCGAAGCCTTCGATCTGGCAGCCGACAAGAGCCAGTCGCTCAAAGTGCAAATTACCTTTGCCGACGCCGTGGCTTGATTTTTTAAATTTCAAACGAGGAATTTCTCATGAAAAAAGTGGCTCTTGTCACAGGCGCCAGTTCTGGCATTGGTCAGGCCTGCGCACTCGGTTTACTCCAAGAAGGCTGGCATGTGGTGCTGGTCGGTCGCCGCACCGAAGCCTTGCAAGAAACCATCGCCAAAGCCGGTGCCAACGCCGCCAATGGCGTGGCCATGCCGGCAGACGTCTCTGACGAAGCCCAGGTCAAGGCCCTGTTCGACAAGGTCCGCGCCCAGTTCGGTCGCCTCGACTTGCTGTTCAACAACGCCGGTATCTCGCTGCCCACCACCTTGCCCGGTGATGTGTCGGGTGACGACTGGCGTCGCATGGTCGATGTCAACTTGAACGGCGCTTTTTATTGCCTGTCACACGCCTTCAAGCTGATGCAAGAGCAAAGCCCGCAAGGGGGCCGCATCATCAACAACGGCTCCATCTCGGCCCATGTGCCGCGCTATGGCTCGATTGCCTATACCGCCACCAAACACGCCATTTCGGGTCTGACCCGTGCCGCATCGCTGGATGGCCGGGCTTTCAGCATCGCCGTGGGCCAAATCGACATTGGCAACGTGGCCTCCGACATGACCGAAAAAATGGCCAAAGGTGTGCCCCAAGCCGATGGCACCATCAAGGCCGAACCGCGCATGGACATGTCGGCCGTGGTCGAGACTTTCCTCTCCATGTCTCGCTTGCCACTGTCTGCCAACATCTTGTTCACCACCGTGATGGCCACCAACATGCCGTTTGTGGGTCGGGGATAAATCAGCCTATGCAGAAGATGGACATCGGCCTGGTGGGCCTGGGCGTCATGGGTGAAAACCTGGCGCTCAATCTGGAGCGCAATGGTTTTTCTGTCAGTGGCTTTGACCTGGATTCAGGCAAACGCGACAGCTTTGGCCAGCGCACACAAGGCCTGAATGCACAAGCGGTCCAGTCACTGACCGAACTGGTGAACAGCCTGCAACAGCCACGCCGCATCTGGCTGATGGTGCCTGCAGGCGCTGCGGTCGATGCCGTGTTGGCCGAGTTGCGCCCACTGCTGAGCCCTGGCGACGTGGTGATGGACGGTGGCAACACGCTCTACACAGACACACAGCGCCGCATCCAGTCGCTGGAGGGCACCGGCATTTTGTTTGTGGGTGCGGGTGTCAGCGGTGGTGAAGAAGGGGCACTGCGCGGCCCTGCCCTGATGCCGGGTGGGTCGACACAAGCGTGGCCGCTGCTCAAGCCCATGCTGCAAGCCATTTCAGCCCAAGCAGAAGACGGCCAGCCCTGCTGCGAATGGATGGGTCCAGGTGGCTCGGGCCACTTTGTGAAGATGGTGCACAACGGCATTGAATACGCCGACATGCAAACCATCTGTGAAGCCTATTGGCTGATGCACAACTTGCTGGGCATGAGCCCGGCCGAGATGAGTGACGTGTTCCGGGAGTGGAATAAGGGTGAGCTGGCCAGCTACCTGATGGGCATCACAGCCGACATTCTGGCGCACACCGATCCTGAAACAGGCGACGCTCTGGTCAACCTGATCCTCGACACCGCCGAACAAAAAGGCACGGGCAAATGGGCCAGTCAGGTCGCACTCGACCTGGGCGTGACCGCGCCCACGATTGCCAATGCCGTGTTCGCACGCACCATCAGTGCCTTGCAGCCCGAACGCGTCAAAGCATCCAAGGTGTTGGCCGGGCCCATTGCCCCGACCGCGGGTGACCGGCAAACGGTGCTGGGCAGCATTCAGAAAGCCTTGCTGGCCGCCAAGATTTGCGCTTATGCCCAAGGCTTCAGCCTGCTCAAAGCCGCAGACAAAGAGCACCAATGGGCACTGCCCATGGGCACGGTGGCCTCGGTCTGGCGAGCGGGCTGCATCATTCGCGCGCGCTTGCTCGAAGACATTCGAAACGCACACGAGCGCTCACCCGCGCTGGACAACTTGCTGATGGACAGCCACTTTTCGGGCGTGATGGCACGCTGCCAACAAGACCTGAGAGAAGTCGTGGCGATGGGGGCCTTGCATGGCGTGGCGGTGCCCTCGTTCATGAGCGCCCTCTGCTACTACGACGCCTACCGCTCCGCCCGCTTACCCGCCAATTTGCTGCAAGCACAGCGCGATTACTTTGGCGCGCACACTTACCAAAGGGTGGACCGTCCAGGCAAGTTCCACACGCGCTGGAGCGACTGAACACCCTTGCGACGATGCCCACATAGAAAACCCCGCCAAGGCTTACGTCTTGGCGGGGTTTTAATTTACGAACGGACATTTAAATAAGATTTTTTTACTTGCGTGTCCGGAATTTTTTGAGCTCAGCGTAGAAGGACTGCACAAACTCCGAACCAATCGCCTCGCTGTTCTTGTCAAGTACCGGCTGCACTGCCACACGGATCTTATCGAGCTCGACAGCAGGCATATCTGTCACGCTCATGCCTTTGGCTTTGAGCTGACTCACAACGTTGCTTGCATCAGCCAATTCAGCCTTGCGCTGAAAAGTGCGTGTTTCCTCTGCAGCTTTTTGCACCGCTGTTTGCTGATCAGGCGTCAAGCCTGCCCACCACTTTGATGAGGCCACAAGCGCAACAGGGGTGTACACATGATTGGTAACAGTCAGGTATTTCTGCACCTCGTACATTTTATTGGCGTACATGTCCACGAAAGGATGCTCATAGCCATCCAAGGCTTTAGTTTCCAACGCGGGATACACCTCAGTAAACGCCATTGGTACGGCATTCAAACCCATGGCATTGAAACTCGCCAGCGCCATGGGGCTGGGCATCACACGAACTTTAAGGCCCTTCATTTCGGCGACGGTACCAATAGGGCGCTTGCTATTGGAAAGATTCCTAAAAGCCCCGCCCGCCCAAACCAAGCCATGCATGCTCATGTCGTTAAGACCGTCGAGCATCTTGCGACCGACAGGGCCGTCAAGAACAAAGGCAGCCTCAGCATCGCTGCCAAAAATAAAAGGAAAATCGAAAATCTGCATTTCCTTTTTGCGAGCGGCAATAGGCGCCATAGCCCCCATGTAAAGGTCCTGGACACCGCTTTGGGTAGCGATCAGCATTTTGTCTTCAGAGCCAAGCGTGGCATTTCCAAACACTTCGATAACCACTTTTCCTTGGGTCGCCTTGGACACTGATGCAGCGAATTGCTTCATCGCTGAGGCACGTGGATGCGCGTCGGTAAATGAATGGCCAAGTTTGGCCTTTTTTACCTCTTGCGCCCCAGCCGATGGGGCAGCACCCCAAAGCAAAGTGGCACTGGCCAAGGCCAGCAAGGATTGAGAGAGCAGTCTGCGAGATGGTTTTTTCATGATGTCTCCTAGGTTAGATGGGGTGGGGAAATTTCAGGCTTAACGAGTCATCATGTGCAAAGGCCACATGACGATCTGAGGAAAAATGATCAACAACAACATGACCGTCGTCTGAGCAATCATGAAAGGCATGACCCCTTTGATCGCCCCCGACATGGGAATTTTTGCGATGCTGCACACCACGTTCAATACCGTGCCCACAGGCGGTGTCACCAAGCCGATGGCGTTGTTGATGATGAACAGCACGCCAAAGTAGACCGGATCAATGCCCGCCTCCTTGACCACCGGCATCAACACGGGTGTCATGATCAAGACCGTGGGGGTGAAATCCAAGGCAGTGCCGATGATGAACACCATCAGCATCAGGATGAACATCAAAAGCATCTTGTTGTCCATGAAAGGTCGAACCAGATCGGCGACTTGCTGGGGGATGCTGGCTGTGGTGATCAACCAGGCTGAGACACCGGCAGCGGCCACCAGGAACATCACGATCGCTGTCGTCTCTGCAGCACGGTAGAAGAGATGAAACAGCTCTTTGTAATGGATCTCGCGGTAAACAAACAAGCCGACAATCAACGAATAGGCTGCAGCGATGACCGCCGCTTCGGTCGGGGTGAAAAAACCAATCTTCAGGCCGCCAATGATGACCAAGGGCAATGTCAACGCCCACAGCGACTTGCGGGTTTCAGACCAGCGTTCTTCCATGCTGCGCTTGGGCTCGACCGATATCTTGTCGCGTTTAATGGACCAACGCCAGGCGATCATGATGGCCACGCCCATCAAAATACCGGGCACGATGCCCGCGATAAACAGCTTGGTGATGCTGACGCCACCAGCGACGCCAAAAATGATCATGCCAATCGATGGCGGGATCACCGGGGCGATGATGCCGCCGCAGGCGATCAGGCCACAAGAACGGTTCACGTCGTAGCCCGCCTTACGCATCATGGGCACCAACACGGCAGCCAGTGCCGCTGTATCGGCCACGGCCGATCCCGACAGCGAGGCCATGATCACAGCCGCAGTAACTGCCACATAACCCAGACCGCCAGGAATGTGACCGATCCAGGCCATGGCCATGTTGATGATGCGGCGGGTCATGCCGCCCGCATTCATGAACTCGCCAGCCAGCATGAAGAAGGGCACGGCCAGCAAAGGAAAACTGTTAGAGCCGTCCCACATGTTCTGGATCACGATTTGCGGATCGGTAACGCCCATGTAGTACATCATCGCCAGACCGCAACCAATCAAGGCAAAAGCAATCGGCATGCCCAGCGCCATCAACCCCAGCAAAGAACCAATAAAAACGAGGATAGTCATGGTATTTTTTTTCTTGTCGTTACTTGGTTACTTGGGCATTCAGATCGTCAATCTCCGACATGCCCTCTTCCATCACGTCAGACAGTTGAGACTCATCGACCTGTCCTGTGAGCAAACGGTACAAATTGAACAGACACATGATGCCGATGAATGTCCCGGTCAAATAGCTCACGCCAAATACCCAGATCATGCTGATCTGAGCCACCGGTGAGGCATTGCCCTCCAGAATTTCGTGCTGCAACCAAGTGCCATACACGATGTAGCCACAGCACACGGCCATGATGAATTGACTGATGCCCCAGCAGACTTTTTTGCCTGCCAAAGGCAGCAGTTGGGTGATGACATCGACTCCCAAGTGTGCATGCTTCCGCATGCCCACAATCGCCCCGATGAACGTCATCCACACAAAAGCAAATCGCGGAATTTCCTCGGACAGGTCTATGCCCGTGTTGAAGAAAATGCGCAACATCACGTTGCCAAACACCATCACCAACATCGTGGCGATGCAGATCACCATCACGGTTTCAAAAATTTTGAAAATGCCGTCGATGACTGTTTGTATTGCTTTGCTCATGGATTAATCCTCGGGACGATCAGGGTTCAGGCTTTACTTGGCCGAACGGGCCTTGTCGATTTCGGCATAAAACTGCTTGACAAAATCTTCGCCAATGATCGGGGCAAACTTGGTCACAACCGATTTGACTTTGTCCTGAATGCGGGCGAGTTCAGCTGCAGGCACGGAGCTCACGGTCACACCGGCTTTGGCAAATTTACCGACCACATCCTTGTCGCCCTCTTCCAGGTATTTGCGTTGCAGCAAACCGGCTTCGGTGGCAGCTTTTTGCACACCGGCCTTGTCACTGGCCGACAAGGTATCCCAGAATTTTTTGGAAGCAACCAGCGCGACAGGGGTGTACACATGGTTGGTCAGGGAAATGTGCTTTTGCACTTCCTGCATCTTGTTGGCGTACATGTGCACCAGCGGGTTTTCTTGACCATCCAGAGCCTTGGTTTCCAGTGCGGGGAAGACTTCAGAGAACGCCATGGGCACAGCGTTGGCGCCGATGGTTTTCCAGGTCTCCAGCGCCACGGGGTTGGCCATCACGCGCACCTTCAAGCCACTGACGTCTTCGAGTTTGGTAACAGCGCGTTTGCTGTTGGACAAATTGCGAAAGCCCATGCCAGTCCAAGTCAGACCGACCAGACCACTGGGCTCGATTTTCTGGAAAATCGTTTTGGACGAAGCGCCATCGAGCACTGCGTAAACTTCTTTTTCATTGGCGAACATGAAAGGCAGATCCCAGATCTGCACTTCCTTGACCTTGGATGACAGCGGGGCCAATGTGCCGATGTACAGCTCCTGCGTGCCAGCCTGAACAGCTTGCAGCTGCTTCTCGTCACTGCCCAAAACAGCGCCATGGAAAACCTGAACCTTCACGTTGTTGCCGGTGTATTGGGCTGCCAGTTCAGAAAACTTGTTCATTGCCATCGCTTGAGGATGGGAATCGGGCATGGCATGGCCGATTTTGGCCTTGACCTCAGCAAAAGCCGCACCAGAGCAAAGGGCGAGGCAAGCAGCCGCCAACAGTGTGGATCGGCGCAGGGAGGAAGTCTTTTGAATCATGGAATGTCTCCTTCTTGGTGGTTTGAAATGAATCAGCAGCGCCAGCCCAAGCGCTCACACTGCTGCAACGGGAAAATCAAGGGGTGTGCAATGTGCCATCGGCCAAACGCGTCTGAGTCCAGGTGGTGAGGCCACTTTCACAAGGGTATTGGGCGGCTTGGGCTTCGTCGATGTCCACGCCCAAACCGGGCAAATCGTTCGCATAGACATAGCCTTTTCGAAACTCGGGCAAGCCGGGAAAAACATCCAGCAATGCGTCTCTGGGGCCTTTGAGCTCTTGGATCACAAAGTTGGGTGGCTCGGTGCCTGACCACTCTTGCACCCCGAAGTTGCGCGACGCCAGATCGATGTGGATATTGGCCGCATGGGCCAGTGGCGACATGTCGCCCGGGCCATGCCAAGCGGTGCGCACACCGTATTGCTCGGCAAACAACTGCAGCTTGCGGGCAGGTGTGATGCCACCCACCTGGCTCAGATGCACGCGGATGAAATCAATCAAGCGCTCAGCGATCAGGTTGCGCCACTCAAAGGGGTGGTTGAACAACTCACCCTGCGCCAATGGGATATTGGTCTTGTCTCGCAACTGGCGAATCCATTCACCTTCTTCGAGTGGAATGGCATCTTCCAGAAAGAACAAGTCAAACGGCTCAAGGGATTGCGCAAAACGGATCGCCTCAATGGGCTTGAGTCGTTCGTGCACGTCGTGGCACAACGCCACATCAAAGCCCACGCGGCTGCGGATGCCGTCAAACATCTTGACGGTTTCGCGCATGTACTTGCGCGCATCGAGGTACACCCCATCCGGTGCATTGCTGGGCGCGTGGGCCGGGGCCGCGCCATAAGCACCACCGCCATAACCGCCGCTTTGGCAACGGATGTGGGTGATGCCCTGCTCTCGGTACTTCTGGATGTTGTCGCACAGCTCGCTCAAATCCTGGCCGTCGGCGTGGCGATAAATCGGCACGGCTTCACGCACCTTGCCACCAAAAAGCTGGTACAGCGGCATGTTGGCCAGCTTGCCCTTGATGTCCCACAGGGCCATGTCGATGCCAGAGATCGCGTTGTTCTCGATCGGGCCGTTACGCCAGTAGGCGTTCTGGTGCATCAGCTGCCAGATTTCTTCGATGGCGTGCACATCACGCCCCACCACCAAAGGCCGCAGATACTCTTCAATCAGGCACTTGACCGCCAGATGGCGATAAGCAAAAGTACCGCAACCCAGCCCATACAAACCGGGCTGGTTGGTTTCGACCTTGACCACCAGCAGGTTGATGCCTTCGGGGGCGGTCAGGATGACTTTGACGTCGGTGATCAGCGTGCTCATGAAGTTTGTCTTAGATGAAATGCGTGACGAGGAAATCAGAGCACCGACAGCCAGCCACCATCCACATAGATGATCTGGCCGTTGACGTAGTTGGATGCGCCCGAGGCCAGGTAAATGGCGGTGCCCACGAGCTCCTCAGGGCGACCCCAGCGCTGCGCAGGGTTGCTGCTTTTGACCCAGGCGTCAAACGAAGGGTTGTTCACCAGCGCCTCGTTCATGTCGGTCAGGATGTAGCCCGGGCCAATCGAGTTGGCCTGAATGTTGTGCTGCGCCCACTCGGCCGCCATGGCTTTAGAGAGCATTTTGATGCCGCCCTTGGCTACCGTGTAAGGCGCCACCGTGGCGCGTGCCGCCTCGCTGGTGAGCGAGCCGATGTTGATGATCTTGCCGCCAGTGCCCCGCTCGATCATGCGGCGCGCCGCGGCCCGACCCACCAAAAAAGCCGCCGTGAGGTTGGTGTTGATGACGCGGTTCCAGTCTTCCAGCGAAACATCCAGCATCGGCTGGCGGTGCTGGATGCCGGCGTTGTTGACGAGGATGTCAATGGCCAAGCCAGCACGGTCAAACTGGGCAAAGGCCGCATCAACCGAGGCCTGATCGGCCACGTCAAAGGCTGCGCCTTGGACATCCAAGCCAAGAGACCGAAGCCCAGCCACTGCCTCATCGACCGCCGCAGTCTGGCGACTGTTGAGGATCACTTTGGCACCGGACTCGGCCAAACCACGGGCCAAGGCCAAGCCGATACCTCGGCTGGAACCAGTGACCAAGGCCGTGCGGCCTCTCAGATCAAAAAATGCAGGAGAGCTGGTCGATTTCATGCCCGCAAATGTATATGACGTATGACGTTTAAATACCTATAGAAAACCCTTAGATTTTCAAACGTCATTCCTGATAGATACTTACGGCAATTGAAAATGATTCAAAAATCTTTGGTCATACCTTATTAGCAATCTATGAACCTCAAATCACCCGCACCCCGAGCCACCTTTCAAGAGCAAGTCTTGGAGGCATTGGGGCGGGATATTTGCAGTGGGAAGATTCGTCCTGGTCAATTGCTGCCCCCAGAGCCCGAGCTGTGCAGCCGATTTGGCTTCAGTCGCATCGTGATCCGCGAGGCCATCAAATCATTGGCTGCCAAGGGCCTGATCGAAGTCACCCGGCGCGTGGGCACATTGGTGCTGGAGCCCACCCGCTGGAACCTGTTTGACCCGGACATCATCGGCTGGCGTGCGCAATCGGCGGTGTTTGACCCCACCCTCTCGCGTGACCTGATGGAAATACGACGCATCATCGAGCCAGCAGCTGTGCGCATGACGGCACTACGCGCCAGTGACGAAGACCGTCGCAATCTGCGGTCGGCCTACATGGCCATGGCCCGCGCTGTAGCAGGCAAGGGCGACTACGTCAAAGCCGACCTGAGCTTTCACACCATCATTTTGTCGGCCTGTGGCAACCAGTTTGTGCGTCAGATGCAAGACGCCATGGCCGCCTTGCTGCGCGTAAATTTTGATGTCATTACAACCAAACCCGGTGGCCCTGCACACTCGTTGCCTCTGCACGAGGCCTTGTGCGAAGCAATTGAACGAGGTGATGCCGATGCCGCTGAACAGGCTGCGCTAATTCTGATCGCCGGTGCCGAGGAAGACCTGCGCGAATTAGTGCCTGCGCGTGCGACAAGCCCACGCAAAGCAGTCTCGCACACCATGCCCGTGCTGCCCTGACAAAGACTTGTCATGAAAATCACCAAACTCACCACCTTTTTGGTGCCCCCCCGCTGGTGTTTCCTCAAAATCGAAACCGATGAAGGCATCACCGGCTGGGGTGAACCCGTGCTGGAAGGCCGCGCCCACACCGTCGCGGCTGCCGTAGAAGAACTCTCGGACTACCTGATCGGTAAAGACCCGCGTCACATCGAAGACCACTGGACAGTGATGTACCGGGGCGGTTTTTATCGGGGCGGCGGCGTCCACATGAGCGCCATTGCAGGCATCGACCAAGCACTGTGGGACATCAAAGGCAAAGCCTTGGGTGTCCCGGTGGCCGATCTGCTGGGCGGCCCGGTGCGGGACCGCATTCGCGTGTACAGCTGGATTGGCGGCGACCGCCCCAGCGAAACGACAGCTGCGGCCAAAGCCGCTGTAGAACGCGGTTTTACAGCAGTGAAGATGAACGGCACCGAAGAATTGCAATACGTGGACACTTTCGACAAGGTAGACCGTTGCCTGCAAAACGTGGCGGCCGTGCGCGAGGCCGTTGGACCCAACGTGGGTATCGGCGTGGATTTTCACGGGCGCGTGCACAAGCCGATGGCCAAAGTACTGGTCAAAGAACTCGAAGCGTACCGCCTGATGTTCATCGAGGAACCCGTGCTCAGCGAGCATTACGAGGCGCTCAAGGAAATCGCCCCACTGACCTCCACGCCCATTGCGTTGGGTGAGCGGCTTTATTCACGCTGGGATTTCAAACGGATTCTGTCCGAAGGCTATGTAGACATCATTCAGCCCGATCCCTCGCATGCAGGAGGCATCACCGAAACCCGCAAGATCGCCAGCATGGCCGAAGCCTATGACGTTGCGTTGGCCTTGCACTGCCCGCTGGGACCGATTGCGCTGGCGGCCAATTTGCAGCTCGACGCGGTTTGCTACAACGCATTCATTCAAGAGCAAAGCTTGGGCATTCATTACAACGGTTCGAACGATTTGCTCGACTACGTGACCAACAGGGAAGTCTTTGCCTACGAAGATGGCATGGTAGGCATTCCAAAAGGCCCGGGTCTGGGCATCGACGTCAATGAAGACTACGTGCGTGAACGTGCACAAAAAGGACACCGCTGGCGCAATCCCGTTTGGCGACACACCGACGGCAGCTTTGCTGAATGGTGATCAACATCTGAAAATCGGCTCCAAAACCCACCCTATCAACATTCAAACAGCAAGACTGCGAACCTCAAAATGAGCAAAGAATCTGACGATCTGCCCCGCAAAAAACCCGAAGAGCTCCGCAGCCAGCAATGGTTTGGCCGTCAAGACCGCGATGGCTTTGCCTACCGCAGTTGGGTCAAGGGCAAGGGCGTTCCGCACGACCAGTTTGACGGTCGCCCCG
>Ga0208916_10000305_pt1 | contig 24136 bp, 32 predicted proteins | sample DEB19_08_DNA_5_FD_184523 | JGI IMG/M metagenome (GOLD analysis project Ga0208916, IMG submission 184523) | Aqueous microbial communities from the Delaware River and Bay under freshwater to marine salinity gradient to study organic matter... | ecosystem: Environmental > Aquatic > Marine >... | reverse complement strand
GGAGCGCCTTTGGCGGCCCCGAACACATGAAGCGCCTGGAGCGCTGGGTTCGCGGAGAGGCGCCGTACAACGAAGGCCCGCTGGCCGAGCGCGGCTGGGATTGAGACGCCTAACGCCCGAGGTAAGCCGCGCCGTCAGGCGTCGGCTTGAGCGAAGTGTTAGGCCCTACCTAGCCGAAGCGAAACAACCTTAGAGAGCAACGACATGAACACCGATTTGCCGCCACTGCCCGAGCCGAGCGAAATGGACGGCGCACGCTGGGGCTACACCGCCGATGACATGCAAGGCCACGCAACGGATGCCTACAACGCTGGCTGGGTCGCCGGCCGCAAAGCGCTGTTTGAGGAAATGAAGCGCCTGGCCGACAGCGGCAAGTGCGAGTAGGGCCTAACGTTGGAGCTAAGCGGGCGCCGTAGGCGCTCCGTTTGAGCGACCTGTTAGGTGCCGTGGTGCCGGAGCGCGCGATTGTTTGCGGTGTTACACAATTCTTTTGCTAGACCCCTTGCGGATGTTTGATTGACGTACTACAGTACACCCATCGACACACCAACCCGGAGCAAGCAAATGAACACCTTCCAAGTTAACCAGATCGTCGCAGGCAAGTTCGGTCAGTTCGTGATCCTGGCCTTTCGTACCCTGCCCGGCGAAACCGAGCAGTATGCGCAAGTGAAGCCCTACAACCCGGCCACTGGCAAGACAGGGCGCGGCGAAATGGCCCTGCCGGTGAGCACGCTGAAGGCTGTGCAGTGACCCGGGGCGGCGCAGGAAGGGGCCAGGGCCGAAAGGCCCTGCCACCAGAAGAAGCAACCAAGCCGCGCAGCGTGCGGCTGAACGATGCCAGATGGGAAAAGCTGAAGCGCCTTGGCGCTGAGTGGCTGGCAAAACAGATTGACAAGGCGAAGGAGCCGCAATGACCCAATGCGAACACCCGGCAGGAAAATGCAACAACGCCGACGACTGCGCGGAACACGTTTGTGCGCAGCCGAAGCAGAAGCCGCCGCTGCTGTGGGACTTGATTGACCCCGGCTGGCGCGAACGTGAGGTGGAACGCTACAAGGCGCTGGCTGCCGCAATGCCAGTGCACAAGCCGCTGGTTGAGATTGGGCGACGCGCCACACCTTGCGGCGAATGCCACCTGCAACCCGGCGAGCGCTGCGACATCTGTGGGGCGCGTGATGTACGGGGATGACGTGTGGAAGTGGGCGCAGCGCCTGCTGATCGTGGGCGCGGCACTGGCGCTGATTGGCTGCGCGGCTGTTGGTGATGCCTAACGCAGAGGTGAGCCGATGACCACGGCCGAGACGACGATGAACGAAGGCACGATGCCTACTGCCGTGGGCAGTCGGCTCGACCGAACTGTTAGGCCCGTACCGGCGCGTGTGTACCGCGTGCAGGATGCCGAAGGGCGCGGTCCGTTCCGCCCAGGCTTCAGCCATTGGTGGGTGGAAGAACGTCCCGACCATGACAACCTTGTGCCGTGGATGCAGCAGTTCGGGTATGACGCGATACCGCGCACCGGCTGGCCGTTCGGCAAGCACTTCGGCTGCGCCTGCCGCACGCTGGAACAGCTGAGGCGCTGGTTCACGGCCAGCGAGTACGCCACGCTGCAACGCCTCGGCTTCCAGGCCGTGAGCATGGACGTTGCCCGCGTGCTGCATGAGAGCGAGATTCAACTGCTGTTCCAACGAGCGAAGCCGCTGTGCGCAGATTTCAGCCCCGTGGATTTGTACGGGCCTAACGCCAGGTTAACCGCGCCCGCCACGCGAGCGCCAAAGGAGTGACGATGAGCGAGACACAGCAGGCAAGCCAGGGTGCCGTGGCGGGTCCGGTTGAACAGACAGTTAGGCCCCGTGCGTGGGCTGACGACAAGGTGATGGCGTTTGACGCCCGCGACTACGGCTTCTTCGGCTGGCTGGCCGGCGTGCGCAACTACTCGGGGCTGGCACCGATTGCGGCCGACCGGGGCTTCCCACGAGATGCAAGCCGAAACGCCGCCGAGAGCTACGACGCCTGGAGCAGCGACGCGCACAGCGCAAGCTGGGTGAGTGTGGCCGAGCTGGCGGCGGTGGACTACGAACAGACCATCGAGGACCGACGATGCACCAAGCAGCTCGGGCCGAACTTCTGGACTGGTGGCGGCACATGCGAGCCGGGCGAAGGCAAGAAGCAAACGCTGCGCGAGTTCCTCGGCCCGGGTTACTTCGCAGTGCTCAAGCGCCTGCAAGACGCCGACGCCGGCCGCGTGGTCTTCTGGTTCGACAACTGAAGACGCCCAACGACAAGGGTAAGCGGGCCGCCGAAGGCGGTCCGCTTGACCCGCCAGTTGTGCCGCTGTAACCGGAGCGTGATGACATGAGCATAGTGATTGAACGCAGGCCCACGGAGACCACTGAAGAGAAGGTGCCGACCGACGGGCTCTTTCAGGTGTGGATCGACCTAGCCGGCGGCGTACCGCCTAGCGACTGGTGGTGGAACAGCGAGCCGCAGCCGCTGCGCGAGGCGCTGGAAGAGGCGGCCGAGACACGCGCGGCAGGGTGGGTGGTTGCGGTGCACCCCGAAGGCCAGAACCCGAGGCCAGACGGCAGGTGGGACAACCCGTGACGCTCGGCTGCGACGCTTCGCTGGACTGGCTGGACGATCTCGACCCAGGCATGGACCCGTGCTACAGCCATGTGTTCCTGTACCGCGGCTATGACCTCACGGCGGCCGGGATCTGGGAGCATGACATTGCACCGTGCCTGCTGTGCGCTCCGCTGCCGGCCGACCGAGACCCAGCGGTGATCCTGAGCGACGAGACGCTGCACTGGGGCCGGCTGATCCACTTCGTGTGCTGTGGCAACTGCGGCACTCGCGGGCCTTGGGCGGACAGCGAAAGCTCCGCGCTGGCGCAATGGAACGCGGCCCACGAGCGGCACAACGGCCAGGATCAACGGCTGCCGTAGGCAGTCCGTTGCAGCCGGTGTTGTGCGGCACACCCCCCGAACTTTGAAAGCGGACGATGGCAGAGAAAGTGGTGATTGGAAGCGCGGAACTTTGGCACGGCGACTGCCGCGAGGTGCTGCCTCTGCTGCCTGCGCACGACTTGCTGTGCACCGACCCGCCCTATGGCATTGGGCAAGACGGCGGCGCCCAGCGCACACGCGGCAGCAGGCGCACGAACGGCGACAAGCTGGGATGGGACAACGAGCGCCCGCCCGCCTGGCTGTTTGGCCTGATGACCGAGAAGGCGCCTGCAGCCGTGATTTGGGGCGGGAACTACTTTGCCGACTTGCTGCCGGCCAGCATGGGGTGGCTGTATTGGGAAAAGCGCATGGGCGGCGACTTTGCCGATGGCGAACTGGCGTGGACGAGCATGCACCGCGCCCTGCGGCAGTTCAGCTACTACAAGAAGAACCCAGGCGACGAGCACCCGACACAGAAGCCGGTGGAGTTGATGCGCTGGTGCGTGAGCTTCGCGCCCGACGCGCAGACGGTGCTTGACCCCTTCATGGGCAGCGGCACAACCGGCGTAGCCTGCGCGCAGCTTGGGAAGGCATTCACAGGCATCGAGCGTGAGCGCAAGTATTTCGACATCGCCTGCGAGCGCATCAGCCGCGCCCAAGCGCAGGGATCGTTGATCCCGCTGGAACAAACCCCGGTGGCAGTGCAGCAGGCGATGGAACTGTGACGCACAACGTTGCCGATAAGCGGGACGCGCGCCAGCGCGGCTCCGCTTGATTGGCGGGTTGGGCGGCTGGTGGACGAAGCTGCGAAAGGATGAGCGCAATGGACTGGAACCTGACAACGGAAGTGCAAAACAGCTTGGAGAGCGTGGCGCGAGACGAAGCGCTGCTTTCCCAGGAGGGGCACAGCTACCTGCCGAAGACGCCAGAGGAGGCAGCGCGATTCAACCCGCACGAGTGGGTGCTGGAGGCGATGCGCCGGGCCTACGTCATGGGCCGCACCGCTGGCGCCATGAAGGCCCGCGCCGACATTCGCGCCGCGCTGGGCGTGCGAGAGTGAAGACGCCTAACGTTTGAGCTGAGGGGCCGCCGAAGGCGGTCCCTTCCAGCGAGGGGTTAGCCAGCACCCGCACCAACGCTGGCATGCAACTACAGGAACCACATGGAAACGATGATTCAACCGAAGGTGACGGGCTACCGGCAACTGAGCGATGCAGAAGTCGCGCTGATGAACGAAGGCAAGGCGCTGGCCGAAGCTTGCGGCGAGTACATCGCCAAGCTGCGGGCGCACCCGGACGTGACGCGCAATGCGATCTTGCGCCAGGAGAACCCGCCCGACCGTGGCCCGGCGCTGGACCAGCGTTGGGTGAGCATCGGCGCGACTGACATTCAGCGCGGGTTCATGGCCGTGATTCGCGGCATCGCGCAACCCACCACCTTCTGAGGCAGCCATGACCACCTGGGCCGACGAGTACATGACGATGCTGGACGACTGCGAGAAGCGAAGCGAGAAGCTGACCGATTGGGAGTGCGGCTTCGTGGATTCGTTGCAGCGGCAGATTGCCGATGGTCGCCGGCCCAGCGCAAAACAGGTGGAGACGCTGGACAACATCTGGGAGCGCGCCACCGCGCGTGGATAGTGCTGGCTAACGTTCGAGTTGAGGGGCGCCGATAGGCGTCCCGCTCGAACGAGGGGTTAGGGCGCTGGTTGAGAAACGAGGCACTGTATGCACGCCAAATGCCGATTGTGCGGCCACGATGAACGAGAGCACGACCGGCAGTATGGGTGCAGCGCGTGCGAGTATGAACGCTTTGAACAGGAGCAGAAGATGAGCATGGACCATGTGCAACTAGCCCGCGCGCTGTGGGTGTGGTTTGGTTACCGCATTGAAGAGAGCAGCGAGCCGGGCGCAGACCCGCGCGTTGACGCGCTGGCCGAGAAGCTGGAAGAGTGGATTCCGGCGTTGCCTTACGAACCGCTGCACAGTGACCAGATCGAGCGCATTGCGCTTGAGTTGGGATGGGACCTTGACCAAGGGCGCGTAGGCGGTGACCTTGACACCTTTGCGCGTTACGTGGAACAGGCGCATGGCATTTGCATTACCAACATGGCGGGTGGCGGCAAGGCCGACCGTTACACGAACCACAACAAGAAGGTCGGCAACATTGGCCCGTGCAACCTGCCACGCCTAGAGGTGGATGCCGCGCATTTGCGGCGCATGGCAATGCAGGTTCAGGACTGGATGGGTGAAGGCTGCGACCCGGACAAGATTCCGAGGCCGAAGATTGCCGCGCTTGCCGTGCTGGTGAAAGAGCTTTGCACCGAAGCCAACAAGCCCGGCGAAGACAACACGACGCCGATGCAGCTGCACGCACACGGCTTGATGTGAGCGAGCGCCCTAACGTGATTTCTACGACATCCCGATAGCCAAGTGCTGTCGTGTATTCAAGGGATACCGCATGCAAGTCATTGATTCCAAAGCGCAAGCTCCGGTTATCACGACAGCACCTGCCGCGATACACGACACACGCCGACCGATCTCAGCCAAGCCGAACTTGTGGGAACGCATCGCCATCGAATGCCGCACGCGCCAATACAGCCTGAGCACCGAGCGCACCTACGTGCACTGGGCGAAGGCCTTTGCACAGTGGCACAACCGGCGTCACCCGGCCGGCATGGGCGCTGCCGAAGTTCAGTCCTATCTGAACTTCCTGGCCGTTGACCGAGAGGTCGCCCCGTCCACGCAAAAGCAGGCGCTGTCCGCGCTCCCTTTCGGTAGTAGATGGATTTGGGTCATGGCGGCGCGGAGAACAACGCCTTGAACCCTTTGATGACGAGGGGGAGGCCGCCCCACTGAAACAGCACGAGGCCCCCCACCACCACCCAGAAGATCAGGCGCAGCGCCGACCCGAATCCGCCGATGACGATGCGCCCGGCGCCCTTGACCCCCTGCTCGCTCAGATGGTCGAATGCACTGCCCCAGAACGCCGGCATCGTTTCTTTGTCGGTGATGACTTCCCGCAGCGCCTCGACAATGGCCTCGCGCATCGCGAGCTTCTGCTCGGCCCGCAGGTCAGCGATCTCCCCGCGCAGCGCGGTGATGTGGTCCGAGTTTTCCTGCACCGCGGCGGTGACGCGCTCTGCCTCCGCAGACATGCCCGCCATCACGCGAACGCCTTGTCGAGGCGGGCGAGGATCGTGTCGGTGCCTGCGTCATACACCCCGGTGAGCAGGTCGCGGGCATTTGCGGCGGTGCTCAGCGCGGGCGCCCCGCCGGGGAACTTCCATTTCGTTCCATAGGCCAGCGTGCGGCTCCCGGTGGCGTCTTGCTTGATCGGGATGACGATCTGCGCGCCATCGACCATGTTGTTGGGGTTGCCCATGGTCCGGTTGCCGGCGATCACCAGCTCGGCCGCCTTGACGAATTGCGCCAGGCCGGCATCGACGGCGATGGTGGCGGCATCCGTCAGCGTCAGGTAGACGCGCTGCGCCGCGGCAAATGCTCCGAACGGGCCGGCGCGGTGATCCTCCGCCGCCGTCACCACGCTCCCCGCCGTGGTGAGCCTGTACAGGCGGCCGTACAGCGCGGTGTTGTTCCAGTTCGTCGTCGCGGTGCTGGTGCTCACGACGCCGCTGCTTCGCAAGACGACCACATAGTTCGTGGCGGCGTTGGTCAGCGTCACCGTGCCGTCGGCCACCGCCGTGCCGCCCCACAGCCCGCCGTAATACCCCCAGGTGAGCCCCGCGGTGCTTGCCTGGCGCTTGCCCAACAAGCTGGCGTGGCTCAGCGTCTCGAGCGCCTCATTGACGACCACCTCCGCCAGGGCCTGGGGGGGACTGCTGATCTGGGTGCTCGGGAAGCTCATGCGATGGCCTGCAATAGGTAACCCCGGCCGACGACGGCCGAGACTTGGTAAATGCGAAGGTTGAGCGGGTCACCCGGAGTGAGCCCGTCACTGGTCTGCTGCGCGGCGGTGTAACTGGCGGGACCGGTGGCACTGATGGAGCGCACCAGGGTGAGGAACGAAGCCGAGCTGTAGATCTCTACCACGTAGGCTTCGCTGGTCTCGCCAAGCGGTGCGTCGATGCCCGGCGAGAGAAACCGATGAGACAGGCGGGTGCGCCTCGCCCAGCGGATCGTGCAGTCGTTGCCCGCATCGCGGGCCACGCGGGCGTCCACCGGGGCGTGGGGTTTGAGTCCGATGCCGGTGTTCGTGACTTGCTTGCTGGTTGCGGTGCTCAGCTTGCGGCCGATCGACACCCCACGCCAGTACAGGGGCACATTGATCTGCCCGGCCTGCAACGGCAGGCGGCGCGCGCCGGCGTTGCGCAACAGCACCACGCGTTCGGCCGCGGCGTGCCCTCCGGCGGCCCATTCCGTGCCCCGCTGGCCGCGCAAAAGGCGCGCCAGTTGATAGACGCCGGGGCCCAGCAGCGCCGCATCCACGAAGCGGATGATCTCGGCCCCGACGAGGAGGGAGTTGATCGTCTCGTCGGACAACAGCGCATCGCGCGTGCTGCTGGCCAGCTGGCCGTTCCCAACGTCGACGGTGAGCGTGTTGGTTTCGTCGAAAACGTTGCCCCCAGTCCAAGCGCCCAAAGTGGTGGTTGCCACACCGAAAATCGCCGCTTCGGTCACCGTGGCTGCCTGTACGAAGTCCACGTCGTTTGCGCTGCCGAAGATCACGGCCCCGGGCCACTGGGGGGAACTCCCTTTGCAAACCCCGTAGTGCCCAGGGGAGTTGTCGGCGTCGCGCAGGATGGGAATGTCCAGAACCTCCAGCAGCGTCTGCGCCGGCGCATTGACCGTCGTCGACGGGATGTAGTCGGTGCTCGTCACACCCGCGCTGGTGAGCACGCTGGCATCGTCGAGCACGGCGTCGAAGCTCAGCAGCCCGGACGCGTCGGCGCGCTTGATCAAGCGCAGGCGGTACTGACTGCCGTCATCGCCGGTGGCGAGCACGACGTCGGTGGGCTCGAGGCGCGCGTAGGTGTGCGGCAAGGCGAGCCGGGTGCTGACGATCGACGCCCCCTGATCAGCCACCATCGCATCGGCGATGCCCTTGGCCTCGGATGCCGTGAAGGCCAGGGGCAATTGCGCGTTGCTGGTGCTGCCCTGGGCCGTGAGCAGCCGGTCGCTGACCTGCGTGTCGGTGTTGTAGTCCTTGTCGACGTTGATGTAGCTCAGCGCTACCTCGGCCGGGATCTCGAGCTCGTTGTTGAGCTTCAGCGCCAGGGTCTCGGCGTCCCCCTCCGGGCTCATGCTCGCGCCCAGATCGGCCCATGGGATCGTGGCCACCGGCGCCGAACCCCGCGGGCGGAAGTACAATTTGTCGCCTCCCACGCACTCGAAGAAGTAGGCCGAAGCCAGGATGTCGAGACAGGCGCGCGTGCCGCATACCTGGCTCACGGCGAAGGCCCGCACCGGCTTCGCGATGCTGGCGAGCGCCGTCACGTCAAACTGCCCAGCCGTGAGTCCTGCACGTAGGCACAGGCGGCTGACCACATCCGCCAAGCTCTCGTCCCGCAGCGTGTAGGTGGGCAGCATCATCAACCGTTTGTTGGTAAAAGTTGCGCTGGGTCCGCCGGCCGAAGTCGTATAGAGGTAGCCTCCGGCCAGGTTGAGGCTCGAATAGCCACCGGCCGTGCCCCACCCACTGGAGCCGGGCGAAGGCATCGCCGTCCATCCCGTGACGTCGAGCCGCCAAAACGCGGTGCCGCTGGTGACGTAGACGTTGTCGTGCTCGTCGCAGAACAAGTTCGCGCTGCCCCCCGCGGGCGTCGCGATGGTCTGCAGCAGCGCCATCGTCGACAAATCGAACACGTAGACCTCGAGCGGCCCGACGCTGCCGCGCAGTGCAAAGCACTTGTCAGTTCCTACGGCGATGTGATTCGCCACGTACCCGCCCGCCGCGCTGGCGGCCAGGGTGTCGGCGCGAACGATCTTGCCGTCGCTCAATCGGCGCCCCACCACCACGCCGTTGCGGCGCCCCCAGGTGCTGAATGTGCTGCCGATGTTGTAGTCGGCCCATGTGGCGTCGTCTTCGATGACGCGCAACACGTTCGTCCCGCCACCGCTGTTGAGCACGAAACAGCTTTGATCGCTGTTGCCCGCCACGATGGTGCCGGCCGTCTGAAATGTACCGATCTGCCCCAGCGAGACGAGCTCGATGGTGCCGTCCTGCGCCTCTTCCACATCCCAGTATTTCAGCGGGCGCCCGGTGCTGGTGTTGGCCACCATGATCTTGTACTTGCCCACCCGGTGCCCGATGGTGCACGGGATGTCGTTGTTCGTCAGCGCGATGCTCAGCAGCGGGTCGATCTGGTCATAGGCAAAGCCGACATCGCCCTTGGTCAGCACCTCGAATGTCAGGTTCGGGATCTGCCCCGAGCCGCCGAGTTGCAGGCCCTCGATGAACACGCTGCCGCGGCCACGGTAGGCCGGCGCATTGGCCGTTCCGACCGCGGCTTCATAGGCCGGGTCGGGCATCTGCGTGGCGCTGCCGGTGTACACCGTGATGCGCTTCCACAGATCGGTGGTGACGCTGGCCGCCACCGTGCCACTGTCGGCGCTGGACAGGGTGTTGTAGACGAGCTTGCCGTTCTGCCAGACGCGGGAGACCCCGACGATCTCGTTGTCCGACAAGCCGAGCAGCATGTCGACCTCGTAGGTGTAGGTCGTCACGTCGGTGCCACCGCCGCCCTTGCCGCCCTGCTCCACCGTGGTCGCGATCTCGCGCCGGTCACTCGACCACCACACCTGGGGTGCCACGCGCGGGTGCCCCTGCAGCCAGGGGATGGGCTGGCCGTACTCCACGCCGGTGGCCTTCAGGTCGGCGAGCTTGGGCCCTTGCACCTTCTGGTTCGGCGCCATCGAGGCCCCGACGGCACCACCAAGGGCCCAGCCCCACTGGGCGCCCTGCGCCGTTGCGCCGAAAAAGCTGCCGACGTATCCACCAACAACTGCGCCGACCGCGGCAACGATATATTGCGTCGACATCAGGCCACCCCTGGCAATGCCCAGGCCGCCACCACGCGCAGGGCGCGGCTGGGCATCAGGCGGGTTTCGATCACGCGCGGCGGGCGCGCGTTGGCTGCGGCATGGATGATCGAGAGGCCGCCATGCAGGTAGTCGCCCAGGATCGCGAAGTGCTGCGGTTCGGCATCGAGCACCACACCGATCACGTCGCCCGGCCGCATGTCGCACAGTGCGATGCGCTGCATGTGCTCGTCGGCCATCGCGAGCAGGCGGCCGTCGGGGTGGCGGCCATAGCCCTTGATGTCCCAGTCGCCGGTGACCATGCCGAGCTCGCGGCCCACGCCGATCACCAGGCCGACACAATCGACCGCCACGCCCTTGGTGCGCTGCTGGTGTTGCCAGGGGGTGCCGATCCACGTGCGGGCCGCGGCCACCACATCGCTGCGGGTCAGGCTCATACGCTGGGCTCGACCGGCTTGACCATGTCGTCGAGCGTGGGGCGGTGCGGCTCGCCTTGGTAGTTGAGCACGTTGGCGAACTTGGCGATGCAGTCTTCGGCCAGGCGTTTGGTACACCCGGCCGTGATGTCGAAGCCGTCGCCCACGCTGACCGTGCCCAGCATCGGCAGCGCCAGAGTGACCACACCGCCCGCGGCGAAGGTCTTGACCTTCTGCGACAGGCCGGCATTCGCCCCGCTCGTCCAGGTGAGCAGCCCTTCGGCGAAGTAGCCCGCCGCCTGGGCCAGCGCGGCGGCGGTGAACACCTGCCGGCTCGTGGCCGTGGTGATCGTGGCCGCGAAGGTGTACGTGGCCAGGTTCACGCCGCACAGCGCGCTGCCCAGGCGGGTGCGGCAGGCCTTGGTGCTGACGTTGCCCACCGGTTGCTGCAGGTACTGCTGCAGCCCCCGCAGCTCGGCAACGATGGTGTTCCCGCGCAGCGTGACCTCACCCACCGTGCCGGTGAGCAGCGTGTCGATGCCGTCGGCGGGGCTCGCCCAGTTGTAGCGGAAGATCGTGAAGGCGGCGTTGCGCCACACGCCGCCGAGCACGTCGATCGGCGTGAAGACGCTGTCGTCACCGAAGACGCTGAGCTCGAGGTTGTCCACACCCGTGCCGGCGCTGTGCTCGATGTTGGTCACGTCCAGGCCGGGCGCGGACTTGTAGAGCACGGCGTCGATCGTCGAGTCGGCGTCGTGGTCGGTGATCGCGAAGACCACGTTGTCGGTGCGCGTGATGCGCAGGGCCGTGGCCAGCGTGTGCCCGGTGCCGGCGTAGTGCGCCGCCAGGGCCGATGGCAGGGTTTTCACAGCCGGATCTCCTCGACCTGGATGCCTGCCCAGTTCTGCAGCAGGTCGGCGCCGCCGCCGATCATTTCGATGTCGGCGAAGTCGCTCGTGAAGGCCACCGGCACGTCGAACTCGCCCTCCCAGGTGTAGGTGTCGCCGGCGCTGTGGCCGGCGATCGTGGCGATGCCGGTGGTGGTGTCGATGGTGGCGCTGGCCACGGTCACCACCGAGGCGCGCGTGCGGTACACCGTGGCGGCCACCGGCTTGCTGATCGGCCGCACATAGGAGCGCGCGCCCGCCGCGTACATGCGGTTGAGCTGCCACGTGCTGCCGGTGATGAACGTGAGGCTGCTCGTGGTCTGCGTGCAGCGGTAGTCGGCCCAATCCTTGAACCGGAATCCGTCCGCCTGGCCGGCAACCACCATGAAGAAGGCGCGCAGCGTCTCGAAATCGGCCGCGCTGTGCAGGCCGTGCGACACGTCGTACTTGTGCAGCGGGTAGGCCCACAGGCGGTTCGTGAAGCGCCGGCCCGAGGCGGTGCGCGTGACGTGCGTGCTCCACTGCGGGCCGCCCTTGGCGCCCACGGTGATGCGCGGGTCCAGTCGGTGTTCGAAGAATGCCATGGTCGGAGTCGAGGTGAGGCGTTCAGCCGTTGCGGGCCAGGGCGCGTTGCACACCGGCGCCGGCGGCGGCGGCGAGCTGGGTCTGGGTGCGCACGTCGGCCGCACCGCTGATCGCGAAGTGGTTGACCACCGAGACCGGGCGCTGCACCGGCTCGGCCGAGGCCGGGTGAATCGTCATGCCCGAGCGGCCGCCGAAGATCGGTTCCGGGCCCCGCTCGCCGGCAATGCCCCACTTGCCTGCGGGCAGGTAACCACCCTCGGCGAAGAAGCCGCCGAAGAAGCTGCTGACCTGGCCGAAGAGCTTGCCCCACAGGTCACCGCCACCGCCACCGGAGCCGCCGGCGCTCTTGAACAGGTCGGCGATGCCGTTGCCCAGTGGCTCGGTCACGAGCTTGCGGGTGACGATGCGGGTGATGTCGGCCCCCAGGCCGTCGAGCACGTCGCTCAGCTTGCCGCCATGCACGATGGCGTCTTCGAAGGCACTGCTGAAGCTCAGCCCCAGTTCCTCGGCGATGCCCTTGCCTTGTTCGAGCTTCTCGTTGACGCCACCGATGCCCTTGACGATGCGGTCGAGCTCCTCGGGGCTGAAGTTCTCGCCGGCGCTCAGCCGGCTCTGCAGGCGCTCGGTCAGGGCGCGCTTGCGCGCTTCTTCGGTGCGGCCGCTGAGGTTGTCGAGCGTTTCGTCGATCTGCTTGCGCAGCCCGGCCTGCTCCTGGAGGTAGCGGTTCAGTTCCTTCTCGGCATCGGCCTGGTCGAGCACCGACTGCTTCTGCTGGGCCATGCCGAGCACCAGCTCGCGGACCTGCTCAATCTCTCCGGTACTGCCCAGCGAACGCAGAAAGTTCAGCGCCTTCTGCTCTTCGGTCAGGTCGTCCACGGCCTGCAGTTCGCGGTCGAGCTGCGCCACGTAGCGGGCCAGGGCCTGGGCGGCCTCGTCGATCTCGGCACGCTCACCCCTGGGCGCCCGTGAGCCCCCCGGGCGCGTGGGTTTGACCTCGTCGGGAATCTTCAGCGTGGCCAGCGTGCGGGGGCCGCGGCCGCGGCGGGCCAGCTCGCGGGGGTCACTCTGCCCGAGATCGGGCCCGCCCACCGACATGATGCGGCGCTCCAGGGCATCCAGCTCGGCCCGGGCGCGCACCCCATCGGCGCGCACGGCATCGCTGATTGCACGAAAGCCGCTGATATCCATGCGAGCCAGGGCAGCGATCTGCGCGACGATCGCGCCGATCTCACGGCCTGTGGCAGCGAACACGAAGGACACGTTCGCGCCGACGATCGTCAGCGTCTGCACCACCGTGCGGAACACCGCGCCGATACCGTCGACCACGCCCTTCAGCGCGTCGCCTTCGCTCGCTCCGCCCCGGAAGGCCTCGACGATGCCGTTGAGCGTGGGCAGCATCGATGAGGCCAGCGCGCGGCTCACGTCGAGCGCGTTCTTCTCGATCGCGCTGAGCGCATGGCTGAACTTTTCAGCCTCCTGCGCCTGCTGGGCCGTCACGGTGGCATTGAGCTGCCCTGCTTCGGCCAGATCGGCCAGGAGGGGGCCGATCTCGCGCACCGATTTGCCGAACAGCTGCTGCACGGCGCGCGCCCGCTCGCCGTCGTTCGCAAAGCCGGCCAGCGCTTTCGCCGCCTGCTGCAGCGCCTCGGCCGGGTCGAGGTTGCGCAGCTCCTCGGCATTGAGGCCGAGGGCCTCGAGGATCTGCGCCGCTTCGCTGCCCGGGTCCTTGGCCTCCGTCAGCACCTTGTTGAACTTGCCCAGGGCCGCGCCGACGGTGTCGAAGCTGGTGCCGGTGCGCGCGGCGATGTCCTCGAGTGCGGAGATGTTCTCCACACTGGAGCCGGTGGCGTCGCGCAGGTCGTTGAGGGCGTCCAGGCTGTCGATCGCGCCCTTGATGATCGCCGCGAAGCTGACGCCGGCCAGCGCTCCGCCCAGGCCCACGCCCAGGTCGCCGAGCAGGCCACGCACGGCGCTGGTCGACTTCCCGAGGGTCTTGAACTCCGTGCCCAGATTGCGCAGCACGCGCGAGGTGTCGTCCTGCGCGGAGAGTCGGAACTTGACTTCCTTGTCAGCGGCCATGGGCGCGGATCTCCATCATCAGATCGGTCATCAGGTGCCAGTCGGGCACGGGGTAGAGGGCGGCGTACACCGGCCAGCGCTGGGGCTCCCAGCCGCCGCAGAACTGCCAGCAGTGCGCCGCCTGCAGTGCGCCAGCGCACTGCACGGGCATGGGTGCCAGCATCTGGCCGAGACCGGCCGCCATGAGCTTGCGCGCCTCGCCCTGGGATTTCTCCCATTCGAGGCGCGCCCTCAGTTTTTTGCAGCGCTCTCTCGCGCCGTGCGGCGCGCGTCGGTCTCGGCCTTCAGGCGCGCCCACAGGGCTTCTGCCCACAGCGGCCGGGCGTCGAGCAGCAGCGCGGCGGCACCCGGCTCGAGCTGCAGCGGATCGGCCGCCTGCTCGTGCCCGGGCAACACGTCCCCCACGGTCACGCCGATCCAGGCCACCACGGCCTGTTCGAGCAGGCCGCGCCGCACCCGCAGGCCGATCTCGCCGGCGTTCGCCTCCGTGCCGAAGCCGGCACGCGCGACCACGAGTTCGGCCTCGTGCGGCGTGGGCACGCGCAGCACGAGCTGCGCGTGATCGCACACCACCGAAAACTCGCGAGCCGCCTGGGCCGCGCGGCGGATACCCTCGAGGCTCAGCTCGCTCACGATGCGTATTCGCTGGGCAGGCCGGTGAGCGCAACGTCCAGCGCGCGCTTGTTGGCTTCGCCCAGCGTCAGCTCGGCGAAGGCCCCGCGTGTCCAGAAACCGCTGACGTAGCTCTTGGCGCCGTTGCGGTAGCTGAAGCGCACGCCCTTGGGCACGCCGCTCGATTCCGCCGCCTTGATGATGGCGTCCTGCGCGAGCGTGATGTCGTCGGCCAGCTTCATCTTCAGCGCGTAGGGTTCGCGCGCCGTCGGCACCCGACGCTTCACCAGTTCGTTCAGGAACTGGTAGGTGTAGAACTGCTGGTCGCCGCCTTCGGTGCTCAGCTCCAGGATCTGCGCGATCGTGGTCCAGGCGGTGATGCGCCGGACGCTGCCCGTGCCACCGGCAGCCGGAAAGCGCGTGGTGTTGCTGGTATCGAACAGTTCGAGCGTGACATCGTTGGTGGCGACGGTCTTGACGCGCACGAGGCGGCCGTCGGCCTCGGGCCAGCCGGAGGTGAGCTCGAGCACGTCGCCCACCACCACGGCGTGGCCCGCGCCCAGTGTGGCCACGGCCTCGGTGGCGTTGGTCAGCGCCGTCATGGTGGACGAGGTGGCGTAGGTCGATGCGATCGCGAGAAAGGTGCCGTCGGCAACCGTGATTCCCATGGTGATGCTCCTTCAGAGAATGGTTTCGGGGTTCTGGGGATGGACGTAGAACGTGGCCTGCAGGCGCAGCGTGATGACGCCGACCATGGCCTCGCCTTCGGTGGCGAGCTCGCGGCGGATGCCGCTGAGCCGCAGGGCGTGGGGCGGCGTGCCGGCGAAGATCAGCGCGAGGCCTCCCGCCGCCAGCGTGTGCAGCACGTCGTCGAGGTCGTCGACGGCCGCGGCAAAGGCCCGGGCGGAGATCGCAAGCGTGTGCTCGTTCTCGCCGCTCAACATGAACGGCACGACCGACTCTTCCTCGGCCGTGACACGCCAGGCGGGCAGGCCCGCCAGCGTGAGGGGCCAGGCGCGGCTGGTGTAGACGCGCCCGGCACTGGCGGGCAGTGGCGCCAGCAGGGCGGCCACCGCGTCGATGACCTGGGCAGCAGCGAGCGCCATGGTCAGACCCTCACCAGCACGAGGCGCACGAAGGCGCCGTCGGGCGGCTCGGCCAGCACCTGGCGCACGCGGTAGCCTGCCCCGCGCACGGTGCACGCCCCGCCCTCGGCCACTGCTGGCACCGCCGAGGCGGGCAGGAGCAGCGTGGGGGCGGCGCCGATCACGTCACCGAAGGCGAGATCGCTGGCCGTGTCGAACACCGCCGCGGTGGCGGTGCCCTGCACGGTCACGGTCTCGGCAAAACCTGCGGTGCCCATGAACAGGCTGAGGTCTTCGACCATGGCCACGGCGCGGCCTCAGGCAGCGGGTTTGGCGAGCGCCGCCTGCACCGCGGCAGCGATCAGCGCCGCCATGGCCGCCTCGGGCGAGGCGGTGGCGCTGGCGCGCTTGTCGGCCTCGGCCTCGTGGGCCTTGGTGGTGTCGACGAGCTTGGCGCCCTTGTCGGCGTACTTCGCACGGCCGGCTGCGACGACGGCGCCGGCCACCGCGTCGTCGGCCTCGATCACGCTGCCGGCAAACACGGTGCGTGTGCCGCCGTTGTCGTCGCCGCCGGGGATGTGGGTGTGGGAGAGGATCTCGATCTTCTTCATGGTGGGTGTCCTGGTGAGGTGTTTGGGCCGCGCCCTGGTGCGGGGCGCGGCGGAGGTCGAGCAGGCGGGCGCGTCAGACGGTCAGCGCGTCCAGCATCGCGGCGAAGCTCTGCGCGCGGCGCACGGCGATGTCGATGGTCTGGTAGATGTGCATGCGCACGATCCGGTTCGCGGCCTGGGTGACTTCGTCGGGCAGCAGCTCGGCCGTGCCCCACTCGCCGATCAGCAGGTCCGACCAGTTGCCGTAGAAGATCGCCGAGCACACGCCCGAGCTCGTGCCCTTGGTGAGCGCGGAGCTGACGTTGTTGCTCACGCCGGCGCGGTAGCCGTTGAGGCTGCCGAACAGGCTGGAATCGTCGCCGGCCATGGCCGGCATCCAGATTTCCTGGCCGTTCGTGCTGGCGAACTTCTGGGTGCGCTTGAGCTTGCCGCGCACCTTGGTGTTGCTCAGGTAGCCGGTGGAGCCGACCGCGGCATTGTTGTTGGCCACCGCCGATTCGAGGTCGACGATGTTGTCCCAGGTCGGCGCGGCGCCGTTGGTGCCGCCCACCACCGCGCCAATGCCGGCCGTGGCGGCCAGTCCGGTGGGTTGGTTGGAAGCACCGGTGCCATGCAGCGCGACCAGGTCGAGTTGGGTGGCCATGCCTTCGATCAGGTCGGCGCGGATCAGGCCCTCGACCGCCGGCGTGCCTTGCAGCAGCAGGTCGCGCGTCACGTCCTGGATGGCATGGGCCGTCTTCGGCGACAGGGTCACCTGCGCGAAGGTGGAGTCGGCTTCGGAAGCCGCTCCGGCCTGCGCCACCCAGCCCGGCGACACGCCCGCCGTCTGGCGCGGGATGGCGACGTTGCCGACCAGGCCGCCGAGCACGCGAGCCCCCATGCGGCGCACCAGCGAGGCGTTGCGCAGCAAGGTGATGAAGTCGGCCGCGAGCAGATCGGTGGCGACCATCGCGCCGCCCGCCGCGGTGGAGCTGGTGGCCAGATCCCGCTGCGCGACGACACGGTCACCGATCATCAGGCGGCCATCGACCATGCGGGTGCCGGGCAGCTGCTGGCGCATGAGTTCGTAGGGCAGGAAGTTGCCCTTGCCGTGGCCGCGGTAGCCGGCCTTTTCCAGGGCCTCGCGCACGGACTTGGCGCACTCGTGCTCGAACGGGGCAACGCTCGTGTCCTTGTCGATCAGGCTGCGCATGTAGCGCGCGACGCTGAATTCGCGCGCTTCCTTGTCGGACAGGCCGATTTCGGCCGCCGGCTGGTACAGCGGCTTGTCGCTGCCCTTCTTGTGCAGTTCGTCCAGCGCCTGGCCACGGAACAGCTCGAGCGCGGTGCCGTCGGCGACGGCCTTTTCGCCCAGCTCTCGCAGGGCGTGGCGGGTGGCCAGGGCCATGATGCCCTTGACGCGGTCCTGCTCGTCCTTGACGGCAGCGGTGCGGGCCTCGGCGCGGACGCGGTCGAGTTCGGCGGTGGTGTTCGTTTCGCTCATGGATTTCTCCTTCGGGGTTTGCTTTTGCGGGGGGGTGGTGTTGTCCTCGGCGGCTCGCCCGATGCCGACAGTCATGTCGGCCGGGATCGACACCAGGCTCGTTTCGAGCGGGCGCCAGTCGGTCACGCGGTACGTCTTCACGTCGCCCTCTTGCTTCACCAGCTCGAGTTCACGGATTTCGTAGCCCACGCTCACGTTGACGCGCACGCCGTCTTTGGCGTCCTGCATTTCCTGCTCGGCGCGCGGGCTCTTACCGAACCTCACGACGGCACGACCTTTCCGGTCGCGGCTGAGCAGGGCGCTGCGGACAACGCCAATCTGGGTTTGCGGATCGTGGTCGGCGAGCAGTGGGGCCCGGCCGGACGCGATCCACGACATATCGACTTCGCCCTGGGCGTGACCCAGGACTTCGATGCCCCACCAGCGCTCGCAGGGCGCTTCAGAGCTGAACGACAGTTCGGTCTCGCGGGTATCGCTGTCGATCTCACCGGCGCGCAGGGCGTGGCTCGTGTATTCCACAAGCCCGGGCAGCGCGTCGGCGCGCTCGGCCTCGTCGGGCGCAGCCTGTTCCGCATGGGCGTTGGCCGGCAGGTCGGACAGGCGCAGCCGCTGGCCGATCTGCAGCTGATCGAGCGCGTTGCGCAGTTGCAGGCGGCCGGGCGCGTCTTCCCGCGACCAGTAGCGGTTACTCAGCAGCGGTGTCATCTTCGGTATCTCCTGCGGGGGTTTGCGTGTCTTCAGCGTCGCCGGCGGGTTCGGCCCCGGCGCCGGGTTTCATGGGCTTGCCGGCGTCGTCGACCGCCGGGTTCTTGTGCGCGCTGGCGGCCTGGGTGTTCAGCGTCACCCCGAGTTCGCGGGCCATCGCTTCTTCCTCGGCCAGTTCTTCGAGCACCTCCTCGAAATCGACGCCCTCTTCGGCGCAGATGCGGGTGCGACTGGTGGTGCCCAGCGCCACCTTCTGGGCATTGGCGGCGATGTCTTTCTGCGGGTCGGGGCTGCGGAACGGACGCGCGATGAAACGCGGCCTGTTCAGGCGCTCGAATGCGTCGGGCGGCAGCCGGCCGACCACGCCCAGCGACAGGCCGAGCGAGAGCTGGCCTTCGAACATCGGGGTGCTGATGCCCTCGATGAAGTTCTGCTGCAGGGCCTCGTAGGTGTCGCGGTCGTTGTTGGCGCCGTGGCGCATCGACGACAGGCTCACCCCCTCGAGATCACTGGCCAGGGTGTTGTAGGTCAGGCCCACACCGGAGCTGAAGGCACGCAGCATGCCCTTCACGAACCCTTCCATGGCGTCGTTCGGGTAGGCCGGGTCGTAGGTCTGAAAGTCCCACCCGGCGGGCAGTACGCCGAAGACGCCGGGCTCGGCCTCGTGCACGAGGTTGCCTTCGGCGTCCTCCGAATCGGCCACCGCGCTGCCGTCGGCCGAAGCGTTGATGGGCAGGCCTTCGACGGCCGGACGCTTGTAGAAGCCCATCTTGCTGGCGCCCTGGCGCGCATTGACCAGGGCCGCCTCTTCGTAGCCGCCCAGCATGCCCATGCGGCGCAGCGCGGCGTAGACCCACGGCACGCCGCGCACGGTGTCGGGACGCAGTTCCTCGATCAGATAGTGGTGGATGATCCGCTCGGCCTCGATGCGGCGATGGCGCAGCACGGGCACGTTGACGACGTCATCCCCAGGGTGCACGTTGTGGAACCAGTACGCCACCGGGCGCCCGTAGGCATTGCGCTCGACGCCCATGCGGATGTCGTTGCCGGTATCCAGGCGGCCATGCCCGGGATAGGCGCCGTTGATGCCGACGTTCAGGGTCTCGTCGAGCAGGTCGGGGTCGATGAGGCGCCAGGCCAGGCCGAAGCGGCCGAACTGGCGGCCGTAGAGCTTCTCGACGATGACCTCACCGTCGCGGGCCAGCGCAGTGATGGCAGCGCGCTCGAAGCTCGCGCGGCTGTATTTGCCGCAGGCGGTGTAGACGCCCTTCTTCCCGGCAGCGCAGAAGAAGTCTTCGATGGTCTCGTTGGCGTCCTTGTCGAGCTTGCCGCCGCGGGCCTTGTAGATCTTCATCTGCAGCTCGAGGCCGCGCGGGCCGACGACGTTGTTGCGGATGAGCTGCAGGAAGCGCTTGACGTACTCGTTGTCGTTGGCAAGCTGCCGCGAGCGCATGCGCATGCTGCGCAGGCTCATGCGGACCTCGGCATTGCCCGACACGAAGCCGGTGACGGCCATCAGGTCGGCCACCAGGCGGTCGTTGCTCGAGGCCATGTAGCTGCGCAGGGCGCGGCCGGTGTTGCCGGCTGTCAGCAAGCCCATGACCGGGTCGACGCGGCGCCAATCCCCCGCGCCGGGCGGAAGCGGCGCCGCAGGGCTTTCGGCGCGCGCAGCCGGCGGCCGCCGGCTCGGGGTGAGGCCGGCGAGGAAGCTCTTGATTCCCATGGTCAGCGGGGGCGCGTGAAGCGCGTGAGGATGCGGTTTTTCGGCTTCAGACCCTTGGCCAGATCGGCGGCAGCCTGCTCGTTCGCGAGCTGCGCCTCCCAGAAGGCGATCTGCTTGAGGATCTCGGCGGCGGAGTTGAACTCCATTTCGCGGCCGGCAATGGCATACCGGCGCACCGTGCCCTGGGTGGCGCTGAAGGTGGCGAAGGCGGTCTTCAGATCCTCGAGCGCCTTGTGCGCCTGGCTGCGGCCGTCATACCCGGCAGGCAGGGTGCGCGGGTTGGGGCGCACCGTGATCTGGCCAGCATCGACGGTATAGACCTCGGTGCCGAGCTCGACCCAGCTGGTCCACGTGTAGACGCCGGCCCCCCACGCCGCCGTGGTGGTGGCGGGGATCTGCACGGCGTACTCGTCGCCGACCACGGTCGCCGTGATGTCGATGACCGCCCCGCCGGCGTTGCGCGGCACCAGGCGGTACTTGAGCGTCCAGCCCTCGGCAGCGCTGTAGTCGGGCACGGCCGCCGTGAAGTTGAGGCTATCTCCGGCAATGAGCTCTTGCTGCATCAGGTGTTGCCTTTGTAGGGGCTGCGGAGCACTGTCGGACCAATGCGCCTTTTTCGTGGGCGCAGGATGGTCGGGCCGATGCGGGTAGTACCACCCGCTGGCCATGTGGGGGGATCGACGGAGGCTCCGTCGAATACATAGGCGCTACAGGCTGTCACGGATGCCGCTGTGCTGCGAATGGCCAATTGCAGCGCTGCCGCAAGAGCGGTCTGCGCCGAGACCATCGCCGACAGCTGGGCAGATACGAGTCGCGCCTCGATGACCGCCGTCTGTAGCGATGTCGCGGCATCTTGACCTGACTGCACCGCCGCCTCGGCGCCGAAGCTGACCGTGGTGCCCGCCTGAACCTGGGCATTCAGCGCAGCGAGGTTGCTGCCGGCCGACTGCAAGGCCCCGCCGAGGTTGGCTGCGGCGATTGCCACCGTCTGCAGCACGGCAGCGATGCTTGCCGTGCTGCTGCGGCTCGCTTGCAACGCGGAATTGACTGATGCCGTGACTGTGGCCTCCGCCTGCACGCCCACGGTCACACTGGCCGAAATGCTGCGAGCCGCCTGCACCGCAGCCCCAAGGCTGGCCGATGCGCTGGCCGAGGTGGCCGACGAGGCCCAAACGGTGCCCGCCCACGCATCGGGCTTCCAGGCCCCGGGCTTCCAGGCCTGGGCCATGGATCAGGTCCCGCCCCAGTTGGTGGTCTTGGAACTGCTGGCGATGATCGGGTCACCAATGACTTGGCGCACGTCGACCCTGGGCAATGTCGACGGGGCCGGCGGCCCACCAAAGATCTTGTACGTGATGCTGCCGCTGGGGGTGACACTGAACGCGTCGACGGTGGCGGTATCCGTGCTGTTGACGAAGGCCGTGATCTCTCGGAACTGCCAATACCCCTGCGTCGAACCGAACACAGCGATCGTGCAGCCAATGAGGGAACTGTCGGCGAACACCGCCGCAGCCCGCAGAACCACCGTGGTGGACGTGGCTGACTGCGCCGTGCCTTGATCGGCAATGCCCATCCACGGCACGGCGCCGGCCGTATCGTCGAAGGCAAGTTGCAGCGCGTCGGCCGCGACAGTGCTACCGCTGATGGCGATTGCGTCGGAGGCCATCCGGCCGCCCACCAGGGCAGCGGGCAGCCGCGCCTGGATGTCGGAAACCTCGGTGTCGATGTAGCCGGCCACGGTGCTCAGGGCCGCTGCAGTGGCCAAGCCGGTCTGGATTTCGGTGGTGAAGTCGGCCGCAGTGGCCGCTGCCGTGATCACATTGGCGGCCAGCGCGTTGACGGTGCCGACCGAGCCGGCGACGTTGCCACCCACACCGCCGGTGACAGAGCCCACCGCGCCGGAAACACTGGCCACGGCTTGGGCTGTACTGATCGTGGTTCCGGTGAGCCCCACAGCGGTTGTTGGGCTGCCGACATTTGCCCAATCGACCCCGGCCTCGCCCGTGGTCGACACGTCGAGCGTGCGGCCTGCCACGGTGGGGGTGAGCGGCAACGCGACGGTGGTCAGGGCGTTCCAGGTGCGTGTGTTCGTGTCGATCGATCCGGCTGCGGGTTGATTGATCTGCCCGGTACCGGTGCCACGCGTGTACAGCCCGCCAGCCGCCTCCGCAGCCGCGTTGGGCAGGGCCGTGAGACCGGCACGCACGGCGTCCTGCAGGTCAACGCCCTTGAGCTCGTACTCGACGAGCACCGGCTCCATATTCGTGGCTCCCTTGAGCATGACGATGGCAGAGTTGACTCCGCTGGCAAACACCGCGTCGGGCACGTCCAGGCGGTAGAGGCCGGGGGTGTTGGTGGCATCGACCTCGACGAACCCGCCACTGGAATATGCGCCGGTCACGGTCTGAGTCGCCAGGGTGAGGGCTGTCCGCGCGGCACCCGGGCGCACATAGCTTGCGACGAGAGACCCGGAGTTGTAGACCAGCCCGGTAAGGCCGGCCCCGACCGCTGAACCGCTGTCGCGGATCCAAACGTAGGCGATCTGACTGGTGGCGCCCTTGGTGACGCTCTGCTTGCTCATTGCATTCCCCCTGTGAGATCACGCATGCCGCCGGTGTTGTTGCTGACTGCGCGCTTGATGTTGGCGGCAGAAATCTCGTGGTACGACACCATCACGGCCGCCCATGCCTGGGAAGCGCCGAGCGCCATCGCCGGGTTCTGGGCGCCCGAGGTGATGAGGTCCTGCACTTCGATCAGGCTCGAAGAACCTGACTCGCGCTCTTGCCGGCCATTCCATCCCGCGGTGGGCGTCATCGACGTGCCGGTTCCGTTGGTCCAGCCCGAGGCCATGAGGTACAGCGCAGTCCCGCTGGGGGTGATGCTGCCGGCCTGTACTGCGGTCCCGGTTCCTACGTTCGCGGACCTGGCCGCGTCGAGCTCGAAGCCAGAGGTCGAGCTGTATTCGTTGATCGCAAGGCTTGCGTCTGCAGCCCCGGCAAAAGTGCAGGTGACGGTGCGCGTACCAGCGGTGGTGACGATGCGGCCGTACTCGTGCACGTAGAGCGTTCCGCCATTGTTGGTCTCGTGCAGCAGCGCGTAGTCGACCGCGCCGTCGATGCTGTCGCGCACGTTGGTGATGGCGCGCGGCGGATTGGCGCCGTAGCTCTGCGTGATGGTCACCACCACCAACCGCCCAGCAGGCGTGGATCCGGCAAAGGTAGCGGCAATGCTCGCCGCAGATCCGGTCACGGATGCGGGGCCCTGGACAAACGCGATGGTCATGATGACCTTTGTGTCAGACCAGGGTGGGCCAATTGCTTGGCAACACGGCCATGTACGACTCGATCACCGCGCCCGCCGTGCCGAAATTGGATCGGAACATCACGCGAGTGCCATCGCTGTTCCACGTGGCCTCGGGCGCAGTCCACTCGTCCACATAGGCTGTGTGGTGGTGCGCAATGCGCAGGTGCTTGGCAGCCGTGGGGGTGAGTTGCAGGGCGGTGATGCATTCGTCCTGCCACTTCACGACTGTGTTGCCACTTCCGGCTTGCATGGTCATCAGTGCCCAACCGGGGACTTTCGTCCCGGTGCCGTTGAAATGCACCGCCGTGCCGCCACCCCCATAGACGTTGCCAAGTGGGTAGCAGGCCCCGTTGTCGAGCCTCGCGTAGTAGTAGTCCCCGTCGACGATGCCCCGCGGCTCCATGCGATAGGTGTAGCAAACAGTCAGGATGACTTCATTGCCGGCCATGTCGACCGCAAGATCGCTGTGCTCGCCATAGGTGTTGATCTGCGTGAACGTGGAAAACGCCCGGTTGTAGGCACGCACACCATTGGTCGAATTGACCGAGGAGGCTGCTGCAACCGAGTAGTCCATGCCCGTGCCGCCGGACCACGCGATGACTGCATAGTTGCCCAGCGGGCTCATGCTCACGTGATCGGGCAGGTTGGTCGTCAGCAGCGCCCCGACGATCAGATCGTCGATGAGATCGACACAGATCACACCG
>Ga0208916_10000304_pt1 | contig 24209 bp, 49 predicted proteins | sample DEB19_08_DNA_5_FD_184523 | JGI IMG/M metagenome (GOLD analysis project Ga0208916, IMG submission 184523) | Aqueous microbial communities from the Delaware River and Bay under freshwater to marine salinity gradient to study organic matter... | ecosystem: Environmental > Aquatic > Marine >... | reverse complement strand
ATGTTTCGCCTTCACCTACCCAGAAGTCTTGGTCATCAATATACCAATCCATCTTTGTGACGTTCTTTACTTTAATTCTTTCTTCTTGCATGTTATCCCCTGGTTCACCTAATATAACAGAGTAATCTGTTTGTGGTGGAACATACACCCTAGATAATATATCATCCACAACGCTGTCGTAATCCGCATCTTTCATCGGAACAATGACGGCGTTCTTTTTATTTACACCCATTTCTGGTAGAATCTCGATGTCAGTGACTATTAACTTCGAGTATTGTAGCCCCTCTACCATTGAGTAACCAAATGATTCGTGGTCTGATAGTTGTACCAAGAAGTCAGCTTCTTTCAACTTATCTAGTGCGTGGATGGTTGGCTTGCAAAAGTTCATATACTTAGATTTATGTACACCTTTATAGTCAGTGTATACATCCCATTGGAAGTTGACTCCACGACTATGTAGCTTACGTGCTAGTGCCATCATACGTTTCCAACCCTTATCTTTCGCAGAACGTGACAGACTAATCAATTTAATCTGCTTTTCTGGTACTGGGTTGTACACTAGGATTGTCTTTAATCCAGGACACCACTTCTTCATCTTCTTCTGTGTATATTTGCTAACTGCAACTACTCCAGTGAACTCTTCATAACCCTCTGGCGTACGTGGGTGGTTGCCGTGTCCATCTCCTGGGTGGATGAATAGATACTTCTTCTCTGCTTTTACTAGTCCTAGGTGGAAGTAATCAAACGCAAAGATAGCAACATCACATTCTATCTCTTCAGTAGATACTGGAACGAGCTTAACCATCTGTGCAAGTCGGTCATACGCTCCTTTAGCCACGTTCTCCCCAATGTGCAAGTTATCGGGATAATATATAGTAATATCATACTTATCCTTGTACACCTTGCATATGTTTAGAATCCACGTCTCTGTACCACCTGTTCGGAAAGGGTTTTCATAAAATATGCCAACCCTAACCATTTTTGCGTACATAGAATTGATAATCTGTATCAACGTCACTGAGTACGGTGAAATCAACTCTATCCCTGAAGAACTCATGCACAGCTTGGTCAACACCAAACTTGAATGGGTTATCCCTTAAAGTATCATTGTAATCATCCATGAGTAGCGTACCGCCAGGTCGAAGCATCTTCCAGCAGTATTCTAGGTCACGCTTTACTGTTTCGTAATCGTGAGCACCATCAATGTAGATTACATCATAGTGTTGTCGCTTTAACAACAGTCGTGGTAACACATCTTTACTATCACCTTTGATAGTTGTTATCCTATCTCGATATTCTGCAGTGTTATTTAAGTAACGTTTCTCAAATCCTTCGTTGTAGTTATCAACAAAGTTATCGACTACCGTTAGTTCCGCTAGTGGGTAACTTGCAGCTATGAAGCAGGCAGAACGTCCTTCATATGCCCCAACCTCAAGATATTGACCACCGCCAACTAAGTCTTGTAGTATGTTATGCCACTTACTCTCAAATGCCGTTAGCCAATCAGTAGTAAAATCTTTCTTAGCCATAAAACTCCCTTAGTAACTTTTTAGATATGTCATGGCTAACACGTTCCCCACTACCAAGTGGGTCGTATGCGATGACAATGTTTTTGTATGCTATACTCTTCAATCCTATTGGAGTATGGAAGCTACCATATCGACCTGTTGAACCACCTGGGGCTTGCCCAGCGTACACACAGATAATAGCACCTGCCTTACTCCCCCAGACACAAACATCGCCTGGGTGGAGTTCAGCACCATATTTATCCCTTTTTCGGAATGATTCTCTTAGTCGAGATTGGGTTTGTTGTTCAGCCATGCTTCTACATCTCCTGGATAAGTACCCCACATGTAGCGAGTCTGACCAGTTAGGAAGCGGTGTAGACTATCTAGCTTTACTGGTGGTGTATACTCTTTCAAGTCATCATCAGTAATGAAGACGTACTCGTGTTTGCTTCCTGGTTCTGTACGCCGTGTGATTGGGTATACGTCTTCTACCTTAATCATTTTGCTCTCGTGACTGTAACGTTATCTGCACATTCCCAAGGAGCTGACATAACACGGAAAGTCTTTGTTGTCTTAACGACTACTTTAATATCCTTGTTTTCTGCAGCTTCGTTCACCACAGCTTTGTATGGTGAGTTTGGTGGCAAACAATACGAACTTTCGTTCTCTTCAGTAACGTAGGTATCAACTGCAGCACGTACACTGAATGTAGTGTTACCGCTAATGAAGCCATTGTTCTTTACGTTATATACGATACCTGATACATTCTGTTCAGATGTCTCAATACGGATGCTTGGCAAAAACCACAACAGTCCCCAGATTACCAAACAAAATGCAATAAATCCGCCTAATACTTTCATTAAAAGTTCCCTTCTTGTACTTGTAAACATTTAAGACCAAGTGAACGCCACATATCAACAACTTGGTTACGGTCATCTAGGATGAACTTAACGTTGAATCGTGGTTCTACGTGGGTGCGATACAATCGCTCTTTAACAATAGCATCTTTGAGCTGCTGACCATTCTCATCAACATCACTGTCGAGTCGGGTGTATAGTTCATCGTATGGGATGCCGTTAGCTTCTAACCATTCTTCTGTTACTTGTCGGTGCTCTTCATTGCGACCTGTCAGGATGATAACTTTGTAACCATTCTGATATGCCATTGATGTAATACTTACAACAGCATCATCAGCAACATCATTCATGGCTCGGCTTGCGTCATAGGGACTGCGACCATCTGCAATATGTGCTAACGTACCATCAACATCCACAATGATACACTCTTCTTTTTCGTCATCGTAAGCTACTGGTGGTACTGGGTTATCAATGTAACGGTTGTACATCTGGTAGATTACTTTTTCTGGCACTGGATTAGGTCGTAACGCATTACGGCGGATACATTCACGTACAGGCACATCGAAGAATCGAATCTCGAAGTCTGCTAGGAACTCCTGTGCAATCGCCTCAAACTGAATCAAGTGCTTAGGGTCAAGATTAGTATCGTCAACTACAACGTTCCTACCATTCACGAGGTTGCGGATGATAATTTCGTCACGTAGTGCTAACACAAATCCTTCATTCTCTGGACTCCACTTGCCATTATTTAACATAGCACGTAGGTCATCTTTGTTCACACGAACCCACCCTTTGTCTACTAATTCCTTAGCATAGGTAGTCTTGCCTGAAGCTGGCAGCCCACGAAGGGCTAGCAACTTAGGTTGGGCTTGTGCGACTTGTCGTTCCTTGTTAGTGTCAACAAGGGTCGCTTTATTGGTCATACCAATTTACTCCTCAGTTCTTCAAGTTTCCTTTTATTCTCTCCAGTTGCAAAAGGTAGGTGAAACCACCCTGCACCTTTACTCGCAATCGAGTAGACAACATTAGGAATTGGGAACTTCTTCTTGCTTTTTTGCATGTAAACTCCTATATATAGCTTGTCGAGCGAAATGGTCTTCCCGTAAATAGTTAGACCAAAGTTGCTCGGATTCAGGTGTCAATGACCTGACTATTACCCCGTTACTGTCCTGGTGCTCCTGGTATTCCAGGTTGGGTTTCTGAGGTCGCTGCATGGATTCCATCTTGTACCTCTAACCTTACTGGCAACCTTCGCAGTTCAGTGCGTCCTGTGGGTCTACTAGGGCGTTCAACTGCTGTATTTTCTTCTTGTCCAACGTCTCGCCTGGCTTGACTTGGCTCATTATCTGTTCTATTTGTTTCAGCTTCTTCTGTGTTTCGGCTTCGTTCATTCTGACTCTCCAATAGTTTACGTTGATTGTCGTTGTCGAGTCTGTCAGCAACCAATGTTGCGTAACCTGCTATGTCTCTCCATGAATCAGAATAGTTAGGGTCTCCGTTGTAGATGCGACCAATCTTGTTAACAATCATGTTGATTGCCTCTAGCTGGTCAGGTGCAAAGTCAAACTTTGTCTTACCTGTCAACTTCATGGCTTGGTCTAGCACTAGATGAATTGACTGTGCAATTTGTGCTTGCTGCATAAATACCCCATAGCGTTTGCCACGCTCATTTAATACTTCGGCTGTGCTTTGAACCATTCTCGTTGCTCTAGGTTAAGATTAATTGTTACCATTACTTCATCTTCGTATTCCTTGACACGGACGCTAAAGCGACCACTGCCAACTTCTGCATCACGGAACTCTTCCTGTGAGTTGTAGAAGTATTCCAACGCATGTGCTGCCAAACTTGTGATATTCTCACGCAACTCATTTAGTGTTGGTACATCGTTTTCCCCATACGTCCAACCATAAAGGTGGAACAGAGGAGCTGCTGTCGTTGCAGCTGACTCAATCTTGTCGTAGAGATGCTCTACTGTTATACGCTTAATTGTGTTCATGTTACTCCTTAACTGATTCTACTTCGTATACCCCAGTGTTTGTGTGGTATACATCGCCAACTACTGGCAGTGCTGCTCCACGAGTGATAATCGCTTCGTGGTCTTGACCATCTACTTTACCGTGCAATACTGTGCCAGTAATGTAAACTTCACTAATTTTCGTCACTTGTTCCATTGACTTCTCCTTTTACTAATTCTTCTTTATAAAACTGTGCCAACCCGAAGACTGAATACTTGAGAATATCTTCTTTGTAGATAGCCCATAGGACATCTTTGATGTTCTCTTTCTCTTCAGTTTCAATATCAACACGAGTTTCCTTAATCAATGCACCGATGTCCTTCGGTGTCCCTGTCAGTTCACCACGTTCACGTAAGTGCTGGATAGCTTTTCGCCATCGTGCCTCAGTGCGGTAGTTCTCTTTCAGGACTTCAAACTTGCCTTTGCCAGTGTTTAGCTTAGACCAGTCTTTGACATGCACTTCCTTAAACTCTTCAGTAACGTACTTGCCAGACATAACAGTAAGTGGAATCTGTTCTAGGAACATCCATGACTTGTATGCCTTTACAACAACTCCCTCAATATTCTGTCCCCCAAGATAGCTGGGTGTATCCTTAACCATCTCGAGGACATTAGTAGCGGAAGTTTCTCCTCTAAACAAGAGGGGCACAGCGTCAACGTCAAACTTTTGTGCGTACTCGAGGATAGTGTCGTAATTGTGGAACACTCTCTGCTCAGAGTCGTACACAGCGAACAATGCGATGTGATTCTTTGGGATTCTATCATAGGCAAGTGTAGAGTGTTGAGGTGCATGAAGCGTCTCTCCATAGAAAAACCATCCATTAGGTATCCTTTCTGCTATACTTGTAATATATGTTACTGCAGGGAAGAATAACTTATCAACCGTATCGAGTGTAATCTCACGTCCCTTAGAACGCATGATTAGCTCACCCTCTGGTGTTTTACCGAAACCAAACTGGCTTCCATCAATCTTCTCTGTAATCTCTACTTCAGTCTCGAAGAGGTCTAATATTTGTTTGTCTCCTATATGCAGAATCTTAGGAAACGCTGCTGTCTTGCTCATATTGACTCCTTAATTCATCTATGATGTACATGCTTGCCCTGTTGAGAAACTCAATCTCTGTCATGTGAGGCGGAATCATGTCTGCCAACTTGGTAACATTTAATTTCTCACCATTTACATAAGCAGTGACTTCATAGACCTTCTCAGTACCGCCGTGGAATCCACCGAATGTGTACGGTACTATGCGAACTTCGTATGCATTTAAGTGCTTACTCACTGTCTACCTCGAATCCGTATATCTTAGCTAGTGTTGCTACTACATCTGGTGCATATCCAACCTCATAGGTAAGCTCTATCTCGAACATCTCTGCAGCTTCTAACCCCTTAGATTGACCTTCTTCAGATTCCATTATCAAATCAAATTGGTCTTTGGTTAAGTTGTAGATGCTGCCAGCTTGGTTGTCGTAATAGTGCACGTATATAGGGCTTAGACCCTTAGCTGCTTTTATCATCTTCCATCTCCTGTAAAAATTGTCGTTGTAGTTCTGGATTAGGCTCAAACAATACATAGGGTAGAATCTTCAATGGTGTCTTATTAGTGTGCCAGTTAGACTGACCCTCAAACCGCCAGTAGCGATAAATCTTACCATTAAACTCCATGAAATACTCTTCTATAATTACTTGACGTTGCTTAATCTTTGTCTTATCATAGTTAGCCACGGTCTGCCTCGTATTTCCAAATCCCCTTGCCGTCATTCGGCATTTGTACTGTGCTTAACATGAACCTTCGTTCAAACTCACGTTGCGATATCAACTCTTCTGACCAAGAATGCTTGTAGTTCTTTCTATCCCAGCCGTCAGGGTCATAGATTATTATACCATCACGCAAGCGTTTCGACCAGTTTTCACTAGTCTGTAGTTCGGGATGCATATCATTCATAGAACCAGTTCAATAACTCTTTCTCAATAGCTGGCTTCAGCTTATAGAGACAGTCTTCTTTAGTATAGAACGTGAAGTTCGTGTAGTAGTCACCGCCTGGGTCTCGAGCATATACAACTCGGATACTACCAGTAGCACGACCCGATTTCTTCTCTTCTTGAGTCAATAAATCAGTAAGTTCCTTGATTAATTTCTTTTCTGACCACTTCTTCCACTGCTTACGTGTGTCGTAACCTAAACTCAAATTAATTGAAGGAACTTTTTTAGTATTCTTCATATTATCCCCTATTCAACAAACTTAATTGGTGTACCATCTTTTGGTAAGTGCTCACTAAAGTCCCAACCGTACTCAGCATAGCCAAGATAACTTTTCTCCTGCATCTGCTTTTCTAGCTCACCCATAGTGTCGGCTTCTACCATTGCTGAAGCATAATGTAAGACTCGAGTGCCTTCATCATTCATGTTCTCTTCAGCCATTTCGTCCCATCCGTAGAACTTGCCCTTGTGCTGCTTACCTATCCATACATTATTCGCTGACATGACCGCCCCTTTTAACTGTGTAGTTAATCATTTTGTAGAGCTTGTTTTTGTCTGTATGTGCTATATCACAGTCTCTTGTACTATCCTCAAACCGAAGGCTTGCAGAATATCCAAGTTCTCCATGCTTTACAATTACTATTGATTCAACTCCCATAGTTCCCCCTATGCTAATGCTAATAGTTTTGCTGGTTGCCAACCTATAACGAACGCTTCCCAATCACCTTTAACAGTTATAGGAACAGTCATAGCACCGCTTCGGTTTATAACTTCCTGTCGTAGCTCTGGTTCATTATCTAGTACAACTTCTTTGTATTTAATGCCCTTCATATCATAGAGTTTCTCTACCATCTTACAGTAAACACATGTACTAGTTCTATAAATCGTTATCATCTTTTTCCTCATAACTTACTTTAACATTTATCTTGCCAAGAGGATAAAGACCGTCTTCCTGTAGATACCTTATGTAGTATTCTGCCTCTCGGAGTTCCTTGATTAATGCCGTTTTGTATGCCCTAAGTGCTGGTAATAGTTCACGAGGATACTTGTCCTTGCTCCACTTACCGTTAGCTTCTAAAGCAAACGTATCAACTCTATCTCCGTCTGTGATGAAAATAGATGGCACGAGTTTAGCTAGAACATTCTTCTTATCTTCTTCACTGAGCTTTGCAAGTTCTTCTCGCAACCACTCAATACTAAACTCTTTAGCCATCTAGTTCTCCCCTAATACTACGTTATCTGACTTCTCCTCATAGCCGTAACCGTCTAGGATGTCATTCACTAGGTGAACCTGACGCTCCAAGTCTGAATACTTCTCGAGTAGAAATCCTTTATATTCTACTAACTGGTCGGGGCTGAACCCCTCAAGAATCTCACGTTCTGACATTCCCTCGAGTGCTGGCTGAATCCAACTCTCTCTTGTTTCTGGTTGACTAGACACCGTTTACTTTCCTTCCGCCTGGTCTTACAATACTATTATCATTACACCAACCACCACAATTATTACAACTGTACGATTGAACACGTCCGTTCCGCCTTGCGTGAGTACCCTCTAGCTTCAAATCTGAGCTTAAGCACTTCGGACAAACGCCGTCAATCTGATTGATGTCTCCAAGATTTGGATGCGACTGCATAAATGGTCGTAGTCGTAAATAAATCTGTTCAAGTAAGTTTACATCTTGATTGTTATATTGTCGCATTAACTTAATGGTCTTTTTACTTGGTTTGTCTGACATGAAATCATCTTCAAGGTCTGCATAACCGATAGTCTCTTTACGTCCTAGACCTAAGAAATCACCTAAATCATCTAGCTTATTCGATTCAAACCTAAACCAACGCTTCGCTTCCCTCTTCGTATCAATCGACTTACGAGGGCGAGGGGGGTTAAGACCACAAGTAACAAAGAAACGATTAGCCATCTTATCATCAAAGCTACCCCCGTTATGAGCAATGCTAATGTCAGCACTATCAAGAAGGTCACGAAGGCTACGCACAAAATCGGTATAATTATCATAATCATGCCTAGAAACAAAATTAACCCTATCACTTCCTAACTCCTTCCAAGAGTAACACATTAGTTCTGATTGTCTCACGAACTTCACTACTTTGAAGTCCCAGCGATTGCCATAACCCTCTACGACAGTCCTGCTCGTCTCTAAATCGTACAGGATTATTTTACTCATTTATTCTCCGTTTGCTATTCTGTTAATATCTTCTTCTGTTGCTTCGTTTAGAAGCCATTCTTCATTATCATCTGGTTGATTTCTATTACCCATCTCATTCCTTAACTTATTACCATGCACCTACCAACCAATTCGCTACGAGTTCGACTAGGATTCCCAGTCCATGAACCTGTGATTAAATCAGGTGGATGTAAAACGGAACAGGTTCGCACACCTCATCTCTTACTCTCCATTACTGGCTTTTCTACGGAACTGTAATCAACAGCTACTACGGAAATCTCGTTTGGCTGACTTACGCCCTGATTGGTATGTGTATGGCAGGTATAGTCCGATTTGAACAGACGCTTGTTATTGATAAGATAACAACTGCTAACCACCCTCCTGTTATCAACCTATTGGATGATTTGCTTTACGAGGGCATAGCCCCCAGCTCTACCAGACTGAGCTATATACCTATATGGTGGAGTAAGTGGGAGTTGCACCCACGTCCCAACGGTTTCCGACATGCGGATTTACGGCTGGTCAAACTGTAATTACCCCAGAAAGGAGAGCTGTCTATGGCAACAACTCTTTGGTGAACAGAGTAGGAGTCGAACCTACGAACCCGAAGGGACGGTTTTACAGACCGCCTGCTTTAGCCACTTGCATATCTGAACATGGAGGCATTGTTTGGGTTAATTAGACCACCGTAGGTACAATGCCTTAAACCTGACTAGGATTGGATTTGAACCAATACCGCCCCCACACTTTCACCAAGTTAATTACTCAAGGCTACTCAGCAGGAGAGTTCTGACCTAAACTCCCTAGCTTATGGAACACCTTTTACTACTTATGCCGAGAAAAGGATAAAAAGAAGGTGTTGTGAATGGGCAACTAGTATTTAGAAGTCCGAATTAAGGGTTTTCAACCGTGACCTCTAGCCCATCACCTTCCCTCGAGGGGAATAAAATGCCACCGTCTGGACTCGAACCAGATGTTGCCCCTTTGTACAATTCGGCTCGGTGACTGAAGGAACGCTTAAGGGACGACCATGAGGACAACCTGTGTCCACCCCGATGTTTAATACCAACCGTGGTTAATGTGCCACTGCACTGCTCCTGCCCAACCGCCATAGCGATTATTGACATAGGACTGCATCCACTTAATTTGGCAAACACCATCTCCTAAACTGCATCCAGACTTTCCACAAGGTAGTTCCTGTGCAACACCACAAGCACCAGACGAGCTGTTGATTGCATTTGGGTTGCATCCCGATTCCTTATTGATTAGCCACATGGCATTCTGAATGTCAGATACACCAGCTTCAGCAAGCCAAGACGAGCAGTTACCACTGACGGCAACTTGCGTAATTGTTGCATTTTTAGTCTGCTGTCGTGCTGCTTCTAGCTTTGCTTGCTTTATTCTTTTAACTCAGAGTTTTCCTCTTCGAGCTGTTGTATCCTCGCATCTTTTTGCTGAACTTCTGTTGCCAGTTGTTCTTTCTGGGTCTTAACGACCTGAAGATTCGATTCGATTTTACTAGTCTCTACTTGTGACTGACTCAGTTGAGTCATTGCATCGGCGTGAGCCTTTGACACAAACACAGTAGCAACTAGAAGGACAATCGCAGTAGCTAGGATAGCTGCTGTCTTTGACCATTTTACGATTGTACGAATAATCGTCCTTTCGTTATTTGATATAGGAATTATCGTCAGCCTAGCTGGGTAATTGTTAACCTAAGCGGTTTTTGCTAGTTCTACCTGACCGTTTGTAATCTCGTCCATTGTATATCCCTGTTCGACCAGTTCTAATACACGGTTTCCAATCTTACTCATTCTTATTTCTCCTTTCATTGTATTATATCAAACTTGACACGAAAAGTCAATAGTAAAATTGTTGTATTTTATACAACTGTGGCTGTTACCCTTTTTGTCGCTGATTGTGGGAAATTAATACTGCAATCAAGGGTCATTTAACGTGTTTAAAGGTCTTACTCCATGTTTCAGGATTGCCTAGCACCACTATAAACTATTCATCCATTCTAGGAAGTCGTAAACTTCTCTAGTAACGACTGGTTCAATGTAACGACTACCCTTCCATTCGTTGCACGTATAATGTGCTGGTTGGATATTTTCCTCGCTGAATACGAGATGGGGTGCTTTCGACCTGGCGATGATGTGGTCGAGTACCGTTTCGTCAATAAGACTCCACCTACCACAGATACCACAGAGATAACATCCGTTGTCTTGAGGGAGGTGTTTCTTTTTCCAGTCTGCTTGAAACTTAAGCCATTCACGAGTCTTATCTCCTATAGGGTTTAATTGTGATTTCTGCACGTGGGTTCTCTCTATCTAAGTCTGCATCTGCAAATCCGATTCGGACATGCTTCCAGTCATCATCCGCTAGTAGTCCAACATCAACGAGTAGGTCATTAACCGACTCTAACATGTTTGACACATCACGCCTTCTTAAATCTTTGCAGTAGAACATGTACTCAATTTCAACTTTTTCGTCCGAAAGTTTAGTAACTTCGTCATTAAAAATCGCTTTTAACTGCTCAACTGCATTCTTATGCCATTCTGCATGTCTTTTACTAGAAATGAGAGCAAGTCTTCCTTTAACCCTGACTATTTGCTTGGCGTTCTTCTTGCTTGGTGTCTGACTGTTTATTGTCAGTACGATTCCAGCGTCTGTTAACATATTCTCTCGCCTTCTCACTAGTTAGGGTTTTAGCGAAGCCCTTCTTCACTCTACGCCTTCCGCCCTTGCGTCCAGCGTATTTTTTAATCAGTCTACCCGAGTCGTTCATCTTTGCGAGCACCCTGTAAGTCAATAACACGAGACTTGATTGCATCAATCAGGTCATGGCTGTCAGCTACGATAGATTTGAGCTTCTCAAACAATACCTTGGCTTCGTTATAGGCTTTCTGTGCTGCAATGAACTCTTCGTCAGTATACTTTGCGTCACCAGCTGTTGTGGCGTTATGTTCCTCTTTTGCTCGTAAGAATGCTTCACCCTTAACTTTGAGCATTTGTACTTCCTTATCAAGCATATCTTGATGGGCAGTAACCTTGATGTCCAACAGGGATGCTTTCATTGCACTGAGTTTGACTCCAATGTATGAAAGAACATCACCTGTTAGACTTTTGAGAAACGCTTCGTCAGACAGCTTGCGGTTAACGTCCATGATTTTGCCGATAAGCTCGGCTGTCTGCTCTGGTGTCATGTTAGATGTCCAAATCGTTCAGGTCAACTGCTTTTTGAGTTGGTTCACCAGTTGCTGGGTCTACCAATTTCTCAAGAAGGTCGATGATGTAATCTAACTTGTCATGTACCAATTCGGTGCTAACATTTGCAGTGAAGTCTTCAGCTGGTGCAGCTTCAGTCTTTGCTGGCAAATCACCTAGTGGACGGCTTGCAGATTTGAAGTTGTAGAAAGTACCGAACTTACCGTTCACTTCCACAACATCACCATACAATTCATCACCTGGCTTGATTTCGTTGCCTGGTTTCTTGTTTACGTTAATCCAACCCTTGCCACTCTCACCTTCGAGCTTGACTTTCCATGCGTTGAATGTGTTGCCGTTGAGTTCAACGGTCTTAGGCGTTTTGTCTTCCTTGCTAACGGTAGCTTGGAATGCCTGTGTTACAGTATATGCCTTAGACATTACTTATCTCCTTTTAATACTTCTGTTAAATCAATCACATCTGTGCTGTGGCGTTCCCATTCCAACGTGTTAGGATTCAACCAATCTAGGTCAATTCCTTCAGTCGTGTAACCAAACTGGCTCAAGATGTATGCGTAGTAGCTCATCTGGAATCGGTGGTAAGTCAACAGCGTGTTCTCTTTGATTACACCCTTAAATGGTGAATCTTTCTTCTGGTACTTCTTCTCAAACAGGTCTGCGTCAGTCTTAAAGTCTCCGATTCGGATAATCTTCTTGTCTTTGTCAACAATCTTGATGTAGTCAACACGACCACAATGACCCTGACCGTCTGCGATAAACTCTTCACTCAGTAGATTCTCGACACCAAACTTACCAACGTAATCCAACACAAGTTTCTTGAAGAATGGATTCTTGCTAAGTGATTTGTTGTCAACATCCTCTTTGCGAATCTTATCGCCTAACTTATTGAACTTAATGTAGTTCTCCAACGCTGCATGTACTGCTGTACCAAATCCAGTAGATACATCGCCGTTTGTCCCCCACATTTCGAGTAGTTGTTCACGTGTTACACCAGAGTCTGGGTAAGCCTTCTGAACCAACTCGATTGCTTTGACCTTATCGAATGGGTCGTAGAATTGGTCTGGGAATGATGAACCGCTAAGTTGTACATTGCCTTCCAAATCTGTATAACGATGTGCAACTGGGTCGTAGTTTAGTGTTACCCCAGTCAGTCGGCTCGTTATCTGCTCGACTGTTACGACTGCTGCCTTAACTGTCTTAGGTGCTGCCTTTAATGTAAACGGTGTTGGGCTAACCATTGCGTCAACTTCCGCAATCTTTGCAAGACCTAAGTCACGCACTTCATCCCAATTCTCACCCTCAACTTCGATAACAGTGTGTACGTTACCATACTGAACCGTTGGGCTTGTAGCGTCAAATGTCGCTTTAGTTATTTTTGCCATTGTAACTCCTTATTAGTTTATCTTGGGTCATTATCCCAACCAGCGATTCCGCACCATATGCAGAACGCCAAACATACTATTGTTAGTATCATTTTTGCCTTTCATCATACTAGGTATTATATCAAACTTGAGGCTAAAAGTCAATAGTTTTTGCCAAAAATGTGTTGTATTATTGACAATAGCAACAATTCTAACCTGTTGTCTATTGACATTTGAAAAGAGTTATGGTATAATACCCAGTGTAGAGATTTCTTTGTCGTTACTCTACGCTTAACTCCTTTCTTTGAACACTTGGTATTCCCCTATGCCAGGTGTTCTTTTTTTTATTTGATGAATTGTATGCGACTTGGGACTATGATTGCATCATGGTTTGCAATAATATCTGCCAACTCACCTACTTTATCAAATGGAATCTTATCAAAGTTGAACTCAACTGTTTCAGCATCCCCAATTTCATCACCATACTCAGCGTACTCACGGCGATATTCCGCATCGTCTTGCTGCCAAAATACTTTGAACTTTACAAAATCTTCTGATTTATATGGGTTAAGGTGGATTTCAACACGTCCTTCTTCCCACAAGCGTGTTTCTTCAATACCTTCTTTGCTCACTGCAATTAGACCGTTATTGCGAGATACAATCTCAGCAGTATTTTTATAGCCGTTTAGTATTTCTTTACCACGCTCAAGCTCTTCACTAGTAAGAGACGCTCCAGTAGCCTCCAGTACCTTGATGGCACGAACTAATGGGTCTTTCTCTTTGATTGTCTTGATTGCTTTGATAGCATCTTGTAGGATTTCTACTGCACTTTCGCTATACCCAGACCAATGGTAATAAGCATTAGCTACTGTCCTACCCATCATTTTTGGATGACTATAGTTGCCGTCAATAATTTCTACGTTTAGTCGTTGTCCCATTACTTTCTCCTCCGTGCTGTTTGCTGTGCTTTCTTGCGTAGCTTGTCAGTCTTACGATTCTTAATTTTCTTACGTTTGTTGGCTTCTTCCTGCAGTTCTTTACGCTTCAGTAATTTAACTAACAGATTGATATTCCTATTCATTCTCTTTACTTCTTTCCTTAAACTTGGTATCTATTGCTCGTGCTACAGCACTAACTTGCAATGCCCTCTGGTTTATACCCTTTAGGTACAATGTTTTCAAGCTTCTTACTCGACTCAATCCAACATATCCCATACCCTCTACAAATGCCTTTGATAGGTCTAGTTCTGCTGTGTCTAGTGTCATTCCCTGTGACTTGTGAACTGTTATGGCGTATGCCAACCTGATAGGTATTTGCGTAATTGCTGCCGTAGTTCGGTCGCCACGCTTGTATTCCCATTCTTCGGGGTAGACCGTGTAGGCGTACAAATCGCCAAAATCCACAATAGGAAAACCGTCACGAGAAAACCCAGTAACAATTCCAATACTGCCATTAAAAAACCTTCCTTCTGCATCGTTCTTAACTGCCATTACTACTGCATCCTGCTTCAGTCTGAGTATTTCTGGTGCTAGAACATTCTTTTGTAATATCTGCAAATCATTCCATGATTGACCACGACTTGTACGCAAATAATAATGCGTATCTCCCGTCAATTCATCCAGCTTCTGGTTGTTGATATTCTCTACATCTATGTTTAGAGTATATAACCTAGTAACATTATCGGTAGCCTTGTGTCCAATGCGACTTTTCAATAGGTCGAGATGGCGTTGTGTCAACGTTCCATCACGCATTGCGTTCAAGATTCCCTGTAAATCGGCATCATCTTGCCTGAACTGTTCTTCTAGGTAACATACTTTGATGTCCATACGTTTCCAGACTTTGCTAAATACTACAAACCTACCCGAACCACCTTGTTTAACTGGTGGTAACTGGAAAAAGTCTCCAACTAGGATAACCTGAATCCCCCCAAACGGACTATCATTCTCACGGATAATCCTCATGGCTTCATCAACCATATCCAGGTTGTAATCGTGCATCATACTGATTTCATCAATTATCAGAACATCAGTCTTACGAATATCTTTCTTCCTAGTTTCACTCATTGTGTATATATAGTCATCATGTAAATGGTCATCAAGACCAATCCCAGACCAACTATGTATTGTCTGACCGCCAATGTGAGAACTAGCCAAGCCAGTTGTGGCTGTGACAACAACTTTCTTGTGCTTGCGTTTCGCTTGCTTAACAAACTCATTGATTGTCCATGTCTTACCACTACCTGCCTGACCTGTCAACAATACGTTAGCCCCTGATAGCATTATTTCTATTGCTCGGGCTTGTATCATTAGTCGTCCTTAGTATCTACTTCAAGATTTACTTTGAATCTCCAGCTATTTGCTGCTGATTCTGCAAATGCCTTTACTAAATTATTAGCAATCTCGCCAGCGTTCTCTTCAACTGCCTTTTTTATAGCTTTCTTAAATGTATTGCTTTTACTTTCTACATATTCATTAAGTGCCGTAGCCGTTGCACCACGTATAACTTGCTGAATCTTCCAATCAAGGTATTCATACTTATTGTCGCTATTATAGCTTGATATTTTACCATCACTATTTACTTTACATTTTATAGCTGACATTACAATAGCGTCAAGGATAGCACCCTTTTCGCTTTCGTCGCCCATTGCCGATAATAGTGATGTTTCTATATTTTTTCTGATTATAGCCTGAACTATTTCAGGGTCTACGTTCATTGATACCATTTGTTGCTCTGCCATTATTCTACTCCTGCTTGTCGTTTACGCCGTCTTACTTGCCAGCCCTGTTGCATCCATACTGGTTTCTCACGGCTTTTAATATCTGGTGCTAGTTTCCTAGCAATGCTTAACGCTGTTTCAACGTATTGTTTACTTTCACCTTGTGGGACTATCAGCTTGACAACCTTCAGCCCATCATGTTCTAATACTTCGGGCTTGTTGACAAGTTCTTCCATCCCCTCGATTGTGCCGTCTAGGAGATTCCCCTGACCAGCCTGAACGGATTGTTTTCTCCTTGCCATTCAGCTACCTACTTTTTCTCGAACTTGATGCTAGTCTCGAACCACAATACGTTCACCTTAATACCATCATCAATGGCAACACTGATACCAAAACGTTTGAAGTTTAGGTAAGTGTAGACACTTAACATGGTCTTTGTCTTTTCCGTTTTACTATGCTTAACCTGTGATTTAACTTTTGAGTCCATACTTAATTCATCCTTTCTAAATAACTTAATTTTATTGCCTTGTGTCTGCTGCTCCTCGTAATACAGAGTTTGCTTCTTCGACATGCTCTAATTCCTCTCTGAATGCTGCGATTGCTAAGGCTCGTGGTAGTTTACCATCATCAGCCATCTGCATGTAGCTTTCAAAACGTTCTAACTTGTACTGTCGTACTTCTTCTTCGATTTTACGTGGTGATTTCCATTCTTCCACCGCTTTCCCCTATCTTTTGTTACTTCGGGGGCTTCTTCTTCCCCGATATTACCACGGACGGGCTATTAGAAGTTAGCCACTAAGGTGTTGAACATATAAGATACAGTCCTTGTCTACCTAACCACCGTTGCAACTTCGCTCGTAAGTCTGTTACATTTCTGATTAGTTATTTCACTTCCCTATAGAGGGTACTGTACTATTTTTGCGTATCTCGTAACTCCTTGGAGTATCGGGGACAAGGTGCTCAAGCCCTACAGAACAAACCTTGATTGAAAAATTACGCTCGAACCATTTTTTACTATCGTGGTGATGCTGAACACCACGCTTATATGTTATTTGTCACAATGCAACTTCACCTTATGGGCTACTCACTCGTTTGCACAATGTTTGCTTCGTCTATGTCGTTTTTGTCCATAATTGCTTTAGCAATCTAGGCACTTGTGACATGTTGGTATTATATCAAACATCGTTCAAAAAGTCAATAGATTTATTGTTGTAGAATATACAACCTTACATATATTACCCATAAAATCATTATTAATCCTGCGAACAAAATTAAAATGTGGGTATTATTTTCTGGTGGCTTAGTTGCGTATGCCATACCAAACCTTTTCCCAGAACACATCATACAACTCTAGGCTTAATCTATTGCCAAACTCATCGTTATGTTGTCTAGCATATTCAAACGCCCATTGCTCAATGCCGTTCTTGCCAGCTGCTCGTGCTGCTGCTAGTAACTCATCTTTACTTTTAATGTACCGTATCACGTATTTTGTGTTCTCTAGCTTAAATGCTAGTACACCTTTATAGATTGATTCTCTCTGACTCATTCACCGCACTCCTCTATCGCCTTTAATAGTTTTTCTTCCGCTATCTCATCAGGTGTTTTCACCTTTTTAATAGTCTTCTTCGCCATCGTATAGTCCTTCCAATATATTTTCTACATCCGTCTCTGTCATATCATCATTGTGACAATCGTAACAGTATACGCTATAGCATCCACCACATCCACAACTTGGGATACCTTGCTCGAATCCGCTGCAACATGGTGGTTCAATCTCTACGTTGCTTGGGTCAATCACGTGCCAGCATCGCCACTCGCCATCCTCTGTTAAATGTACTGGGTAATTTTTGTATTCATTATATTGTACCTCTATTTTCATAGGAATGCTTCCCTAACTTTCAGTAAGTGCTTTAGTATGATACTATCACTACCAAACTCTTTTTCTACTTTGTCAATAAGCTTGTCAAAACGTTCAAGTTCTTCTAATGTTAATGTTACACCATATCTGTACGCTTCGTCAAAGTCTTCCATTGTAGTTCTTTTTAGATAGCTCATTATATTTCCCTTTCTAGTTGCTCTAAGTCTTCATCGCTTTCAATGATATAGTGTACAATTTCGTCTACTACTACATCAATATCTGTATTTTCGCCGTACTCATCCTTTAATCGTTTAACCTCCTCTTGTGCTAACTTAACTGCATAGTCTCGACTACTGATAAAGTCTTCAACCATGTCACCACCAGTCCAGACCTCGTATGTTCTAGTAATTTTCATTATAGTACCCCATTTTCCTTTAATTCTGTCAATAGTTCACCTGTCGGGTCTGCTGCTCGTGCTAATTGCTCGATAGCCCCCGTCCAATCTGCTAGTTCCCCATAGCTTAAACTCTGTTGACTAGCCCAATCTTGCCAATCAATTGCTAGGTTTCTTACTGTTTCTACCATGGAAAATCTCCTCTCCCTTTTACATATTCTTCTTCAGATTCTTGCTCGTTTTCAAAACTTATTGTCTTGTATAGTCTGATATTTATATTGCCGTCTGCTTCAATTACTCGTTTCTTATATTCTGCTTCTGCTTCTTTACGTGTATTATACCACTCGTCCCACTCGTCTCCGAATAAGTGCCAGCTTACAATCTTCTTATCCATTACTTGCCCTCCTCGTATATGGTTTCACCATTGCTAAATGTTGCTACTCGCTTGTATCCGTCCGTGTACATTTCAACACATTTTACAACCCTGTCAATATCTCGCTTGTTCTTGGTTACTTCATTGTCATAATCATAACCGTCATCGCTTATATCAATTAGCTCGTCTCCAGTGTATACATCAACATTAGCATGTTCATAGTATCCAGCACATACCTCAATAAATGCTACTATTTTTGCGTTTTTATTGTATACTAGGTATCCCTGTCCTGTTTCAAAACTTCTCGGGGCTTGTGTCAAGTGGTTAGCACTGTCTACGCTATATCCCTTACTTGACAATTCTGCCACAATATTTGCTAGTGTATCTTCTACGGCTTCATCATAGTCTGATATAATAACATTCAATCCGTGATTACCACCTGTATAAAAATTACCCGTTGCCATTGCTATATCCTTTCTTTATTATCTGGTTAGTTATTTCTAACCTACTTACAGTGTAGCACAAGCCAGATTCATTGTCAATACTTTTTTGTTGTTTCTTTTACATCAACTCTACACTCTCTAGTCTACCACCACAATTAGGGTGTACATATCCGTTCATTTTACGCCTGTATCGCCCAAAGTTATCAGCACCACATTCTTGACAAACCAGCTTATATAGTTTACTGCTACGCCGTGTCTCTATCACGTTCGTGTCTGTCCTATCATAACATCGCTTGCCATCACCGCCAATCTCAAGTAGTTTAGCTTGCCATACTCTGTCGTGTCCGTGTCCCTCTGTCAAGGCGTGTGCAACCTCATGCAATATTGTCAACCTTACACGTTCTTCATCGTTAATTTCAACCAACTTAGTTGACAACTCTACAACTTTATAGTTTGATAGTCTATGGTATCTGTATCGCCCAAATGCCGATGTCAACCGCCCATTCATTTTAGCTTCTACATAATATAACTCGTGTTTGTCAAGCTCTTCTCGTAGAATCTGTTTTGCCCTTGTAATATTCATATCGCTATTATCCTTGTTTAGTTGTTTACTCTCTCAGTGTATCACCTGCCAACCGTATTGTCAACAGGTTTTTGTTGTAAAATTGTACTATAGACTGAATGCCCCCTTCTCTGCATAGTATACCACAATTTTATTACCATTGTCAAGTATCCAGTAAAACTCTACCCCAACAGTACCATTCTTCAATAATCCCTTCAAGTTGTCAACCTCTCCACGGTTGAATCCCCACTGTTCAAGCCATTGACGAAAATACTTACTTGTGGTATTGCTATAGTTATAGTCTTCCGTTACCTCTAAGTAATACGGCTTATATCGTGCTATAACTGTATCATAACTCTGAAAATAGTCAACTCCATTCACTTCTATATTATATTGATTAGCTACCTTAGCACCACTTTGTGGGCTTTTCAAGTTTGTTACACGCATATTGTTATAATCCTTTACTTATTACTGTTGTTTACTCTCTTAGTATAGCAAACGGTTATTTAATTGTCAACCCTTGACATTTTAGCAATTTATTTTATCGTATCCGCTAGACAATTATATAATTATATTCTAGCGTTGCATGTCTGTCTGGTTGTCAATGTTCATAACCGCTTGGCTATACTCTTATACTACAGGATAGAACCGCATAAGTCAATAGTTTTTTGTTGTAAAATTGACAACTATTTTGGGCTTTTGCTTCCATTATACCACGCCGAGCGACACCGTGTCAAGTCTTGTAATTTATAATATTTATGTTATAATAAAACGCCCGAATCCTGCTAGTTATGTCATATCACATAGTAGACAATACATCAAATATATACTATAATAATCATACCATAAGCACATCCTGTATTTATTACAACATAATTGACAGTCCGTCAATATCATTTTATAATATATAACAGATTGTCAAGCCTGCCACTGCCTGCTAGTTTTTGGTTATACTCATGTATACTATATACTATAGGCACATAGCAATAACACATAGTAGCCATAATACATATACAGTAACACCTAATTTTATAGTGTCAACTAGTGATAGTTTAGCGTATAGCTTCACAAACACACTAGCTATTGTAACATATATTAGCATTTCTAGCAACATTGTTTTTGGCTTTCTTTTTTATAGTTTTTATGTTTTTATATTGTAATTGTCATTACCCTATTTATATTATCGGATAGCCGTTACAGTGATTTAATCTTTATCAACTGTTATGATTCTATAATACACCATCACACACCATAATGCAATAGCTTTGTGCTATATTTTGCATGTAATATTTACAACACTGATTTATAGAGGTGACAATGCAGGTATGGATGCCAATTTGACGGGTTTATACAATTATGGTTTAATAGGCGACCATATCAATAAGTTAATTATACCATAATACTTGTGTTTGTCAAACCCCTTATGCTACGGCTTATACTGCTATTGCTTATCACAACATATTATTGACATTACCACAAGCACAATGTTTTGTATGCTGTTATTATTGTGCTATTGTTTTTTATTATGATTATGTTTTAATATAGTATAGCATACGTGGGGTACGGGGGGCTACAACATACTTGACGCTATATTGCCCTGATGAGACATATATGTTCAGCACAAATACACAAACCCAATATTTTTAAAAGGTATTGACTTCCCCAACAGATATAACACAACATATTTTTATGAAAGGTATGTACTAATTACAACATTACTATTGACAAATCAATCCAAGTGTGGTATAATACCAACATGACTAAGACAACCAATACCAAGAAAGGTAAGAAGTTTGGTCTCAGGAAGCAAGGTGAGAGAGGTGTTACTGCTAATCAGTGGACTAACTCGCCACAGCAGAATGAGTTCCTTCGGTATTACCTAGAGCCAGGGCAAGAAACCTGGGGTAACGCCTATCAAGCAGCTGTTAAAGCAGGCTATAGTGAGAGTTACGCTAGTAGTATTATTAAACTAGCACCACAATGGATACAGCAGGCACAGAACGTTGTGAAACTGCAGCCAGAACACCTGAAACAAGCACTAGCAGACATAGCTAACTCGAAGTATGAGAAGGCATCTGATAGGATTCAGGCAATCAAACTACTCGGACTTGACCAGGGTATGTTTGTACAAAAGCAATTAGTTGGTCATGTGAATATTGAGCAGGCATTAAATGAACTCAGATAATGAAATGTCAGTAATTCCGCAGGAATCTAGGGCAAACGAAGTGAGCAGTATAGGATTAAAGCATAACGAGGAATACTTCCAGCAACTGTGTTTATCTATCATAGATGACCTAGAGCATAACAACTTCCATTGGGAAGGTGACGCATATGGGGTACACCTAACAATTAATGGACAGAGTAAGTTTATTCCAAACACTGCAGACGAAGAAAAGGAGATAAGTGAATTATGGAATCAGGTAAAGAAATCCAAGTAAACAACCGTAATTACGATAGTAATCTAGGCGGTAGACGACAGCCATTCGATTTTGGTATTAAACGGCTGAAGAAGAGCCTGCGTGATGCAGGTATGCCAAAGAAACAGATAAATGAAGCTGTTAAGATGTATAAGTTCAAATTATACACTCGAGTGGAAGAGGTTAAAGCAAAAATGGAGAAGGAGCTACTAGATGCCTCAGATAAATAAAGTACAACTCTATATATGGGATGATAACCTAGAGTTCTTAAAAGACGTGAAAAATAAGAGCAAATTAGTTAACTTATTGCTCCGAAAGTACCGTGACGAGCTGAAATAATGGACGAGTTTCAGTTATCAGAGGAGCAAATCCAGAAGATACTGGACATCAAAAACGACTTCTATAGGTATGCAGATAACAACCTATGGATTAGGAGTAAGTCTGGTGAGATTATCAGATTTGTTCCTAACAAACCACAGCGAGCATTGATTGATTATATCCTGTATTGCCTTAGAGAAGGACTACCAATTAGGGTTATTATCCTTAAGGCTCGACAGATGGGACTATCTACTGCGGTTGAGGCTGTTGGATACTGGTGGAACTCCACTAATAAGAACCAAACAGCTGTCATTATTGGGCATGAGGACGCTTCCGCAAGGAACTTGTACCGAATGTTCCGCAGGTATTACGACAACAGTAACCCTGTGTTTAAGCCTAGCATTAGGTATAACACAAAATCTGACTTAAGTTTTGAAAGGTATGATGATGAGGGGAATCAAATCGGACTTGGCTCGGTCATTAAGACTGCAACAGCTAAGAACACAAGTGCAGGTAGGTCTGATACTATTCAGTTTCTACATGCTTCTGAGGTTGGAGAATGGGAAAATGGAGAAGAACTCGTTGCTTCCCTCATGCAGACCGTTCCATTCCTACCCAAGACCTTTATCTTCTTAGAGAGTACAGCTAAGGGTAAAGGAAATTACTTCCACAAAGAATGGCGTAACGCCGAGAAGAAACTGAACAACTTTGTACCATTCTTCTTTCCTTGGTGGTTGATTGATGAGTACGAAGACTACAACGATGATGAGGTTGGTGAGCTAACTGAATACGAATTATTCCTTATGGACTTATTCGAGAAGGGCTTTACAACATGGTCGGGTGAACACTTTGATGTAGATGAATCTACATACATACCAAAGATTAAGTTCTACCGTAGGAAGTCACGAGACTTCGCATCAGACCCAGCTCGTATGTTCCAGGAATATCCTAGTATTGCTAATGAAGCATTCGTTGCATCAGGTGCAAACGTATTCCCAGTTCTTAAGTTGGCTGAGATGGAGATAGAATGCCTCGAGTTACCAGACTATGATTACTATAATCTTGTCCCTGGTGAAAACCATGAAGATTATGTGCTCGATAAAATAGACTATGACCCTAATGTTGATGACTTCAGTTATGTAGCACCACTTAAGATATTTGAAGCACCAAAACCAGGCAAAGAATATGTCATTGGTGGAGACGTTGCAGAAGGATTGAAGACAGGAGACTACAGTGTTGCAGAAGTTGTAGAAATTACAACAATGAAAACCGTTGCTAGGTGGCGTGGTCATGTAGACCCAGACCGCTTTGGTGAAATACTCGGTGCTCTAGGTGCGTACTACAACTATGCACTTATAGGAGTAGAGGTAAACAACCACGGTTTGACTACTGTACAGAAACTAAGGGACACCTTTTACACTAATCTGTATAAGCGAGATAGGGGATATGATGAAGACTTTGAAGAGCCTACATCAAACCTCGGTTGGAAGACTGACGTTAGGACTAAACGCCTGGCTATTGACGACCTTATTCGTATTATACGTGAAGGGTTGAATGAAGATAAGGATATTGTCTTTGTTGAAGAAGCATTCGCATTTGTACGTGATGAGCGTGGACGAATGAATGCTGAAGAGGGAGAACATGACGACACCGTGATGGCTAAGGCTATTGCATTCCAGTTATTCAACTGGGGCGATAACGATATTAGTCAACTGAAAGTAACTAAAAAATTGAAGAAAAGTAAGGTAAAATAATGGCTAAACAATCGTATCACGAAACGCCAAAACTGACCGATGCTGACATTGGTAAAGACCCAGTTCTAGTATCGGTAATGGATGATTTCGACAAAGCCAGAGGATATGTAAAGAACAACTACCAGACAATTTGGGAAGATTGTTTCAAAGCATACAATGCTATACGCACAAGGCGTGGCTATTCTGGTGTTGCCGATGACTTTATCCCTGAAGTATTCTCTATTGTTGAATCTTTGAAGGCT